>Ga0194112_10001041_pt1 | contig 40642 bp, 31 predicted proteins | sample TA2MahC400mmetaG_FD_146191 | JGI IMG/M metagenome (GOLD analysis project Ga0194112, IMG submission 146191) | Freshwater microbial communities from Lake Tanganyika, Tanzania - TA2015016 Mahale Deep Cast 400m | ecosystem: Environmental > Aquatic > Freshwater > Lake | place: Tanzania: Lake... | reverse complement strand
CAGAACTTCGGGAAGGAGGGCAAAGAAGGAAGGTATCGGAGGTGCGGGGAAGAATAGCTCTTTTTTTATGCAGAGAGATGGGGATTCCTATGGCTGAGATTGCCAGACAGGTAGGGGTAGGTACGTCGGCGATTGGGATGGCCATAAGGAAAGAAGAGGGAAGAGTAATTTGAAATCTTTGGACAACGTCCCCTCAACGCAACACACGCAACACTTACAGAAAGGAGCATTCGACCATTCATATTTCCATGCCTCAGTCACGATCCCAGCCCTGACCGGATTCATCTCTACATACCGAACTGCCGCCAGAAGAAGCCTTTCATCCAGAACGTATGAGCTAAAACGGCCCTGAAAGAGATAACCTCGAACTCGTAAAAAGTAGTCACTCCGGTGAAAACCGGAGTCCAGAATATTTATAAACCATTAAAAAGACTGGATTCCGGCTTTCGCCGGAATGACAAAAATGGGGCAAAGGCGACTTTTTACGAGATGATCAAATTTATAAAAAAAAGGGAAAAGCGGGTTAAAATCAGTTGGTGAGAGAGGCGATTGCGGCTCCGATCAATGTGGCATTTTCAACATTAATAATTTCGTAATTTCTTTCATGCTGCTCAATTAAAAAATTCTTTAAATAATATTCAACCTTTGATTTTAAGCCATGTAAGCCATAAAAGGCGCTTCCTTCGGCTGTCACACAAACCGGGTAACACGGGTTTTCACCCATGCCGGATTTAATAACAGCAGCCGATATATTGATTGCCGTCAACAGGGCGGCTCTTTCAATCAATCTATCGCATAGATAGTACAAAGCCATACAATCATCATCAGACCGGCATGTCAGAAGGGATGTTAAAGGATTTTCCTTTCCGGGGGAAGAGGACACAAAGTAGTTCATGTGTTTCGTTTCCATGATCTTAATATTTAATATCTCCCTCTTCAATTTTTCGGAAAAGAGTCCTTCTTCCGCCGCGATCTTCATGGTTTTCAGGAATAATTCTCCCAGATAAGCCCCTGAAATCATTTTTTCAAAAGTGTACATTCCCGGATTGACGGTTGTCTGGTCAAAGAGCAGATCAATTTTCCCCCGCGGTCCTTTACCGAATGAGCCAGATTCGACATTGATGATCTGGCTTTTTTCTCTGGGTAGACCTTGAATCTTTAAAATGTTGTTATTCTGTTCCACGTAGGAGCAATTGGTTCCTGTGCCCAAAATAAAACTAATGTAACTGCTGAATTTCCGGCCGCTAAATTTTGATTTGCCAGCCAGGAGAGTGGCCACGGTGTCATTCAATAGAACCACACTCATATCTTCCTTATGCCCCAGCGAGCGAATGGCCCGGAGTAAATTATCTCCGATCATCTGGCCTTCCACATCCCTGGCCCGAACTTCTTTCGAAAAACGTATCAACCTTCCGTCTTTGTTGGGTAAAATTTCCGCCGCATAGGAAAAACAGAATCCAATTTTGCGACTAGCTCCAATGGCAGTTTTCAAATAACTGGCCATGGTTGCAAAAAAAGTTTCCTTGCTTATCTCTCCATTTGTTCCAGGCATGGGAAAGACCTGTAAGTTTTCTATGACCGGCGCGCCTTCCCTGGTAAAATATAAAGTGGCCACCCTGAAGTTGGTTCCTCCGGCATCGATTACGATAGCCGCCTCATCAACCGGCACTTCCTGGTCAACTTCTATGTAGGTAGGAATCATCTCCAGAGAGCTCTTTTCACCCGCCAGCCCTTTTCCCATTTCATCCAGAAAAATATGGCAATACTTATCCATGTCGATATCCTGAAAATCCATCTCGTACCGTTTCAGGAAATCGATCACTCTTACTGTTTGCATATCCTTCCGCCTTAGGTTAAAGGGCTACTACCTGAGCCTCTTGCAAAAGTCTCAAAAAAGCAAATAGAAAAATCTTTTCCTGAGGAACTTGAGAGCATCAGTTGTAGGATTTTGAATCTCAGTTCCTTCAGAAGTCATCTTGAGGAATGTTTTTTATCCGTGGCTCTCCTTGTTTTATTTTTTTTGTAAAAAAACTATATCACAGAAGAACCCTTGAAGCTCATCCCTTTTATGGCTTATTTACACTTTTGAAAGAGGCTCACATAATAATGTCATTGCACAAGGAGCGGACCTATAGTCCGGACGGAAATTAGGCGGGCATGGTTGAAATTCAGAAATTATCGGGGATAACCTTTTAAATTGTAACTATTTGAAACATTACCTGATTTTACGGTTAAAAAAATCTTAATAAATTATTACGCTGGCGAATAGTTTGGATACGAATTTTCTTGACATTTTTGATGCTGTTTTTTAGAATGCGGAAAACGGAATTTAGTAACAGTTTAGCGATTTGAAAAAATGGTATAAAAGCCTTTGTTGAGGGCCGGGGGTTAGAGCGGAACGCGCTGGAAGCATCGGTTGGGGTTCCGCTTGGCCACGAAGACAGAAGATCTTTTCCTCCGGAGGAGGCGGGGGTTCTTGCCCGCCCCATATGCGGAGATATAAGCGCCTTATGATTGCAAACGTTCCGCTCTGGCACCCGGCCACTGGAATCCCTTGGCCGGTACAACACGCCTTTTTTCAAAGAGCTAAAGTGTTACGAAATTTATAATAAAGGCACATCAACCCAAAAGGAGGGAGTCATGAGCAATGGAACTTTTCCGATTAACATGAGGGATATTCGCTTCGTTCTGTACGAACAATTGGGGATTGAACGGCTCTGCGAGTTCGATAAATTCAAGGATTATTCCAGGGAAACTTTTGACATGGTTCTGGAAGAAGGGGCCAAGCTGGCAGCGGAAGTTATTGCTCCTTTGAATTCCATCGCCGATAAAGAAGGCTGCACCTTCGAGAAAGGGAAAGTGAAAGTCCCGGAAGCCTTCCATGAAGCCTTCAAGAAATACTGCGAGGGCGGATGGATTGCGGCTTCGGCGAATGTTGAAGCCGGAGGGCAGGGGTTGCCGAATTCCGTGGCTCTGGCGACCGCCGAGATGTTTGTGGGGGCGGGCGTTTCCTTCACCACCTACCCCGGGCTTACCCGCGGTTGCGCAAACCTGATCGAAAGTTTCGGCTCACCGGAACAGAAGCAGATGCACCTGGAGAAAATGTACAGCGGCCAGTGGACCGGCACTATGTGCCTGACCGAACCCCAGGCCGGGAGCGCCGTGGGGGACATTAAAGCCATGGCCAAAAAGGAAGGAGATCATTATTTAATCCAGGGCACGAAGATATTCATCACTGCTGGCGACCATAACCTGACCGAGAACATTATTCATGCCGTGCTAGCCCGGACGGAGAACGCCCCTCCGGGAATTAAAGGTTTAAGCCTCTTTATCGTACCCAAGGTGCGCATCAACCCCGATGGCTCCCTGGGAGAAGCCAACGATGTAAATTGCGGCGGCATCGAGCATAAGATGGGTCTCAAAGGTTCGGCGACCGCCACCCTTAATTTCGGAGATGAAGGGAAGTGCCATGGGTATATCCTCGGGCAGGAAGGACAGGGGATTCAGCTCATGTTCCAGATGATGAACGAAGCCCGTCTGGGTGTGGGAGTGCAAGGGTTTGCTCTGGGGAACCTGGCTTACCTTTATGCCCTGAAATATGCCAAAGAACGCATCCAGGGCGTGGAGATCACCAAGATGAGAGACCCCAACGCCCCCCGGGTGACCATCATTAACCATCCCGACGTACGCCGGATGCTCATGACCATGAAAGCTTATACCGAAGGTCTGCGGGCGCTGATTTACCGCTCCGCCTACTATGCGGATTTGGCCGAGGTAGCCACAGACCCGAAAGAGAAAGAATACTGCGAAAACATGATCGATCTCCTGATTCCCATCGTTAAGGCCTATTCAACGGACATAGCCTTCCGCCTGACCGAATTGGCCATCCAGGTTCACGGAGGGTATGGGTATTGCGGCGAATACCACGTGGAACAGCTCTGCCGGGACGTGAAGATCACTTCGATTTACGAAGGCACGAACGGCATCCAGGCCATGGACCTGGTAGGACGCAAGCTCTCCATGAAAAAGGGAGCCTTGGTCATGGGCTGGATGAAAGAAATGAATGAGTTCATAGAGAAGCATAAAGCCCATCCTGTTTTCGGGACGGCCATCGCGCAACTGGAACAGGCCAAAAATACTCTTATCAATGTTTCTCTGCATTTCGCCAAGGTCTCGGCTGGCGGAGACCCGCTCTACCCGATGCTCCATGCCTGCCCGTACCTTGAACTTTTTGGAGAGGTGGAGCTGGCCTACCTCCTTCTGGACCAGGCGATCATCGCCCAGAATAAACTTCAGGCCATCTTCCAGAATGCCGGGGCAACCACGGAAGAGGCCAAGGCCAAAGTCATTGACGATCAAGCCGATGCGGCTTTCTACTGCGGGAAGATCCATATCGCAGAATTTTTTGCCAGCAACATTCTGCCCAAAGTTCAAGCTACGGCCATGACAATCCTTGGCGGAAACCGCAGCGGCTTGACCATGCCGGAGGTTGCCTTTTAGACTGATTTCGTTTTAATTGCCTTCAGGAGGTGGTCTTGAATGAGATCGCCTCTTTTTTTTCCCAAAACAGGCTGAAGAAAGTTCGGCCCGCGAAACCTTCGGGGAGTTCGCCATGAAACTCATGATCTTTTTGTTTTTGACAACTTTATTCTGGGGAGTGGCGGCGATATTCGATAAGATGGCCCTGGGAAAGACAGCGCCCTTTGCCGGCATGATGGTTCGCCAGTTCATTCTGACCGGGATCATTTTCGTGATGGCTTTAAGCAGTGGCCGGTTGGGGGGAATGGGGACCCTGGATTGGCGTTCTGTTCTCTTCTTCGGGTTGAGCGGGATCTGCGGGGGGGCCGCCGGGCTCTGGACTTATTACCATGCCTTGAGACTGGGCGGCGCCTCCATGGTTGTGCCCATTACGGCCACCTACCCATTAATCACCGCCTTATTGAGCTGGGCCATTTTGCAGGAGAGCTTCACCGTTACCCGCTTGATTGGAACGGCTTTGATTGTCCTGGGGGTGTGGCTGGTGAAATAATGGGCAATGGTCAATGAGCAATAGGCAATGGTCAATGAGCAATAGGCAATGGTCAATGAGCAATAGGCAATGGTCAATGAGCAATAGGCAATGGTCAATGAGCAATAGGCAATGGTCAATAGGTAATGGTCAATAGGTAATGGGCAATAGGCTACAGGCGAACAGCATAAGGCAAAAGGCGCAAGGCGAAAGAAAGGACGATTGGGATGAAAAGAAGAAACGAAAAAAAACTGACAGGGGGCAAACGCGAAAGGGGCTGGAGGGTAGTCCATAGCGGATGCGTTATATAAAACCGCTTATTAGAGAGCCTCTTGCAAAAGTATTTTTTTGTGGTTCGACAAGCTCACCACGAACTGTTACCACCGGTCAATTTAGGGACCTTTTTCACCGATAAAAATTCTTCCCTCGAACCAGAGGAATTAGAGCATCAAGATGAATGAATTGATAATCTTACCCTTCCAAATAATCGAATCATATGGTCAACAGGGGGGAAACCCAAATCGCTGATAAAGGGGGATTATGAAATCGGTGGTAACAACCGGAAAAACTAAATAATTTCAACCTAAGCCCGTTCACCCTGAGCCTGTCGAAGGGTAAATTACGGACTTTTGCAAGAAGCTCTAGAGTTAAGTATTTTAATAAATGATGACAATTTAGCAAGGCACAAACCACCTTCAATCCTGACAGTTGACCTGTTTATGGACTATATTTAGTCATGCTCAAGGAAGGGAGGTTTTCCCATGAAACTGTCCAGCCAGATCAAGCCCATCAGTTACCTGAAGGCCCATACCGCCGAAATTGTAAGGAAGCTGAACGAACACCGGGAGCCGCTGATCATCACCCAGAACGGCCAAGCCAAGGTGGTCATACAGGACATCGAAAGCTACGAGCAAACCCAGGAAACAATGGCCCTCTTGAAGATTCTGGCGCTCGGGACCCGTCAGATCGGGGAAGGCAAGGTCCAGCCCGCTGAGGATGTGATCAAACGTCTGCGCAAGCGACAGGAAGATCACTGATGCCGTTGGCGGTTTTCCTGACCAATGATGCAGCAGTTGATCTCCATGAGCTTTATGACTATATTGCTCTGCACGATGCGCCTCAAAAAGCGGACTACGTTTTGGAGCAGATCGAGAGAGCCTTCTCCAGGCTGGCCGAATTCCCCGAGCGGGGTGGACATCCGAAAGAACTGCTGGCGCTCGGGATTCATGAGTACCGCGAGATTTTCTTCAAACCCTACCGCATCATTTACCGAGTCATGGATAAAAACGGCTACGTTCTGCTGATTGCCGATGGCCGTCGTGACATGCAGACGCTGTTGCAACGCCGATTGTTAGGCGCGTAATACATAGCGCCGGATTGGCAAATGGGAGCGCGATCTGAGGGGCATTGAACAAAAAAGGAATTTGGACATTATGGCCGAACAAAGGAATTCAGAGGACGCCGAAATAGCGGGGCTGAGAATTTCCGGCCCCGTAAGTCGGCGCGACTGATTTCGAAGCCGATGGCGCGGACGCTTTGCGCCGCGACATCGGGGCTGCGGATTGACATCCGCTTTCTGTCCGGCGCTTGGCGCCGGCCATCAAGCGGCTGCAAGGGAATGTCATCCAGGCCGAGCAAGCGCGCGTCCGCCCTCCGCTGATTCGCACCTCCGATAATCATCATATTTTCTTTTTTTTATATACTTTTTTCCCCGAGGCCGACGGGCCTTTTTCTTCGGGAGTCTCCCTTCCTTCGCGATGGGCAGAGGTCATTTTTTTTGTATAGCGGCATTTGGGATAATTGCTGCAGGCGATGAACTGGCCGAAGCGCCCTCGGCGGTAAACCAGGGGAGATCCGCATTTTTCGCAGTCGTCTCCCGTATGGATTGACACACCTTTCGCATCAGCTTCCCCGCCAGCCGGAGCGATTTTTTGGGTATTTTTACACTTGGGATACGTGGAGCAGGCCAGGAATTTTCCGAAGCGTCCGGTTTTGATAACCATGGATGCGCCGCACTTATCGCAGGTTTCCGAGCTCTGTTCATCCTGGGTCACCTCAACTTTCCCCTCGCCGTTAACCAGAATCTTCTTGGTGTTTTTGCATTTGGGATAGTTGGAGCAGGCCAGGAATTTTCCGAAGCGCCCGGTCTTGACGGCCATGGAAGCGCCGCACTTCTCGCAGGCCTCCTGCACAGGCTCTTCCCGCACAATCTCTACCTCCCCTGTTCCATTGCGCTGGAATTCTTTTGTATTCTTACATTCAGGGTAGTTGGAACAGGCTAAAAATTGGCCGTGGCGCCCGAGCTTGATGACCATGGGGGCGTCGCATTTGTCACAGCGCAGATCTGTGGGCATGCCTTTTCCTTTCAAATCCTGCATCTGCCTCTTGGCTTTTTCCAGGTCTTTCTGGAAAGGTTCATAAAAATCCTCGAGGGCTTGCACCCAGGGCAAACGTCCTTCTTCCACTTTATCCAGCTCGTCTTCCATCTGGGCCGTGAATTGAACGTCGAGGATGGCCGGGAAGTTTTCTACCAGTAAATCAGAGACCAAACATCCCAATTCCGTCGGGTACAGCCGGCCCTTCTCCTTGGCCACGTATTCTCTCTCCTGAATGTTGTCGAGGATGGCGGCATAGGTGGAAGGACGGCCAATTCCTTTCTCCTCGAGTTCCCTGATCAGAGTGGCTTCCGTGTACCGCGGAGGTGGTTGAGTATAGTGCTGTTCCGGGGTCAGTTGCAGGAGCTTGAGGGCTTCGCCTACAGTCAGATCCGGCAACTTTCCTTCTTCCTGGTTCTCCCCGGCGGCGTTTTCATCGGCGGTTTCGATATACAGGGTCATGAAACCCGGAAAGAGAAGGGTTGAGCCATTGGCCCGGAAAAGATATTTTCCAGCCTGGATTTCCACGGCAGTCTGATCATAAACAGCCGGGTTCATTTGGCAGGCCACGAAGCGATTCCAGATGAGTTCGTAGAGGGCAAACTGGTCTTTGTCGAGGAACGGTTTCACCGCTGCCGGATCGCGAATTACAGAAGTGGGGCGGATGGCTTCATGGGCTTCCTGGGCTGTCTTGCGGCTCTTGTAGAAGTTCGGTTTCTCGGGCAGATACTCGGGTCCGAATTTTTCCGCAATAAACCGGCGCACATCCTTAAGCGCTTCCGAAGAAATGCGCACCGAGTCGGTGCGCATGTAAGTAATCAGCCCGACCGGCCCTTCCTGCCCGAGATCAACTCCCTCATAAAGCCTCTGGGCCAGGGACATGGTCTTTTTGGCGGTAAAGCGCAGTTTTCGCCAGGCTTCCTGCTGGAGATGACTGGTGATGTAAGGGGGAGAGGGATTTTTTTTCCGCTCCTTCCTTTCGACCTCTTTGACGGAAAAAGAGCAGGGGAATAGATCTTGGAGAATGGCCTTCGCTTCCCCTTCGTTTTTAATGTTGGCCTTTTTGGAATCGATTCGCGCCAGAATGGCCCGGAAGGAAGGGGGCGCGCTGCCTTCCAGGAGAGCCTGGATTGTCCAATACTCCTGGGATATGAAGGCCTGGATTTCCTTCTCCCGCTCGCAGATGAGCCGTACAGCCACCGATTGCACCCGCCCGGCGCTTAAACCCCGCCGGACTTTATCCCAAAGCAGCGGACTGATCAGATAACCTACCAACCGGTCGAGGATGCGGCGGGCCTGCTGGGCTTCGAATTTATCTTTGTTCAAACGCTCGGGCTTAAGGATCGCTTCCCGAACGCTGCGAGCGGTAATCTCGTTAAACAGGACGCGGTGGATCTTTCCCGGCGCCCGGTTCAGTTCTTCGGCAATGTGCCAGGCGATGGCCTCTCCTTCCCGGTCAGGGTCTGTTGCCAAATAAATGGAATCTGCCTTCTCCGCGGCTTTTTTAATCTCTTTCAAGATTTTGATCTTTCCCTTAATGACCTGGTACTGGGGGACAAAGCCGCTCTCGATGTCAACACCCAGGCGGCTTTCCGGAAGGTCTTTGACATGCCCCACCGAGGCCTTGATGATGAAATTATCTTTCAGGTAATTTGCAATCGTCCGGGCCTTGGCCGGCGATTCAACAATGACTAAGGAACTGGACATTTTTTCTCCTAAAAAATTTTTGACCGCAGAGTGCGCAGAGAACGCAGAGGCGTTTAAATTAGAATGGTCAATTCATTTTTTCTGCCGATGACTCCATTGCCAGATTCTCGGCAATCTCCTCGGTTAAATTAGGTTTTAATAAAGCGCATCCCGGGGAGCTGTTTTATGTGCCCGGCGAGTTCGAGCGTAAGAAGAATCGCCGATACTTTGGCGCTGGAGAGCCCCGTCTGAGCAGCAACCCGGTCGATGTGCAGGGCTTCCCGCCCCAGGGCGGAAAAGACTTTGGCCTCTTCTTCGGAAAGCTTTGGCTCCGGGAGCGTTTCAGCGGGCGCGGGCTTAAACAGAGGAAGGATTTCTTCCAGAATGTCCTCAGCCTGAGTGACCAGCTTGGCCCCTTCTTTGATCAACCGGTTGGTCCCTGCACTCCGCGCCGAATCCACATTGCCGGGGACAGCATAAACATCCCGCCCCTGGTCCAGGGCGAAGCGGGCCGTGATCAAGGAGCCGCTGCGCAGAGTGGCTTCGACAACAGCCACCCCCAGGGAAAGCCCGCTGATAACCCGGTTGCGGATGGGAAAATGATCGCTGTCCGGCGGGGTCTTAAGAGGAAACTCGGAGATAACCGCTCCCTGAGCGGCCACCCGCTCGTATAATTCACGGTTTTCCGGAGGGTAAATAATATCCAGGCCGCAACCTAATACCCCGATGGTCCTTCCGCCAGCCGCAAGCGCGCCCCGGTGGGCACAAGAATCAACCCCCCTGGCCAGGCCGCTGATGACGGTTACCCCCTTCCTGCTCAAGCCCATGGCTATTCGTTCTGCGGCTGATTTGCCGTAAGTTGTCGGGTAGCGGGAGCCTACAACCGCCACGGCCATCCGGTCTTCGGGGATCAGCGATCCCCGAACGTAAATAAGGGGCGGAGGGTCGTATATTTGCGTAAGGTTCAGCGGATATTCTTCATCCTCCCAGGTCACCATCTTCGCCCCGCTCTTTTCCGAGAGGCGAAGCTCTTTTTCCACTATATGCTTCCAATCGAATTTCTTGAGCGAGGCCGCCACCTTCTGCCCGATGCCTTCTACTTTGTTCAGGTCTTTTAAGGAGGCATGAAAGACTCCTTTGGGGCTGCCAAAAGCCTGAGTGAGGCGCTTAAAAAGAACGCTGCCTATGCCCGGAGCCATGGAAAGAGCTACCCAATTAAAAAGGTCTTTCATTTATGCTTTATCGCCCCCCAAAAGTCTAACAAAAAAGGGATCGCGGATTTTTTATACCCACAATCCCTGAATCCTTTTCCGAAAGCTGCGTGGCTCTTTAAAAAATTTGTTTTCAATCCGCGCCAGATACGGCTTTATCTCCTTTGTAAATAGCTTGGGAAGAAAGCGTAATTAGGGCGGTTGAGGTTTCCTCCTGTACAGAGACAACGACTGCCTCGCCTGCCTTGTTCAAGGGCATTCGGCCTTTTTCATTTTTCAGGATTTCCTTAAAAAAATTACCTATCTGATAAATCTGGAAAGTAGCCCCCATCACTACCCCATGCTGACTTCCCCGGTCGATGAAGATCAATTCTTTTTGGGTGAGATTCTCCGCGCCCTCCTGGGAGCCAATCACCATCCCTTCGATTATCTTCTGAGTGCGAATGGGGACGGCCTCAGGAAGTACCGGAGCAGGGACAATTATATGATCGCCAAGAAAGATCGGGCGGTAAGCCTTATGAATCTTAGCTGCCACAATACGATCTTTTCCTTCCAGGATGACCAGTTCACCCGGAATCAATACCAGGTGGCCGATTTTTTCCCTGGTTACAGGATGAATCATAGCCTGACCCAGGCGCACGATCGAGAAACGATCTCCGGGTTTTACTTCCTTTCCCGGCTGCATCTCAACATAAACAACTTCTCCCGCGCTCATGTTGACCACCGGATTTATCGAACCGATGATCGATCCCCACGATGGAAGGGTTTTGGCGGTTATGTAGCCGATCGGTTGGCCCCCGTCGGGAAGCCCTTGTTTCGGGAGATTCAAAGACTTGGTCGCTTGGGCATGACTTTGAGTGGCTTCCCCGAAGATTAAAAACCAAAGGAAAATAATTAACCCTGTACTCAGGGCCAGTTTCATCTGCCTCATTGCCCACCCCCGAATTTTTTTAATCGGAACGAAGGGTTTGCGCAAGATACATGCCTCTCCGGTTTTTTAAAAATACCTTTCGATTCCGCTTTTTGTCAAGGATAATTTTTCCCACCTTTTACTTTTGATTATCTCGTAAAAAGTCGTCACTCCGGTGAAAACCGGAGTCCAGAGGTTTGATAACTCGGTGAAATAACTGGATTCCGGCTGGAGTTTATCCCGATGAAAATCGGGGCCGGAATGACGGTGAAAGGGGCTTTCGGACTTTTTACGCGATCATCACTTTTGATTTTCGTTCATAAATTCAGAATAATAGTCAGGACCCGGCCCGGACGGGAGGGGGAATCTTTCGGGAGCACAAGGCAGTACTTCTTTCGCTCCCTCTTTCATCCCCCTCCCGTCCGGGCATCGTCTATCGCTGTGAATCAATCAATCAATTTATTGAAAAGTGAAGGAGGATTTTGCCTTTGACTTTCGGAAGGGGGATGGTAAAATAGCGCCGGTTCAGGGAGCGCCCGCAACGGAAGGAGATGAAGGAGAATTATGAACGTTTCGTTGCTGGAGGTGATGAATAGAGAAAGGAGTAACCCGATGGATTTTGAACTAAGTGAAGAACAAAAGATGATTCAACAGATGGCCCGTGATTTTGCCGAAAATGAAATTAAACCCAAGGCCCCGGAACTGGATAAAACAGAACGTCACCCGGTGGAAATAGTCCAGAAAATGGCTGAACTTAACCTAATGGGCATGGCCATCCCGGACGTTTATGGCGGAGGGGGAGCCGACGTTGTCAGTTACGCGGTGGCCCTGGAAGAAATTTCCCGGGGATGCGCCAGCGTGGGAGTGATCATGTCTGTGAATAACTCCCTGGTCTGCGATCCCATTTCCACCTTCGGCACAGAAGAACAAAAGCAAAAATATCTTACTCCCCTGGCTTCAGGGAAAAAGCTGGGTTGCTTCGGATTGACCGAACCAGAAGCCGGGTCAGATGCGTCTGCCCAGAAGACTACAGCCGTTCTCCAGGGGGATGAATGGATAATCAACGGCAAGAAAAACTTTATTACCAACGGAAACGTGTCTGACTATTGCGTGCTCATGGCCATGACCGATAAGAGCAAAGGGTACAAGGGGATCAGCGCCTTTATCGTGGATTGTAAGACTCCTGGCTTTTCCGTAGGGGCGGTGGAGAAGAAGTTGGGAATAAAGGCTTCCGGGACAGCCGAGTTGATCATGGAAGATTGCCGCATCCCCAAAGAGAATCTCCTCGGTCAGGTAGGCCAGGGATTTTATGTGGCCATGAATACATTGGACGGGGGGCGGATCGGGATTGCCGCCCAGGCTCTGGGTATTGCCCGCGCCGCCTTGGAGGCATCCACGGAATATTCCCGGACCCGGGTGCAGTTCGGGAAACCCATTTCCCAGTTCCAGGCCATTCAATGGATGATCGCCGACATGGCCACCGAGCTGGATGCTGCCCGGCTATTGACCCTCCGGGCCGCCTTTCTGAAGGATCACAAACAGCGCTACGAAAAAGAGGCGGCCATGGCCAAGCTGTATGCTTCGGAAGCGGCCAGCCGCATAACCACCAGGGCAATTCAAATTCATGGGGGATATGGGTACATTCAAGAATACAACGTGGAAAGGCATTTCCGCGACGCCCGGATCACGGAGATATATGAAGGGACTTCCGAAGTTATGAGGCTGGTCATATCGAGTAACATCCTGAAGGGAAGATAATGAAGGCAGAATAAAAAAGATAGAATACAGCATTCAGAAGAAAAATAAAAGGAATGTAACAGTTTAGCCCTTTGAAAAGAGGGGAAGCGTAAAGGCCCGGCCCATGGATGGCCAGGTGGCCACGACGGACCGCTTGGAATCATAAGGCGCTGATTTCTCCGCGGATGGGGGGGGGAAGAAACCCCCCGCCTCCTTCTGCGGAAACACGATGGGGGCTTCGTAACTCAGCCGGAACCCGGCCGATGCTTCCAGCGCGTTCCGCCCTGGCCACCGGGCCTCAACAAAGGTGGTCACGCCATTTTTTCAAACAGCTAAATTGACACAAAAGAATTTATTCTGACTTCTGACTCCTGGATTCTGAACTGAATTATGTTGCGGGATTCTACCAGCAGAGGGCTTTTCCCTTAAAAAAAGATAATGGACAAGGAAGGGGTTGGAAAATGATCAATACCAAAGAAGATTACATCAACAGCCTGAAAAAGCTGAACCACGTAGTCTATTATAAAGGAAAGCGGGTGAAGGACATTACCACTCACCCGGCTTTTTTACCCCATATCAACGCCGCCGCTAAAACCTATGAACTTGCTCTCCTGCCGGAACATGAAGATCTGATGACGGCCACCTCCCACCTGACCGGCAAGAAGATCAATCGCTTTACCCACATCCATCAGAACCGGGATGATCTGATCAAGAAGGTGCAGATGCTCCGGCTCATTTCCCACGAAACCGGAAGCTGCTTTCAGCGCTGCGTGGGGTTCGATGCCCTGAATGCCCTATACAGCACGACCTATGAGATCGACGAAAAATACGGGACACCCTACCATTCACGACTCAGGAAGTTCATCGAATACATCCAGGACAATAATTATATGGTTGTCGGTTCGATGACCGATCCCAAGGGTGACCGTTCCAAAAGCCCCAGCCAGCAAGCCGACCCGGACCTTTTTACCCATATCGTGGAAAAGAAGGAAGAAGGGATCGTCATTCGCGGGGCCAAAGCCCATCAAACCGGCGCGGTCAACTCCCACGAAATGCTTATCATGCCGACACAGGCCATGCGGCCGGAAGATAAAGACTATGCCGTGGCCTGCGCGGTTCCGGTAAATGCCTCCGGCGTGACCATGATCTTCGGCCGGCAGACCAATGAAGAGAGGAAATTTGAGGGAGAAGGAATTGACACCGGCAATCCGGAGTTCGGCCTGGTGGGCGGGGAAGCCCTGGTCGTTCTGGAAAATGTATTCGTTCCCTGGGAGCGGGTTTTCATGTGCGGCGAAGTGGAATTTGCCGGCGCTCTGGTAGAACGTTTTGCTTCCCTGCATAGGCAGAATTACGGCGGGTGCAAGGGGGGGTTGGCCGATGTTCTGGTGGGAGCCAGCGCCCTGGCCGCGGATTACCAGGGGACCTCTCAGGCTTCCCACGTGCGCGATAAACTCGCGGAGATGACCCATCTGGCCGAAACCGTTTATACCGGAAGCATAGCCTGTTCGGCCTTGGGCCACAGGATGAAAGCGGGGAACTGGGAACCGGATACCCTACTGGCCAACACCACAAAATATAATGTTACAAAAAACGTTTATGAGGTGGCCCGGCTGGCCCATGACATTGCCGGCGGGATCATTGCCACCATGCCCTTCGAAGATGACCTGAAGAATCCCGAGGTGGCCAAGTACGTGGAGAAATATTTGAAAGGGGTAGCCAATATTTCCACAAAAGATCGCATGCGCCTGCTCCGGCTAATCGAGAACATGACCGGCGGAACGGCCCTGGCCGAATCCATGCATGGAGCAGGTTCTCCCCAGGCGCAGAAGGTCATGTACATGCGCGCCGGAAATTTGGAACAGAAGAAAAAAATGGCCAAGAAACTGGCCAAGATTTCAGAGAAAGGATAAAAAGGATTCATCGCAGAGATAGCCGAAAAATAATTAAATTGTATAGGAAATTCCTTTTTTCGTAACACTTAGCTCTTGGAAAAAAGGTGTGTTGTAAGGGCCAAGGGATTCCAGGGGCCGGGGGCCAGAGCGTAACGCTTGGAATCATAAGGCGCTAATTTCTCCGCATATGGGGCGGGCAAGAACCCCCGCCTCCTCCGGAGGAAACGATCTTTTATCCTCGTAGCCAAGCGGAAACCCAACCGATGCTTCCGGCGCGTTCCGCTCTAACCCCCGGCCCTCAACAAAGGCTTTAATACCATTTTTTCAAATCGCTAAACTGTTACCTTTTTTCAACTTTTGTCCGCCTCAGGCGGATCGCTTTAGACACTTGACACTTATCCTTTATTTTTTTGGTTTTAAGAACTCTGTGATCTCTGTGCCCTCTGTGGCTAATTTAATTGTATAGGAATTTCCTTTTTTATCCCCCTCCCCCCAACCCCCTCCCGCCAGGGGAGGGGAGATACTGGGGGATCCAAAATTCCCTCCCCCTGGATGGGGGAGGGTTAGGGTGGGGGTGTTAATAACTTGATCCGAATTTCGTGTTTCGGATTTATGACACTATTATCTCGGCGTTCTCAGCGCACTCTGCGGTGAGTATTAAAAAAATGGAGGAAAATATGAGAGAAGTGGTCATTGTTAGCGCTGCCCGCACGGCAGTGGGAACCTTTGGTGGGGCGCTTAAAGACATTCTGGCAGTGGAACTGGGAAGGATTGCCGTGGAAGAAGCTTTGAAGCGGGCCAGGATCAAGCCTGAACAGGCGGAAGAAGTCATCCTGGGGAACGTGTTAACAGCAGGGCAAGGGCAGAATCCGGCGCGGCAGGTGCTCATCCGCTCGGGGATTCCCCAAGAAGTCCCGGCCACGACCATCAATAAGGTTTGTGCCTCGGGCCTGAAATCGGTTATGATGGCCGCCCAGGCCATCAAGGCCGGCGACGCGGATATTGTCGTTGCCGGAGGGATAGAGTCCATGAGCCAGGCCCCTTTTTTACTGCCGGGAGCGCGCTGGGGATACAGGATGAACGATGGGCCCCTGGTGGACGGAATGATTCATGACGGCCTGCTGGACATCTTCAACCGCTATCATATGGGCGTCACCGCCGAAAACGTAGCCGAAAGGTTCGGAGTTACCCGGCAGGATCAGGATGCCTTCGCCTTGAGCAGCCAGCAAAAAGCCGGGAAGGCAATTAAAGAAGGAAGGTTCAAGGATGAAATCGTTCCCGTGCCCATCCCCCAGAAAAAAGGGAACCCGGTTATTTTCGATACGGATGAGCACCCCCGCCCAGGCACAACCATGGAAGCTCTGACCGGACTCCGGCCGGCCTTCAAGAAGGATGGAACGGTTACGGCCGGCAACGCCTCGGGAATCAACGACGGCGCAGCAGCCGTAGTAGTCATGTCAGGGGAAAAAGTTAGGGCGCTTGGCCTTGAGCCCATAGCCCTGATCAAGGCTTATGCCACGGCCGGTGTGGCTCCGGATATCATGGGCACAGGTCCGGTTCCGGCCAGTGAGAAAGCCCTGGCCCGGGCCGGGTTGACCGTGAAAGACCTGGACCTGGTGGAAGCCAACGAAGCCTTTGCCGCCCAGGCTGTCTATGTCAGCCGGATGATGGGCTGGGACCTGGAAAAGGTGAATGTCAACGGCGGAGCGATTGCCCTGGGCCATCCCATCGGAGCCAGCGGAGCGCGTATTCTGGTTACGCTGCTCTTCGAGATGAAAAAGCGCCAGGCGCGTTATGGACTGGCCACTCTTTGCGTTGGCGGAGGCATGGGCGGGGCCATGGTTGTGGAAAGAATCTAAAGAATAAATTGATGCGCAACATTAAGTTCCTGATCGAATATGATGGGACGAATTACCACGGTTGGCAGGTTCAACCCAATGCCCTGACCATCCAGGAGGTCATCGAAAAGAAAATAGAGATAATGACTAAGCAGCGTGTTCGCCTGATAGCTTCCGGAAGGACGGATGCCGGCGTTCACGCGCTGGGTCAGGTGGCCAACTTCAAGACCTCTTCTTCAATCCCGCCGGATGGTTTTCTCCGTGGTCTCAAGAGCCTCCTTCCCTCTGACATCATCATCAAATCCGTCGAAGAAGCGGATGAACATTTCCATGCCCAATTCGGGGCCAAACGAAAAACCTACCTTTATGTGATCCTCAACCAGGAACTCCCTTCGGCCATCTTTCGCAATTACTCCTGGCATATTCCCGCGCCGCTGGAGGTAAGGGCCATGCAGGATGCCGCCAGAAATCTTTTGGGGAGGCAGGATTTTTCATCATTCCAGGCTGCCGACCCGGATCCAACTGAACCGGTAAGGGAAGTTTTTAAGGCGGAATGGTTTGTAAAAAAAAAGGTTTTCCTCCACTTCACCATCGAAGCCGATGGATTTTTAAAGCATATGGTGCGTAACATCGTGGGAACGCTGGTGAATGTCGGTCGAGGAAAGATTACCAGGGAAGATTTCCAGAAAATTCAGAAAGCTCTGGACCGTCGTCAAGCGGGCATTACAGCCCCTCCCCAGGGGCTTTTCTTGCTTGAGGTAAAATACTGAAAAACTTGCCATCTTCTCCCCTCGGTGCTATAAAAGTTATACATCTTTTTACCGCAGAGAACGCTGAGAGCGCAGAGATAAATAGAATTTTAAGGGCGAACCCCTAAACAAATTTGAGGATCTCGTAAAAAGTCGTCACTCCGGTGAAAACCGGAGTCCAGAGAACTTATAACTATTTGAAAGAACCGTCCGCCTGAGGCGGACGGCTTTCGCCGGAATGACAAAAAGACGCCAAGCGTTAAGCGCAAGGGAAAAGGCTCCTTGTCAAAAGATAAAAGCAACTCACAACTTACGACTCACCACTAACGGATCATTAAGGAGGGAATTCTAAAATGTTTAAACAAGCGCATTTAGGAAAATGGGCCGGACTTTTTCCGATCTTCTTCATCCTGGTTTTTGGGGGAATCCTTTCCGGGGAAGCATTAGCGCAAAAGCCAACCCCTGGAGGGACGCTGACCATTGCCATGTCAGCCGAACCCCTGGGTCTGGATCCGACAACGAACCCGGCGTCCGCCATCAAGCGGGTGGTCCACTACAACATCCTGGAAAGTCTGGTCAAGGTTGACCGCAATGGAAAAGTGGTTCCCGCCCTGGCCAAAAGCTTTAAAATTTCCAGCGACGGGAAAGAATATACCTTCATTCTCCAGCAGGGGATCAAGTTCCACGACGGGAAACCCTTAACCGCCGAAGACGTAAAGTATTCTTTCGAAAGGCTTTTAGACCCCAAGACGGCCGCGACCAACCGGAAATATTACGCGGGGATCGAAGCTATCCAGGTCATCGATCCTTTGACCGTTAAGTTTAAAGTTAAAAAATTCGACTCCAATCTCCTTTTTAATTTAGCCCGGGGGGATGCCGTGATTGTTTCCCAGCAGACAGCGGACCGCCTGAAAAGCCAGCCAATCGGAACCGGCCCCTTCAAGCTGGCCGAATGGAAACGGGGAGACAGCGTGACCATGGTGCGTAATCCTGATTATTTCCTGAAGGGAATTCCCTACCTGGACAAGGTGATTTTTAAATTTATTCCCGACCCCAGCGCCCAATTGGCGGCTCTCCGCGCGGGCGACCTAGATGTAATCTCCTATGACCTTTCCCCGGAGAACGCTCCGGCCCTGGAGAAAGACCCGCGCTTTAAAGTGCTCAAAGGGCACACCACCACGGATGTAATCATGGCCATGAACAACTCCCGCAAACCCTTCAATGATCCCCGGGTGCGCCAGGCCATCACCCTGGCTATTGACCGCAAGGCCGTAATGGAGGGGGCCGTGGCCGGATACGGAACGCCCATCGGCACTCATATGGACCCGACCAACCCATACTATATTGATCTTTCAGGCCTCCATCCCTACAATCCGGAAAAAGCCAGAAGGCTCCTGGCCGAAGCCGGGTATCCGAATGGATTCGAAGCCGTGATCAAGCTCCCCGAACCTTACGCCTATGCTAGGAGATCGGGGGAGATTATCGCCGATCAACTTTCCAGGGTGGGCATCAAGCTCACTATTGAAGTCATCCAGTGGGGCCAATGGATTGACCGGGTTTTCAGGAATGCGGATTATGAGCTTACGGTCATCGGCCATGCCGAACCTTTCGACATCGAAATCTACGGGCGGCCGGATTATTACTTCCGTTACAACAATCCGAAATTCCAGGAGCTTATGAAGAGAGCTGAAGAGGAGATGAAAGAGGAGGCCCGGAAGAAAATTTATGCGGAGGCCCAGCGCATGCTGGCCGATGATTTTGTCAATGCCTACCTCTTTGTCTATCCGGCCCTGCCCGCGATGAAAAAAGAGGTGATGAACTGGTGGCAGGATTATCCCACGATCGCCGCGGACGCTTCGGAAGTTTACCTGCAGAAATAAAGAATAATGGGACGCGGATCAACGCAGAAAAAACGGATATTAAATGAGCCTCTTGCAAAAGTATTTTTTGTGGTTCGCCAAGCTCACCACGAACGGAAAAACTAAATAATTTCAACCTAAGCCCGTTCACCCTGAGCCTGTCGAAGGGTAAATTACGGACTTTTGCAAGAAGCTCAAATAAAAAAGAAATTAAAGATTTTGGATCAGTTTAGCGATTTGAAAAAATGGTATAAAAGCCTTTGTTGAGGGCCGGGGGTTAGAGCGGAACGCGCCGGAAGCATCGGTTGGGTTTCCGCTTGGCCACGAGGACAAAAGATCTTTTCCTACGGAGGAGGCGGGGGTTCTTGCCCGCCCCATATGCGGAGAAATAAGCGCCTTATGATTCCAAGCGTTACGCTCTGGCCCCCGGCCCCTGGAACCCCTTGGCCCTTACAACACACCTTTTTACAAAGCGCTAAAGTGTTACAAAATTTTATTATCTGCGGTTATCGGCGTAAATCTGCGTCCAATGAACTCCTATGTTCGCTTTTTTCGGCAAACGCATCCTCATATTGACCGCCACTCTGCTCCTGGTTTCCGGGATGATCTTTCTTGTCCTTAAGGTCATCCCGGGAGATCCGGCCCAGATCATCTTAGGGGTTCAGGCCACCCCTGAAAATTTGAAAGAGCTACGCCATAAATTGGGGCTGGACCTGCCCCTGACAGTCCAGTACTGGAATTGGCTAAGCGCTTTGGTCCGGGGAGATTTTGGCCGGTCGATTACCTATGATGTTCCTATCAGCGCCCTGATTGCATCCCGCCTGACCGTAACAATCCCGCTGGCCATTCTGTCTATCTTTTTTGCGGTGGTTTTATCCGTGCCTCTGGGCATTTATGCGGCCACTCATCGCAACCAACCGGGGGATTACGGGGTGATGGTTTTTTCCCAGATTGGCCTGGCCATCCCGGCCTTCTGGGCGGGAATTCTTCTTATCCTATTCTTTGCCGTCCACCTGCAATGGTTTTCAGCCGGAGGGTTCAAATCCTGGACGGAAACCCCGCTGGGGGCCCTGAAGTCATTGCTGCTTCCGGCTCTTTCTCTCGGGCTCATTCGGGCCGCTGTGCTGGCCCGGCTCACCCGTTCCTGCATGCTTGAGGCCCTGGGGGAGGATTACATCCGCACTGCCCGTTCCAAAGGCCTGGCCGAAAAAATAGTGGTGTACAAACACGCCCTGCGCAACGCTCTGATTCCGGTGGTAACCATCATCGGCCTGCAGATGGGGGAACTTCTTGCCGGAGCCATCGTGATCGAGAATGTCTTCAACTTACCGGGACTGGGCCGGCTAGTTTTCCTGGCCATCGGGCAGCGGGATTTGCCTGTTGTTCAGGGGGTTAGTTTGCTGATTGCTTTCTTTATCGTAATAGTGAACTTCGGGGTCGATGTGCTTTATGGGGTCGTTGATCCGCGGATTCGCCTGGGGGATGGCAAGGAGTTAAGGGGTTGAGGCGGGCGTTTCGGAACATGAATTTGGTCGTGGGAGGAATTCTGGTCATGGCCATAGTGGTCACGGCCTTCCTCAGCGTTTTCTATACTCCCCATGATCCCAACCGCATGAACCTTTCCAAACGGTTCCAGCCTCCTGGCCCCGCTAATTTTTTAGGAACAGATCAGTACGGCCGGGACATCCTGAGCCGGGTGATGAAAGGAGCGGTAAATTCCCTCGTCGTCGGCTGGGTGGCTGTGGGGATCGGCATGGGGTTTGGAGTTTTGCTGGGTTCTCTGGCGGCATATTGGAGGGGTTGGAAGGATGAAGGGGTCATGCGGCTGGCAGATGTTTTGTATGGTTTCCCGGCGGTTCTCAGCGCCATATTGGTCACTTCCTCCTTCGGCCCGGGAATCATCAACAGCATGGTGGCTATCGGGATATTCAACATCCCTATTTTCGCTCGTCTCACCCGGGGAGCGTCCCTCTCGGTTTGGCAAAGAGATTACGTAACTTCGGCCCGGGCCATTGGGCAAACGAATAAAGCGATCATCTGGCGCACTATTTTGCCGAATACCCTTTCTCCTTTGATCGTGCAGGGCACGGTGCAGTTGGCCATCGCCATCCTCGCGGAGGCGGCGCTGAGTTACCTCGGCCTGGGAACCCAACCTCCCCATGCCAGTTGGGGCCGAATGCTGGCCGAGGCCCAAACCTTCATGGAAATCTCTCCCCGGCTGGCCATATTCCCCGGCCTGGCCATTGCTGTGGCGGTGCTGGGATTCAATTTGCTGGGGGATGGACTCCGAGATCTGCTGGATCCGAAATTGACCGAGGCCAGGCGATAAAGAGTTTGGGGGACGTTGTTGACTAACTTAAGTAAGTTTCGGATCTTCAAAACAAAATCTGAGAGATGATAATACTTAAGCTTCTCAACAACGTCCCGTAATTCTATTCTATTGACATTTTATCTGGCCAGATTGTAAACAACGGTAAAAGAAAATTAGTGTGGCCGATCAGAAAATAGTAGAATATATCAAAGCCGCTACAGGGAGTTAAGCGAAAGGCTGTTGCGCTCTCCAAAATGGTGGTTCCGCAAAATTTCAAATATGTTTGGCTATATTTGATGATCTCGTAAAAAATCGGCAGAAGAGTCCTTGCGAGCGAAAGCGAAGCAATCTCGTTTTTATAAGTCCTTGAAAATAGGGGATTGCTTCGTCGTACCGCATTGGCGGAACTCCTCGCAATGACGAAAACGGAACTTTTTACGAGTTCATCATAATTTAGGGAGGAAAAATGGAATATGGTTATCCGCAAGGTCACGTCTTTTATCGAAAGATGGCCCATAAATATCCCTTGATCACCCGGGGAGAGGGGGTCTATCTTTACGACGAGAAAGGGAAACGATACCTCGATGGATCCGGCGGGGCCCTGGTCGTAAACATCGGGCACGGTCAGAGAGAAATTTCTCAAGCGGTCATTGATCAGATGAATCAGGTTGGCTATGTGCATGGCACGCAGTTTACCACCCGCTCCGTCGAAGAATATGCCGATGCCCTGGCGGAGATTCTTCCGGCAGGAATGGATAAGATATATTTCCTCTCCGGAGGCTCCGAAGCCGTGGAAGGGGCCATAAAACTGGCGCGGCAGTATTGTCTGGAATCCGGACAGCCTCAAAGGTGGCGGGTGGCTTCCCGATGGCACAGTTATCACGGCAATACTCTGGGATCTCTCTCCGTGACCGGCCGGATCGGCTCCAGAAAACCCTTTCTTCCTCTTTTACTCAACTTTCCTCATTTCCCGCCGCCTTATTGTTACCGTTGTCCTTATGACCTGGTCTATCCGGAATGTAATTTAAAATGCGCTAAGGCCCTGGAAAATCTGATCCAGGTGGAAGGGCCGGATACTATTTCAGGCGTCATTATGGAGCCAGTCATTGGGGCAACCGTGGGTGCGGTCGTGCCTCCCGACGGGTACCTTTCCCTGATTCAAGAGATTTGCCAACGCTACGGGACCCTCTACATTGATGACGAGGTGATGGCCGGAATGGGCCGGACCGGCAGGTGGTTTGCAGTCGAACACTTTGATGTTCAGCCGGACATCATGGTCGCTGGCAAGGGGATGAGCGGGGGATATTTTCCCCTTTCAGCGGTGATCACCCGGGAGGAAATTGCCGAGCGGTTGCGAGAGAAGAGCGGCGGATTTACCCACGGCCATACTTTTTCCCATCATCCGGTGGCCTGCGCTGTTGGCCTGACCGTGATCCGTTATATTCAAAGAAATAATCTCGTTGAACAATGCCGGAAGCAGGGCGCATACCTCTTGCAAAAACTGGAAGAATTGAAATCGTTCCCGTTTGTAGGCGATGTGCGCGGCAAAGGGCTGATGACGGCCATCGAATTTGTGCGGGATAGAAAAACCAAAGAACCTTTCCCGCGTTCGGACAAATTTGCCGAAAAAGCAATCGACCTGGCCTTTCAAAACGGCCTTGTTCTTTACCCGGGGACGGGGTTTGTTGACGGAGTGAAAGGGGATATGGTCATGGTTGGTCCTCCTTTCATCATCGAAGAAAAACAGATCGATGAATTGATCGAGATTCTGAGAACAACTTTTTCCCGGATGGAGAGCATGGTTCAATGAAAACTCTGGCATTACACCACGAGAAATGCACGGGGTGTTCTCTTTGCCAGGTGATTTGCGGCCTGGCCCATTTTCAAGAGAACAACCCCAAAAAAGCAGCGCTCCGTATCGAGAGAAAATTCCCGGAACCCGGGACTTTCGAGATTCATGTATGCAACCAGTGCGGGCGCTGCCAGGAGGTTTGTCCCAGTGAGGCCATTGCCGAAAGAGGAGGGGTCTATAGAATCGATCCTGAGAAATGTGATTTTTGCGGGATTTGCCTGGAAGAATGCCCGCTGAAGGTCCTCTTCACCCACAAAGACTTTTCCTACCCCATTAAATGCGACCTCTGCGGCGAGTGCGTATCCGTTTGCGCCCCGGGGGCGATCGAAGGGAGGGAATGAGATGTTTGGATACGGCGGAAAAATCCTGCGGGTCAACCTGACCCAAAAGAAGATAGAGAAGCAAGGCTTGGACCCGGACATGGCCAAAGAATGGATCGGAGGAAGAGGGTTCATTGCCAAGATCCTCTATGAGGAAATTCCTGCGGGCACTGATCCGCTCAGCCCGGAGAATAAATTGGTCATGGCCACCGGCCCGCTCTCCGGGACCTTCTGGCCAAGCGCGGCCAAGATCGTCTTCGGCGCGAAATCCCCTCTGACCGGAGGTTACGGGGATAGCAATCTCGGGGGTCTGCTCATGGCCGAGTTAAAGTACGCCGGCTACGACATGATCATTCTGGAGGGGGCTTCAGAGGAACCGCTTTATCTTTTCATCGATGACGATCAGGTGGAGCTGCGGGATGCCAGCCAATACTGGGGCCAAGGAGCGCTGGACTTAGAGAAAGAGTTGAAAAAGGAACTTGGAGAATCCTTCCATGTGGCCACCATCGGCCCGGCTGGGGAAAACCGGGTGAAGTATGCCAACATCAACCACGAATTCGGCCGGCAAGCCGGGCGCTGCGGCATGGGCGCGGTCATGGGATCGAAGAGGCTGAAGGCGATCGCCATTCGTGGGACCGGAGGAATTCCTCTTTACGACACCTCAGAGCTTATCCGTGTTTCCAAAGCTGCCCTGAAACATATCACCAGCCATCCGTACTTTAAACGATTCCGCCAGTATGGAACGACCGACATAACCGACTGGTGCCAGGGCATGGGCGTCCTGCCGACGAAAAACTTCGCCTACGGAGTTTATGAAAAGCAGGCATCTCTGGCTCCTGAACCGATGAGGGAAAAAATTTTAGTTCGGGACAAAGCCTGCTTCGCCTGCCCTCTCAACTGCGGCAATTACACCCATTCCAGGAAGTACGGGACCTTCATCGACGGCCCGGAGTATGAGACCATCGGCATGCTGGGCTCCAATTGCCTGGTGGAGGACATTGAGGATGTGCAATATCTCAACTACCTCTGCGATGATTTGGGGATGGATACCATTGCCGCCGGAGGGATTATCGCTTTTGCCATGGAATGCGTCGAGAAGGGAGTGTTGCCCAAGAATCAACTGAATGGAATAGACCTAAGCTTCGGCAACGTGGAAGCCATGAAAACAATCCTGAAGAAAATTGCTTATAGGGAAGGCAACCTGGGCAGCCTGATGGCCGAAGGAACGAGGGCGATGGCCCAAAAATTGGGCCAAAAGAGTGCAAGATACGCCATGCAGGTCAAAGGCCTGGAGTTCTCGGCCTATGAGTGCCGGGGCGCGCCGGCCATGCTCCTTTCCTTCATGACTTCGGACATCGGCGCCCAGCACACCCGCTCCTGGGCTATCGTTCAGGACATGGAGATGGGAAGGGGCAACATAGAAGGCCGGGCCAGGCTGGTCAAGGAACTGCAGACCCTGCGGCCCTTGATGGAGATGTTCGGTGTCTGCCGGTTCCCCTGGCTGGAGGTTAAACTTGACTTCGGCGAGTACGTGAAGGCATTCAATGCGGTTACCGGATTTGGTTATGACAAAGAGAAGCTCTTTCAGATCTCGGAAAAAGTCTGGAATCTAACGCGAGCCTTCTGGGTGAGAGAAGTTGATGATTTTGGGCGAAAATATGATATGCCGCCGGAGCGGGTTTATGACCCTCTTCCCTCCGGTCCGGCGAAAGGAATGCACCTCACCGAAGAGAAGGTGAATCGCATGCTGGATGAGTATTACGAACTACGAGGGTGGGATTCAAATGGCATTCCCAAGGAGGAAAAATTAAGGGAACTGGGATTGGCAGAGATAGCCGTGGATTTGCTAAGAAGGGGTAAAATATAAAAAAGGAAATTCTTCGGCACTAGGGCTGCGTCGTAAAATTTAACGTAATATTGAGAGGCTTTCCCGGGCCCGGGGGCCAGGGCGCTTCGCTTGGCATCATGAGGCAGTGGTCCTTCCATGGATAAGGCGGGAAAGAACACCCGGCCTGCTGTTGCGGAAACTCAGCGGAAGCTTGGGTTTAGGTATTCTCCCGGCCGATGCTGCCCGCGCTCAGCACCCTGACCCCCGGGCCACGACAAAGTGAAATTCACTATAACGCTAATTTTTACAAGGTAGTATTAAGCGTAAGGGGGAATAAAGTAGGATTATGGAAAAAATCTGGATGAAAAATTGGCCGGAGGGAATTCCGGAGAAGCTATTCTACAAACTTGGGCGGAAGCCTATTTTTGCATACCTGCGCTATCATGCCAGGACTCAGCCGCGGAAGACAGCGATTAATTATTATGGAGCAGAAATCTCCTACTCCGATCTGGACGCGTTTACGGATCGGTTAGCTGCCTACCTGGCCAAGAATAATGTGCAGAAGGGAGATCGGGTCGCCCTTTTTATGCAGAACTGCCCCCAGTATGTGATCTCTCAAATTGCCGCCCATAAGGCCGGGGCCATTGTGGTGCCCTGCAGCCCCATGTTTAAGGCCTGGGAGCTGGAAACGGAGGTGAATGACACCAAGGCTAAAGTAATTATTTGTATAGATCAAATCTATCCGGTTGTGGAGGAAGTCCGCAAGAAATCCAGCCTGGAAAAAGTGTTAGTCGCCAGCTATGCCGATTTTCTGCCCCCCAAACCCATCATTCCCATACATGAATCCAGGCAGGAGCCAAAGCTAAAATTCCCGGATACGGTGGAATTGATGGAAATCCTAAAAACAGAAGGTCCTCCATATAAATCCCCGGAAATTTCCATGGAAGATGTGGCTTTGTTGCAGTTCACCGGCGGAACCACCGGTTTACCCAAGGGGGCCATGCTTACCCATGGGAATCAGCTTTTTAAGTCCGCGGCTAATGCCCAGGTTTATAAATATATTCCTGAAGATATTATGTTGACCTCCATGCCCATCTACCATATCGCCGGCATGCTCTGGGGCATGACGTCTCCTCTTTATGCCGGATGCACAATGGCCATTCTCACCCGCTTTGATGCCCGGGCCACGGCCACGGCCATCAGCGCCCTGAAATGCACCAAGATGTACAGCACGGTCCCCATGAACATGGATATTTTAACCCTCCCCGACATCGGCAATTACGACCTCAGTTCTTTGGGCATTAACCCGTGCACGAGTTTCGGGGTTTTCCTGAATGAAAAACTGGTGGAGGATTGGGGCAAGGCCACCAGAGGGGGAATTCTCGTAGAAGCGGCCTATGGCCTGAGTGAGACCCACACCTGCGATACCTTCAGCCCCCTGGACAAACCGCGAATCGGCAGCGTGGGGATTCCCATTTATGAGACGGATCGCATGATCGTGGATTTCGATGACCCGGAAAAGGAACTCGGGGTTGGGCAGGTAGGCGAGATCACGGTCAAGAGCCCGGCAGTTTTTAAGGGCTATTGGGAAAAATTAGAAGAGACCAAAAATGCCTTGCGGGATGGGCGCGTTTATACCGGCGATATGGGGAAACACGACGAGGATGGCTATGTTTATTTCCTGGGGCGAAAGAAGGAGATGATCAAAGCTTCCGGATACAACATCGCTCCGGAAGAGGTGGAGGGCTTCTTGATGCGCCATCCGGCTGTGGAGCAAGCCGCCTGTATTCCTGTTGCCGACTCCAAAAGAGGAGAGACGGTTAAAGCTTTCGTCGTTTTAAGACCGGATTTTGCTGGCAAGATAACCGAAGAAGAGTTGATCGACTGGTCCAAAGATAAGATGGCTGCCTATAAATATCCCAGGTTTATTGAATTCCGAAAGGACCTACCCAAAAATAGCATTGGTAAACTCCTAAGGAGGGTTTTGCGGGAGGAAGAAGGTCAGAAAAGAGGATGACCTTCAGATCAACTTCAACCGGGAAGCGCAAAGGAAGTAAAAGACCGCCCACCTTTTTACATTGCCCCATTCATCCATAATTTTCCGACATTCTTGAGCGGTAACCCGGTGGCCGGGACCCAGGTATTTTCCCACGAGCCTTTGGACCACTAAATCATCTGCGGCAAAGACATCGGAACGCCCCAATCCGCGGGTCAGAAGATACTCGGCGCTCCATCGTCCAAAACCCCGAAGAGATGTGATCGCAGCGATCACTTCTTCGTTTTCCCGATCGCGCAGATCATCCAGCTTAAAGCTCCCATCGGCTATCTTGCGGGAGAAGTCGATGAGGTATTCTGCCTTCCGGCCGGAAAAAGAAAGGGCGCGCAGATCATCGACCCGGCATTCCGCTATTGACTGCGCTGTGGGAAAAGCTCTGTAGGTTTTTCCTTCAAAAACCATCTTTTCCCCCAAGGCTTCGATTAGCCTTGCGCGCATCTTCACCGCCAACGGGTAAGAGATTTGTTGCTCGGTGATAGCGATGATGGCCATCTCGAAAAGAGTGGGAGTGCGCAGGGGCTTGACCCCGTAAAGAGTTTTCAGGATGGGTTGGAAGAAAGGATGCTTCCGGGCTTTCTTGTAGAATGCTTCCAGAGGAGCGTCAAGATGAAACTGCCAGGCGATCATGGATTGGAAGGAGGCAAGTTTCTTAGGGTGGGAGGGATGGGTGCGCACGATCAGCCGCGAATCATTGCCCTGTTCCACAATGGCCAGGATGAGTTCATTTTCCACGGCATAAAGCCGGCGATACTGGGCCGGAAGAATTTCCCGGGCGGGAATCCACACGTCGGTTCCATCCAGAGGGAACTGGCTGAAAATCAAGGCGCAGCGGCTAAGGTTATAGGGCGATTGCGGCTGGAGGTCGAATTTCATTCCGTATAATATAAGGCATTTTTCATGATGGCTCAAGGAATATCTATTTCTGGTTATATTTGATGGTCTCGTAAAAATCGTCACTCCGGTGAAAAGCGGAGTCCAGGGTATTTATAAGCATTTGAATCCCGCTCCGAGCGGGACTGGATTCCGGCTGGAGTTTACCCCGTACTTAATACGGGGCCGGAATGACGGAAAACAGCATTTAAAACTTTTTTTACGAGTTCATCAAAAAATACCTTGCAATTTTTCATGTGAATTGTATAGAATCACTTCGCTTTAAAGAAATCGTCCAATATGGACTATTCTAAATGGCGGGGTGTGAAGATTGGATATTAAAAGATCTTATTACGAAGATATTGAACTCTTCAAGAGCAGGACCATTCTGGTCTCTTCCCTCCTCTTCTTTGCCTTCCTCATGATATTGCCGTGGATCGTGGCCAAGACGCATATCCTGGGGTTGTCTATTTATCTGGTCAATCTGATCATCATCCATTGCATCGTGGCCATCGGCCTCAACATCCTGGTGGGCTACACCGGCCAGATTTCCTTGGGCCATGCGGGTTTCTTTGCCATCGGAGCTTTTACGACGGTTATGTTCGTAACTAAACTAGGCCTCCCTTTTGTTATCGCCCTTCCCCTGGCTGCCTTAATATCCGCCGGGTTTGGCTTTTTGCTCGGCCTCCCTTCTTTACGCCTGGAAGGGCCTTACCTGGCCATCGCCACCATGGGATTCGGAATGGCCGCGATCACCGTGATTAAACACACCGAGTTTTTCGGCGGGCGCATGGGCATGCAGGCCCCCAAGCTTTACCTTTTTGGGACGGCGATGAAAGACCTCCATTTCTACTACCTGATTGTGGGCATCGGCATCATCCTGACAATTGCAGCCGTCAAATTATTTAAAACCAAGGTGGGAAGAGCTTTAATCGCCATCCGTGACAGTGATGTGGCCGCCGAAACCATGGGGGTGAACCTTACCTACTATAAAACCCTTTCCTTTGCCATAAGCGCCTTCTACACCGGCATAGCGGGAGGGCTTTATGCCTTCATCCTGGGCTTCATCAATCCGGAGGGCTTCCATATCATCATGTCCATCACTTTTCTGGCCATGGTGGTGGTCGGAGGAGTAGGCTCGATTATGGGCTCCATTGCCGGAGCCACGCTCATGACCTATATGGATGTCAAGTTGCAGGCGATTCAGGATATCCCGGGCATTGGGAGCCTTCTGGTAAGTTTTTCAGAACAATACATGAGTATGGGCGGCATATCGAATGTGGCCATTATCGTATACGGCTTGATTATGGTCCTGATCGTGCTCTTCGAACCGCTGGGGATTTTCGGAATCTGGCTGCGTATTAAAAAATACTGGAAGACGTACCCTTTTTAATTTAATTGGACGCAGATGAACGCAGATTTTCAGGATTTATTTTTAAAAATTCTTTAATTTTTTCTGCGTGTATCTGCGTAAATCTGCGTCCGTATAGAAAAACGAGGAGGAAGAATGCTGGGGCAATTAATTATCAGTGGGTTGGCTGTCGGTTTTTGTTATGCTCTCCTGGCTCTGGCCATGGTCATTATATATAAGACCTCGGATGTGTTAAATTTCGCCCAGGGGGAAATGGCCATGATCAGTTCCTTCATAGCCTTTGTCCTGTTGGAAAGTTACCAAATTTCCTTCCCCCTTGCGCTGCTTTTGACTTTACTATTTGCCTCGATGCTGGGGATTTTTTTGGAATTTACCTTTTTGCGGCCGGCAAAAAATCCCACGGTAATTGGCATGATTATCATAACCCTGGGCTTTGAGATGATGCTCATGGGGCTGGCCGGGTGGAAATGGGGGCCTGATCCTCGTTCTATGCCATTCCCCATTTCTGGATTCGAGACTTATAATTTCTTCGGCCTGGTAATCAGTAAAATTAATTTTTGGACGATCATCATCTGCTTGATTATGATAGGCTTTCTTTTCTTTTTCTTCCAGTATTCCAAGCTGGGCACGGCTATGCGGGCCACCCAGCAGAACCGGCTGGTTGCCCGCCTGATGGGCATCCGCACCAAGCGTATCTTCTCATTCACCTGGGCGCTCAGTTCGTTTATCGGGGCCGTGGCCGGCATGTTCATTGCCGCCCTTACGATTTTAGACCCAACCATGATGATGGATCCATTGATGAAAGCTTTTGCCTCCGCCGTGCTGGGGGGAATGACCAGCCTGCCGGGAGCTGCCGTTGGCGGGGCGATCCTGGGAGTAGTGGAAAACCTTTTTGGAGGTTATGTCTCCCTGGCCTTTAAATCGGTGGTGGCCTTTGCCATCATTGTGCTTATGCTCTGTTTTAGGCCCAGTGGCTTGCTGGGTAAGCACTTCGTCAAGAAGGTCTGAGGATTAGAACGAAGGAGGTGAAGAAAAGATAGGTGATAAGTTATAGGTAATGGGTAATAGGTGAAAGGTTAAAAAAGTTGAGATAAAAAAGGACGAGAAAGGAGACCGGAATGAAAGCAAGAGTTTTTTATATGTTATCTGCTCTGTTGATCTTGGCTGTTCTTATAATCCCTGGGGGAAGCTTCGCCCAGGCGGTTAGAGGCGTGACCGATACAGAGATCCTCGTGGGGCAGACAGGTCCTCAGACCGGACCGGCTGCTCTCTGGGGAGCCGTGGCTCGGGGCACCGGGCTTTATTTCAAAGGAATTAACGATGAAGGCGGAATTCACGGAAGGAAAATCAAATATTTCCTGCGAGATGATTCTTATATGCCGGCCAAGACCAAAGCCATCGGCAAAGAATTCGTGGAACAGCTCGGAATATTTGCGGCGGTGGGTTGCGTAGGGGTTGGCCCGGGCATGAGCGTTAGGGATTATTTTTCAGAGAGTAAAGTGCCGATGGTAAGCTTCGGGTGCACCGGCGTTACCAACTGGATTCAGCCGTTCCAGAAATATATATTCCCGATCTATCCCCTTTACATCGATGAAGCCTATGCCCTGACCCAGTATTTCCATGAGAATATGAAGATCACCAAGATCGCCATGTTCTACCAGAACGATGACTACGGAAAACAGGGCTTGGAAGGCGTGGAGCGGTATGTCAAGGAAAAAAACCTACAGCTGGTCGCTTCGGTTTCCGCCGAGGTAACCGACAGGGACCTGAGTTCTCATGCTCTGAAACTGAGAGCCTCGGGAGCAGAGGCAGTGATCATGTGGGCGATGCCAACTCACGGGGCATTACTTCTGGGTGAATGCGCCAAGATCGGGTTCAAACCGCAATGGGGAACCAGCAGCACGCTCTCCGACGGAGTGGCCATGATGGGCGTTACCAAAGGTCTCTGGGCCGGAATGATCCATTCCAACTTCGGAGAAACCCCGGATTCGAATCATCCTTTGATGGTCAAATATCGCGCCTGGCACCAGAAATACGAGCCTAAAGAGCGGTGGTCTACCTTCTATATAGCCGGGATGGTGTTTGCCGAGCCTTTCGTTGAAGGAATCAAGCGAGCTGGAAGAAATTTGGACCCCGAGTCGTTTGTTAAGGCGATGGAAACCATGAAAGACTGGCAGGGAACTGGACCACCTATCACTTTCACCCCTACGGATCATCAGGGGGGTAAACATGTCTATTTCGGACAGGTTCAACCGGATGGAAACATTAAAAGGCTTTCGGACTGGATGCGGATTACCAAGTAAAAACATTTAGGGAGATAGGGAGATGGGGAGATAGGGTGATAGGGAGAGAGATTTTCCCCATTTCCCTACCACCTCATCTCCCCAACGATAAATAGGGACAAGTATGGCGCATTTAAAGGTCGAAAATTTATCCATCAGCTTCGGGGGATTGAAAGCCCTGAGCGGGGTCAGCTTCGCTGTGAACAAGGGTGAAATTTACTCCATCATCGGACCCAACGGAGCAGGCAAGACCACAGTTTTTAACTGCATCAGCGGGCTTTACAAGCCTAACAGCGGGAAGATATTTTTCAAAGATCAGGATATTACTCCATTGAAACCATATCAGGTTGCCCAGGTGGGGATTGCCCGTACTTTCCAGAATATCGAGCTCTTTGCGCACATGACCACAATGGATAACCTGATGTTAGGAAGACATACCAAGTTAAAAACCGGGATCTGGTCAGGGGCCACTTTTCTTCATGCGAATTCCAAAGCTGCCCGGGAGGAGATCCAAAACCGGGGGCAGGTTGAAAAGATCATTGATTTTCTGGAACTGCAGGCGGCCAGGAACCATATGGTTATTAACCTTCCTTACGGCACCCAAAAGTTAATCGAATTGGGGCGGGCCCTTGCTCTGGAGCCGGAAATTTTATTATTGGATGAACCCTCTGCGGGAATGAACCTGGAAGAGAAAGAAAACCTGATTTTTTCCATCCGGGATATCCGGGATGATTTTGGAATTACCATTCTTTTGGTGGAGCACGACATGAACCTGGTCATGGGTATTTCCGATCGGGTTCTGGCTCTAAATTACGGTCAGGTGATCGCCGAAGGGATTCCGCAGGAAATCCAAAAACATCCCGAGGTGTTGAAGGCTTATTTGGGAGAGGGGTAAATAAAGTGGGAAGCATCTTACAGGTTAAGAATATTGAAACCCTATATTATGGATTGATCAAAGCCTTGCGGGGGATCTCTCTGGACATACAGGAAGGGACTATTTCAGTGGTCCTTGGCGGAAATGGAGCGGGGAAAACGACGACCCTCAAGACCGTCATGGGACTCCTGGAGGATCAACCGGACAAGGGAACTATAGAATTCATGGGGCAAAGGATCGATGGCATGGACGCTGAAGACATCGTCAACCTGGGCATCGCCATGGTTCCTGAAGGAAGAGAGGTCTTCCCCGAGCTGACCGTGTGGGAGAACCTGCGGATGGGGGCTTATACCAGAAAAGACAAAAAGGGAGTACAGGAGGATTTAGACCGGGTGATCCGTTACTTCCCCATCGTTAAGGAAAGATCCTCCCAGCAAGCCGGTTACCTGAGCGGGGGGGAACAACAGATGCTGGCCATTGGGCGCGCCTTAATGACCCGGCCCAAACTTCTCATGCTGGATGAACCTTCTCTGGGATTATCGCCTATTCTGGTACGGGAGATATTTAAGATTATCCAGACGATCAATCGCGAAGGGACGACCATACTTCTGGTGGAACAGAATGCCCGCATGGCCCTTTCCATCGCCCATTTCGGTTATGTCCTGGAGACCGGCAGAATTGTTTTGGCCAATACCCCCCAGAACTTGATGGAAGACGAGGACGTCAAGGAATTTTATTTGGGTATTAAATCCGAAGTTTCCGGCAAGGGCTACCAGCGCTGGCGAAGGAAGAAACGCTGGCGGTAATTCCCAGATGTTTTTACCCTCCCATCTTCTCCCTGTTATCTTACGGAATCTCTTTGTTGTAGATCAATAAAGATGATCTCGTAAAAAGTTACCAGAACTATGGTTTCGTAAAAAGCTCCAGATGCAAGGCGCGCAAAACCTGAGGAGTGAAGCGTACTTTTGCTGGTACGCTGCAACGACGAAGGTGAAGCGCAACGCCGCAGATGGACTTTTTACGAAACCATCAATAAAGAGCGATTAAGTTTCAAGTTCCAGGTTTCGGGGTTAAAATATGAAATCTTTACCCGTGAACTTGATTGTATAGGAATTTCCTTTTGTCAGCTTTAGTCCGCCTCAGGCGGGCAACCTAATGGTTAATCCGCCTCAGGCGGACTCTGCCGGTTGATCTGCTAAGTAAGAATATGATCGAAAATCCATTGGCGTCCCCGGCCCGATTTCAACGCCCTTTCCCGCTCCATGGCCTTAGCTCTTGTTTGGTACTCTTCCGAATAAACCAGACACCATGGGCCTTTTTGCTTCCTCGTGTACCTTTGCTTGCCCAACATCATTTCATTGTGTTCTCTAACTCTCCTTTGTAGATCGGACGTATGACCGATATAAATATTCCCAGGCGATTCACTCTTCAGGATGTACACCCAAAATGACATTGGCATCAATCGCCTAAGCATAAAAAAGGCTTGATCCGCAGAAGACCAAGCCTCTTGTCTTAGGATGGCTCCCCGAGTAGGACTCGAACCTACAACCTAGTGGTTAACAGCCACCCGCTCTGCCGGTTGAGCTATCGGGGAGCAGCAAAACAAAAAATGATAAGAAAACTATTATTTGTTTATCACGTATGGAGCCGGATGTCAACTCCTTAAAATTATCTTGCCCCCCTTCACTTTTAAATAAATTGATGAAATCACTGTGATAGACGAAGCCCGAACGGGAGGGGGATGAAAGAGGGAGCACCGGCGGGAACATGATTGGAACATAGCCCGTGCTTTTCTTCCTCAAAGAAAAGGCGGGATCGAAGGAAAACAGGGCATCTTCGGTGGAAGCCCCGCCCTTACCCATGAAAAAAGTGATTCCTTGTGCTCCCGAGAGATTCCCCCTCCCGTGCGGGCCGTGTCCTTTTTATCATTCTGGAATCATGAACGAAAATCAAAAGTGAAGGGGGGCAAGCTTAAAATTATGAGTTAGCCACAGAGAACACAGCGCGGCAGAGCCGCAACCAAAAAAAGCGCCGAGAGTGCCTAAAGTGAGCTAAAGTGCTCAAAGTTTATAAGAAAATCTCGTAACACTTTAGCTTATTGAAAAATGGGCGTAGGGCAGGGGCTTGTCCCCTGCCTCATACCTGTGAACCGCTGCTTCAATTTACCGCTGGGAAAACCTTTTCAGATCATTCTACTGACCCCATGCTCCGCTCCGCTGTGGAACGGCAATACGCATCCTGCCTACCCTCCAAAAGGAAGTGGCTACTTTGATGAGAGAACTGAACAAGGGATGAGCGGCAAAGAAAATACCTTATTACCGATGCCTGACCCCGTGGTCCCCGTGGTGCAGATAGGAATTGTCAAGAAAAATGTTGACAGAAAGTTAGAAATAATCTAATATATGTTTAAATCCTATATAGGAAGAAACCATGTGTCGAAAAAAGGAATGTCACGATGACGGCTGCCATTGTCCCGGGGGAAAGACCGAACGTTTTATTCAGCCTTGCCTTCTATTGGCCCTGCGCCTGAAATCTTCCTACGGATATGATCTTTTGGAAAAAATCATGGATTTCGGATTTCTCGACGGGCCGGCGGATCCCGGAATGGTGTACCGCCATTTGCGGAAACTGGAAGAGGATGGCTTTGTTTCTTCCACCTGGGATACTTCAGGTACAGGACCGGCCCGAAGGTATTACCGCATTACGAAAGAGGGAGAAGAACTGCTCCGGGACTGGATCCCTTTTATGGAAAGGAACCTGAGGAGTCTGAAAAAATTCCTCCAAACCTATAGACAAACACTCGCAAAGAAAGGAGGGAAGAAATAATGTGCTGCGCAAAAAATAAGACAGGTTGTCAGTGCCCCGAGGAATTGAAGGGGAAGCCCGAGGAGTGTACTCCCGAGCAGGTGGAAGAGTGCCATGGCTTTAAAGAAGAGCATCCCTGCATCGGAAAAGGGGAAAAGAAATAAGGGATAAAGGCCGGTCTCTCCCGGCGGGGCGAAAAGGGGAGGGAGGTAGGAGATGGAGAAGGAGATCATTCGCGTCGAGACCCTGAGCAAACATTTCGGCGCAATTAAGGCGGTGGATCAGATTACCTTTTCCGTGAAGGAAGGCGAGATCTTCGGCTTTCTGGGCCCCAACGGGGCGGGGAAGACCACCACCATCCGGATGCTCGTGGGGTTGCTTAGGCCCGACTCCGGCTCGGCCGTGGTGAACGGCCATGATGTAATCAGAGAGCCGGTGCGGGCCAAAGAGAGCGTGGGCGTAGTCCCGGAGAGCTCGAACCTTTACGGGGAGCTGAGCGCTGTCGAGAACCTGGTCTACATGGCCCAGCTTTACGGGGTTCCCCGGGGCCAGTGGCAGCCACGCGCCGAAGAGCTCCTCAAGGAATTCAATCTCCTGGATCGGAAGGGGGGAAAATTCCAGGGGTTCTCCCGGGGAATGAAACGCAGGTTGACCATTGCGGCAGCCCTCGTTCATCGCCCGCAGGTTCTTTTCCTGGATGAACCTACCACCGGGTTGGATGTCATGAGCGCCCGCGGGTTGCGAAGCGCGATCCGGGGCCTCAAAGCGAAGGGGGTAACGGTATTTCTTACCACCCACCTGATCCAGGAAGCCGAAGACCTCTGCGACCGGGTGGCGATCATCGTCAAGGGAAAGATTCGAATCATCGACGCGCCCGGGGGTTTGCAGGAAATGGTGAAAGAGACGGAGGTGCTGGAAATTCAGCCCCGTCCAGTTTCTCCCTCCCTGCCCAAGATGTTTGAAGGCCTTCCTGGCGTGGAGAAAGCCGCCCTGGTGGAAGATAAAATACGCCTCTATGGCGAATCGATTCATAACTCCATCTGCCAGATTTTGAACCGACTGGAGGCGAATGGAATTAAGGTCGTGAGCATTAAATCCCTCGTCCCTACCCTGGAAGATGCATTTGTGAAGATGACGGGGGTCGATGCCGAAATCATGCGCGTGGATAAACCGATGAAAATGGGAGGGATGGGATAATGGGAGGGGAATTGAAAAAGGCGTATTACATCGCCCGCAAGGACCTGAAGGCGTATTATCTCAAGCCGCCCCTCATCAGCTGGGGCCTTATGCTTCCCATCGTCTTCATCCTGTCTTTTTATTTAAGAAACCCGCAGGGTATTCAAGAAGTCAGCCCGGGGCTGGTGGGGATGACCATGCTCTTTTCCACGACCTCCATGTCGGCGATCGTCATCAGCTTCGAAAAGCGGATCGACGCCCTGGAGCGGCTGCTCATGGCCCCCATCTCCCTGCGGATCATCCTGCTGGGGAAGGGTTTGGGGGCGGCGGCATTCGGGTGGGTCATGGGTTTGATCGCTCTAATTTTGGTGATTTTTATCTTTGGGCTGCAGGCTTCCCACCCGTTCGCCTTACTCATCTCGTCGCTCCTTTCCTGTTTTGCCTTCGCTTTTTTGGGGATTCTGATTTCAGTGGGGGTGCGGGAGGTCTTCGAGGCCATGACCCTCTCCAATTTCTTCCGCTTCCCCATGATCTTCCTGTGCGGTGTTTTTTTCCCCCTCACCTCCATGCCCCTGATCCTTCAGATCATCGGCTATGCTCTTCCTCTCACCTATTCCGTCAATGCCTTCCGCCATTCTCTGCTCGGCCATGGCGGGTTATTACCCCAATGGCTGGATATTCTAATTCTGCTGGGGTTTTGCATCTTCCTCTTTGAAATCGCCACCGTCATTTTTCGCAGAAGAACCCAGGAATAAAACCTCTGTTAATTTCCAAAGGCCTCCTTAAGCCCGTCAATAACAAACTGGACGGCGATAACCGCCAGGAGGAGGCCCATGAGGCGGGTGAGGACGTTGAGGCCGGTTTGTTTTAAAAGCCGGAGCAAGCGGGTCGATTCAAGGAAAATTCCGTAACAGCTCAGGCTGGTCAGACCAATGGCTGTAATAACAACTATCCTCTGCGTCCAGGAAGGGGAAAGATTGATCAGGACCATTACCGAGGTAATAGCTGCCGGTCCGCCAAGAAGAGGAATGGCTAAAGGGAAGATGGATACGTCTTCTTCCGGAAGCCGCTCATGTTCTTCCTCCGGGCTGGATTTGGCCCGGGATCTTCGCGCCTGCAGCATACTGATGGCAATAATGAAAATAAGAATTCCTCCGGCAATCTGAAAGGAACTGATGGTTACCCGGAACAGCTTCAATATCCATTCGCCGATGAAAGCAAAGACAACGAGGATCAGAAAAGTGGCCAGGCTGGCCCGCCGGGCTATTTTCCTTTTTTCCTCCGGACTGGAATTGTCGGTGACGGTTAAAAAAACCGGGATGTTGCCCAGAGGATCGACAATGAAAAAAATTAGCGCCAGAGAAATCAGGGCAAATTCGAAAGTGGAGTACATCATTTTAATTTTAATCCTCTGAAAGCATATTGTCCATATTTATAAATTCGTTGGCCATGTAAACGAAGAGACTGGCCGCAGAACGATGCCCACACCTTAACCCGGCCAGGAAACGTTCGATTTCATAATACCTCAACTACCAGAGCACATGATAGAGAAAAGGAAGAAAAATGGTGGCGCTCTCTTCGCAGAGAAAGGGAGTGAACCCCCCTGGAAGAGATGCCTCCAAGTCCTGTATTTGAGATGGAAAATCCGAGCGTATCGAAATTGGAGCCGGTGCATAAGTTTAGATAAATGAACCGCCCCAGTCTCAATAAGGAGATGGACGTTTCCATGAGCGCCCAGGCATAGAGGGAGGAATGCGTTTTTAGGATGTTTTCGCCCAGGCGGGTAAGAAAACGAGACCGATCCTCATCGTCGTCAAATATTTGTGACCGGTTTATTCCCCGCACCATGATATGGTGAAGGGCGCCGGGAGTATCTAACCGAGCTTGTCGTGGCATAGGCTGATTTTATAAAAAAGTAAGGTGATCTTGTCAAGCGCAATGCACTGTAAGAATCAACGTCCGTATGCCGCAAAGTTAAGGGGTCAGTCCATGAATTTAGGAATTTGCTTGCTTTTTTGGTCCAAATAAGAAGATAATATTTCGGTATGGCCAGGAAGCCTCGTATTGAGTTTGCAGGAGCAGTTTACCATGTTGTCAGCCGGGGAGATCGGGGGGAACCGATCTACCAGGATGACGAAGACAGGCGTCTCTTTCTGCAGTTTCTGGGAGAAGTTTGTGAACGAGCTGGTTGGCTCATTCATGCTTTTGTTGCCATGACCAATCATTATCATTTACTCTTGGAAACCCCGGAACCCAATTTAGTGGTGGGAATGAAATGGCTTCAAGGAAGGTTTGCCCAGAGATTCAATCTTCGCCATAGACTTCGGGGGCATTTGTTTCAGGGGCGGTATAAGGCCCTGCTCATCGATGGAGAGGAACCCGGGCATTTTTTGCAGGTAAGCAGTTACAGCCACCTCAATCCGGTCAGAGCCGGCCTGATCAAAGCCCATCAGCCCTTGAAAATCTACCCCTGGAGCAGCTTCCCGTCCTATTTAGCCCCGCCAAGGAAACGGATAGGATGGGTGTATGTGGATCGGGTTTTCGGAGAGTTAGGCTATCAAAAGGACAGTCGTGAAATCCGAGAAAAATATGGAAAATATATGGAAGAGTTGGCCAAGAGATGCCGGGAGGAGGATGGGAAGAAGGAGCTGGAAGAAAAATGGAAGCCCTTGAGAAGAGGGTGGTATATGGGGGACGAGGGCTTTTTGGGTCGGTTATTGGAGCATATGGAGAAGAAATTAGAGGGGAAAGGGCGAGAATCTTATTTGGGGGAGGAGCTTCGGGAATATGACGAGCGGCAAGCCTTGAAAATGTTGAAGAAAGGCCTGGAGGTGTTGGGAATAAAGCAAGCCGATTTGGAGGCGAAAATGAAGGGGACTTTGGAAAAGCAAGTAATGGCTTGGTGGTTGAGGAAGAAGACGGTGGTGAACCGCAAATGGATAAGTGACAAATTGAGAATGGGAGATTTATCGAGAGTCACAAATGCGGTGAAGGAGGTAGAATCGGGAAAGGGAAGTAAGGTTCAGCGATGGAAGACCCAGCTAGAGAAAAATTCCTAAATTCATGGACTGACCCCTTTTTACACTTCTGTTGATCCGGTCTTCTCAAGACACCACCATTCATTATAACGACTCTTGCTATGGACAGGCGGTGAGGGCTCAGAAATTCGCATGGTTGTATCAGGCACATGAGCGCTGCTGTTGATACCTGCGGCATACTCGGTATTGTGTGAAATACAATCCTGCATCTGAAAATAAAGTGACATGGCATAAGCAGCCTGTTTTTGCTGTGCTTGTGACTGCCCCTTGTTCTTCAGTTTTTCAGCAAACAAACGGACCTGCTCGGCCTTGGAATCAGGAGGGTGGTATTTTTCACGGAAATCCCAAAAGTACAGGAACCACTTTTTAAGATCTGCATGGAGGGAAACATCCTTGACTTGGGATTTCAGGAAAGCGTCGTATTTGGACCAAATGTCATAAGGGACTTTTTTCATGGAATTAATCATTTGGTAGCGTTCAAAACAAGAGACCTAAACAAAAACCCAATTTACGATACGATAGAAAATTCATCTCATATTCCGAATTCCGTTGGATCGTAGTAAATTTTATAGGAGGATGTCAAGCTTCTTTTT
>Ga0194112_10001033_pt1 | contig 40760 bp, 27 predicted proteins | sample TA2MahC400mmetaG_FD_146191 | JGI IMG/M metagenome (GOLD analysis project Ga0194112, IMG submission 146191) | Freshwater microbial communities from Lake Tanganyika, Tanzania - TA2015016 Mahale Deep Cast 400m | ecosystem: Environmental > Aquatic > Freshwater > Lake | place: Tanzania: Lake... | reverse complement strand
TGCGGGGGCGCTTCGGCGACCAACGATCCCCCGCCCTCGGGTGGGTCTGTCGCCGGGGACTGGACGGTGACGGACGGGCGCGCCTACAACGGCGTCACCATCACCCTCGCCGGGAACCTCACCGTGGAATCCGGCGGCACGCTAATCCTGGACGGCGCCCGCCTGGTGATGGCCGCCTCCTCATCGGGCCAGTACGGAATCGAGGTCCGGTCGGGCGGCCGGCTGGTGATGCAGAACGGCGCCAACCTCACCTCCTCCTCGGCCGCCTACCGGTTCGCGGTCCGGCCGGGGGGCGCCCTGAACATCAGCGACAGCGAGGTGCGCCGGTGCGGCTATGCGTGGGGCTCCCGCGGGGAGACCGCCGGATTGTTTTTGGAATCGGACGGCTGCACCCTGGCGCGCACGCTAGTCACCGCCGGGTACTACGGGGTCGTGGTCGACGGCGCCTCCCCGGCCTTCGACCGCTGCCGGTTCGAGGCCAACTCCTACGGCGCCGGCGTCACCAACTCCTCGGCGACGTTTGCGGGCTGCCTGTTCACCTACAACATCAACGGCGCGAACCTCGACAACTGCTCGGGGCGGTTCGGGAACTGCACGTTCGCGATGAACACCGGCTTCGGCCTGCTCGCCTACCGCTCCGGCGCCGCCTTCGACCGCTGCGACATCGTCTCCAACCCGTCGGGCAACTGCGTGCTGGTGTCCTGCGGGGCGACGTTCTCGGGGTGCACGTTCCGCGACGGCGTCTACGGCGCCTACGCCGCCCAGGGCTCGCCGGTGCTCCGGAACTGCACGGTCACGGGCAACCGGTTCGGCGCCTACCTCTACAAGAGCTCCGCCGAGCTCCGGGACTGCAAACTGGACCGCAACAGCTGGTACGCGGTGTCCGCCTACTACGGGGAGCCGGCGCTCGTGGGCTGCGAGCTCTCCTACACCGGCTACTCGGCGGTGGACAACGTCTCCTACGGGACCGGCCTCGGGGCGTTCGGCTCCGACTTCTCGATGGCCGGCGGGAGGGTGCACCACAACTACCAGGGCGTCGAGTGCCGCTACAGCTCCCCCCGGATGGACAACGTGACGTTCGACCGGAACGATTATTCGGTCTGGGCCTACCAGTCCGGGCCGCTCGTCGACGGGTGCAGCTTCTCGGGCGAGAGGACCGCCGGGGTCCGTTTGGAGTTCTTCTGCACGGGCGAGATCGCGCGCTGCACCTTCTCCGCAAGCCCGGTGGGCGCTTCCTTCGAGTACTTCGTCTCGACCAGCGTGCGAAACTCCACCTTCCGGGACTGCCGGTCCGGCATCCGGATGGACAACTGCGGCGAGGGGGCGCTCGTCCGGGACTGCCTCTTCGAGCAGGACGGCGTCGGGGCGAACCTGGCCGGCTCCACCGCCCGTTTGGAATATAACACCTTCCGCAAGTGCATCAACGCCTCCGTGATGTGCTCCGGGTCCAAGATGACCTTGCGGATGAACAACTTCACCGGCTGCGCCGCCGACGCCCTCCAGCTCCAGGACTGCCGCGGCCTCGTGGAGCGAAACACCTTCGAATCCAACGAGGCGGCGGGGATCTACTGCCTGGATTCGACCACCACGATTGCGAACAACACCTTCCGGGCCAACGGGGGCTCGGGCGTGCTCGTCGCCGGGAAGCGGTCCTACCCCGAGGTGAGGGACAACCTCTTCCGGGGCAACGGCGTCGGGGTGGCGCTCATCAAGCAGGCGGGGGGCGCGATCCACCACAACGCCCTCGAGGCGAACGCCCAGGTCGGCATATCCGCCATCCTCGCCCACGGGGAGATCTACTGCAACACGATCTCGGGCAGCGAGCGGGGCGTGTCCTGCGACTCGGGGGCCTCGCCCTCGGTGCACGACAACGAGATCACCGGGTGCGAGGGCGGGCTGGTGTGCCACCTGCGCTCCAACGCCAGCGTGCGGGACAACCGGTTCGCCAGCAACACGCGCTTTGGCATCGAGGTGGTCGAGTCCTGGCCCGAGATCACCGGGAACGTCGTCTCCGGGAGCCGCGACGGCATCCGGGTGCAGGGCTGCCCCGGGCCCGCCAGGGTGGTCCTGCGCGCCAATCTCGTGTTCAACAACACCGACGGCGTGTGGGCCCGGGAGTCGGCGCTGGAGCTCCTGGAGTGCAACTTCAGCGAAAACTCGGACGCCGGGGCCTACTGCCAAAACTCCACCACCCGGGCCAGCCGCTGCACCTTCGACCAAAACGGCGACGGCCTGGTCCCGTCGGGCGGCACCGCCTCCGTCTCGGAGTGCGACTTCATCCAAAACAACGGCTCGGGCGTCCTGGCGGACGCCACGGCCGTCACCGTGTCGGGCTGCTTCTTCTCCCAAAACCTCGACGGGATTCTGGACATCGGAAACTCGAGCCTCTACATCCTCGACGGCGTGTACGAGCGCAACGTCGCCTACGCCATCTACTTCGGGCCGGACACTGAGGGCTCCTGGACCGTGGAGAGGGCCGCAAGCTCCGTCGATGACCGCTTCCGGCTGGCCTGCGACCTCGTGGTCTCCGGCGGTGGCTCGCTTAGGCTCGCCAACGCCACGCTGTTCATGTTCCTCGAGAAGGATGGCGAGCACTCCATAGTGGTCCGCAACGGGGGCCGGCTGGAGGTCGTGCTGGGCTCGCTGGTCGGGGCGGCCCAGGGCTCGAAGCCCTACGGCTTCCGCGTCGAGGCCGGGGGGAACCTCACGCTCTCGGACAGCGCGGTGGAGCGCTGCGGGCAGTACCCGGGCGGCCTGGAAGGGGCGGGGCTCCACCTGATGAGCTCCGGCTGCACCCTGCGTGCCGTGACCTTCCGGGACTGCGGCGTGGGCCTCGTGGCCAACGGCATCCGGGGCTCGTTCCAGTACCTGTCCTTCATCGCCTGCGGCGTCGCGGTCGAGGCGGTCGCGTGCGTGCTCGTGCTGGACAACTGCACCGTCTGGGCGTCGGGAATCACCGACATCGAGCTCAGGCAGGAGGCGAAGGTGGTCCTTCTCAACACCACCATCGACCCGGGCCGGACGAGCATCCTGGGCCCGGGCTGCGAGCTCTCGGTGTACTGGTACCTGATGGTGAACGCGGTCTGGCAGAACAAGGAGGTCATTCCCCGGGCCCAGGTGGCGCTCCAGGATCGGGACGGCGGCCGGACCCTGGCGGGCTACACGGACGACAACGGCTGGCTGCAGTGGGTCAGGGTCCTCGCGTACGTTGAGACATCCACCGGCCGGGTGGACAAAAACCCCTACAACCTCTCGGCCCGGATGGGCAACGTCACCGCGTTCGAGGAGCACACGTTCGACAGGTGGTGGACCTGGTGGGCCGAGCTTCGGGACACCTACCCGCCGATCGTGTCGGTGGACTTCCCCCCGCCGGGCGCCCGGCTCAACGCCACCCCCGTCGTGATACGTGGCTTCGCCTCGGACCCCGAGACCGGCCTGGAGCGGCTGGAGTGGTCCCTCGACGGCGGGCCCTACGATCCGCTTCCGGTCGAGGCACAATGGTACGTGACCGCTCCCCTGGAGGACGGCAACCACACGGTGCTCGTCAGGGCGACGGACGCGGTGGGCAACCAGGCCCTGGAGAGGGTCGACTTCACGGTCAAGACCCGGATAAGGGTGCTGGACGTCCAGTCCCCGGCCGACGGGCTCCTGACGCGGAGCGCTGCCCTCCTGGTCGGCGGCCTCACGGAGTCGGGGGCGAGGATCCAGGTCAACGGGCGGGAGGTGCCCGTGCTGGAGGGGAGGTTCTCGACCACGGTGTACCTGGCCGAGGGCGAGAACACCATTCTGGTCGCCGCCTCCGACGACGCCGGGAACACCGCCACCGTCTCCCGGAGGGTGGTGCTGGACACCGAGGCGCCCTTCATCGAGGTGCTGTCGCCCCTGAACGGCTCCTACCTGGGCGTGGCCGAGGCCGTCGTCACGGGCCGGACCGAACCCGGGGCGAGGCTCTTCGTGGAAGGCGTGCTGCAGCTGAGCCCCGAGGGGCGGTTCACGGTCTCGGTCAGCCTCCCCGGCGAGACCAACACGATAAACATCACCGCAGTGGACACCGCCCTGAACTCCAACACGACCCTCCTCACCGTCCACGTCGATCTGGTGCCGCCCTCCATAGGCGTGCTGTACCCGCCCCACGGCAAGCACGTCGGGCGGCGGGACCTCGCGCTGTGCGGGACCACCGAGCCGTTCTCGACGGTCACCGCCGGGGACGCCGTGGCGGTCGCCGGTCCCGACGGGGCATTCGTTCTGAACCTGACCCTCCTCTACGGCAACAACACGATAATCATCCGGTCCACGGACCGGGCGGGGAACTTCGAGACCCTGACCTGGCACATCGTGCGCGACCGCCCGCCGTCGGACCGCCAGACGCCCTGGGTGCCGGCCGTCATCGCCGTGGCCGCGGCGCTGGCGGCCGAGAACGCCGCGATCTACCTCTACTGGCGGCGGCGGGGTGGCGCCGCGCCCTCCCCGCCGGTCCGGCGGCCCGGGCCGGCCGGAGGCGCCGCCCGCCCGGAGCCCGGGGCGACGGCCGAGGCCCCGCCGGCGCGTGAGGAAGGGCCGGCGCCCCCGGAGGCCCTGCCGGTCGGGGAGGACGAGCCTGTGGAGACGGTGGAGATGAAATGAGAAAAGGCGCAAGGCGCAGGGCGCAAGGCGCAAGGGGAAGGCCATGAAGGAAGCGATGCACTACTCCGCCCTCGAGGGCGGGAAGGTCCGCTGCGGGCTGTGCCCGCACGGCTGCACGATCGCCGACGGCAAGCGGGGCATATGCGGGGTCCGGGAGAACCGGGCCGGCCGGCTGTTCTCCCTGGTCTACGGGCGGTACTCATCGGCACACCCGGACCCGATAGAGAAGAAGCCGCTCTACCACTTCCACCCGGGCTCGACCGCGCTCTCCTTCGGCACCCTGGGCTGCAACCTGAGGTGCCTGCACTGCCAGAACTGGGAGATATCCCAATCCCGGGACGCCGACTTCGGGGAGCTTGGGGAGCTCCGGGCGGCCGACATCGGGGAGTGGGCCGGAAGGACCGGCTCGGAGGGGGTCGCCTGGACCTACAACGAGCCCACCATCTGGCACGAGTTCGCGCTGGAGGGCAGCATCGAGGCCAGGAAGCGGGGCCTCTACACCGTCTACGTCACCAACGGCTACATCAGCGAGGCCCCCCTTAGGGAGATAGGGGCCCGCCTGGACGCCGCCAACGTCGACGTCAAGGCCTTCACGGAGAAGTTCTACAAGGAGGTGTCGGGGGCCCGCCTCCAGCCGGTGCTCGACGCCTGCAAGCTCTACCGCGAGCTCCGGGTCCACCTGGAGCTGACCTACCTCATCATCCCGACCAAAAACGACAGCGCCGGCGAGATGGAGCGGTTCTGCCGCTGGGTCGTGAAGGAGCTCGGGCCCGACGTCCCGGTGCATTTTTCGCGGTTTCACCCGGACTACAGGCTCGGCGACGTGGGCCCCACGCCGGTCAAGAAGGTGGTCGAGGCCTGGGAGATAGGGCGCCGGGCGGGGCTGGAGTACGTATACGGGGGCAATGTCCCCCGCGGCGACTACGACAACACCCTTTGCCCGGGGTGCGGCTCGTTGCTCATCGAGAGGAGCGGGTTCCACGCGGAGGTGACCGGGTTGCGGGACGGCAGGTGCCAAAATTGCGGTACCGCCGTTCCCGTGATCGGCGCCCGGCCGGGACGCTTATAAGCTCTTCAGGCGCGCACCAATCTGTTAATATGCGATTGGAGCCCAAAAAAGCCCCACGGAGGGCCGGGGCGGCCTGCGTGCCCGGGGTCTTTCGGGGCCTGACCGGAAGCGGTGACGGGATAAGCTCCTCCGGGCGGCCCGTGGCCGTCTTCGGATTCGGGGCCACGAGCACCTCCGGCTCCGATGACAGCCTGCTTGCGGTGTGCATCGAACTGGCCGGGGAGGGATTCTCCCGAGACGACCTCGCCGCGCTCTCGACGGACGGCGCCGTTTCCGGGGTCGCCATCTACAGGGACGACGGCTCAGCGGACGACCTTTTGGACTCCCTGGACACGCCCCTCCAGGTCAACGAGGCCTACTGGGAGAAGAACTCCGCCCACCTGAAGCCGGACGCCGGGGAGGAGGAGGTACCGACCGCCCTTGCGCCCTCGGGATGGGTGAACCGGTCCCGGGCGCCGGGGGTCTTGGTGTCCGTACTGGACCTGACCTCGGGGGTCGCTCCCGGGAGCGCCTGGTACCGCTTCTCGAAAGACGGCGGCACAAGCTGGTCCGGATGGGAGGCGGCCTTCCTGGGCGAGGAGAACCTCTCGACCGGATACCGCACGGTCATCGCCACCGATGTGCCTTTCGGTGTCGATTCCGCCGACCGGGACCTGGTCGAGTTCATGGCGTGCGACATCGCCGGCAACATCGGCCGAAGCGGAGGAAGGCGGGCTCTCGTGGACGACACCGGCCCCGGCGACTGGGTGGGTCTTTCGCCCTCGGGCTGGACCCTGGCCACCAGGACCCCCACGATGACGGTGTCGGTCCGGGACCTCGTCTCGGGGCTTAGGGCCGGCAGCGCCCGGTACCGCTACTCGGTCGACGGAGGGGAGAGCTGGGGCGACTGGACGGCGGCCTCCCAATCCGGCCCCGACGCCGCCAACGCCTTCCAGACGATAGAGGCCCGGAAGGTCCCCTTCGGCCAGGATTCCGCCCGGTTGAACCTGATCCAGTTCCTCGTCGCCGATGTCGCCGGGAATATTGCCGAGAGCCCGGAGTACTCCGTCCGCATAGACACCGCGCCGCCGGGGAGGTGGGAGGCACTGGAACCGTCGGGCTGGCAGAACCGGTCCGACCTGATGACGGTGACGGTCCGGTGCCGGGAGGAGTGCTCGGGCCTCCTGCAGGGCAGCGCGAAGTTCCAGGTCTCGACCGACGGCGGCCTGGGATGGTCGCCCTGGACGCCGGCGCAGACCTCCGAGGCCGGGGGAGCCGGGGCCTGGTCCCTGACGGCCTGGTATCCCATCGTCGAGGGGGACGAGGGCGGATTCTTCCTGGTGAGGTTTTGGGTCTCGGACCGGGCCGGCAACACCGGTGCGAGCGACGAGTTCCTCGCCCGGGTGGACGCCTCGCCGCCGGGCGGTTGGGCCGATATGGCCCCGGCCGGCTGGTGCGCCTCCTCGACGGCGCCGACGGTGACCGTCAGGGTGGGCGACCCGGTCTCGGGACTGGACCTCCACGGGGCCGGGTACCGCTTCACGAAGAACGGGGGGACGACCTGGAGCGCCTGGAGGCCGGCCTCCCTTTCGGGATGGTCGGGGTCCTCCGGGCTCCAGACGCTCACCGCGCCCGACGTCCCTTTCGGCCGGGACTCCGGGACGCTCAACCGAATCCAGTTCCGCTGCCGCGACCTCGCCGGGAACGTCGGCGAGAGCGGCGAGTACCCGGTCCGGATCGACACCACGGCCCCCCTGGCCTACCTGCGGGCGCTCAGGCCCTGGACGCCGGGCGGCCCGGTGCCCCTGGCCGTGGAGGTGGAGGTGGTCGACGGCGGCAGCGCGGCGGACGCCTCCGGCCCGGCCCGGGCTGCGTTCCTGGGAGGCGCCGTTGCCGGCTCGGCCGCGGCGGCGGGGCTCGTGGCCCTGTGGCGCAGGCGCAGAGGGTCTCGCCGGCCGTGAGGATCGTTGCGGCGGGGCGCCCGGCGCTCCCTCTCAGGAGAGCACCGCGTCCAGCCTCTTAAGGCGCCGGGCGAGCCTCATCTCCCGGGCGATGCGCCGGCCCACGGACATCTCGGGCTCCCGGAGGTCGGAGTAGGGGGAGCTGCGCACGAAGAAGTTGGTCCCGGCCACGATGCGCGCCGATATCTCGAAGACCTTGAACTCCAGCTTGTCGGTGACGATGCACTCCAGGCTGAACGGGCCGATGATTCCCCCGAAGAGCTCGAATGACCTCTCCACCGTGCGCTCGCCCATCCAGAACGCCTTGGGCAAAAGCGACTCCCGTAGGACCACGGGGACGTTGCCCGTGACGACGAACGTCGGCAGGATGCCGAACTGCTTGAGCCTCTCCTGGGCCCCGAGCTTGTACATCTCGTCTATGTTGGCCTCGTCTCGGCGGTCCATGCTCATGAGCTCCAATGAGCCCCGGCTCAGGCGGTAGCCCCGGTTCACGAGGGGCGAGTAGAAGAAGTGCATGTAGTACCTGGTGCCGATGACGTACTCCTGGATGGTGTGCTTCTCCGTCGGGTTGACTTCCATGAACTCCTCGTAGTTCTTGGCGATGAAGAAGCCCCGGCCGCCCTTGGCGCCGTAGAACTTGACCAGGACGGGCTTCGTTATGTCCTCGGGCCTTGCTATCTTCTCTGGCATCGAGAGGCCGGCGCCCACCAGCCACTCGCGCTGCTTGTCCCGGTCGGACTCCCACTTGAGCACCCGCCGGTTGCCGAACGTTGGGAGCCGGAGGCCCTCGAAGGCGGCCACGCCGAGGTACTCGACGAACGAGCCGTGCGGCACCACCACCGCGTTCATCGATGCGAGCTCCGCCGCCCTCGCCGGGATCTCCTTGTAGCTCTTCACCGAGAAGAACATGTCGGGCTTTGCCTTCGGAAATGCGTCGTAGAACCTGGGGGGCTGGCCGATGCATATGCCTATGGTGCGGAAGCCCTCGCGGCGGGCCCCGTCGAATATCTGGAGGCTCGTGTGGGAGCAGACGGTTGCGACGGCCATCTTCTTCTGGTCGTACGAAGAAAGCAGCCCGGTTATGCCGGCCTTCGGTACCATTGGACTTGAAACGGGTTGCGGATTTATATCTTTTCTTCCGGGACGGATACCATAGCCCCGACCAGAGTCGAACTGGTGCCTAGGGATCCAGAGTCCCTCATGCTAGCCATTACACCACGGGGCTTTCGTGGTCGGTCCCGATGATTGCGGAGCCGGTATTTAACCAAATCGCAGTCCCGTTCCCGGACGGGGCGATCGGTCCGGGAAGGCGACAACCCTTATCTATCGTAACGGCGTTGCCGGGCCGGGAGCACCCTGGCGGACGACGTGTACAAGGGGTACAGGGGCCGGACCAAGGGCCGGCTCATCGAGTGCGGCGTGAAGGTCTGGAGCGACGTCGAGGTCAGGACCGGCCATGGCTCGTTCGTGGGGATCATCCTGCCCCGTTCCGAGACGGCCGACGATTACCACCTCGTGCTCAAGCTCCGCAACGGCTACAACATCGGAATCGACATAGACACCATCCAGTCCATAAACGAGGTGGGCTACCGGGAGGGGAAGTACAAGATCCCCGAAAGGGAGTTCCCCCGGGACGCCAGGAAGGGCAACGTCACGCTGCTCGGCACCGGCGGCACGATCGCCAGCCGGCTGGACTACCGCACCGGCGCCGTCATACCGGCGTTCACCCCCGGCGAGCTCTACGGCGCAGTGCCGGAGCTGGCCGACATCGCCAACCTGACCACCATAAAGCTCTACGGTGTCTTCAGCGAGAACATGGGGCCGGAGCAGTGGAAGGGGACCGCCGAGGCCATCGGGAGGGAGGTGGCCAAGGGCGCCGACGGGATAGTCATCGGCCACGGCACTGACACCATGCACCACACGGCCGCCATCCTGTCGTTCATGGTGCAGAACACCCCCGTCCCGATAGTGATGGTGGGCTCCCAGCGCTCCAGCGACCGCCCCTCGAGCGACGCCGCAATGAACCTCATCTGCTCCACGACGACCGCGGCCAAATCGGACATCGCCGAGGTAATGGTCTGCATGTTCGGCGGCACCTCCGAGGAGTACTGCCTGCTCCACCGCGGGACGCGGGTGCGCAAGATGCACTCCTCCTACCGCTCCACGTTCCGGACGATCGGCGACGTCCCGCTTTGCATGGTTTCGCCCAAGTGGGGCTTCAGGCCGCTCAGGGACGACTACAAGAGGCGGCGCAAGGACCGTGACATTCTGATCGACGCCAAGTTCGACGATCGCGTGGCGATAGTGTACTACTACCCGAACATGAAGCCTGACATGATCGATTCGCTCGTAGACCGCGGCTACCGCGGCATCGTGATAGCCGGCACCGGGCTGGGCCACGTGAACAAGCCCCTCTACCCCTCTATAATCCGGGCCAAGGAGGAGGGGATAGCGATGTACATGACCGTCCAGACGCTCTGGGGCTACGTCCAGATGTTCGTCTACGACACCGGGCGGGACCTGATGGACGCCGGGATCGTCCCGGCGGCCAACATGCTGCCCGAGGTCGCCTACATGAAGCTGGGCTGGGCCCTGGGCCACACCGAGAACCTCGATGAGATAAGGAAGCTCATGCTCACGCCCGTGGCGGGCGAGACGACCGAGCGGGAGCCGCACAACGGCTACCTCATCCTCCAGGGCGGCATCCCGGAGGTGGAGGAGTTCATCGCCCACCGCATGCACTGAGGCGGCGCGCCCCGTGCCCCCGGTCGCCCGTCACACGTCGAAGTACATCGCGTGGTCCCAGGACGTGACGGCCGTGGAGTGGGCCTGCACCTCCTTTCGCTTGAGCTCGAGGAAATGCTCGTAGCAGTGCTTCCCCAGCGCCCTGCGCGCCAGCTCGTCGGTCTCCATCTCGTCCAGCGCCTGCCCCAGCGAGGAGGGCAGCCTGCGGACCCCGAGGGCCCTTATCTTCTCGCGAGTGAGGTGGAATATGTTCTCGTTCACCGGGTCGCCGGGCTCCATCTTCCTGCGGATGCCGTCCAGGCCGCTCTGGAGCAGGACGGCGAACACGAGATAGGGATTGGCCGAGGGGTCGGCGTGGCGGGGCTCGCAATTGATGGACCTTGGGTTGCTGTGCCGCGCGGGGATCCTCACGAGCACGGTGCGGTTCACCGGGGACCAGGCGATGTACACGGGGGCCTCGAACTGGGGAACGAGCCTCTTGTACGAGTTGACCGTCGGATTGGTGATGGCCGTGGTCCCGCCGGCGTGCGACAGCAGGCCGCCGATGAAGTACCTCATGGTCTGGCTCATGTTGTATCGTGCGTCCCTGTCGTAGAAGGTGTTGCTGCCGCCCCTCCAGAAAGAGATGTGGACGTGCATGCCGTTTCCGGCGTCCGCCTCTATCGGCTTGGGCATGAAAGTGGGCAAAAGACCGTGCCTCCTCCCGACAACCCGGGCAAGGTGCTTGTACGTCTGGCAGGCGTCCCCCATGCGGACGGCGTCGGGCATGGACATTATCTCGATCTCCTGCTGGCCGAGGCCGTTCTCGTGGTGGTGGAATTTCACCGGGACGCCGATGTCCTCCAGCGCCGTGGCCAGCTCGCCCCGGTAGTCCTCGGTGTCGTCGTAGGGGGCGGGGACCATGTACGAGCGGGCCGGATGGAGGATGTAGCGGGGAGTGCGATCGGCTCCCGAGAGGGCCGCGACCGTTCGCAGGGAGCCGGCGCCGTTGGCGCCCGGTGAGCCCCAGAGGTCGTTTTGGAGCATCGACTCCTCCAGCGAGCGAAAGACCGTGAACTCGAGCTCGGGGGACAGCCCGGCCCCGTCGAACCCGGCGGCCCTCACCGCGTCCATCGCCCGGCGGGCGATGTTGCGCGGGTCGCCCTCGAACCTCTGGCCGGAGCGCGGCTCGAAGATGTCGCCCATCGCCCGCGCCAGCACCACGCCGTCGCGCATGGTCACGACGGAGAACGCACCGGGGTCGGGGACGACCCGGAGGTCGGAGGACTCCACGCGCGCGAACCCCCGAACCGAGGACCCGTCGATGCCGATGCCGTCCTCCCAGACCTTCCCGCTGAGCAGGTCCCGGGTGGGGACCGAGAAGCTCCGGAGCCCCCCGAGCAGGTCGGTGAAATGGACCTGCATCCACCTAAGCCCCCTTTTCTTCAGCCCCTCGCCTGCCAGCCGGGCGGCTGCAGAGCGGTCGGGGGCTTCGTTGTCGGACGCCCGGCCAGGCCTCGGGGATGACTTTCGATAGGTCATGTCTGGGCCACCGGTTCTACGTATTCTAAGCATATTTAAAAGCCTTCCGGGGAACCGGCCGGAAGGTGGGGGGCGATTCCTACCGGCCAAGGGCGGCCTTGACCATATCCGCCACCTCCGCCCCCGCCACCCGCCCCCGCAGGTCATGCATGAGCGTGCCCATCGCGGCCTGGAAGCGGCGCCGGCCCTCGGGCAGATCGGTCCTGGCCTTCTGCGCCGCGCCCCGGACCATCGCTTCCAGGGTCCGGCGGTCCGGTTTTTGGCCCTCCACCTCGCGGATTCGCATATCGACCGGGCCGGGACGCTCGGAAAGGCCCGCGAGCACCGCCCCCACGCCTTCCCGGGTGATGCGTCCGTCGCGGCAGGCGCGGAAGACCTCGTAGAGCTGCTCGTCGGAGAGCTGGTCCACCGGCTTGTACCGGCGTTCCAGGGCCTTCATCTTCTCGACGAGAGCGGCCGCGGCGAAGACCGGCGGGATGTCGAGCTCCTTCACGAGCCGGTCGAAGAGGACGGCGCGCTGGTCTATCGCGAGCTGGAAGGCGACCGGCCCCGGTATTCCCATGCGATGGTAGCGCTCCTCCCGCTCGCGGGGCGGCTCGCGGAGCTGGCGCCGGATCCGCTCGAGCCTCTCCCCGGTGATGACATAGGGCGGGCTGTCGGTGTCGGGGTACATGCGGTCCGGGCCGGGGAGAATCCGCTCGAAGTCGGTGGTCCCGTCCGGGAACGGCTGGCGGGTCTCGTTGGGGATGCCCGCCGTGAGCTCCAGCGCCCGGATGCACACCTCCTGCGCGGCCGTGGTCACGTCCTGCATGTTCCCCCAGACCAGTACCACCGCATCCTCGGGACCGGCCTTGCAGGCCCTGATGGCCCGGCGCATCTCCTCCTCCGTCAGGCCGAGCCTGGGGGGCTCGTCCGAGTGGAGCAGGTTCACCGGGTCGTACTCGATGCAGGCGATGACGCGGACCCTGCCTGCGAGCTCGCTTGCGAAGTTGCGGCCCGGCTGGGTGGGCGCCGACAGGATTCCTTTGAATTTCTCCAGCCGCACGCCGAGCACCTTGCCACCGGCCTCGAGCGCCTTCATGATGAACTCGCACGCCGTGGACCGGAAGACGGACGAGCAGTCCGTGATGTCGCCCTTGAACGAGTCCTTGTCCACACCCCGGCGCAGGAGCTCCTCGCGCAGGTCGAGCAGGGCCTTCTGCCTCAAGGCCTCCGTCCGGGTGAGGGCCTCCATCCAGCCGAGCTTGGGCACGCCCTTTATCTCCACCCGCGTCCCGCCCGTGATGCTGACGTTGACGTCCTGCCGGACTGAGCCGTCTCCACGGCGGACCAGGCCCGTGGAGCGCAGGAGCCTCCCGATGGCGTTGGCGACCTCGGGGACCTCGCGCGGGTGGCGGATGTCGGGCTGGGTGACGACCTCGACCAGGGGGATGCTCAGCCGGTCGGTCTTGAAAGTGATATCGTGGCCCCGGTTGGAAACCTGGCGGCAGGCGTCCTCCTCCAGCCCCAGCTGGATTATGCCCACCTGGCGGTCCCTGTAAGGGATGTGCCCGCCCACGCCTATTATCATTGTCCTTTGGAATCCGGTCGGGATCGAGCCGTCGAGGTACTGCTTGCGGCTCACGTGCAGCTCGTCGACGATGGAGCAGTTGAGCATCATCGCCACGTGGATGCCGATGTCCACCGCCTCCTGGTTGACCGGGAAGGGCGGCGTGTCGTCGAACTCGTAGGTGCAGACCGTGTCGCGGTAGAGCTGGTAGGTGACGTTCTTCCTGGTCTTGAACTCCATGAGGGCGGTGCCGTCGTAGACGCCCAGCTCGGACATCGTCGGGCGCATGTGGCGGAGCACCCGGGCGTGGGGGGCGTCCCGGCGCAGGATGGCGGGGCACCGGCAGAAAAGCTTCTGTTCGGTCCTGATCTGGTGGTGAATCTCCAGGCCGCACTTGAATCCCAGCCGGGCGAAATCGGCGTCGGACATCCAGCGATCGTCCATTGGGGCCATCCCGTTGACGGGTAATGGAAGGACGGTTATTTGAACGTGAAGGATTGCCCCAATCGCTGGACTAATATACATCAAGGCGCTTGGGATGGCCGTGAGTTCCTGGAGGCTCCTGGACACCCCGCCGATGAGCGCGGCGGAGAACATGGCCCTCGACCAGGCGATGCTGCGGGCGCGGGCCGAGGGGAAGGCCCCGGACACGCTGCGGTTCATGCAGGTTCGGCCGCGCGCCGTGCTCGTCGGGTTCCACCAGAGCGTCGAGCAGGAGGTGCGCGAGGATTTCTGCCGGCGCAACGGCATCGAGATCAACCGGCGCATCACCGGCGGAGGGGCGCTCTTCTTCGATGAGAGCCAGATAGGCTGGGAGATATTCGCCTCCCGCGACTGGCCCGGCATCCCGCGGAGGGCGGAGGCGCTCTACCGGAAGATGTGCGAGGGGGCGGTGCTCGGGCTGCGCAGGCTGGGCGTCTTGGCGCGCTTTCGGCCCAAAAACGACATCGAGGTGGGCCGGCGGAAGATATCGGGCACGGGCGGCACCTTCGAGGGCGACGCCTTCCTCTTCCAGGGCACGCTGCTTGTGGACTTCGACGCCGGCACGATGCTCCGGGCGCTGCGAATCCCCCTCGAGAAGCTCAAGGACAAGGAGGTGCGCGCCGTCAAAAGGCGCGTGACCTGGCTCTCCGAGGAGCTGGGCTCGGCGCCCCCCGCGCCCGTGATAAAGGCGGCCCTCGCCGAGGGGTTCTCGCGTTCCCTCGGTGCCGACATCCGGCCCGGCCCGCTCAACGCCCACGAGAGGAGGCTCTTCAGGGCGGCGAGGTCGCGGTTTTGCTCCGACGATTGGATATACAGCGCCCGGCGGCCCCCGGAGAGCCGGCAGGTGCTCCGCTCGTCGCTCAAGACGAAAGGGGGCCTGATACGGGTCTCGCTCGTCACGGACCCGCCGGCCCGGCGCATCAACTACGCGCTCGTGACCGGCGACTTCTTCGCGTTCCCCAAAGACACCATCATGAACCTCGAGGCGCGGCTCAAGGACCTGCCCCTGGACATTCGGAGCATCCGCCGCGCGGTGCTGGCCTATTTCCGGGAGGAGAGGCCTGAAATACCTTTCACCGGACCGGAGGACTTCATCGCCGTCCTCACGGAGGCGGCGCGCAAGACCGAGCTCACCCGCTACGGCATACCCATGGAGGACGTGAACAATGTGTACTTCGTGGCGGAGCCCCCGAACCGGCAGAAGGGTGCCCGGTACCTACTGCTCCCCTACTGCGCCAAGCCCCTGGACTGCAAATGGCGCAAGCGCGACGGCTGCGCCGGGTGCGGCCGGTGCGCCATCGGGGACATGTACGCCCTGGCGCGGGAGAAGGGCATGACCCCCATCTCCATCAACAGCTACCACCACCTGGAAAGGGTGCTGGGGGAAATCAGGAGAAAGAAAGAAGGGCAGAAAGGCAGAAAGGGTTTCGTGGGGAGCTGCTGCGAGGCGTTCTACATCAAGCACCGGGAGGACTTCGAGAGGATGGGCGTGCCGGGGGTGCTCGTGGACATCGACAGCCGGACCTGCTACGATCTATACAAGGACGCCGAGGCCCATCAGGGCAGGTTCGACCGCATGACCCGGCTCAAGGCGGGCCTTTTCCGGACCGTGGCCGACCGCTTCGGGGCCAGGGGGCGGCCTCGGGGAAAACGGAAATGAAAAAAGGCGCAAGGCGCAAGGCGCAGGGCGCAAGGGACGAAGGCGCATGGGATGAAGGCGCAGGGTACAAGGTGGAAGAATCAAGGGGACGCCCGTGGATTCCTACCTTGTTCCTTGCGCCTTGTCCCTCGCGCCTTCAGCCTTGCGCCTTGCGCCTTGCGCCTTGCGCCTTGCGCCATAATCATGTAAAACAATGAGATTGAAACAGAAAAAAAACTGAGCCCGGAATCGCTCCGGGCGTCTTTCGTTCTTTCGGCCCGCGGGTGCGGGCCGGCTCAAGTTCGATTAGAACTTTCGCGGAGGGCGATGCTTCTGGAAGCAATCCCTGCAGTATACCGGGCGGCCCTCGGTGGGCTTGAACGGTACCTCGCAGTCCTTGCCGCAGTCCGAGCACTTCGCCGGGTGCATCTCTCGGGGGCCACCGAAGCCCCCTCTCCTCTCTCTCCTGTCTCCGAACTCCATGTTCCTCACTCTCTATTTTTTTGACATCGCCCTCGAGAATCCTGTTCGCTTTCTGCGCCCCCTTTCGGGGGCGGCATTCTTCGAACCACCGTCCTCGATGGTTTGTCGGCGAGTATATGAATCTTCTAGTATCTAAATTCATTACATAATGTTCTTAATCGGCGTTCCGGCAAGGATTGCCATGACAATGCCTGGCGCGGCCGGTTTCGCCTACCCCCGGGCGAGCCTTTTGTATACGGAATGCATTGGACGGGACGGTGGACCGATATGCTGCCCAGGGTGGTCATCCACAACGCCGTCAGCCTTGACGGGAGCATCCGGCTGCGCTCCCCCGACCTGGAAACCTACTACGGCCTGGCCCCGATCTGGAAGGAGGACGCCACGCTGGCTGGGAGCGGGACGATTCTTGCTGGCGAGGAGGAGGCGCCTCCAGAGGGGGCTGGACACGTCGGGCCCTGGAAGGTCGATCCTCGGGACCGCCGGCCCCTGCTGGTGGTGCCCGACTCCCGCGGCCGCATACGCTTCTGGCACCACCTTAGGAGGGCGGGCTACTGGCGGGACATCGTGGTGCTCTGCTCCCGCTCGACGCCGGCAAGCTACCTGGAGCACCTGCGCGAGAGGCGCATCGACTGCATCGTCGCCGGCGACAGGAAGGTGGACCTCCGGGAGGGCCTGGTCGACGAGGTCTCGCTGCTCGTCCACCCCGAGCTCGTGGGCGGGGCGCGGCCGGAGACCTTCTTCTCGGGACCGCCGGTGCCGGAAGCAAGCGGCAGGCTCCGGCTGTTCAAGGTGCAGAGGGTGAAGGGAGGGCTGGTCTGGCTCCGCTACCGGGTGGTCCATTAGGGCAGGATTTGTAGAAACCGTTATCTTCCCCCCCGTCGACATAGTTTCGCTGAACGGGGGTGCAAGCATGGATGGCCAGAGAGGGGTTGTCTCCGGGGCGAGGAGCCGGCCGACAATCGAGGGGGCGGGCGTGAGGCTCAGGCGGGCGTTCGGGTACCACGACGTGCCCCGCTTCGACCCTTTCCTGATGCTCGACGATTTCCACTCCGAGAACCCCGATGACTACATGGCCGGGTTCCCCTGGCATCCCCACCGGGGCATCGAGACCGTGACCTACATGCTCGGCGGGCGGGTCGAGCACGGCGACAGCCTGGGCAACTCGGGCGTGATAGGGCCCGGGGACCTGCAGTGGATGACCGCCGGCAGCGGGATCATCCACCAGGAGATGCCCCAGAGGACGGAAGGCCGGCTCGCCGGGTTCCAGCTCTGGGTGAACCTTCCGGCGCGGCAGAAGATGATAAACCCGCGCTACCGGGATGTCAAGGCGGCCGACCCCCCGGTGGTGAGGCTCCGGGGCGGCGCGACCGTCAAGGTCATCGCCGGAGAGGTGGAGGGCGCCCGGGGGCCGGTGCGCGATATAATGGTGGAGCCGCAGTACCTCGACGTGACCGTCCCGGCGGGAAAGGGATTCGAGCACGCCATCGCCAGGGGACATACCGCGTTCGCGTTCGTGGTGGAGGGCGAGGGGAGGTTCGCTCCCGATGCCAAAGCGCCCGTCGGACCGGAACACGTCCTGCTCTTCGGCGACGGGGACGGCGTCTCCATCAGGGCGCTGGACGCCCCCCTGCGGTTTTTGCTCGTCTCCGGAAAGCCCCTGGGCGAGCCGGTGGCCTGGGGCGGGCCGATCGTGATGAACACGCAGGAGGAGCTCGACTTGGCTTTCGAGGAGTACGGGAACGGGACGTTCCTGAAGCAGAAGAAATGAGAACAAGGCGCAAGGCGCAGGGCGCATGGGGCGAAGGCGCAAGGCGCAAGGGGGATGGATCAAGGGAACGACCGTGGATTCCTCCCTTGTTCCTTGCGCCTTGTCCCTCGCGCCTTCGGCCTTGCGCCATGTGCCTCGCGCCTTCGGCCTTGCGTCATGTGCCTCGCGCCTTGCGCCCTGCATCATTCCTTCAGTCGTCCCAGCTGTACTTCTTCTTCTTGGCCTTGAGCCTCTTTTGGTCGCAGGAGAAGCACAGGCCGTTGTGGACCGAGATCAATCCGCCGCACCTTGTGCACCGCCACTTCCTCCCCTGGGAGGCCAAAAACGACCTCATCCCCCGGTCGCGCATGTGGACCAGGTTCTCCACCGGGCTCGTCCGGTAGCGGGAGCGGTAGCGGCCGTCCAGGCCTTTGAGGTGGCTGCAGGGGAAGTCGGGGCACTCGTGGCAGAAGCGGACGCGGCCCTTTGCCAGCAGGGTGCACCATTTCTTGAAGTAGGCGCAGTTCTTCGGGCGCGGGAGGCAGCCGGGGCATTCGGGAATGCGCAATCCCTTTTTCCACCCGCCGTGCATGAAAGAAAGGTAGCAGGCGCAGACGGCGCAGTTGATGCCGCAGGGGGCGACGAGCCCGGGGCGCATCGGGATTTTCATCGGAATGGCATTGGCCGGGGGTTATGTCAAGGTTGCGGGGGCGGTCAATACATTTCCGGGCTGGCTCCGATTCCGCCTTCCTCGCACCATAATCTCGATGCGATCTGCTCCGTGCGAATGCGAATTGCGGCTCGATACCTCCCGCAATTCGCAGCTTCGTGCGAGCGCCCGCTCTGCCGTGGCGGGCGCTCGCACTCGCACCAAATTCTCATCGATTTCATTGAAGAATTTGGTGCTCCCGTCGGGATTTGAACCCGAGTCTGAGGCTCGAGAGGCCTCGATGATTGACCGGACTACACTACGGGAGCATCGCGGCGGCGCCCGAGGGCGCCGCCGCCATGTGGGTGCGCCGGTGGGACTGCGCTGCACTCGAATGCCGGTCCCCTTTTAATAGATTTCGCCCTTGCTCGATGGCCGGCGCGCCGGTCCAATCGCGTAAATTCAAATACCCTTGCGGCATTTAGCGTTGGCAGGCGGGCCTGTAGCTTAGCCCGGTGGAGCGTCCGGCTCATAACCGGATGGTCGTCGGTTCAAATCCGACCAGGCCCAATTAACCGATAGCATGAACTCAATGTGGTCGGATTTGAACCCTTGGGTTCATCGAAAATCCCGAGCGCAGCGAGGGATTTGAGAGAGGAAGACGAGGAAGGCGGGGATTGTTGTCTTCCGTAAATCCGACCAGGCCCACTTCGAATTAGTCCTATCGGGTCATAGGTGCGGGCCTGGTCGGCTTTGAAAACCCGGAGGACTTCTATACACGCTGTCAAAGTCCTCCTTGCCGGTAAAAAGCTCGCTGCGCTCGCATTTTCCCGGTCCGACCGGGCCCAGTCGATGCTCTCGTTCCAGCCGTTTTATATACCTCCTCCGCGATTTGAAAACCGGGTGGCAGGATGAAGGTGGTGATCGTTTACTCTTCCCGGTACGGAAACGGCAAGAAGTGCGTCGATGTCGTGGAAGCCCGCTTCAAGGCCAAGGGCCACAGCGTCGAGGTGCTCGCCGCCGGCCAGGCGGACCCGGCGCAGATTCCCCCGGCCGACCTCTACATCTTCTCCGGGGCCACGGAGGCCTTCGGACTCGCCAAGCCCATCAAGCAATACCTCTCCGGCCTGCCCGAGCTCTCGGGCCGCCGGTACGCGCTTATAAACACCCACGGGATGAAGAAGGCGCGCGGCCTGCCCAGGATGGAGAAGATACTTTCGGGGAAGAGGATGGTCAAGGCCGCCGAGATAGACTTCCAGGTCGGCGATGGCACGGACAAGGGCAACGGCCTTCCCTCCGGCTTCGAGGCGCGGCTTTCGGGGTGGGTCGACCGGCTGGGGTAGCCCGGCCGGACATAGATGGCGGGCGTTGACCGCCCGTTCCGACCGGAGGGGGGTACCCGCGCGCCCCGGCGTATGAGGGCAAGCATATATATTTTCAAGTCGATGCTCCCCGCGATGCTCGTCAGAGAGGTGATGAACCGCAAGGTCATCGTGCTCCGCCCGGAGGACAGCCTCCGCCACGCCGTCTCGGTGTTCGCGAGGAACGGAATCAGCGGGGCCCCGGTCGTGGACGCCCGGAACCGGCTCGTCGGCATCATAACCGAGATGGACATCCTTCGCCGGCTGGAGATCGGATCCCTGGAGTTCGGCTCCGCGGCAGCTCCCCCGGGCGAGGCGGGCGTCCCGGGCGATGGCCAGCCGGGGCTGCGCTTCAAGCCCCTCCGGGAATCGCTGGAAGCCGCCGCGGACATTCCTGTCTCGCGTATCATGATCTCGCCCGTCGTGACGGCGCATCCCGACGACCAGGCGCACGAGAAGGCCGCTCTGATGGTGCACCGCAGGATCAGGCGCCTGCCGGTGATCGACGCAAGGGGCGTCCTCGTGGGCATCCTGTCGCGCAAGGACCTGCTCCGGATGCTGGACATGGAGGGCCCCCTTCCCGGGGCGCGCCCGCGCCGCGCAGGGGGCGTAAGGAAGCCGAAAGGGGGCAGAGCGGGGGGCAGATGAGGATTCCCGAAAAACGCGCGCCGCCCAGGCGCCGGGAGCTTTTGAAGAAGATCTGCCTGCTTGGGGACTCGGGGGTCGGGAAGAAGACCATCGCGGGGATAGTGGCGCCGTTCGAGAGGGGCATAGAGAAGTACACCCAGACGATAGGCACCGCGGTCACCAAGTACGGGCTGGAGTTTTTGGTGCGCGAGCAGCGCATCCGCCTGCGCATCCTGGTTTGGGACGTCACCGGGAAGGAGGACTACCGCCGGCTCCACCCGGCCTACTACAACGGCGCCGAGGGCGTCATAGTCGTGGGGGACGCCGCGATGCCCGACACGGTCGAGTCCATGCCCCGCTGGATCGAGGCGGCGCGGGCGGTCGCGGGCGCCATACCCGCGGTGGCGATAATAAACAAGACCGACCTCGTGACCCCACAGGCGCTCGCCTCGGTCCAGAGGAGGGCGCTCGAGCTTTTGGAGCGATTCGCCGCGCCGGTGTACCTCGTGAACGCCGGCCGGACGCCCAAGTCGGCGCTCAAGATCCCTTTCTACGAGCTCGCGAAGCTGATCGTCGTGAGGGCGTCCTCACCGGCCGGGCAGTAGCAGGAGCTGGCATTTACCGGGCGGGAGCAGTCTGAGGACCTCCTCGGTCCCGCAGCCGAGCTCCCGGGCGGCCCTCGCGGCCACGCCGGCGCGCTCCTCCTCGCCGGGCTCCACGGCGACGACCTTCTCCGAGGAGGCCAGGAGCGCGCTCTCCGGGCCGCACATCAGCACCCGGGAGCCCTGCAGCTCGATGAACCCCAGGGCGAGCCTGAGCTCGAGGTCTGCAAGCGAGTTCTTCCGCCCCCGTATGACGAACGCCCCCCGGGCGAGGTACTCGCCCGTCGGTGGGGTCTTGCTGACCTGGTCCGGCCTCACCCAGAAGGCGCTTCCCGACGCGAGCCCGGCCGCCCAGGCCTTGGAGGTCGAGAGCGCGAACTGGCAGGCCTCGCGCAGCGTCCCCGGGGGTATGCCGGCCTGGCCGGCGGCGCGCTTAACGACCACGCTCGGGGCTCCCTGGACGTCCGCGTGGGCGTACACGTCCTGCTCCCCGAGGTGGCGCTTGACAACCCGGTCGTTCGAGGCGGCGTCCCGGCCGCCTATCACGATGTTCCCGTCGCTCGAGATGAACCACCGGTAGCGCTCGAACCACTGCTCCCTGCGCCGAGGCGCCCGGTCCGCCGGGGCCTTTTCCGGGGGCAGGCCATCTAGCGAGAGACGGCCGGTGGCCCGGAGGCTCTCCTCCAGCTGGGCCTCGGTCCGCTGGGCCTTGCCGGCGGCCTCCTTGGCGTCCTCGAAGAACCGGGAGGCGTTCTCGCGGGCGCTCCGGCGGACGTCCAGCGGCACCTCGGCCTCCTTCCCGTCGGGGCCGGAGAGCCGGACGATCACGGTCCCTTCGGCAGGCCGCGCCTCCACGGCCGGCCGGAGCTCCTCGCGCGCGAAGGCCTCTGACACGGCCTTCCAGCCGCCCGCCCGGCGCAGCCGGTCGACGAGGCCGAGCAGGCCGTCCAGCTGGCCCGTCGAGGACGATACGGCCTCGCCGGCCTTCCGGCGGTCGGCCGCCTGGGCCCTGAAGGCCTCGATCGCCTTCCTCTGGGCGTCGGCCTGCCGCCTCATCCTCTCCAGCTCCTCCGAGAGGCGGGAGGCGGAATCCTCGTCCGCCCTCCGCCCGCGGGCGCACGCCGCGTACTGCGCCACCAGCGAATTGAGGTCCGGAAAGGCCCGGGCGACCGGGGCGGGGGGTAGCTCGAGCTCCACCGGGGCGAAGTCGACAGGGTCGTGGCCGTCGAGGTACAGCGTGGGCCGGCGGCGCTGCGCCACCTGGACGAAGAGCCCCGAGACGGCGGAGCGGAGGGCCCGGACCTCGTCCGGGCCGAGCCTGCCGACCCTCGTGCCCCTCTCGAGGCCGGCGCGCTCGCACACCTCCTCGGCGTACCTGCCGCCCAGGTTGAACGAGACGGCGAGCGTGCGGACCAGGTCGCCCCGCGAGGCGCGAAGCAGGCGGGCGAAGTCGGCCTCGTCCAGCCGGCGGGGGTCGGTCCGGGCCGGGGGGAGCCGGTACTCCCGGCCGCGCCGCACCTCTCGGTGCTCCCAGCTTTGGTCCTTCAGCGGCTGGACGATCCGTCCGTCCTTCACCAAGACGACGTTCCCCTCTCCGAAGAGCTCGAGCACCAGCTCGTAGCCTTCCCCGAAGGACAGCACCAGTATCCTCTCGAAGCCCTCCTGGCGGACCGAGCGGAGGCGCTGGTTCTCGAGGTGCTTGCGCAGAAGCATCACGAAAGCCGGCGGGGCGGGGCCTCGGGCCGGCTCCCTCTCCCTGAGGTAGACCCACTTCCCGCCCTCGATGACGAGGTCCCGGCGGCCGGCACCCGGCCCCTTCAGGCGGAGCACCAGCTCGCCCGCGTCGGGCTGGACGATCCGGTCGATGTAGGAGCCCGACAGGGCGTCGAGCTCTCCGGCCAGGACGAGCAGGTCGAACGCCGAAAGCTCGTCCTTGGCCCGCCTGGCGGCCATGCCCGTTCAATGAACGTTCACGGTAATCAAGCTAACTATCGGGGGGGCACGAGGCACGGGTCAAGGGTCAAGGGGCGGTGGGTTGAGGGACGGGGGCACCCGTCGCTGTCCCGTGCCCCTTGCCCCTTTTTCTTTAGCCTTGGTCCCGCCCGCACTTGGTGCACTGGAACGAGCCCGGGCCGAGGGCTATCAGCTTCGAGCCGCAGGCGAAGCACACCTTGCCCTCCGGCACCTTCAGCTCGGTAATCGACGGCCCCAGGGTCACCATCCTCTGCTCGGATGTGGGGAGCATCTGCGAGGCCGCCGCGGCCTGCTCGGTCTCCAGCCGCCTCTTGCGCCTGGACGCCAGGACGTAAAAGGTCATCGACCCGCCCAGGATGGCGGCGACCAGGATGACCGGAAGGGCCCAAAGCAGTATGTCGGAGGTCTGGACCGAGCCCAAGGCTGTCTTCTTGGGCACAACGACCACCGCGATGCTCTGGTTGACCTTGTTCCCGTCGGTGTCGGTGACCGAGAGGACGAACTCGGTGGCCCCGGTCCTCTCGCCCACGGACTTGACCTTCAGGTTACCGGAGCTGTCGACGGAGACCGATATCAGCGTCTTGTCGACCCGGCTCGTGGAATACTTCAGGCCGCCGGGACCGTCCTCCCGGTCGCTGACGTACTGCGCCAGGTCGATGTTGAGCTCCCTGGTCGCCTCCACGCTCAGGGGCCCCACCGTCTCCCGGAACACCGGGGGGAAGGTCAGGTTGACGATAATATCCTGGTGGCCCGCCGACCGGCCGTCGCTGGCGCTGATGCGGACCACCTCGCTTTCGAGGTTCTCGTCGTTGGGGTAGATGAAGGTTATCACGAAGCCCGAGACCGAGGCGTATACGGAGTTGGTGGTCACCCTAACCTGGGTGGCGACATCGCTGTCGACGTCGGAGATGTACTTCCTGACATCCAGCGTGGTCGGCACGGTCACCTTCACGCTGATGTTCGGTATCCCCTTCACGAGCGGCGGGTCGTTGACCGGGAGCACCTTCACGGAGAGATTGACCATCGCCTCGGCACCGGCGCGGTCCTTCACTATCAGGATGAACTGGCCGGCGCCCGAGACGTCCGGGCGCGGCCTTATCGTCATCAGGTTGCGCTCGCCGATGGTGACCTCCAGGAGCTCGGCCGGGACGGACTCCGCGCGCCAGGTGAGCTGGTCGGGCGAGTCCTCCTCGTCCATCGCGAAGAGCGTGAGGTCCAGCACCAGGTCGGTGTCCTCGTTGGTGGTCAGGTCGGGCAGCGGCAATGTCACCGGGCGGTCGTTCACGGCCTTGACGTTGACGACCAGCATCCAGTTCACTGTGAGCTGGCCGTCGGAGAGGCTGATGTTGATGCGGTCCGGGCCTTTGATTTCGCGCGGGTAGAGGAACGTGATCTCCTGTTCATCGAGGGTGGCGTAGGCGGAGAACAGGCTAAGCCTCAGCTGCGTGATAGGCGTGTCGATGTCCCCGATGTGCGGTGTCATGTCGAAAATGTAGGGCTGGTCCTCGGTGACGGTCAGGGAGGGCATGTCGATGAAGTAGGGCGGGTCGTTGACCGGGTTGATCGAGACGTTGAAGCTGTTTGACTCCATCGAGATGCCGCCCTTGTCGATGACCCGGATTTTGAAATCGCATTTGCCGTACCAATCCGGCATCATGGAGTAGAAGTCCAGGAAGCTCCCGTTCACGATGACGGCGTGAATCCTGTCCGGGTCCCGCTCGTACGATACCTCGTAGGTGAGGTCGTCCGGGTAGAGGTCGTCGGTGAAGTATTCGTTCAGGTCCAGCGCGTTGGTGAGGTTCGTATCCTCCGCGAACGACACCGGCGGGATGTTGCGCAGCTGGGTCGGCGGGCCGTTCTTGAGGAAGGTGCGGGATTCGGACCATCCCGGGCTCTTGGCACCCTCGTAAAGTGCGCGCACCCGCCAGAAGTACCGGCCTCCCGGCAGATCGGTCGGCTGCCAGGCCGTCACCTCCCGGTCGATGTTGTCGGAGCCGTCCGCCGGGGACCGGAAGTCGCTGTCGTTGTCGATGGTCACCTCGTAGTTCCAGACGGGGTCGTCGATGTTGGGGAAGATTGTGGAGTCCAGGCATTTCATCCAGGTGAGTCTCGGGTCCATGTTGTTGTAGAGGGTCTCGTCCGCGGGACCCAGCACGATAGGGATGAGCCTGGGAAGGTTCTTCGGGGTCTGGCCGTCCGCCGTGGTGCGGCCCTTGCCGGCCCCACCGACTCCCCCGCCCTTCTTCGTCAGCCCGTCGCCCTTCGGACCTCCCTTGGCCTGGAGCTTCACGTTGTCGGCCGGGATGGAGCCCCGGGCGCAGTAGAGCTCGATCTGGGCGTCCCCCCCGTCGCCGACCCAGTTGTTCACGGTGCCCTCGCCGGCGGTGCCGCTGGAGCCGGCGCCGCCGCTCCCGCTGTAGCCCCCGCCCCCGCCTCCCCCGCCGCTGCCGGCGCCCCCTGCCCCGGCATTTCCACCCGGGCCCCCGGTGAGGTCCACTCGGGAGGTGTCCATCCAGAGGTTGCCCGTGGAGGTCGTCCTGAAAAGGGTCATGCCCCCGCGCCCCACATTCTGGTTGCAGCCGCCCGAGCCGGCCGGGGCCCTGTAGTTGTAGTACCCGGCGCCCCCGCCGCCGCCGTACCCGCCGCCCCCGCCGCCGCCGTAGGTGCCGCCCTTGCCGCCCGTGCCGCCGTTGCCGGCCACGCCGCCGTCGAGGTCGATGGTGGAGGTGACGAAAATGAGGTTGTCGCAGACCGACACGAAGGTGGCGTTGCCGCCCGAGCCGACATTGCCGCTCGCCTGGCCGTTCCCGCCGCCGTTGTAGCCGCTTCCGCCCCCGCCGCCGCCGTAGCCGCCGCCGCCCCCGCCGCCATAGTAGCCGTCGCCCCCGGTGCCCCCGGGCTGGGAGTTGCCGCCCGTGCCGTAGAGGGTGAGCCCGTCTATGGTGAGATTGGTACAGGCTATGGAGAGGTTGGCCTCGCCGCCGGCGCCGACGTTGCCCGAGGCGGTGCCGCTGCTGCCGGTCGAGTAGGACGAGGCGCCGCCGCCCCCGGCGAAGCCCCCGCCACCCCCGCCGGGCGAGTAGTACCAGTAGCTGGGGAGGTACCCGCCCCTGCCGCCGGTACCGGGGGAGCCACCGTCGCCGCCCTTGAGCGTGACCGTGGTCTTGACCATCGTAATGTTCCGGCTGTTCAGGGAGAAGGAGGCCGTGCCCCCGGCGCCGACATTCCCGGAAACGGAGCCGCCCTTGCCCGAGCTCTGCCAGTCAGAGCCTCCGTTGCCGCCCCCGTAGCCGCCGCCCCCGCCCCCGCCGCAGTAGTACATGTTCGGGTAATTGCTGCTTCCTGAGCCGGTCGTGCTCCCGGACCCTCCGTTGCCGGCGTCCCCGCCCCTGCCTCCGATGCAGTTGATCACCGCGTCGCTCACCAGGGCGTTGAGCCCGTTCACCTCGACGCGGCCGTCGCCGCCGGAGCCCACGAATTCGGATACCATGCCGCCGTTGCTGTAGCCGCCGCCGACGCCGCCGTCGGCGCCGCTGCCGTCGCGGCCGTCCGCGGCCCGCCCCCCGTTCCGCCCGGTCGTGACGAGCTGCGCCCCGCCGGAGATCTCGACGTAGGGGGTCGCGGGGCCGCCCAGCGAGATGAGGCCCTGGCCGCCCGCCGAGACGTGGCCGCCCAGCGCCGTGGTGGTCCAGGCGGTGGTGCGGCCGTAGCCGTTGCCGCCCGTGCACACTATCTTGCCATTGCCCGTCACTACAACGGACTCGGAGGCGTTGACGGACACGATGGCCTCGCCTCCCCGGCTCAGGTCGATGCTCGTCCCGCCCGCGGGCGCGGAAACGGTTATCATTCCGTTCGCAGAGACGTTGAACTGCTTGCAGTCGCCGCTCACCACCGCGTCCAGGCCCAGAATCGTCTGGCTCACCGAGATCGTCCCGCCCCGGACCAGGAGGCTCCCGCCCTGCAGGAACACGGACTTGACATTGAGGGTCGTCCCGGACGGCACGGACAGCGTCCCGTCCGTCTTGACGAACACGTTCTCCCAGGTCTCGGTGCCCGATACGGTGTAGGGTTGGTCCACGGTCAGGTTCTGGCCGGGTGCCCGGGCGGAATCCGTGGCTGCGGGAACGGCCGGCGAGATGGCGACGAGGACCATTGCGGCCGCAACAAACATAGATAATACAGCAGGACCACTCTTCATGTCTGGCTCCCTTCCCCTATTAGCACTCACTATGAGGTGCTCCCTTTTTAATATTTTTGTTTCGTAACATAAAATTTAAAACGGGTTTTCGACCTGGTATTTAATAATCTAGTTCCTCCTGGCCCTGCGGCCGGAGACGAAAAAGAACGTCGCCGAGCCCCCTACCAGCAATGCAGCGACCAGAAGCGCGGGGAGGACCGGGTCCGGGGCCGGGACGGCCTCGGAGGCGCCTGTCGCCTCCGGCCGGGTTATCCGGACATCGAAAGTCCAGCTGGAGGACTGGCCGTCCAGGTCGGTCACCGTGACGGTCAGGTTCGTGGCGGCGGCGTCGCGCCCCACCGACCTTGCGCTCAGAAGACCGTTGCCGTCAATCCTTGCGTCCAGGAGCCCGGGGTCGGGCCGGTCCAGCGACCAGCTCAGTCCAGAGGTCCCGTCCTCGCGGTCGAATACGAACCGTGAAAGGTCCTGGAGCACCGAACCCCCCGCCGGAACGGAGATGGAATCCGGAGCCCCGGTGAAGAGCGGGGGGAACAGGAGCCGGACGGACAGCGCCCCCCTGCCGGTGGCCTGGCCGTCGCTGACAGTGATGCCGATGGTCTCGCTCCCCAGTCTCTCGTCGCGCGGATAGGCGAGCGTGATGACGAGGCCCGACACGCTGGCGCGCTCGGATTCCACCGATATCCGGAGGGAGCCAGGCGGGCTGTCGACATCCGAAAGGTAGGGCTTGACGTCCACCTTCAGGGGTGTGCCCGCCTTCACGACCGCCTCGGGCAGGCCCTTTATCGCCGGCGGGTCGTTCACCGGGTCGACGCGCACGCCGACCGTGACGAAGGAGGTCGCGTTCGACGTGTCCGACACCGCGAGCACCAAGACCCCCTCGCCCGAGGCATCGGGACGGGGAACGAGCCTCAGGAGGTTTTGGCCGTCGACGATGACGTCGTACGGGCCCTCTCCGGCGCCCTCCACGCTCCACCGGAGCCGCGCCGGCGCGTCCTCCTCGTCGGCCCCGTAGGGGGTCAGGTCCAGCTCCAGCACCGTGTCCTCGGCGGTCCTAAGGTCCGGCACCGGCAGCGCCAGGGGCGGGTCGTTCACGGCGATGACCCGGATCTCGAGCGTGGCCTCTGCCGAAAGCCGGCCGTCGGTGAGGGCGATGGCCAGAAGGTCCGTCCCGACCTCGGTCGAGTAGTGGAGGGTGATGTTGTGGCCCTCCACCACCGCGTGGGGGGACCGCACGGAGAGGCCCAGCTGGTCCGGTCCATTGTCGATGTCTCCGACGTAGGGGGAGATGTCGAACCTGAAATCACTGTCCTCCGTCACATTCAGGACTGGCAACCCGGTGAAGAAGGGGGCGTCGTTCACGGCTGTCACCGTCACCCGGAAGGTGTTGGAGAGCCCGGATATGCCGCCCCGGTCGGTCGCCCTCACCCTGAAGTCGCAGGTCCCGTGCCAGTCCGCCTTCATGGACCGGAGGTCCAGCCACCGGCCGTCGATGGTGGCGTGGACCAGCGCCGGGTCCTCCTCGTAGGCCACCTCGAACGACAGGTCCTCCGGATAGAGGTCGTCGGTGAAATAGGTGCCCAGGTCAACCGCGTGGCGCAGGGATCCGTCCTCCTCAAACGAGAGAGGGGGGATGTCCGCCACCAGCCGCGGCGGGCCGTTCTTGAGGAAGCTGCGCGGCCCGGACCAGCCGGGGCTCTCCCCGCCGGAATAGACCGCGCACACGCGCCAGTAGTACTGCCCTCCGAGCAGGGCCGGGGGCGAGAATGTCCGGTCCCAGGCCGGGATGTCCAGGACCGAAAGCTCGGGGGAGGAGAACCCTGGGTCGTCATCGAGGGCCACTCCGTAGGCCTTCACGGGGTCCGGCTTCGACGGGAAAATGATCCCGTCCAGGCATCCCGTCCAGGAAAGGAACGGCTCCGGACCGTTGAACATTGTTCCATCGGGAGGTCCCAGGGCGATGGGCACGAGCCTGGGGATGCTCCGAAGGATGGGGCCGTCGGAGGTGGCCCGGCCCTTGCCGGAGCCCCCGGCACCGCTGCCCTTCTCGGTCAGGCCGTCCCCCCTCCGGCCCCCGGTGGCGCCCATGCCCAGGCCGCCCGGGGGGATCGAGCCGCGCCCGCAGTAGAGCTCGAGGGCCACCTCGCCGCCGTCGCCCGAGAGCTGGCCGGCGGTCCCCTCGCCGCCCGAGCCGTACCATCCACCGCCCCCGCTCCCGGCGTATCCGCCGCCCCCGCCGCCGCCGCCGGAGCCCGTCCCGGCCGCGCCGGCGTTCCCTCCGGCGCCACCCGTCACGTTGACGGCCGAGCCGTTCGCCCACAGGTCGCCGGCGGACAGGCGGAAGAGCGCCCGCCCGCCCCGTCCGACGTTCTGGCCGCAGCTTCCGGGGCCGGCCGGACTGTTGTAGTTGTAGTACCCGGCGCCCCCGCCTCCGCCGAAGCCCCCGCCGCCCCCGCCGCCGTAGGTGCCGCCGTTGCCGCCGGTGCCTCCCCTGGCCGCCGCCCCGCCGTCCAGGTCCACCGTGGAGTTCACGAAGCGCACCGCAGAGCCCGACGCGACGAAAGAGGCCCCTCCCGCGGAGCCGACGTTCCCGGAGGTCTGTCCGGAGCCGCCCGTGCTGATGGCTCCCCCTCCGCCGCCCCCGCCGTAGCCGCCGCCGCCGCCCCCTCCGCCGATGCCCGTGCCGCCCCTGGCGCCGTCCTGTGGCCTTCCTCCGAAGCCGCGCAGGACCAGCCCGTCAATGGTCAGGTTGCCCCCGGAGACGGACATGTTCGCCTCCCCCCCGGCACCCACGTTGCCCAAGGCGTTCCCGGCTCCGCCGGAAGCGTAGCACGAGCCTCCGCCCCCGCCCGTGTAGCCTCCGCCCCCGCCACCGCCCGAGTAGTATGGGTACATCGGGTGCGAACCGCCGGTGCCGCCCTGGCCGGGGGACCCGCCGTCCCCTCCGTTCAGCGTGACCACAGCCCCGACCAGATCAAGCTCGGGGGCGCTGATCTCCAGGACGGCCGCTCCCCCGGAGCCGACGAAGTCCTTGACCACCGCCCCTAGCCCGGGGCTCATATAGTCGGAGCCGCCGTTGCCGCCCCCGTAGCCACCGCCGCCGCCCCCGCTGCTGTAATAATACTGGGAGCCGGAGGTGGTCGAGCCGTCCCCGCCCCGGCCGGCGTTCCCGCCCCTCCCGCCGAGGCAGGTTATTTCCGCATCGTCGAGGACCGTCCGCATCCCGGAGAGCACCACCCGGCCGTCGCCCCCGGCGCCGACATGTCCACCGACACCGCCGCCGTTGCTGTATCCGCCGCCGGTCCCCCCGGTCCCTCCGGAGCCCGGCCTCCCGTCGGCGGCCTGTCCGCCGTTCTGCCCCCGCGTGATGAGCCGGGAGCCCCCGGACACCTCGATGTAAGGGGTTGACCCGCCTCCCAGCGATATCAGGGCCTCCCCGCCGGCGGAGACGTACCCGTTCAGAGGGGAGGTTGTCCAGGGCGCGCTCCTGGCCCGCGCGCTCCCCGCGACGCACTCGATGGTGGACCCGCCCGAAACGACTATGGAGTCCGTGGCGTCCACCTTCACCGAGGCCTGGCCGCCGGTGCTGTTCTCGAGGGCCGAGCCACCGGACGGGCCGACGAGGGTGACGCTCGCCCCCCGGGTCAGGTTGAAAACGGAGCACCTGCCCGATATCGACGAGGTACCTCCCGGGACGGGATTGACCACCACGACCCGCCCCCCTGTGACTAGGAACCTCCCGTCCTGAAACGAGATGGATACGGCTGTGAGGACCGCGCCGGACGGGACCGTCAGGGAGCCGGTGGATTTCACCAAGACGTTCTGCCACTGCTCGGTTTCCGAGACGACGTAGGGGCCGTCGACGGTAAGGTCATGCCCGGCCGGGCGCCCGGGCCCGGTAAGGGCGCCGGCGGCCGGCAGGCAAGGCGCAATCACGACTACGACGGCGGCGGCCAGTACCCAGACTCCGCATCTGCGCCCGGACATCGCTCCACCACTCCCCCTGCCGGTCAAATTCTAATATCTTGTCCCATTTCAATTTTTTGATTGGAACCGCAACTCTTAATACCCCCAGGGGGAAGGGAGGAAGGCAGAAAGGCGGAAAGGCATCAAGGCAGCAAGGGGGCAAGGGGCAGGGGGACGGAAGAAACGACATCGTCCCTTGACCCTTGCCCCCTTGCTCCCTTGCCCCCTTGCTCCCTTGCCCCCTTGCTCCCTTGCCCCCTTGCTCCCTTCCTGCCATGTCCCCGCACCGTGCATGTCAATCTTCATCAATAAGATTTATTATACTAGAGTACACAAAGATTATGATATGGGTAGTGGTTTATCCTTCTCGCTAAAAAAGTGGCGATGGGGGTATTGAAGTGGTCGAAGAGTTGAATCCGTTCAAGATAGCGCAAAAGCAGCTGGAGATGGCCGCGGCCAAGCTCAACTTGGACAAGGCGACGACCGAGTTCCTGAAGTGGCCCATGAAGGAGTTCGTCTACACCATCCCTCTCAGGATGGACGACGGCTCCGTCAAGGTGGTCCGGGCCTACCGGGTGCAGTACAACAATGCCCGCGGGCCGAACAAGGGAGGCCTCAGGTGGCACCCCGACGAGACCATCGACACCGTCCGGGCGCTCTCGGCCTGGATGACCTGGAAGACCTCGGTCGTGGACATTCCCCTCGGAGGCGGGAAGGGCGGCGTCACCATAGACCCGAAGAAGCTCTCATTCTCCGAGAAGGAGCGGCTGGCCCGCGCCTACATACGGTGCGCGGCCGCCGAGCTCGGGGTCATGAAGGACGTCCCGGCGCCGGACGTGTACACCGACCCGCAGATAATGGCCTGGATGATGGACGAGTACGAGACCATAATGCGCGTCAGCCACCCGGGCGTCATCACCGGCAAGCCCATACCGCTGGGCGGCTCCCAGGGCCGGGGCGACGCCACCGCCCGGGGAGGCATCTATGTCACCCGCGAGGCCTGCAAGAAGCTGGGCATGAAGACCCAGGGCGCCACGATGGCCGTCCAGGGCTTCGGCAACGCCGGCCAGTTCGCGGCGAGCCTCGGCTCCGAGATACTGGGCCTCAAGCTCATCGCAGCGTCCGACAGCCAGGGCGGCGTCATCAACGAGAAGGGCATCGACCCCAAGGCGCTCATCGAGCACAAGAACAAGACCGGAAAGGTCAGCGGCTTCCCGGGGGCCAAGCCGATATCCAACGAGGAGCTGCTGGAGCTCAAGGTGGACGTGCTCTTCCCCTGTGCCCTGGAGAACGTCATCACCTCGAAGAACGCCAAGAACGTGAAGGCCAGGGTCATGTGCGAGCTCGCCAACGGCCCGACCACGCCCGATGCGGACGAGATCCTCTTCAAGAACGGCGTGCTCGTGCTGCCCGACTTCCTGGCCAACGCCGGCGGCGTGACTGTCAGCTACTTCGAGCAGGTCCAGAACACCTACAACTACTACTGGACGCTCGACGATGTCCAAAGGCAGCTCGACGCCAAGATGACCAAGGCCTTCAGCGACGTCTACGAGATGTCCCAGAAGGATAAGGTCCACATGCGCATGGCGGCCTACATGGTCGCGGTCAAGCGCGTGGCCGACTGTTGCAAGCTGCGCGGCTGGGTCTGAAGTAGCAATAATGCCGACGGCACAGGGCGCAAGGGGGAAAGGCAGGAAGGCAGCAAGGCAGCAGGGCAGCAAGGGAGGGCAGGAAGGCAGCAAGGGAGCAGGGCAGCAAGGGAGGGCAGGAAGGCAGCAAGGGACGACGGCCGTCCCCTTGCTGCCTTGTTGCCTTGCTCCCTTGCTGCCTTGCGCCATGCGCCATGCGCCCAGTTTTTCATTTTCTCAGTTTCAGAAGATACTTCTTGCGCGCCGCGACCGCGTCGAGCGCGGAGTGGAGCGCCCTCGACCGTCCCTCGAGGTCGAGGCCGGCCGACGCCTTGCGCGCCTGCCCGATGGCGCTTTCGAGCTCCTCCGGCTCCATCACGGTGGCGGCGATGCTGTAATAGGTCTTTGAACGCCCCTCGTTGAAGCCTTCGAGCATCCGCACGAGGAGCGATTGTCGTCTCCTCTGGACCTTCTCGAACGCCGGCATCCCGTCCCTCTCTATGTACTCGATGTTCCGCTCCAGGCGCTGGTAGCAGACGAAGCTGTCGCCCTTCCTGCCGGCCGCGCGATGCTTGGCCCATTTTTCACAGCCCCTGCTCTCCCTGCAGTCGCCGCAGAACTCGACTCCCGGCCTGTCGCGGATGCAACGGATGAACGTGCACCCGACCTTCATCCTCCCGGGCGACTTGCACCCGCCGCAGCGGCTCTCCCCGTCCCTGTACATCGCCGGGCACAGGCGGCACGACAGCCCGCAGATGCCGATCTCCTTGTATCCGTACACGCCTGCCATCGTTCCAGTCTCTCCTATCGTTCAATCGAAAGGGAGCGGGCAGCGGGCAGCGGGGAGCTGTGAGGAAACGGGACCCGTCGTCCACCGCTCCCCGCTCCCCGCTGCCCCTTTTCCCCCCACCGCTCCCCGCTGCCCGCTGCCTTTCGCAATGACCGCTAGCCCGTCAACGGCGGCTCGCCCAGCACCATGCGGCCGATGGCGCTGAACGCGAGCTCGACGTTGGCGCCGGTCTTGGCCGAGGTCATGTAGAACGGCGACCTGAAGCGGCGGGCCGCGACGGCGCATGCCCCCTCGTCGACCAGGGCCGTCTCCTTGAGGTCGCTCTTGTTTCCCAGGAGCACGATGGGTACCTCGCCCGCCACCTTGTGGAGGTTGGCGACCCATCCGTCCAGGCTCTGGAGCGTCTCGTCGCGGGTGATGTCGCAGACCGCCAGCACGCCGGCGGCGCCCCGGAAGTAGCTGTCCAGCAGGGCCAGGCTCTTTTGCCCGACTATGTCCCAGATGAGCATGACGACCCGGGAGTCCAGGTCGGGGAACTCCACCACCCGCTTGGTTATCTTCGTGCCGATGGTGTGTATGTACTTGTCCGAGAAGGAGTTCTCCACGAAGCGCCGAATCAGGCTGGTCTTGCCCACGCCCGGGTCGCCGATCAGCACGACCTTCTTGTTGTACTCCTTCAATGCCACATGATATGTATGGCGCTCCAGCATAATAAAACCGGCTGGCCGGGGAGGACGGGGATTCGGGGTGCCGGGTGCCGGGTGCTGGGTTCTGGGTGCGGGGAGCTCAAAGGACGCGTCGTTCCCCGGCACCCGGCACCCGGCACCCGGCACCCGGCACCCTGAACCCTCGTTGTCCCGACCGCAAACGTGTTTCCGGCGGCTTTGGGACAAAACTCACAAACCGGCAAGTAGGCCAAGGCAGCCCTGATCCTCCCTTGTGAGAATCACCTGCCTGCTGACCACCCGAGCTCCATTTTGTCTCAAGAATGTCTTAACTCGAGGAGCATCCTTCTTGCGGACAATAACCACGCCCGTATACAGTCGGACCGAAGGGATCTCGTCGAGAATTCCACGGAGGTGGTAATGGTACTTGCCACCCCAGGTTCTGACATTGCGCCCATAGCACCACCTGCGAAAGCGCCCGTGCTCCACGGCGGAGGTCCCTGGTGGGAGCCAGAAGACGATGAGCGTTCCCTCCATGTGCCTAGTATTGGGCACAATCTATATAAACCTGCCTACACATACCCGTCTTGTGGACCACAGAGCCCAGAGCGAGACCGTCCGGAAGATAATCACTCAAGTCCGCACCCAGGAGTTCCAATACAAGGAACGTCCGCCAAAGAAGATCAACTGGACCCAGTATGACAGGGCCCAAATCCACGAAATAGCGGATACGCTGGAGTTCATCCGGGTTCTGGTCGACACCGCAGCGCGGCGAATAGCACTACGGTGCCAGGATTCCGATAAGAAACCGGGGCGGCCGCCGACCGACGCCGCGGATATAACAAAAGTCATCCTTTTACAGAGCTACTTTGGAGTGGCCAATAGGGTCGCCGAGGGCCTTTTGGAATTGTTCTGGGAGAAATTGGGGTTACAGGAATCATTCAGCTACAAGACAATCGAGCGGGGTTACGACCGTGATGCTGTCAATGAAATCCTCGACGAAGCGCTTCGACTCACGAACGCCCCTGTCCAGGGTCTGGAGAAAGTCTTCTCCATAGACGGTAGCGGTTCCCCGACACGGATGAGGCAGAGCTATTCGGCAGACCGCGAACGACAGCGGAAGAAAGGCGATGGGGCCGAAAGTTCGGACAGGTTCGCCCATGGCCTACATGATTATGTCTACTCTGTCATAACCGTCGGTATTCGTTATAAACTCATAACCGCCTATCATAATACGACAGACCATTCAATCGGCGAGCTTGCGTTCTTCGAAGATTCGATGAGAGAAACGAAAACACTCCACCCTGCCATTGAGATGGTGGCCGGAGATGGTCTGTACGCGGGGAGACCATGTTGCAGAATCGTTAATGAGATCGGTGCGATCCCGCGATTCCTCCCTCGTAGAAATGTGACCAGGAAACGATTGGGCGTTAAGGCCTGGATGGACATGTTGGATGACCTGGCCAACGACCCCCAGGGCTGGCTCAAGGAGTATTACCAACGGGAGGCATCAGAAACGGTGAACTCCGTCATGAAAAGACTTAACCAATGGCCCCTCAGAAAACGCCTCAATCCGAGAAAGCGGACGGAGGACCGTCTTCGGGGATTGTGTTATAACATCCGTCAGCTATGTTATCTGGTCTACCTTGCAGATTTGGTAGTCCTGCCGGTTATCAACGCCGCGGGATAGGGGATAGCGCAATTTTGTCCCAAAGCCGTTTCCGGCGAAAGCATTTTATCCAGCATTCCGTATCCTCGGGCGATGGTCACGGTCCCGATACCGCAGCACAAGCACTGCCAGGTGTGCGGCAAGGCCATCCGCTCGAAGCAAGCGATGTGCTCCGACGAATGCAAGGCGGACTGGGAGAAGACCGTGAAGCGCAAGCAGATATGGCTTATCGCCTATGTCGCCGCGGCCATGGTGATGGTCGTGGTCATCATGCTGTCCCTGGGGGGAGGTTGATGGGAGCCCGGCCGGGTCGGCACGGCGAACTTCGGATCTGCCTGGGCGGCACGTTCGACCGGCTGCACCGGGCCCACCGCGTCCTTCTGGGCCGCGCCGCCGAGGAGGGCGACCGGATCTTCGTCGGCGTCACCTCCGACAAGATGGCCCGGGCGGCGAAGGGCGGCCAGCGCATCCAGCCGTTCGCCGCCCGGGCGAGGACGGTTTCGGCCTTGCTCAAGACGCTGGGCAGGCCCTTCGAGGTGTTCCCCATCAACGACCGCCACGGCCAGGCGGCGTCCGGGCCCTACGACGCCATCCTCGTGTCCCACGACACGCACTCGACCGCCGAGGAGATAAACCGCGTCCGCCGGGCGCGCCACCTCCCGCCGCTGCGCATAATCGAGCAGGACATGATCCTGTCGGAGGACGGCGAGCCCCTTTCGTCCACCCGGGTGCGCGGAGGCGAGGTGGACGGCGAGGGCCGGCTCCGGGTCATCCGGGTGCGCGTGGGCTCGGCCAACCCGGTGAAGGTCGAGGCCGTCAGGACGGTGCTGCGCTCCACCTTCCGGGGACGCCGGCTCGAGGTGGAGGACCGGGACGTCCACTCGCAGGTGCCGGCCGAGCCGTTCGGCAAGGACGTGATAAACGGCGCCATCCACCGGGCCGAGAGCGCCCTCCTGCTCGACGACTGGGCCCACTTCGGCGTCGGCATCGAGGCGGGGCTGTTCTGGTGCGAGCACCTGCAGGACTACCTGGACGTCCAGTACTGCGCCATCCTCGACCGCGGCGGGCGCATCACGCTTGGGCACGGGCCCGGCTTCCAGTACCCGCCCCCCCTGATGCAGCTAGTCAAGGAAGGCCTGACCGTGGGAGAGGCCATGGCCCGGCTGACGGGCATCCAGGGCATCGGACGGAAGAAGGGCGTCGTGGGCTACCTTTCCAAGGGCATCCTGGTGCGAAAGAAACTGACGGAGACGGCCATCATCGCGGCGCTCCTGCCGAGGCTGAACCCGGAGCTCTATCACTTCGGCTGAGGCCGGGCCGCCTCCGGTGCCGGGGTGCGGCGCACCCGGGAGGGGGCCGGCGCCTGCGAGGCGTCGACCAGGATGTCCAAAAACCTCTGGAGGTGCCGGGAGAGCTCCGGGTTGTCGGTGAAGCCGCAGGCGCTGAGGTCCAGCGAGGCCAGAAGGGCCCTCTGCTGGTCGCTGATGACGTCGGTGGCGAGCAGGTTCTCGTTGCGGATGACCCTCACGTCCTCCTTGACGCGCTGGAAGGGCGCGGTGATGACCTCTATCTCGACGCCCCGCTGGAGGGCGTTGGTGAACTTCTTGCCTAGGGCGTCCCGTATCTCCGAAAACACTGGCGTGGATATCACGAAGGAGGCGGAGGACTTGTCCAAAAGCTCCCCGATCTTGGAGAGGACCTTCTCGCGCCCCGTGATGGTGTAGATGAGCTGGGGCTCCCCCCGCTCCGCCACTATCTCGTGGAGGAGCTCGAGCTTCTCGAACGTCTCCCGGATCTTGGATTCCGTCAGCTCCCTCATCTTGGACGGGGGCTCGGGCTTGTATATGACGGGCCGGCCGGCAGTGGAGTTGGCAAAGCCCTTCTGCTGCAGCGACTGGAGCACCTTGTACGCGGAGGTGCGCGGGATGCCCGCCGTGGCGGCGATGGTCTCGGCGTCGCCGTAGCCGTGGGCGACGAGCGCTATGTAGGTCATGGCCTCGTAGGGCGAAAGGCCCATCATGCCCAGCCGGTCGGAGGCCTCCTTGAACTCCTCGGCGAGGTCCACCTTCTCCGCCAGCCCGGTCACGCCGCCGGCCCTGACTATCTCCCTCATCTCCCGGGCCTTCATATTGTGGTAGTAATCGCTACAATAAATTTAAGGCTTGCCAGTCGTTTCGAGACCCGGGAAAGGCCATGACCAGGAAGCCAGCCATAGACCGCGCCTTCTGCATGCACTGCGGGGCCTGCGTGGGCGCCTGCCCCGAGAACGCGCTCTCGCTCGAGGAGGTCTGGATCGAGTTCCTGTCCAACTGCACAAACTGCGGCATCTGCGCCCGGGCGTGCCCCTCGGGTGCCATCTTCATGGAGGGGGGCAAGTGAGCCGGGACCGCACGGTCGACGTGCTCGTGGTCGGCGCCGGCCCGGCCGGCTCGGTCACGGCCAAGCACGCCGCCAAGAACGGCGCCCGGACGCTGATGATCGAGAAGCGGCAGGAGATCGGCTCCCCGGTCCGGTGCGGCGAGGGCATCGCACGGGCCTGGCTCGACGAGCTGGGGATCGTGCCGGACAAGAGGTGGATCTCCCACCAGGTGTCCGGGGCGAGGGTGATATCGCCCGCGGGGCACGTCGTCACGCTCACCGAGAAGATGGCCGGCAACGAGGTGGGCTATGTAATCGAGCGGGACAACTTCGACCGCATGCTGGCCGAGGAGGCGGCGGCCGCCGGGGCCGAGGTCATGGTCAAGACCTCCGCGGTCGAGGTGCTGCGGAGCGGGGGCCGGATCGCGGGCGTGCGGGCCAAGCACATGGGGCAGACCTTCGACATCCGCGCCAAGGTGGTCATCGCCGCGGACGGCTTCGAATCCCAGCTGGGCCGGTGGGCCGGCATCGACACCTCCCTCAAGCCCTCGGACATAAACGTGTGCTTCGAGTACACCCTCAAGCACGTCGACATCGACCCGCGCTACAACGACTTCTACGTGGGCTCCTGCGCGCCCGGCGGCTACGTCTGGGTGTTCATCAAGGGTCCCGACAGCGCCAACGTCGGCATCGGCGTCCAGCTCTCCAAGATCAAACCGGGGGAGCGGGGCGCGGCCAAGCGCTACCTCGACGCGTTCATAGCGAAGCACCCGAACCTCTCCAAGGGCAGCCCGATAAGGGAGGTGGCCGGGGCGGTCTCGTGCTGCCAGCCCCTGGACAGCGTGGCGGCCGACGGCATCATGCTGGTCGGGGACGCGGCGCGCCAGATAGACCCGCTGACGGGCGGGGGCGTGGCGAACTCCTGCCGGGCCGGGAAGGTGGCGGGAGAGGTGGCGGCCCGGGCGGTCTCGTCGGGCGACACCAGCAAGGAGTTCTTCCAGGCCTACGAAAAGGGCTGGAGGGCCAAGTTCGAGGACCAGATGTACCGCAACTGGATGGCCAAGGAGAAGCTCGTGACGCTCGACGACGCCACCTTCGACAAGGCCTGCGAGGTGCTGGCCGAGGCGGAGCTCGAGGTCGTCAACACGCTGGAGATACTCAGGCTCATCCAGCGCAAGTACCCGGAGCTCATCAAGGAGTTCGAGGATCTGATAAAGTAAGGCGCAGGGCGCATGGCGCATGGCGCAAGGCTTGAGGCGCAAGGCAGCAAGGGAGAAAGGCAGCAAGGGAGAAAGGGAGAAAGGGACGGTGGAAGTGCGATCCCCCGGAAGGAATTCCGGGGGGGCTCTTGCTTTCAGGCCTCCAATAGCCCTTGCTGCCTTCCTGCCTTCCCTTGCTGCCTTGCTGCCTTCCTGCCTTCCTGCCTTCCCTTTCTGCCTTGCTGCCTTGCTGCCTTCCTGCCTTTCCCCCTCGCGCCTCGCGCCTTGTGCCTCGTATATCATCATATCATTGCGTTTCGTATATGTGTTCGACCTCGCTCGCCCATCGCGCTGGCGAGGTCGGACACAACCGCCGAGGCGGCATGGCCGCCTCGGCGGCGAGCGGCGCAGCCTTGCGCCGCTCGCTGCGAAGCTTTCTTTGGATTCACCCTTTCTTTGCAACAATCGGACAGATAAGAAAGGGTGTGCCGCAGGCCGGACTTGAACCAGCGACCTCAAGATTTCCGCCTCGAGGCGAAGCGCCAAGACTTCAGTCTTGCGCTCTCCCAACTGAGCTACTGCGGCCCGAACGGTCCAAAGAAATACGGGTAGAAATAGGTTTTGTCTGGTGCCCCGGCCCGGGTCTCACGACACCCTGTCCGTCCAGTCCTGGTTCAGCCACGGCTCGGCGGTGCTGTGGGACCAGTGGCGCTTGTGGGTCTGGCCCCCGGCGCTCAGCTCGATGTCGATGATTATGGTGTATTTCTCGTACTGATCCCCGCGGAAGGTCAGGGCGTCGAGCTTGGCCACCCCGAAGACCTGCGCGATTCTAGCTACGGTGTACTCCCGCTTGCCCATCTCGGCGTCGGTGGAGTTCACGACGGCTATCCTGAGCGTCACGGCGGTCGCCTCGTTGGTGCCGGGATTGGATATCTGGGGGTCGATGTTGATCTGGTTGAGCACCGACTCGTTGTAGTGGACCCGGACGACCACCTCCGTCCTCGGTATGACGAAGAGGTAGAGCAGCGGGACGAGCACCGCGACGACCACCACGGCCGCCGCGATCCGCCTGCGGGAGCGGCGCCGTCCCTGCCGCGGTCCTGGCTCCTGCTCATCGGGCGCGCCGGCGTCCCCCACGCTCAGCCCCCCAGTATGGTCCACATCAGGGAGGTCATGGGCAGGGGGATCACCAGGTGCCCCTCGTTCCGGGAGACCCCGGCGGTGATTCCGTTTTCGAAAAGCTGCACGCCGGCGGGCACGCCCCCCGAGCTCCGCATG
>Ga0194112_10001030_pt1 | contig 40857 bp, 26 predicted proteins | sample TA2MahC400mmetaG_FD_146191 | JGI IMG/M metagenome (GOLD analysis project Ga0194112, IMG submission 146191) | Freshwater microbial communities from Lake Tanganyika, Tanzania - TA2015016 Mahale Deep Cast 400m | ecosystem: Environmental > Aquatic > Freshwater > Lake | place: Tanzania: Lake... | reverse complement strand
TTATATCGGTGAAGTTACTTTCTCTTCCTTCTCTGGTGCTGCAGAATCAGTCACTTACAGATATAGCTTCGATTCGTTTGTTCCATTCTTTGAGTTTGACTATGGTAGTGTTTCTCAAACACCAACGAATGAAATCAATCTTGGTAGCGTAGCATTACCAAATACAGGCGGAGAACTAGATTATGGTATTATTACTTATAATGATACTATATTCCCATATGGTCTATGGACTACATCTGGTCAAGGTGTAGATTCGTTTAGCAAGAATATCGTTGACAACGGTGGTGCTATTGTTATCAGTGGTGAAGTTGTTCTACCTCTTGCGGTTTCTATTATTGGAACTGGTTCTATTGTTTCTAGTGGTTCTGCAATAGAAAAGAACACCGAAGACTATGTTGCTTCTGGTTCTCTCTTTGCTACATCTGGTGCTGCCGAATGCACTAGATCAAATCCACCAGAAGATACAGTTTTATACACATATTCTGGTTTCAGTGTAGAGAAGTTCAGAGCGAACCCACCAGAAGACTTTGCTCTCTACACTCTTAGTGGTTTCTCTACTGAGAAGTTCACTAGTAGAGCTGGAGAATCTACTCAAATTTTCACCCTCAGTGGTTCTGCTGTTGAGAAGAATACAGAAGACTACGTTGCTTCTGGTTCTCTCTTTGCTACATCTGGTGCTGCCGAATGCACTAGATCAAATCCCCCAGAAGATACTTCGTTATTTGCTATTAACGTATTTTCTACAGAAAAGAATACCGAGTCTTACACTGGCAATACAATAGCAAGTGGTCACGTTTTATCTGGTGGTTACACAAATCTCAAGTTTACCAGTGGGGGTGGAGAAACCACACAACTCTTCGCTCTAAGCGGTTCTGCGGTGGAGAAAAACACTGAGGACTATGTAGGTACTGGTGCCTCTTCTATTAGCGGTACAGGCGTAGAGAAGAACACTGAGGTATACGTTTCAGAACTCGCTCAACTAGGAGATCTTTTCGCAGATTACGGAGACTTCTCTGCTGCTACAGAATCCGAAGATTATGGTCTAATCACAAGTGTAGCATCTAATGTAGACTATCGCTATCTCACTAGTGACTTCTATGATATTGCTGGTGCTGCAGTAGAGAAGTTCACGTCTCAAGGTGGCGAAACAACTCAACTATTCACACTCTCTGGTACTGCTGTTGAGAAGTTTACTAGTGGTGGGGGCGAATCTACACAGATCTTTGCTTTCTCAGGCGATGGTGTTGAGAAAAATACTGAAGTTTATATCGGTGAAGGTACTTTCTCTTCCTTCTCTGGTGCTGCAGAATCAGTCACTTACAGATATAGCTTTGATTCGTTTGTTCCATTCTTTGAGTTTGACTATGGTAGTATCGCTCAATCTCCAACAAACGAAATCAATCTTGGTAGTGTCAGTGCTCCTAATACTGGCGGCGAACAAGATTATGGTCTTATCACCTACACTGACAGTGTATTCCCATATGGTCTGTGGACTACATCTGGTCAAGGTGTAGAAATCTTCAGTAAGAACATCGTTGACAACGGTGGTTCTATTATTATCAGTGGGGCAGTTGTTCTACCTCTTGCAGTTAACATCATTGGTCAGGGTGGATTTACTGTAGATATTACAAGCATTGAGAAGAACACTGAAGACTACGTTGCTTCTGGTTCTCTCTTTGCTACATCTGGTGCGGCTGAAGTCTTTGGTGCTAACCCACCAGAATCTACACAAGCATTTACTACTTCTGGTACTGCTGTTGAGAAGTTCACTGCAAATACACCAGAAGACTTTGCTCAGTATACCTTCAGCGGTGCGGCTGTTGAGAAGTTTACAACGCAAGGCGGGGAAACCACTCAACTCTTCGCCCTCAGTGGTTCTGCTGTTGAGAAGAATACAGAAGACTATGTTGGTACAGGAACTGCAACAGTATTTGGTTCTGCAACATATAAAGAAATCAGTTCGTTTAATGGTTCTGGTTTCATCGCTTTTCCATCTGGAGCTGCAGAATCCTTTGGTGCCAATCCACCAGAGAACATTCAACTCTTTGGCGTTTCTGGAACTCTTACAGAGAAGAATACAGAATCATATGTTGGTTCTGGAACTTCAGTATTCACAGGAATGCTTACAGAGAAGAACACAGAAGACTATGTTGGTCTCGGAACAACTACTTTCAGTGGAACTAAGGTTGAGAAGAACACCGAATCCTACTTCGCTCCACTACCTGCATTTATCTTTGCTAATGTTGATAACGGTCAGATTGATGACCCAGCAGTTAATGAAGATTATGGTCTGATTACTCAGGCAGCAACTGAGACTGAAAATCTTCAGGGTCTTGTCCTTGATTATCTCAAGGTCTCTGGTTTCGCAGATGAGTCCTTTATTGCTCAGTCACCAGAAAACACTCAGCTCTTCACTATCAGCGGAGACCACGTTGAGAAGTTTGTTGCTAGTCCACCAGAGACTGCAGTTACCTTCTCCTACACTGGTAATGCAGTTGAGAAGAACACCGAGGATTACGTCGGCACTGGAACTGCTACCTTTGATATCTTCTCACAGGTCAGAAAGACTCAACCATCTTATGTTGGTTTTGGATTTGCATTTACTGCAAATGGTTCAGCAGAAGTATTCGGTGCAAACCCACCAGAGAATACACAGCTCTTCCAAATCAGCGGTGCTGCAGTTGTAAAAGTCAATCCAAGATGGATTGGTGAAGGTACTATTTCTGTTGATGTTACATCCGTTGAGAAGCACACCGAAGCTTACATTGGTGCTGGTTCTCTATTCAACATTGGTGATGGCAGTGAAGCAAGAACATATGTTTACGATGAAACAACCAGTGTTCTGTTCCTTGAACTTGATTATGGTAGTCTCACTCAACCAGTTGATACTATCAATGATTTCGGTCAGATTACAAACTTCTTCAACGAAGTTGATTACGGTACAGTAGTCTATATTGAGTCTGTATTCCCATTCGGTTCAGCATTCTTCAGTGGTTCTGCAATAGAATCGTTTGCTCCACAAACACCAGAAAATACCCAGCTCTTCGCATTATCTGGTGCTGCAGTAGAGAAGTTCACGTCTCAAGGTGGCGAAACAACTCAACTCTTCACGCTTAGTGGTAATGCTGTTGAGAAGAACACCGAAGATTACGTTGGTACTGGCGTCACCATCTTCATCAGTGGAACTAAGGTTGAGAAGAACACTGAAGTCTTTACTGGTTCTGGTTCTGCCATATTTACTGGCACTAGAGTTGAGAAGAATACTGAGTCTTATGTTGGTGATAATCCAATCTACACTCTTAGTGGATCTGCTGTTGAGAAGTTCGCAACTCAAGGTGGAGAATCAACTCAACTCTTCATTCTATCTGGTAATGCAGATCAAAAGAATACAGAATCATATGTTGGTACTGGATCTCTCTTTAGCATTGTTGATGGTAGCGAAGCAAGAACATACATCTATGTTGCTCAGTCGCCAGATACACCAGCAACGATTCTTACTGAGACTTATGATGACATTACTCAGACAGCAAATGCTTATGAGAACTATGGATTCATTACTGATGCAGTAACGACTTCCGAAGACTACGGTATCACTGATGCAGTAGAGTTCTTTGTACTTAAGGGTGCTGCTGACGAGTCGTTCAATAAGGGTCTATACACGGCTTCTGGTTCTATTACCATTGGTGGAACTGGTAAGGTTAGAGAGATTCCAAAATGGGTTGGCGGTGGTACGATTACCTTTGCTGGCACTATTACCGAGAAGAATACTGAGTCTTATACGGGCACAGGATCTATTGCTGCTCTATCTGGTGCTGCTGAAGCATTTGGTGCTAATCCACCAGAGAATACTCAAGCATTCACTTACAGTGGATCTGCAGTTGAGAAGTTCAGAGCGAACCCACCAGAAGACTTTGCTCAGTACACCTTCGGCAACTTTGCAACCGAAAGCTTCACTGCACAGACGCCCGATAATACAGTTGCGATTAGTATTGATGTTGATTCAGTTGAAAGAAATACTGAGTCTTATACGGGCACAGGATCTATTGCTGCTCTATCTGGTGCTGCTGAAGCATTTGGTGCTAACCCACCAGAATCTACACAAGCATTTACTACTTCTGGTACTGCTGTTGAGAAGTTTAGAGCAAACCCACCCGAAGACTTTGCTCAGTACACCTTCGGCAACTTTGCAACCGAAAGCTTCACTGCACAGACGCCCGATAATACAGTTGCGATTAGTATTGATGTTGATTCAGTTGAAAGAAATACTGAGTCTTATGTTGGTACTGGTAATGCATTCACCTTCGTTGATTCTGACGAAAAAGTAACATTTGACTATACTGTTGAGATACCAGAAGTTCTTAATGAGTATAGAAATCTTATTAAGGATGCCACTGTATCCACAGAAGATTATGGATTGATTTCCGTTGCTGCGGATTCGTTTGATGATTGGGGTGCAACTGCAAGAAGTTATATTGAGATCATTCCAACATCTATTGTTCGTTCTGCTCCTAGAGAGTTTGGTGTCGGTAATCTATTTGCAGTATCTGGTGCAGCAGAAGTCTTTGGTGCTAACCCACTAGAGAACACCCAGATCTTTAGCTACACTGGCACTGCTACGGAGAAGAATACCGAGTCTTATGTTGGTGTAGGACAATCTGATCTGACTGGTGATGCGGGTGAAGATTTAGTTAAGACTTACGAAGGTTCTGGTGGATTGTTCAATATTGGTGGATCTATCTTCTTCATTGGATACTATCCATACGTTGATTATATAACATTATTTACTTCTGGCGCTGCTTCATATATTGAAGTTAATGCATTCAATGGAACTGGCACAACTTCGCTGACTGGTGATGCGGGTGAAGATTTAGTTAAGACTTACGAAGGTTCTGGTGGATTGTTCAATATTGGTGGCGGATCTGAGGCAAGAGTATATGTATATGGTTCTGATGTTATCATCGGATTTAATGAAGTTGATTACGGATTTATCACTGAAACACCAACTGCTGATATTGACTACAGTACCATCACTATTGGCGAAATCGGTGGAATCTTTGATTATGGCAAGATAACATTTGAAGAGACTATTATTTCTGCAACGGGTCTTGTTGATATTTCTGGTGCTGTATATGTTACCACATCTACAGCATACTATGGATCTGGTACTCTCACTCTTAGCGACACTGCACTTGAAAGAAACACTGAGGCGTTCAACGGAACTGGTACTGCTTCGCTTACTGGTGTTGGACTTGAGAATAATACAGAAAGATATATTGGTGTTGGCAATCTATTTACAACTGGAGGACATAGCGAAGTATTCGGTGCTAACCCAGTTGAATCCACTCTACTCTTCATCTACGCTGGTGCTGGAGTTGAGAAGAACACTGAGTCTTACGTTGGTACTGGCACCGCAACTGCTAGCGGTGTTGGTATTGAGAAGAACACCGAAATATTCAATGGTTCTGGTAATCTATTCACTACATCTGGTGCTGCTGAGGCATTCATTGTTGATGTACCACCATCAACTCAGATCTTTAATATCGCTGGATATTCAGTTGAGAAGTTCACTGCTAATCCACCAGAAGACTTTGCTCAGTTCAGCATCAACGTTACTTCTGTTGAGAAGAACACTGAGGATTATGTCGGTATTGGATCTGTATCTATTGACATCACTTCCGTTGAGAAGAACACTGAAGTATATGTTGGTACGGGAACTTCAACTCTAAGTGGCGTTGGATTAGCGAATAACACAAAAGTTTATATTGGCGTCGGTTCTCTGTTCACTGTTGGTGGATCTGCAGAAAGAGTTCGTTTCAACCCACCAGAAGGCACACAACTATTTGCTGTAACTGGTTCTATCACAGAGAAGAACACAGAGTCTTACGTTGGCGTTGGATCTACTGCTCTCACTGGAGCTGGTATTGAGAAGAACACTGAGGTATTTGTCGGCACTGGTTCCACTGCTCTCACTGGAGCTGGTGTTGAGAAGAACACTGAGGTATACATCGGAACTGTAGTTTCTGCTTCGTTTGATGGAGTTGCTGAAACTAAATTCATCACGGTTTACACTGCTGTTGTTTCTGGTGATGGAAAGTACGTTGTTTCGGTATCTTCGGTTGAAAGAAATACCGAGTCTTACGTTGGTACTGGCACTGCAACTGCTACTGGTGTTGGTATTGAGAAGAATACCGAAGCATTCCTTGGTACTGGAGAACTATTCTCGTTCAATGGTCTTGCAGAAAGCTTTACCGTCAACCCAGAAAAAGGTACAGTTCTCTACACATTCGTTGGCGCTGGCGTTGAGAAGAACACCGAGAAGTGGGTTGGAACTGGCACAACGACTCTCAGTGGAACTAAGATTGAGAAGAACACTGAGTCCTACGTTGGTGTTGGTACTGAGACTCTCGGCGGTGCAGCAGTTGAGAAGAACACCGAAATATTCAATGGTTCTGGTAATCTATTCACTACATCTGGTGCGGCTGAAGTCTTTGGTGCTAACCCACCAGAGAATATTGTTCTCTTCACTTATGCTGGAGCTGCAGTTGAAAGAAACACTGAGTCTTATGTTGGCACTGGCACCGAGACTCTTACAGGAACTGCAGTTGAGAAGAATACAGAATCCTATGTCGGAACTGGTATTCTCAACGCTTTATCTGGTGCTGCAGAAGCATACAGTGCTCAGAAACCAGAGAATACTGTTCTCTTTACATTCGCTGGTGCTGGCACAGAAAGATTCATTGCTCAAACCCCAGAGAATACTCAACTCTTCAAAATCACTGGATTCTCTGTTGAGAGAAATACCGAAGCACACTTCGGTACTGGAACTACAACTGTCGCAGGAACTGCAGTTGAGAAAAACACTGAAGTATACAACGGTACTGGCACTTTCACTGCATCTGGCGTTGGACTCGAATCTTTTGCACCAGTATATATTGCATCTGGAAATCTATTTACTACATCTGGTTCTGCCGAGTCGTTTGGTGCTAACTCACCAGAAGATACTTCTCTCTTCACTATTCTTGGCTTTGCAGTTGAGAGAAATACAGAAGCACACTTCGCAACTGGTGAAGCAACTGTAACTGGCACAGCAGTTGAGAAGAACACCGAGTCTTATGTTGGTATCGGTCAACTATTCTCCTATACTGGAGCGGCAGAAAGTATAACTGTAAATCCAGAAGAAAATACTGTTCTGTTTACATTTGTTGGTTTCGCTGCCGAAAGTTTCTCTGCTCAAACACCAGAAAATACACAACTATTTGAAATCACTGGATTCTCTCATGAAAGAAATACAGAAACATATGATGGTAGTGGAACACTAACTGCTTCTGGTGATGTATATGCTCCAATATTCAAATCATATTTTGGTTCTGGTTCTGTATTTGCAATAAACGGAGCAGCAGAATCCTTTGGTGTCAATCCACCCGAAGATACTGTTCTCTATAACTTTGTTGGCGCTGCAACAGAAAGAAATACTGAAGTATACTATGGCGAAGAAATAATCTATGTTGAGATCGATTCTGATGAATCATCTTCAAGAATATATACTGGTTTTGGATCACTTTCCAGTGTATCTGGTGCAGCAGAAGTCTTTGGTGCTAACCCACCAGAGAACACTCAGTTATTTACATACACTGGCGCGGCTACAGAGAAAAACACCGAGTCTTATAGTGGTGTTGGAAATATCAATATTGATGTTTCTTCAACAGAAAAGAATACAGAATCATATGTAGGTGCTGGAACTTTAACTACATCTGGTTCTGTAAATGTTTCAGAAACAAATATTGTTATTGCTTCTGGATCTCTGTTTACATTCTACGGTGCTTCAGAATCTATAGGCGTAAATCCACCAGAAAGTATTGTTCTGTTTGCTTATAATGGAGCAGCAGTTGAAAGAAATACAGAATCATATGAAGGATTTACTGATATTTCAATTACTGGATTTATTGAAGAAAGAAATACTGAATCGTATGAGGGAAGTGGTTCACTAACATTTAATGGTATTTCTGATATTTCTTCCACAAATATTTACTTAGGTGAGACGGATATCCAACTATCTGGAACTGCAAACGAAGAATATGTGCCTAGTGGATATAGAGGTAGAGGAACAGCTACTATATCAGGTGCTAGTGTAGAATCTATTAGTGAAGTATTTGTTGCTTCTGGTTCTCTATTTGGTGTTGGAGGTTCGGCAGAAGCAACCACAAATGTTGTTGACAGTAATATTTTTGCAACTATTAGTGGTTCTGCAGTTACCACCAAGACAAATATTGTTCTCGGGAACGGAACATTATTCACATTTAATGGTGTGGCAGAATCTATTAGTAGAAATCCAGACACACAAACAACAGCATTTGTTATTTCTGGTTCAAGTGCAACTGTCAATAATCCATATCGCCCACCCAGAACTTACGTCTCCATTATCTAATCTTATAAATAAGAAAAGAAAGCATTCGGATAGGGAATTCCATGACTACCAGAGTCAAACTAAGAAGAGGAACGACCGCTGAACATAATGTATTTACTGGTGCTGAAGCGGAAATTACATTTGATACTGATAAAAAATCAGTAATCATGCATGATGGTACAACTCAAGGTGGATTTGAAGTTGCCAAACAGAGCACAGCAGTAGCCCTATCAATCGCCCTAGGTGGTTAATCTAGTAATATTAAGAGAGACATAAAAAAATGGCAAAACGCTTAGTACATAGTTACACCTTTTCCCCATCAACTAATACGGTAGTTATTGATGGCAATATTCATCTAAGAAGATTACTTCTGATTACTAATGTATCAGAAAATATTCTCATTTACAACTTTGCAGAACCAACCTTAGGTGCGAGTTCCGTAACATTTGATTCTGTTACCGAACAGACAACTCTTGTCTTGGCAAAAAATTGTTCTGAAATGAGTGCTACGGATAGTCTTCAAATCTTCATTGAAGAGGATGCAGTTAAGTTTGAACCAGACGAGGCATATACTGACCCAGTATCTAAGTTTAGAATCTCAGAAGCTCAGACTTTGATTGATACTGACTTTGAATATGGTCTTCAGTCAACTAAGTGGGAAACTCTTGAGATGCTCAATAATATCCCATCGTTTTTCAGCAGAAGTGGAGATACTCCTCTTGCGGTTACAAACGTAACCGTAACTGCAGATAATGATACATTGATTGTAACTGCACCTTCTCATGGTCTCTCGACAGGAACTCCCATTGATGTCCGTGGTCTTAGTGTAACTACACTTGAAGGTAGTTATATTATTAGATCGGTATTAGACTCCGATAGATTCACTTTTATCGCTAGAGAAGAAGCAACTTTTACTGGATCTGTTTTTGGTAGTTATACTACTATTGTTCCTGGGCAGTTTTATCAGAGTGCATCAGTATCATATAAAAAAATCATTACAGATGCTGCAACCCCATCAACGATTACGATTGAAACCCCATTCCCATCTGGGTTTGTTTCTGGTGCTTCATTTTATCTAACTAATACGATTGCTCTTACAAACATTTCGTTTGATTCTACTTTAGTAGATGTTGCCGATACTTTAACAAGCACCGCAACATTCGATCCAACTGGAACTCAGTCCGCTGGAACTTTAGATGGATATAATGTAACTATTTGGGATAAGCAAGGTGTTTCTGGTATCGCAAATAGCAGAACTATTACTAACGATTCTATTGATATTTCAACAAATAATATCACATTAAATGCTCACGGATTTACTGATGATACAGCTGTAGTTATTTTCCCTGCTGCTGGTGCTTCAATCCCTGACGGATTAACTGGTGGTAGAGCATATGTTCTCAGAACTGTTGATGCAAACGTTTTCTACCTAACAAGATATTGGGGTTCAACGTCAGCAGTTGATATTACTAGTGTAGGTTCTGGTCAGTTCCTTATTGTCAAGGCATATGGCGTAAGATCTATTAATCCTTCAACAGATAACTTTAAGTTCTACGAGTCTCCTGGGTGGGCAGCAACACAAAAATTTGTTTACTATAGAGGTGATCAATCCCCATCTCTTATTCAATCAACTTCTTACTCAGGCGCTTCTTCTGTATCTGGTCCTGCCGATGCAGTTGGAACTATTGGGGAATGGTATACTGCTGACACAGCAAACTTATCTAGTACATATTTTATTACTGCTGGTTCTACTGTTGATTGGACCACAAATACTGCGTCAACTGGCACATACAATATTACAGAAGGACCACTTCTTGCCTTAAACTCACTAAGAAAAGAAGCAGGTTCTTTCAGTGGAACTGGTACTATTTCTACCACTACTTTAACCATTTCAGCTGTAACTGATGGTCGTTTAAGAATCGGCAGTGTTATTTCTGGTACTGGTGTAACTGTTGGTACTAGAATCACTGCCCTTGGTACTGGTACTGGTGGTATTGGAACTTATACCGTAAGTGCTTCACAGACTGTTTCCGCCGCAACAACGATTACAGGTAACCTACAATATTCCGTAGACTCACTAGCAGTAACTCCACTTGGAGCTACATCGCGCAAAGGAGAAACATATGATACTACTGGTTCTAGTGGTATTGCTCTTGTTACTCCGAATATGATCTCGGGTAACTTGATTAACTTTGGTGCAAACACACAACCATTCACAGATGCTCAAGGTGTTGCTGTTATTCCTCTTCCTGGAACAACTCTTCCTTCTGGTTTGATTGGTGGTAGAGCATATGCTATCAGAACAACTGGTCCTTCTGGAGCTTCAGCATCTACTCCAGCTCTAGTACTGGCACAAAACAGCACTACAGCACAGACTCTAACAGGATTTTCTGGTCCTGGATTCTTGCTGATTGCTGGTATGGTAATCAGCACCGTTGCTAATAACAGTGCAACGATTACCATGCAAGCTGCTGATGTCAATAATAACAATGCTGGTAGAGGTTTTGCGATCAATGGAACAACTGACCAAAAGTTTGTATACTTCAATGGTCCTGCTCTAAACAACCTTTCTTCAGCAGGAAACGTTTTCCAAAGTGCTATTAGTGGCGTTGGTTCTTCTGGTAACTCATGGGCAGCATCTGAATGGACTACTAATGGTAGCACATTTATTGGTACTGTTGCCACAACTAATGCCAGTGCTACTATTACCGTTTCTGCCTCACCAACTGCTATTACAGGATCACTTGAAATTGGTTCGGCAGTTGCTGGTCCTGGTATTCCAAACGGCGCATTTATCACTGCATTTGGAACTGGTACTGGTGGTGCTGGTACTTATACGATCAGTGCTGCTGCTGGTGCTGGATTTGGTACTGGAGTTATTACGGGTCAAAATATTAGTCTTACAAATACTTTCTTCAGTAGATCATATCCATCTGCAACCACAATGACTCTTTCTACTACAAGAGGTGGTACAGCATTCAATTTCTCTGCTGCGTACTCATTTTCTACTGGTCAACAGATTCACCTTCTAGTTCCTTATCGTTCATTAGAAACCGCTTGGTCTATCTTCCAACCTAATCACGGATATTCAAATAATGATGTAGTACGTTATGATTCCCACGGTTCTACTGCTATCAGTGGTTTAACATCTGGCACAGATTATTACGCAAGAGTCTACGATGTAAACAGATATTCACTATCTACAACTTCAGGTGGCGTTAAGATTAATCTCACTAACTTTGGCGCTACTGCAGCAAACACTCATGTGTTTGCTCAGACTAAGGGTATTCATGCATTCTTACCATACCAAGAATATACTGGAAGAAACCTTATCAACTTCCCATCTGCACACGGATTCTCAGATAACGACATCGTTACCTATTCAAATGGTGGGGGAACAAGTATTGCTGGTCTAACTCAGAATGCTGCAATATCAGTCTCTGCTATTACATCAAATTCTACTACATTTACAGTAACTACATCTTCAACTACATGGGCTGCAGGAGATGGTGTTGTAATCAATAATGTAACTCCTTCTGCTTATAACGGTAGTTGGACGATTGCTAGCACAAACGGAAGTACTTCATTCACTGTTAACAGCACAGCAAACCCAGGATCAGCAACTGCTTTCGGAACGGCAACAAAAGGATATTTTGTTGAGCTTAGTACGCCATTGAAGTTTGGTCTTAAGCAGACTGCAGCTGGTTCGCGTATAGATTTGGAAAGTTTTGGTTCTGGTTCTGCTCATGTCTTCACTGAAACTGTTTCCAATTCAACTGCCGATACTATTTTGAAAGTAAACCACGGATTAACTCCTGGAACAGAACTTGTCTATGATGATGGAGGTAACACAACGATTGGCGGTCTTACTGACTTACAGACATATTATGTCAAAGAAGTTATTGGACTTGATAGATTTACTCTTGCTTCAGAACCAAATGGCGTAAGAGTTAACTTATCATCTGCTGGTACAGGAACACAGTCCTTTAATGTTCAGACTGCTGGTTCATTTGATGGTGCATATGATATTAGCAATGTTATTTCTCCAACTGAATATAGCTTCTCTGTATCGTCGCAAGTTCCAAAGATTCAACGAAGCGTAAACCCAACAACTCAGCTTAACACAACTACTGACCTGTTCACAATCACAAACCACCGTTTTGCTACTGGTACTGCTGTTGAGTATAGCAATAACGGTAATACAAGCATTGGCGGTTTAACAAATAATGCAACTTATTTTGTTATTCGTACTGATAAAGATACATTCAAACTTGCGGATACTTATGTTGATGCACTAGCTGGAAACGTCAGAGATATTACTAATGCTGGTTCTGGAACTTCACACGTTTTTACATCATTCAGTGTTGTTGGCGAAGTTGTTGGAACTGGAACAGTTGCTGTATCAAGTGGTCTTTCAACTATAACTGGTGCTGGAACTACATTCCTTTCCACATTCCGTGTTGGCGATACCATCATAATCAACCTAGGAAATGGATCAGTTCTTCAATCAGAGATCATCGCAATCAAGGACAACTTATCACTTACGATTGCGACAGCAGCTTCAACAACTTCTTCAAATCTAGCATATCTGATTCCTTCTGGTCTGTATGTACGTCCTGGTTGCTACAGTCTACATAGACCATTTGACGGTGGTGTTGAAATCAATGCTGGTTATGGTGCTGACTCTCAGATCGTTCGTCAGACTCGTAGATACTTCCGTTATCAGTCAGGTAAAGGTCTTGTCTGTCAGTTTGCGATTAACTTCAATCCATCTATTGAGATTCAGTCAATCACTGCATCTGGTAATGTTGCTACAGTGTCTACTCTACTTCCACATGGTCTTATTCCTACTAAGACATTTATTGTTGAAGAAGCTGAAGTTACTTCTGGTGTGAATCACTACAATGGATCTTTTTCTGTTCAATCTGTTCTTTCTAGTACCACATTTACTTATGTGATGGCGGGAGAACCAGATGACGCATCTGCAAACGGATTCCCCAAACTACAGGTTAGAAACTGGAATGGTGCTGCTATTCGCTGTGGTATGAATGACTTCCAAAATGGTATGTTCTGGGAGTATGATGGAACCACTCTGTATGCTGTGAGAAGAAACAGCACTCAGCAGGTTGCTGGTACAATCAACGCAACTAGGAATAGCTCTGTTATCATTGGAAACGGAACTCGTTTCGTAGAACAACTTTCTCCTGGTGACTATGTTGTTATTCGCGGTCAATCATACAAGATTACTAGTATCGCATCTAATACTACAATGTATGTTTCGCCTTCATATAAGGGAGTAACTACATCTCGTGCAGTTATTACCAAAACTATTGATGTCAAAGTTCCACAAAATGAGTTTAGTATTGATAAATGTGATGGAACAGGTCCATCTGGTTATGTATTGGATATTGGCAGGATTCAGATGACCTATATTGATTACTCTTGGTACGGTGCAGGTAAGATTCGCTTTGGATTCAAGGACCAAGATGGTCATGTTAAGTATGTTCACGAGTTCAAGCACAACAACAAAGAGTATGAAGCGTATCTACGTTCTGGTAACTTACCTGCTCGTTATGAGATTGTTAACACAGGAACTCCACAGTTTGCTCCTTCACTAGCACACTGGGGTACTACGGTTGCTATGGATGGTAAGTATGAAGATGACGGTTCATACCTCTTCACTGGTTCGTCCTCACTCCTTTCGTTCTCTGGTAGCTCAACGACAACTAACGGTGATACTACTGGCAACTACTTATATGTAAATACTGATGGTTCTACAAGTACGATTCCAACTACGTTTACAAACACAACAACGATTGGTACTGCATCAGTTAATGTTGTAACAAACAGAATCACTCTGGCAAACCATGGATTTGCTGCAAACTCGTTGGTTCAATATCAAAACGGTGGTGGTGCTGGCATTAACGGATTAACTAATGGTGCGTACTACTTTGTAATCTCACCACAAACGAATGACTTCCAACTATCCGCAACTAAAAGTGGTAGTGTTATTGATATCACCAGTACAGGAAACGCCGCTCAGTTCTTCCGCCATAACTTCAGATTTGCAGTAACTCTTACTAACATTCCTGGTTATGGCAATAAACTGATTCATAGATTCACCACTGACGCTTCTGGTTTTGCTGCTATTGGATCTATTTCGTTCGGTACTCAAATCAAAGCAACTGCCATTAACTCAGTAACTGCAACTGCTGGTGGTCAGGCAAGAGTATATCGTGTTCTGAATGCTGGTAGCGGTAAAGCATCTATTGACTTCTTCTTCACTGCTGATGCTGCTTCACAAACAACCAACCCACCTGGAACCACTGGATTCATTCCTGCTTCAACATCTTATGGCAGTGTTCAGCATACCGTTGGTACTGATACTCCAATCCCACCATTGATTCCACTACTTTCGATTCGTCTTGCGCCTTCTGTTGATAGTGGTCTTGTTGGTCTAACTGGTGTCCGTGATATTATCAACCGAATGCAGTTGGATTTACAAACTGTAGGTCTACTCACAACGCACGACGTTGAGATTCGTTTGATTCTGAATGGTTCTCTAAACCAGTATAACTGGCAGAACATCGGTAGACCTTCTCTGTGTCAGTTTATTTCTCACGTTAATGATGATACTGTAACTGGTGGTACTATTGTGTTTACCTTCCGTGCTACTGGCGGATCTACAGAAGCTAGCGGTAAGAAGTTGGCAAACGTATTCAATCAGTCTATTGATAACCTACTATCACTAGGTAACTCAATCCTAGGTGGAGATGGTGTATTCCCTGACGGACCTGACGTTCTAACGGTTGCTATCGCGCCATTGAACACTTCTGGTATTACTGTTAACTCACCGTTCTCCCTATCATCTAGGATCACTTGGTCTGAATCACAAGCATAATCATAAATATCTAATAAAGAGATAGGAAACAATGACTAAAGAAGTACAATTTAGAAGGGGTACTACAACCCAGCACAGCACCTTCACAGGTGCTCTTGCTGAGGTAACCGTTGATACTGATAAAAAGGTTGTCGTAGTACACGACGGTGTGACTGCTGGTGGGCAGGAGATGGTAGGTAGGACCGCTACACAAACACTCACAAATAAAACGCTCACCTCCCCGACTATTTCTGGTGGAACGATTAATAACGCTTCCGTTGGTGCTACTACCAGAGGTACTGGTGCATTTACAGCACTGGATGCAAATGGAAACGTCATTCTCGGTAGCGATACTGCTGATACTGTTACTATTAACGGTACTGTCAACAGTACCCTCATTCTTGGAGATGGAGTTCAGATTCATGGTCCATCTACTCTAGTTATTGACCCAGCTGTTGTTGGAGATGATACTGGCACGGTTCAAATCAAAGGTAACCTAGAAGTTCTTGGAACTACTACTACTATTGATTCAACCACAGTCACATTCAACGATCCTTTGATTGTTTTGGGTGATGGATTGACAACTTCTGCAGGAGTAGATACTGGTGGTTTTACTCTAGGTACTACTGGCATCAGTATCAAATACAATAATACTGATACGAGATTTGACTGCACCGAAAGTATTGCTCTTGCATCTGGCAAGTCATTAATCATCGGATCAACTACTGTCCTCACTGGTACTACAGTGTTTGGAAAAACTATTGGCGGAACAAACGCAGGTGATATTGTTTCTATTGATGGAACACAAACACTAACAAATAAAACTTTAACAGCACCTAGGTTTGTCAATGATGGTTTTATTGCTGATAGTAATGGCAATGAGTTGATTGAGTTTGGCGTTGTTGCTGACGCGGTAAACGAAGTAAAGATCACCAACGCTGCAACTGGAGTTACTGGTCCTCTTATTCAATCAATCGGTGAAACAAACGTAGATCTTCGTATCGGTGCTGCTGGCACTGGTGATATTGTTTTATCAAATGCTTTAAAGCCCCTCGCTGGTACAACAACAAAAGCACCTATTCATTTTACTGCAGGTTCAGAACTTTCTACTACAACAGCTGGTGCTTTTGAATATAATGGTACTCAGTTTTTCTTAACAAATGCTGATACCACAAACGGTAAAAAATATGTAGAAGCACTAGCACGTTACCAAGTAACAGCAAACCAAAGTTCTATTACTGGTACTTCTATTACTGATGTTTATGCTGCAAACAGTGCCTATTCTACTCTCGCTGGTGCTTATTATGAGATTGAATATCACATGTACTGGACTCGCGCAACAACTGCTGGTACTCACACATACACACTAGTAAGTACACAGAACTGGCAGTATGCTGCATTGAGTGGCAATGGTTTACTAACTTCAGGAACAGCTGGTTTACACGTTAATACTGGTGCAGCTGGATCTCTTGCTCTTCCAGCATCTGCATCAATGGCAATTGGCAACCATTACCATGTAGTTAGAGCATACTTCCAAGCAAACGCATCAACAGCAGGAAACATTCGTCTTCGTGTAACATCCTCCGCTAACGGTATTACACTTCAAAGAGGAAGTTTCTACGTTGTTAGAAGACTACCAGCGGGAAGCATCGGTACATTCGTTGCTTGATATTTACTTACATTTTCCGAGTCCCTCCTTATGGGGGGATTTTTTTTATAAATATCTATGAAACATTATGGGGGGGAGAGTGAACCTTCATGGCACTAGAAAACAAAAACTTTTCTGTTAAGAATGGTTTATCCATTATTAACACTGAAGTAATCAGCGTAGACAGAAAAGCAAAAAATCTCACGTTTGATACTGCCGATTCTAATACATTAAAGTTAAATGGGAATCAGTTAGTAGCATCAGGTGCAGGAACATCTACTATTACTATACCAAGTGTCACTGATACATTGGTTGCTAAGAATACTGTAGATACTCTTACTAATAAAACACTTGATGATTTTGTTGTTCTAGGGACAATGACTGTTAATGGTTCTTATGGAACCGAAGGACAGATTTTGAAAGCAACAGGAAATGGAATGACGTGGGCAGATACATTCAATGGTCTACCTAGATTTGTTCCCAAAACTGCCAATTTTGTTGCAGAATCTCAAGGTCTATATTTAGTTGATTCTTCAAATAATACTATTGAAATAACTTTACCTGATACAACAGAAATAGATTTATCGACAGGATTATATAAAGTTGAAAAAGGAGAAGGTATTGAGTTTATTGATGCTAAGGGTATGTGGGGAATAAACTTCGTTAGATTAATATTAGGAGATAACACATCAAAATTTATTAACGCAGCAAACATTGAAGATGTCGAATATATATTCGATGTTTCTAACGTAATCGTTAGAGTTGTTTGGGATGGAGTATTTTGGAGAGTATTCTCAAAGTAAGGAGAAAATAAATGGCACTATATTTAAGTAGTGATTTATCTGGTTCTAGCTCTAGTTTTGGAGGTGGTAGTGGTAACATTAGTTCAGTTATTAGAACTACTACTAGTTGGTACTTTCATGCTTTAAGAAGAGATTCTGAAGGCATGTTGTATTACAACACCCTAAGACCAACTGATCCTGGAACTATTGATGTTTTCAACGAAGAAAATACACAGTTGTCGGATTTATTAGATGGCATAGATAACGTAGATGCTAGATCTCCTATTTTGAGATTAAACTTATTGGCGGGTGGAACTAAAGTTGCTTCAGAGGCAAATGAAACATATTCAGTAAATAGTTTAGTATCTAACAATACAGGAAAAAATTTATCTTTAAATATTACTAGAGATGCTGAAGGTGTTATTAACAATATAGAAATAGTGAATGGTGGTAATGATTTTGCTTTAAAAGATCAAATCATTGTTTCGTCATCTTTGATCAAGGAAGAAAACTCCCAATCTGATTTATACTTAGAAGTAAGCGAACTAGTAAAAACATATTCAAACTCACCATCTGATAAATATCAACAGTATAGATTTGATGCGAGAAAAATTTCATATTATATTGACAATGAAGGATATTTGGTTGCTAAGTTTGGAAACCACGATTATTCACAAGGACCACAATAACAACAGGAAGTACTAAAAATGGCTGAATTTAGACTAGGTAGATTAAAGTTCAACTGGACTGGAGCATGGCAACCAAACCGTGCTTATGTACTGGACGATATCATCTCCTTCAAAGGCAACACCTATGTCTGTGTTGTCAATCACACTTCCGCTGCTAGCCAGGAAGCATGGGAAGATACAGATCTTAACGCAAGTCCAGCGGCAAAATGGGAACTCTATGTTCCTGGTGTCAGAAACGCTGGTGCGTGGACTCCAAATACCTTCTACGCAAGTCAGGATCTTGTGAGGTATGGTGGCAACATTTATATCTGTAAAGATAATCATACTTCCCCTTCTAACGAGAATCTTTTTTACCTAACCAACTTTGCTGGTAACTGGGATCTGTTTCTTTATGGAAATGAAAATAAAGGAACTTGGCAAGCAACTACTTGGTATAAAGTCAACGATTTAGTAAAATACGGAAATAATATTTATCTCTGTAATATTGGTCACACTTCGACAACAGCATTTGATATTACTAAGTTTAGTATATTTTTAGAAGCAGTTAAGTTTGAAGATAGTTGGAGCAATGACGTAGAATATCAACCAGGAGATATTGTTCTCTTTGGTGGTTATTCATACACCGCAAAAACTATTAATATAAACAAACAACCAAACAACTATGTAAACACTGATTGGGAAGTAATCAGTGTCGGTTTTGATGCCAAGGGTATCTACAATTCAGCAACCATTTATGTTCCTGGAGATGTTGTAAGATATGGTGGTAATACTTTTGTAAAACTATTAACTAGTGTTGCTGGTGTTGCTCCCTCAGAATCTGGAGATGGTGCTCTCAAGTGGAGTTTGATTTCCGAAGGTCTTTCATATAAAAATGAGTGGGATAATCTGACCACTTATCAAAAGAATGATGTTGTAACATCAGCTTCGAGTACTTATGTTAGTATTGCATACAATAACACTGGAAGAGACCCTGGAACTAATGACGCAGATGGGTTCTGGGCAGTTGTTGCACGCGGAGATGAAGAGAGTACTATTACTGTTAAAGGTGATTTACTTTATAGAGCAACTGCTACCAATGCAAGATTACCAATCGGCAATCCTGGTCAAATCTTGTATGCCACAGAAAATGGCATTCCTGGATGGGGAAATGCAAAGACTAGAAAAGTATACTTCGTAACTCTAGATGGGGAAGATGATTTTTCTGAGGGTTATGGTGGTTCTATCGGCAGATCGTTTAGAACTGTAAAATATGCTACACAGATTGCCGCACAAGAAGGATGCGATGAGCAGAATCCTGCAACCATTTATGTAAAAGCTGGTGTTTATGACGAGCAGTGTCCCATCACTGTGCCACCTTATTGCTCTGTCGTTGGTGATGACAGTAGAGGAACTATTATTGAGCCTGGTCCTGGGGTCAGTCATATTCAAAAACTAATCATTGCTTCTACTTGTTTATTAAAACCAGGAGATACTTTAACGGTAAATACTCTTGCTGGCGCAACAAGAACTGCTAGAGTTCTTCACTTTGCTGATACAGACGCAACTCCTGTTGGTTCTGGGGAAGCAAATAGAAAGAAAATGGTTTATGTTGAAAGAATCGCAGGTGGTCCTATCATTGACACTGACACTTTCCTAAATGGAACTAACTTAGGTACTGCTCCTCAAGTAGATATAGTTTCGGTAGAAAATCTAGATAACACAAAAGCAACATTATTCTTCCTTTCGGAAGGTGTAATGCTAAAAGATTTAGTATTTAATAACCCAGATTTAGATGCAGGTTTTATCAAACCAGATATCACTGGATTAACGATCGAAGAACAGATTACAGATCAACTTGCAGATATTACAAAATCCCAAGTTGGATTTGTGTTCTTCAGAATCAATCCATTCCTCGTTTCACAAACAATCATTAAGAGTCCTTATATCTATAGTTGTGCATCTTATTGTCACAAAGGTATAGGTGCTATTGTTGATGGTTCGGTTAACGAAGGAAAAGATCACCCTTCACACTTTGCTTCAGGTCACCAAAGTTTACTATTTGGTAACGTAACTCAATTCCCAGAAGACGGTGTTGCTATTTGGTGTAAAGATAACGGAAACTCTGAGATTGTTTCTTGCTTCACTTATTATTCTCATATTGGTTACGCTTGCTCTGGTGGCGCTCGTATGCGTTCACTCGGAGGAAACAACTCATGGGGTAACTTCGGATGTTCCGCTAGAGGATTTGACCCAACCGAAATTCCTTTAGAAGCAACTATTCGTGGTACTGAGTTAAACTTCTACAATGCAGCAACAACTGCTGCAGAAACAGCAACTGTTAATGGTAACTTAGTATTAGGGACCATTACTCAGTCAGGAAAAGTGAATGGAGATTTCCAAGTTGGTTCTATTATTTCCAACGAAGGAGTTGCAAATGATACTGGTATTACTGACGTTGTTGGTAATGGAACAACTGCTACGGTTTCTTTTAATACTAAACCATTCAATCCTTTCGTGATTGGCAAAAAGATTACTATCAGTGGTGTATCAAACAATGCTTTCAACGGAACTTTCACTATTACTGGTGTAGTAGGAACTCAGGGTGTTATTACTGGTGTTCAGTTTGCTTCGACCACAACTGCTACTTCTTTAGGTTCAGGTGGTACTGTAAGACCTGCATTAGGAAAAGCAAGAGTTCTTTATGTTCTTGCTGGTAATGATTATACTAAAGTTCTCATTGAACCTATTACTGGATTTATTGGCGATGGACAAAGATGTGCTCAGATTACTGGAGCAGATCCAAACAATCCACCTCCAGTAAGTATTCCAGCAGCATCAACTGTTATTGCAAATAGTCAGTATCCTGCTGCTGACAATAGTACTAGTGCTGCAAACCGAGCAACAAGAGGAGCTAAGTTTGCTGTTATTAATCTACCAGAAAAACCAAAGATTACTAGTGCTGTAACTTTTGCCAACAGTGGTGATAATATCAACTATGTTGTTCAAGAGATTGAAAATTATAGCGATGGTCCATCTGCATCATTCAAAACTCTTGACGTAACTAGAACAGCAAGTTTACAAAACAGTGTTGTTACTATTCCAATCGCTAAAACTGGTACTTTCCCAAATGGCGTTAATGTAGCAGCAGAGACTCATGTTGGTGGAACTGATATTTCTCTTTACAGTTTATTAACTGGCGCCAACAATCAAGTAGTTATTGATAATCCTGGAGATTTGTTAACTTCAACTTCAGCAACCAACATCAATATTCTAAATCCAGAAAGAGTAACTAATGCTTTACAAACTTACAATACTGCATCAACGACTCTATATCTATTAGTTGGAAATGAGTTGATGCTACCATCGACGGTTACCGATGATGCATTTAATAGCTATGTAACTGTTACTAGAGGTCAAGAAGGTACGATTGCACAAGAGCACGCAGACCAAGATTCCCCCAACTTCCCACAAAATGCTGTTGTTAGATTTGTAGTTAAGTACACTCCAGTTACTACACTTCGTCAAGATGCAAATAATCTATCTAATGTTTTAACCTACAGTACATTAACTGGTAATGGAGGTTTACCTGTATTCTCATTTACAGATCAAGAAGGTTCACCAACAAAAACTATTGTTGAGGGAGATTTTATTAAGATTGATAACGAGTTTTTCCGAGTTGATTTGAAGACTTCGGCAAATCCAGGAACTGCTATTCTCACATTTTTCCCAGTAAAACTAATACCCGAAGCAAGTGGAAATGAGATACGGATTCGTTATCGCTACAGTCAGATTCGCCTAACTGGTCATGACATGCTTGAGATTGGAACTGGTGGTATTGCTACCACTAACTTCCCAGATGAGCCACTTGTCCGACCAGATGAAACTAGGGAAACTAACTTTATTGCTCCTGCTAGAATTTATTATGTAACTACCAATCAAGATGGAAACTTTAAGGTCGGTCAGTTCTTTAGGATTGACCAAGCAACTGGTAAGTCAACTATTGATGCTTCAACCTTTGACCTAACTGGTTTATCAAACTTACAGTTTGCTTTACCAGATGGAACTAAAGTTGGTGTAGAAATTAATAAGTTTGATGCAGATGGTACTTTAGGTGGTAGTGAAACTAGTGATTCATTTGTACCTACCCAAAAGGCAGTTAAAACCTATGTAGATACTAACTTTATTAACTCAAATGATGATGTTACGGTTGGTTCCGAGCTATTAAGCAGGAACTTAACTGTAAACGGTAATACTAATATTACTGGCGATACAATCATTGGTGGAAGTTTACAGGTTAGTGGTACTACTACCAGTGTTAATACTACAGAACTTGTGGTAGAAGATGTTAATATTACTCTTGCTGCTGGTAATGTTACGGGAGACTCTGCTATTCAGGGTGCTGGTTTAACTATCAAAGGAACTATTGATAAAACTATTACATATGATGGTCTTGGTGATCTTGGAAGATTTGCAGTTAGCGAAAATGTTCTTCTTGCTCCTGGCAAATATATTGCTTCAAAACCAGCATTGGCAGATGGTACTGGAGTTTTAGCAACGGAAGAAATTATGATCGATACTAATGTCAGTGGATCCACTGGTATTGGTCTTGTATTCCCAACTATTGCTCAGTTAGATATTGGTAATTCTTCAACTGCTATTACTCTTGGTGGTACATCTGGAACTACTTCAGTAAGAAATAGTTTGGTTCTTCCATCTGGAACCACTACACTAGCTCCAATGAGGTTTACTCCAACAGGTGCTGCTCTACTCACAACCGCACTGCAAGGTGGTTTTGAATATAACCAGATTGCATTCTATGCAACCCCAACTACTGAAAGTGGAAGAGGAATCATTCTCGCTCCACATATCCTGAGAGCTGCTGCAGATTTTGCACAAACAGGCACAACTAACACTGTTAGAAACGTATTCAGTCCAACTACGGCGGATGCCGCTCCCCTCAGAGCAAATACATTATACAGATTTAGAGGTGTTTATTATCTATCTAAATCAACCACAACATCTGGTACTTGGAACTTACTGTTTACTTTCACAAACACGCCATCTAACTTCCGTTACACTGCTATTGGAGCAAACTCAGCCTCATCAACGGCCGCCTTGATTATGAACACAACTGCTCAAACATCAACGGCAGTTACTCAAAATGTAACTAATAATCAGGATTGCGCCATACGGTTTGAAGGTTACTTTGTATCAAACGCAACAACTGGTGGAACATTAACTCCTCAGTTTAACAAGAGCGATGCGGCCAACGCAACTGTAACTACTCGTATTAACTCATACTTTGAGATTCAAGCTATGGGTGCTGCCAACCCATCGATTATCGCGGGTAACTGGAGTTGATAAATAAATAACATGATTTATAAATACCTCTAGGAAACTAGAGGTATTTTTTTATGGCTAAACCAGCCAGCAGAGAAGAACTAAAACAATATTGCCTCAGAAAACTAGGTGCTCCAGTTTTAGAAATAAATGTTGATGATGATCAACTAGAAGATTTGATTGATGATGCTCTACAATATTTTAATGAGCGTCATTTTGATGGCATGGAAAAACTATATTTGAAGCACAAGTTTACAGAGGCAGAACTAGAAAGATTTAGAGAAGAAAACACCATTCATACATCAGATGACGGAAGTGAGTGGGAAGAAAGAAACAACTATATTGAACTTCCAGATCATATCGTTGGTATCGAAAGAGTTTTTTCTTTGTCTATGACTGCTCTACGTTCTGACTTTTTTGGATTTGGAAACCAGTATTTCCTGATGGATATGTTTTCTTTAAACGCTGGTTACTCCTTAGGTAATGTTGATTTAGTTAACTACTATATGTTTAAACAATATTTTGAAACACTCGATATGGTTTTGAACAGTGGTGCTATTATTCAATGCAGATTTACAAAAAGAAACGGTAAACTTTTTATTGACTACAATCCTAAAGTATTGCAACAAGATAACTACTTTATTGTAGAATGTCATCGTCTTCTCAATCCAGCAGATGCACCAAAAGTTTGGAATGATTGGTTTTTAAAAAGATATGTAACTGCATTGTTTAAAAAACAATGGGGTCAAAACTTAATCAAGTTCAATGGCGTTCAACTTCCTGGCGGTGTTTCTATTAATGGAAGAGAACTTTTCGAAGATGCACTAAGAGAGATTGATGAGCTAGAAAGCAGAATGATTTCTGATTATGAACTTCCACCACTAGACGCAATAGGATAATATGTCAAAGAGCGTTTATTTTCCACAATACGGTGGAGTCAATACCGAACAAAGTTTAGTTCAGGATTTAGTTGATGAACAGATTCATCTGTTTGGAATGGATTTATTTTACATTCCAAAAACTATGTTGATTGATAGAAGTTTGAATGATGTCGTTTTAAACGAGTTTAGAGAAGCTCATCTTATAGAAATGATGTTAATCAACGTAGAAGGATTTGGTGGTTCTGGCGCAGTTGCGATGAGTAAGTTTGGATTAAAGTTATCTGATGAAATCACACTTGCTGTATCAAAAAGAAAGTGGTCATTGAAACCAGATTTAATGAGTTCTACATCTGTGCCTGGAAGACCAAATGAAGGTGATTTAATTTATGTTCCAATGACGAAGAACATTTATGAGATTAAGTTTGTAGAAAGAGAAGTTCCATTTTATCAGTTAGGTAAAAACTATATTTTTGCTTTGACATGCGAACTACTACAAAATGCGGATAATCTATTTGATACAGGTAATGAGGACATTGATGATTACAAAAAAGAAAACTATGTTTTTCCAGTATATCTAAAAGCAGGTGGTGTTGGCAACTATGCTATTGGAGAGCAAGTTCAACAATCATATACTTTAGGCGGTTCATCTGTAGTCGTAACTGCGACTGTTGCCGCTTGGAATGCCCCAACTAGAAAATTAGATTTAACGTATATCGATGGAGTATTGCAACAAAATGTAGAACTTGAAGGACTAGATAGTAACTCTACGTGGGAAGTTGAATCATTTTCAACTATTGATTTTGATATCGATAACTTCGATAATGCTCAGAATAAATACTACGAAGATAAAGCCGATGAGATTCTGGACTTTAGTGAAGGAAATCCATTTGGTGAGTTTGGAGATATGGGAGTATTCTAATGTTAGGACAATATTATTATCACGAAATCATAAAGAAAAACGTCAAAGCTTTTGGAACCCTTTTTAATAATATTCAGATTGTTAAAAAAGATCCACAAACAGGTGATGTTATTCGGCAAGAAAAAGTTCCTCTTGCGTATGGACCTAAGAGTAAGTTCTTAGCCAGACTAGAACAAGATCCAAGTACAGAACGTAAAGTAAGTATTACGATGCCTCGCATCTCTTTTGAGATGACTGATATCACTTATGATTCATCTAGAAAAACTTCTCCCATACAAAAATATAAACTGAGTGATACTGGTGAGAGTGTGAAGGTTCAGTATATGCCTGTTCCATATAATCTCAGATTTGAACTCGGAATACTTTCAAAAACCCAAGATGACGCATTGCAGATTTTAGAACAGATTCTGCCATTTTTTCAACCATCTTTTAATGTGACTATTATGCTCATTCCAGAAATGGAAGAGAAAAAAGATTTACCAGTAATATTAAATGGTATTTCATATGAAGATGATTATGAAGATGACATGATGCAAAGAAGAAGTATTACGTATACTTTAGATTTTACTCTCAAGACTTATATGTATGGTCCTGTTAGTGATGCGGCAATCATTAAAAAAGCAACTGTGTTTGAAAATCTTGGAGATTTTAATGAACATCGCAGATTTCTCAAGTATGAGGTTACTCCAGAAGCTATTACTGATTTAAATAATGATGGAGTTATTGATTCGACAGATGATAGCTTACTCATGCCAGACGATGACTTTGGATTCAATGAAGGCATTACACTACTATGAACGAGTTTGAAAAAAATATGGAAGAAATCTTTGAGATTGATATAGCACCTATAGAAAAAACTACTGAAATGATTACGCAAGCAAATAGTGAAGTATCTGTTGATGCCAACAAAGATTATGAATATACCAGAGGAGAGTTATACAGGCTCATCTCACAGGGTCAGGAAGCGGTTCAGGGAGCGTTAGAGGTCGCACAGGAGTCTGGGCACCCTAGGGCGTATGAGGTCGCTGTGAACGCTATGAAGCAGGTCTCAGACATGACTGACAAACTGATAGACCTTCAGCATAAAATGAAGAATCTCGGTAAAGAAGATAAGAAATCAACTCCAACTACTGTCAATAATACTATGTTTATTGGCACAACTGCAGATCTTCAGAAGATGATTAAAGATGCTGCTAAGAATAAATAGAAAATAAACGGTAAGTAATAATGAGATTAAAGATTTTAGGAACGGAAGTAGCACTTCCAACTACATCAGGCACAGCAACTACTGTTGGTGGAGCAGTAGAAGTTCGTCTTGTACATGATGCTGGCGGCAATCAAACACATTTAATAACCATCACTGATGGAGAAGCATCACCAACAACGGTAGCAACTTTTAGTATGACTCCAAGTGAATCTTTAGTAATCAGAAAACTACCTACTCAAAAAATCTATGCATCAAATGATGATGTAAGAGCTGTAGCAGTTTCGTATCAATCATGAAAACTTTTAAACAACTCAAAGAATCACTTTCAGAAAATCATGTAGCAGTTGCCATGGGCAGAGAGATTGATGATGAAGGCGGAATGATTATGAGTCAACTAGACACGATTGATAACGCAGTGCAGCGTCTACGTGGTGTAGTGCAAGACCCTAAGATGCAACTTCCTGGTTGGGTTCAATCCAAAGTCACTCTTGCTTGCGACTACATTGATACTGCTGCCGATTATATGACTAGTAAGACTGAAGAGTATGTTGCTGAGGGGGCTGCTTGGACTAAAAAATCGGGTAAAAATTCCGAAGGTGGTTTAAATGAAAAGGGAAGAAAATCTTACGAGCGTGAGAATCCTGGAAGCGACCTTAAGGCACCTTCAAAAAAGGTTGGAAATCCCCGTAGGGCGTCATTCTGTGCTAGGATGAAAGGAATGCGTAAAAGACAAAAAGATAGTAATAACACTGGACAAGATCGTTTATCTAAATCATTAAGAGCTTGGAATTGCTGACAGTGTTACTTGACAAACATTTTTTTGTCATATATAGTAATACTTCAATCTTACTGTAAGGAATATGCAAACAAAAACTTGCCCTAAATGCGGGGCTTGCTGGATTGGTGGTCAGCATTTTTGGTCTGGCACTACCAAGAAAGGCAACGAGACAGAGCTTGCTAGTTTAGTTTGTGATAACAAAACAATAGGCGATGATACATGTATTAACCCAGCAAAAGGAACAACAAAAGGTGACGGGTGGAAAAAAAGGTTAAATACATTAAAGAGTTTAGAAAGAGATTTGGGAAAATTAAGTGAGTGATGCACTATACCTTGGTAATCCTAATTTAAAAAAAGCGAATACCAAAATAAATTTTACACAAAAGCAAATACAAGAATGGATTTTTTGTGAGCAAAATCCTGTTTATTTTGCAAAAAAATATATTAAAATTATTTCTCTTGATGAAGGTCTTGTGCCTTTTGATATGTATGATTTTCAAGAGCAACTAATTAAAAACTTTCACGAGAATAGATTTAATATTGCAAAACTTCCAAGACAAACAGGTAAATCTACTACAGTTATTGGATATCTATTATATTTTGCAATATTTAATGCAAACGTAAGAATTGCTATTCTTGCTAATAAAGCAGAAACTTCTAGAGAATTATTATCAAGATTACAACTCGCATATGAAAACCTTCCTAAGTGGATGCAGCAAGGGATTGTAGCATGGAATAAAGGATCATTAGAGTTAGAGAATGGATCAAAGATAATTGCTGCCTCAACCTCTTCTAGCGCTGTTAGAGGTAACTCTTTTAATATTATTTTTCTTGATGAATTTGCATTCATTCCAAACCATATTGCAGAGCAATTCTTTAGCTCAGTATATCCTACTATTTCGTCTGGTAAAACAACAAAGGTTATTATTATTTCTACCCCACAGGGTATGAATATGTTTTATAAACTTTGGCATGATGCTGAGCGTGGTAAAAATGGTTATGTGCCTCTAGAAGTACATTGGTCTCAAGTGCCTGGAAGAGATCAAGATTGGAAAGAAGAAACTATACGCAACACTTCTGCTAGACAGTTTGAGCAAGAATTTGAATGTAATTTCTTGGGATCTGTAGATACTTTAATTTCTGCAGCAAAATTAAGATCTATGGTATATGAAGACCCAATTCAAGATAATTTAAAAGGTCTTCAAATATACCAAAAAGCAGAAAAAGATCATGATTATATTATTACCGCCGATGTTTCCAGAGGAGTGTCACATGACTATTCTGCTTTTATTGTATATGATATAACTAAAGTGCCGTATACCATTGTCGGTAAGTATAGAAATAATACAATTAAACCAATGCTTTTTCCAAACATTATTAGAGATGTTGCAGTTAACTATAATAAAGCATATGTGTTGACAGAGATCAATGACATTGGTGATCAAGTTGCAGATATTTTACACTATGATTTAGAGTATCCTAATGTTCTCATGTGCTCTATGCGAGGTAGAGCAGGACAAATTGTGGGACAAGGATTCTCTGGCACTAAAACTCAGTTAGGCATTAAGATGTCTAAAACCGTCAAGAAAGTTGGATGTGCAAACTTAAAAACTTTTATTGAAGATGATAAATTATTAATTACTGATTTTGATATCATTGGAGAATTGACAACATTTATTGAAAAAAATGGATCGTTTGAAGCGGATGAAGGACACAACGATGATCTAGCAATGTGTTTAGTTATTTTTGCATGGTTAGCAATGCAACCATACTTCAAAGAAATGACTGACAATGATGTCAGAAAAAGAATCTATGACGAACAGAAAAATCAAATTGAGCAAGACATGGCGCCATTTGGTTTTATTCTTGATGGATTAGAAGATGAAGATCGGATTTTTACCGATGAAAGTGGTGATACTTGGCACCTTGATGAATACGGTGATAGACACACAGAAGTCTCCTATCTATGGTCTTTCTAAAAAGTAGATTTTCATAAATACTTTTAGATAAAAATGAATCGTCTATACGGAGACAAACATGGCAGGACAAGTTTCCCCAGGAATCGTTCTTAGAGAAAGAGACCTAACCAATTCTACTATTGTTAATACACAATCCAACGTTGCTGCTTTTGTTGGATCTTTTGCAAAAGGTCCAGTTGGAGTGCCTACATCTATTGCTAGTGAGAGAGAGTTAGTAGATACATTTGGTAAACCAAATAACGCCAATTTCGAAGATTGGTATGTGGCATCAACATTTATCTCGTATGGTGGACAACTTTTAGTAATAAGAGTAGAAGATACTGCACTTAAAAATTCAGTTAATACTGGCAGTGCAGTATTGATCAAGGATGTCTCAGATTTTGAAGCAAATAAATCAACATATACATGGAATTTTGCTGCCAAATCTGCAGGTACCTGGGGCAACTCACTAGTGATTGCTTATATCGACGGTATTGAAGCAGCTGCTGGAGATTATGATAATGAGGTTCTCTACACATCAGGACCAAAGTGGAATACCATTGCAGGCAAACCAGGCACATCTGCTGCTGCAGCTGCTGCAGGTGGTGCTGATGATGAGATTCACATTGCGCTCATTGATAAATCAGGAAGCATCACAGGTACACCCAATACAATTCTAGAAACTTTCTTGTTTGTTTCTAAATCTCTGTTGGCTAAGAATTCAGAGGGCGGATCAAATTATTATGTTGATGTAATTAATACAAGATCATCCTATATTTTTGCAGCTACTCCTTTAGCTAATACTGGCAGTGCTCTTTCATTTGATTATAATATACATGTAGAATCAATCGCTGCTGCAGATGATTTTACTGGCGGTGTTGATTCTTATACTGGATCAACCACCAATATTGAAGCTGCTCTTCTCAAATTCCATGATGCAGAAAACGTCGTCATTGATTTTGTTTTGGCAGGGGGAAGTTTAGGATCTCAAACAGATACTGTAGCAAAAGCACAAAAAGTTATTGAAGTAGCAAATTATAGAAAAGATTGTATTGCTTTTATCTCGCCATACAAAAATGTAACCGCAACTACAAACTCAGATACTCAAAGAGATAATATTATTGCATTCTTCCAAGCGGTAGGATCGAGCACCTCATATGCAGTATTTGATAGTGGATACAAATACATCTATGATAGATATAACGATACCTATCGTTATATTCCATGTAACGGAGATGTTGCTGGACTTTGTGTACAAACTTCAGCAAATCTAGAAGATTGGTTTTCTCCCGCTGGATTAAACAGAGGAAATCTAAGAAATGTAATCAAGTTAGCATATACTCCTACAAAGACCGATAGAGATAAACTCTATCAAAAAAGAATCAACCCCATTGCTTCTTTCCCTGGACAAGGTGTTGTGCTCTTTGGCGATAAAACCGCTCTTGCTTCACCCAGTGCATTTGATCGTATTAACGTGCGTCGTTTATTCCTTGCTATTGAAAAAAGAGTACTTCAAGTTTCAAGAGGAGTATTATTCGAGCTTAACGATGCAACAACTAGATCTACTTTCTTCAATACTGTAGATTCATTTATGACTGAAGTAAAAGCAAAAGCGGGTGTAACAGATTATTTGGTTGTTTGTGACGAGACCAATAATACCGCAGATGTTATCGATAGAAATGAATTTGTTGCTGAAATTTATATTAAACCAGCTAGATCAATTAACTTTATTACAATTACATTTGTTGCAACGAGATCTGGTGCAAGCTTCTCAGAAGTCACAGGTCAAGTTTAATTTTAATAAACATTTTTCGAGGTAACCACCATGTACTCCAGTAGTGTATCAGGCTTTTTAAATAAAGTAAATCAAGGCGTAAAACCAAATCTATTTGTCGTCGATGTACAATATCCAACATCATTTGCATCTGTCCCTGCTGATGCAGCATTGACTAACATGCTGTGTAAATCGGCTGCTCTCCCAGCATCAAACTTAGGTGTTATTGAAGTTCCTTACAGAGGAAGAACAGTAAAAATTGCTGGAGATCGCACATTTGATACTTGGACAGCAACTTTTATTAATGATAGAAACTTTCTTATTCGCAGCGCGATGGAAAAGTGGATGTCAGAAATTAACTCACATGATGGAAACAGAGCAGATAGACACAAACCAGCAAATGATAGCACAGGATATACCGCGCACCTTCTAGTAAAACAACTAGAAAGAGATGGTCAAACTAACGCTTCTATATTGAGACAGTATAAGTTATGGTATTGCTTCCCAACTAACGTTTCTCAAATTGATCTTGCTTATGATAGCAATGATCAGATTGAAGATTTTACTGTTGAATTCCAAGTACAATATTGGACAGTTGAAAATAGTGGTGTAACTTTATCAACTGCTGGTGTTGGTACTCCTTCTGGCGTTGAAATTAAAGACCCCTAAATTATAATATAAATATCTTAGAAGTTATTATGTGAGATTTAAACTATGAGTCAGTTGTTTGGCTTTTCTATTAACGGACCAAATCAAAAACCAAAAGGACAATCGCCAATTCCTCCTAATGCTGATGATGGAGTAGCCACCATTGCTGGTGGTTATTTTGGTCATTATGTGGATATTGATGGCGTAGCAAGAAATGAGTTTGATCTCATCCGTAGATACAGAGATATGTCTCTGCATCCAGAAGTTGATACAGCTATTGATGAAATTGTTAATGAAGCAATTAATAGTGATGAAGATGAATCTCCTGTGCAAATAGAATTATCTAACTTGGATGTTAGTGAAGGTATTAAAAATAGAATTCGCACAGAATTTAATTATATTAAATCGTTGTTGCAGTTTGACAAAAAAGCGCATGAATTGTTTAGAAATTGGTATATTGATGGTAGGACATATTACCATAAAGTAATTGATTTAAATAATCCAAAAGGTGGTATTGTTGAATTACGTTTCATTGATCCTCTAAAGATTAAAAAAGTAAAGCAAAGAATTGAGCAAAAGGACAGAGAAAGAATTTCTACATTAAATTCTAATCCTTCTGCTTTAGCCTATGATTATGGAGATACTATTGAGTATTATCTTTACAATCCAAAAGGGTTTATCAGTTTTGCTGGTGGTCCAGATCCAATGCAAGGAGGAGTTAGATTAGCAGCAGATGCGATTACATTTGCTCCTTGTGGATTAATGGATCTCAACAAAAAAATGAATCTTAGTTATCTGCATAAATCTATTAAATCACTTAATCAATTGAGAATGATTGAGGATTCATTAGTTATCTACAGATTATCTAGAGCACCAGAAAGAAGAATTTTTTATATTGATGTAGGTAACCTTCCAAAGATTAAAGCAGAGCAATATCTCAGAGAGGTAATGAATCGTTATCGCAATAAATTAGTTTATGATGCACAGACAGGAGAAATCCGCGACGACAAAAAGCACATGAGTATGCTTGAGGATTTTTGGCTTCCTCGTCGTGAAGGTGGTAGAGGCACAGAAATTACCACTCTTCCTGGTGGACAAAATCTTGGCGAATTAAAAGACGTAGAATATTTTAGAAAAAAACTTTACAACTCTCTTAATCTTCCTCCGTCTAGATTAACCGATGATAATAAATCATTCAATCTAGGAAAGACTACAGAAATTTTAAGAGACGAATTAAAGTTTGCAAAATTTGTAGGAAGACTTCGTAAAAAGTTTGCATACATCTTACATGATATTTTAAAGACACAATTAATTCTTAAAGGTATTCTCACCCCAGAAGACTGGGAAGATATGGAAGAAAACATTCAATATGATTTTCTTTTTGACAATCATTTCGTTGAGTTACGCCAAGCAGAATTAATGAATTCTCGTCTTGATGTATTGTTAAAAATTGATCCATATGTTGGCAAATATTATTCAATTGAGTATGTAAGAAAGCAAATACTAATGCAAACTGAAGTTGAGTATATTGAGATAGATAAACAAATGAAGACAGATATTAGTAATAAAATGGTGTCTGATCCTGTGCACACTAATACAATGAATGCCAAAGCTTTAGAGTTATCGGCAAATCCTCCGCCGCCAGCACCACCATCAAGTAGCAAGAATACTAAATAATTACAAAGGTTATATCACATGGACACTATCGATATTGTATCTTCCATCATAGATGGAAATAAATCCGAAGCAATTGATAAAATTAATGATGTTTTATATGCTAAGGCAGCAGACGCATTGAGCATGTATAAATCAACTGTTGCTTCAACATATTTTGATTCTCCAGAAGAGGAAGAAACTGAAGTATCAACAGAAACAGAAGAGGAATCAGATCAATGAAACTAATCACCGAGAGTATCGAAGATATTCAAATTCTAGAAGAAGAATCAAACGGTAAAAAAAATCTGTATATTGAAGGAGTTTTCCTTCAAGCAGATATCAAAAACCGTAATGGTCGTGTCTATCCTTTTTCTGTTTTAGAAAGAGAAGTTGGTAGATACAACGAAGAGCATATTATGACTGGACGTGCTCTCGGTGAATTAGGTCATCCAGATGGTCCTACAGTTAATCTTGATAGAGTGTCACATAAAATTGTGAAACTTCAAGCAGAAGGATCCAATTTTGTTGGAAGAGCACAAATTTTGTCAACTCCTATGGGCAGTATCGCTAAGTCTTTACTTGGAGAAGGTGTTAAGTTGGGAGTTTCTTCTCGTGGCATGGGATCACTTGAAGAAAGACAAGGCGTTAATTATGTGCGAGATGATTTTATGCTCGCAACAGCTGCAGATATTGTAGCAGATCCCTCCGCACCAGATGCATTTGTAAATGGAATTATGGAAGGAAAAGAGTGGGTTTGGGATAATGGTCGCTTAAAAGAGGCAAAAATTGCTAAATATGAGAGATATATTTCTGAATCTACTAGACGCAATCTAGAAGAAAGATCACTAAAAGTCTTTAGTGATTTTATTTCTAGTTTGTAATTTTAATAAATAATGATAGAATTAAAGTTTGTACTGTTTTAAAGAGGGTATACCAAATGTCAGATATGTTAAACGAAAAGTTTGAAGATCTTCTTGCAGAGAACGACCCAATGCCATCTGTTGGATCTTCAGTAGTTCCTGGTAACCCTGTTGCCAGTGGTTATATGCAACCCGTAACTGGCCAAACAAATACAGCAGTTAATGCAAAAGCATCTAGTGGAAGAGATCCAATGCCATCTGTGCCCACATCTGTAGTCCCAGGTCAATCACAAGAAGTAATTGGTGGATCAACTTTCGAAGAGCCTCAAGGTCCTAGCGATCCTGGAGCAAAAGCTGCGAAAGGCAAAAAGAAAGTACAAGATGGGCATGTTGTAAGAGATAACCACCAAGATCCTGCCCCCTCAATTAAATCATCGGGTTATCAAATTCCTGGTGGTCCTAACAACACCAAGGTGTTTGGAATGGAAGCAATTGAATATTCTTCTGAAGAAGACATCAATGCTTTAACAGAAGGAGAAACACTTTCACCAGAATTCAAAGAAAGAGCTTCTACGATTTTTGAAGCAGCAGTTAAATCAAAAATCGTTGAGCAAGTTAAGATGATTGAAGAGCAGTATGCCGCTAAACTTCTTGAAGAAGTAGAAGCAATCAAATCAGAACTTGCTGAGCAAATCGATGGCACTTTAAATTACACCATTGGTAAATGGGTTGAAGAAAACCAAGTTGCTATCGATGCTGGATTAAGACTTGAAATTCAAGAGAATTTCATGAAGGGTCTCAAAGCAGTATTTGAAGAAAATCATCTGTCAATCCCCGACGAAAAAATTGATGTAGTCGAGACAATGACAGAAGAGCTTTGTGAGATGGAGTCGCGCCTAAACGAACAAATTGAGCGCAATATTGAATTAAATAACGCCCTCTCTGGTTTCAACAAAACCGTAATCTTAAATCAAATTTCAGAAGGTCTTGCTGATACACAGAAAGAAAAACTCGCCTCATTATCAGAAGGTGTAGAGTTTATCTCGGAAGATAACTTCCGCGAGAAACTTCTTACCCTTAGAGAATCATATTTCCCTAAGCAAGTTGTTAAGGAAGCGATTGATGAAACACCAGCCGAAATCGACAGTGAAGATATTTCACCTCAAATGAAAGCTTACATGGCTGCAATTGCTCGCTGGTCATAATCAAATTTGAATAAATAATTAAGTATATTATAAATCATCACCACAAATTTTCCTAAGGAGAAAAACAAATGTTCAATGCACAAGCATTGCAGGAAAAGTGGTCACCCGTTCTTAGTCACTCTGGTCTCGCTGAGATTAAAGATCCACATAGAAAGGCTGTTACCGCTGTACTGCTAGAAAATCAAGAAAAATTCATGCGCGAGGAGCGCGGTGTGCTCAGCGAAGTTGCAGTAAACTTTGCTGGTGCAACCAACGTAACAGGTGCAGCAGCTAGTACTGGCGCACTTGCTGGTTTCGATCCTGTGCTCATCAGCCTAATTCGTCGCTCAATGCCCAACCTCGTTGCATACGATATTTGTGGCGTACAACCAATGAGCGGTCCTACTGGACTCATCTTTGCCATGAAGGCTAAGTATGAGAATCAAGGCGGAGAAGAGGCACTATACAACGAGCCTGATGCAGGTTTCTCTGGTGGTTTCGACGCCACTCAGGGTGCTTACAACGTCCGTAACCAAGCAGGTTCGGGTGGAGACATGGAGGGTAACAACCCTGCAGTTCTTAATGACAGCACTCCTGGCACATACGAGCAAGGCAGCAAGATGTCACGTGCTGACCTTGAGCAAATGGGCGAAGCAGGTCGTCTATTCCGCGAGATGGCATTCAGCATTGAGAAGACTTCGGTTACCGCCAAGTCACGCGCTCTCAAAGCTGAATACACTCTAGAGCTTGCACAAGACCTTAAGGCAATCCACGGTCTTGATGCTGAGCAAGAGCTTGCCAACATTCTCTCTTCGGAGATTCTTGCTGAAATCAACCGTGAAATTATTCGCACAGTTTATTTCGTTGCTAAGAAAGGCGCTCAGCAAAATGTTGCTAACCAGGGAATTTATGATCTTGACATCGACTCAAATGGTCGTTGGATGGCAGAAAAGTTTAAGGGTCTTCTATTCCAGATTGACCGCGACGCTAATGCTATCGCTCAAGAAACACGTAGAGGAAAGGGCAACTTTATCATCTGCTCAGCAGACGTTGCTTCAGCTCTCAACCTAACTGGCGCTCTCGATTACGCTCCTGCTCTCAGCACTTCAATGAATGTTGATGACACTGGTAACGTATTCGCTGGCACCCTCAACGGTCGCGTTAAGGTTTACATCGATCCATTCGGTGGTCCTTCCTACACCCAAAGCACTGCTTCTAAGCACTACTATGTAATGGGTTATAAGGGCACCTCACCTTATGATGCTGGTCTATTCTATTGCCCATACGTTCCTCTCCAAATGGTTCGTAGCATTGGTCAAGACACCTTCCAGCCTAAGATTGGATTCAAGACTCGCTACGGTATGGTCGCCAACCCATTCGTTACTACTGATGGTAACTATGGTTCAGCACCTGCTGGCGAGGCAATGAATGCTAACAGCAACCAGTACTACAGAAGAGTACAAATCACCAACATCAACTGATTCAGTTTGATAGTTATGGAGACCCCCCAAAAGGGGGTCTTTTTTTATGCACCTAAATAAAAATAAAACACTATGGCACAGTCTAAGTGGTATTCGGAGCAACCAAAAAATAGAAATTTTCTTGCTCCTACAGGATTTAAAATGGACTTGGATTTATTTCCAGGAGTAGATTTCTTTTGCCAACGTGCAAATATACCCGATATCAATTTACCTTCAATTGATGTCCCAACCAGATTTAGATCTATCCCATTAGCAGGTGCTGGTGGCATACAGACTGGAGATTTAAATCTCACATTTATTATTGATGAAGAATTAAAAAATTATATGTCTATTCAAAATTGGATAAAAGAATTTGGATTGTATGAAGAACATGCACACAAAGAATTACAAACTTCTAATGGAAGATTAGAAATTACAAATAGTAATAATAAAATTGCTGCATATGTATCATTTGAAAATCTTTTTCCAATATCACTAACCGAAGTAAGATTTGATGTTGAAGATACTGAAGTAAATTATTTTACAGCAGATGCAACTTTTAAATATACAAAATTTGAATTACGAGATAAGAAAAATAAAAAATTATGAAATTTGATGACCTGAAAACACTCTTTAATCATGTTAGATCAGAATGGGAAGAAGATTCAAAGATTGACTTCCAATTCAAAAACAAACAATACTCAGCAGACCTAGCACAAATCTCGCTAGACATTCCTTACCAGCACAATAAATATTTAAACTTCTACAACGATTTCTCAACTGAGAAGACAGCACTGGAATTTCAATATCGTATGAAGTTAAAACAAAAAAGAGAATACTATCAAGGAGAAGCAGACCCCGAAGTTTATAAAGAAAAACCTTTTGGACAATCCATTAAAACATCCGAGAAGATGAAAGTATATCTTGAGGCGGATGAGGATTTGATTAACATTGAAATGAAGATAGAGTTTATTAGTAAGGCACTCTACTTTTTGGATAATATTCTTAAGATGATATCCAATAGAAGTTTCCAGATTAAAAACGCTATCGAGTGGGAGAAGTTTATTAATGGTAGCACCTAATGAAATTGGTAGTAAAAAAGAAGAATGAAGTATTCCTGCAAATAACTACCGAGCCAGGAATACACATGGAGTTATCAGACTATTTTACGTTTGATGTTCCTAACGCTAAATTCATGCCACTCTATCGTAACAAAATGTGGGATGGAAAAATTCGTTTGTATTCTCCTGGCACTGGAGAATTATATTGTGGTCTCACAGACCATTTAAGAGAATGGGCATCTTTTAAAAACTACCAATTATCTTTTGAGGACAATAAATTTTATGGTCATGTAGACGACAAAGACTTGCTGATATCTTTAGAAGGTGTCAAATACTTTATGAATAAAATTTGCGTTAAACATAAACCAAGAGATTATCAATATAAAGCAGTTTACGAAGCATTAAAAAATCACAGAAAACTTTTGTTGTCTCCTACAGCATCTGGGAAATCTTTGATGATTTATTCTCTTGTTAGATATTATGTTAGCAACAATAAACGTATTCTTATTATCGTGCCTACGACATCTTTGGTAGAGCAAATGTATTCTGACTTTGCAGATTATGGTTGGAATGTGGAAGAGTATTGCCACAAAATCTATGGAGGTAAAGATAAAAATACCGATAAACATGTTGTTATTTCTACTTGGCAATCCATCTATAAGTTTCCCAAAAGATACTTTGATGATTTTGATTGTGTAATTGGCGATGAAGCACACCAGTTTAAATCAAAATCTTTAACTGGCATTATGACTAAGTTACATCAAGCTAAGTATCGGTTTGGATTTACTGGCACACTTGATGGATCTGCTACTCACAAATGGGTGCTTGAAGGATTGTTTGGACCTTGTGCTCAAGTAACTAAAACAGATAAGTTAATTAAAGAAGGACACTTATCAGAATTTCAAATTAAAATTCTTCTTCTTAAACACGAACCTCAGATGTTTTTTTCATATCAAGAAGAGATTGATTACTTAGTTGCACATAAAAAAAGAAATAACTTAATTAAAAATCTTGTAAAAGATTTAAAAGGAAATACTCTAGTGCTATTCAACTATGTTGAGCGTCATGGTATGCCATTATACGAGAGCATAAATAATAGCATAGGAAAAGACCGAAAGGTATTTTTTGTTTACGGTGGAGTGGATACCGAAGAAAGAGAAGAAATTAGAAGTATTACTGAGCGAGAAAAAAACGCTGTTATCATTGCTTCTTACGGTACATTTAGCACTGGCATCAACATTAAAAATCTACACAACATTGTGTTTGCCTCTCCATCTAAATCAAGAGTAAGAAATTTACAATCTATTGGCAGAGTCCTCCGTAAAGGAGAAGGAAAAGAATTAGCAACTCTTTATGACATTGCTGATGATATCTCAGAAAAACCCCATAAAAATTATACTCTAAAACATTTAGAAGAAAGAATTAAAATTTATCAAGAAGAAAATTTTAAGTATGAAATTATAAAAATTAACATAGGATAATTATGGAAGAAGAATTCTATGCATCAATTAAATTAATGTCAGGTGAAGAAATAGTAGCTAAAGTTTCGTACGATGCAGACGAAGATGTTTTAATTATTGAAAATCCTCGCCTAGTAAATACCGTTGAAATGAAACGAGGTAGATCAGCGGTCAAAGGTTTTACTTTTGAAACTTGGATAGCAGCAACCTATGACGAAATGTTTGTTATAAAAAAAGACCACATTATAACAATTACTGAATTAGATTCTAAAATTCAAAAATTTTATGAAAGAGCTTTACTAAAAGAAAACGGAAATGATGCATCTACCAAAGTAGATGTTAAAAATCAAAAAGGTTATCTAGCATCAATTAAAGAAGCTCGTAAGTCTTTAGAAGATATATTTAATAAAAGCTAATATATCTTTGAAGCGCGACATCGCTAATTATACACGGATTATACGGGGTTGTCAAGCCCCTTGCAAACTCCATAATTTTGTGTTACAATATGCACAAAGGATATTAGCAAAATGGCAAAAAGGAAAACAGAAAATTACGTTAACAATAGAGATTTTCTTGATGCGTTAATGATTTATCGCAAACAAATCCTTTTGGCGGAGCAAGAGGGAAAATCAAAACCTCGTGTGCCACCTTATATTGGGGAGTGTTTTCTTAAGATTGCTACTCATCTATCATATAAACCAAACTTTGTTAACTACATGTTTAGAGAAGATATGATATGTGATGGCATTGAAAATTGTTTACAATACATTCACAACTTTGATCCGAGTAAATCAACTAATCCTTTTGCTTATTTTACTCAAATTATTTACTTTGCTTTCCTTCGCCGTATTTCTAAAGAAAAAAAACAATTAGAAATTAAAGCTAAAATCTTAGAAAAATCAGGATTTGATGAGGTATTATATACAGACAGTTACAGTGGTGACATGGCTGGTTATAATAGCAGTTATTCTGATATGAATAGTATTAAAGAAACTCTTGAGATGAGATCTAAACGATGACAGTAGCATTGATTACAGACCAACATTTAGATGGGAGAAAAGGCAGTGTTGCGTTTTGGGAATACTTCAAAAAATTCTACGACGACATCTTCTTCCCCACTCTCGAAAAACACGGAATCAGAACTATTATTGATCTTGGTGATACGTTTGATAATCGTAAGGGGATTGATTTTAATGTTTGGAGCAGGGTGCGTCAACATTATTTTCAACGCCTTGAAGACATGGGTATCTTCGTTCACATGATTCTTGGCAATCACTGTACCTATTATA
>Ga0194112_10001028_pt1 | contig 40912 bp, 69 predicted proteins | sample TA2MahC400mmetaG_FD_146191 | JGI IMG/M metagenome (GOLD analysis project Ga0194112, IMG submission 146191) | Freshwater microbial communities from Lake Tanganyika, Tanzania - TA2015016 Mahale Deep Cast 400m | ecosystem: Environmental > Aquatic > Freshwater > Lake | place: Tanzania: Lake... | reverse complement strand
AATCGACTTTGCTAAACCGCGACAATTTAGGTAAACCAGCATGACCCAAAAACGGGGCCGAAAGAGCGCCGCCGAGATTGAGGTCGTTTCTCCGGTCATTCGCCTGGGGGATCGCCCCGAGCCTCCGATGTCGCTGAATGATCGCGCTACGGACGAGTGGCGGCGGGTGGTTAACCGGATGCCATCGGACTGGTTCACCGACGAAACGCTTTCGTTGCTCCAGGCTTTCTGCGAACACGTCGCCGAGGGCGAGGCGCTGCAATTGATGATCGAGAAGGTGCGCCGCAAGGCCATGACGGACGACGAGTGCTTTGCCCGCTACAAGCAGCTTTGCACGATGAAGGAAACGCAGACGCGGGCGGCGCTGTCATGCGCGACGAAGATGCGCCTGACGCAGCAGTCCAGCTATACGGACAAGGCCAGCGGGACAGCGAAGCAGGCAAGCGCCGGGGGCGGGAAGCCTTGGGACAACTGACGCGGGCCGAGCGCAACATAGCGTGGTGCGAAAAATACATCCGCATCCCCGAAGGCAAGTTTGTGGGCCAGCCGCTCAAGATGGCCGACTTTATGAAGGACGACTTCCGGGCAATTTACGACAACCCGCACGGAACGCGGCGCGCGATCATCAGCCGGGGCAGGAAGAACGCGAAGACCACCGAAAGCGCGATGATCCTCCTTCTGCATCTGGCCGGGCCAGAGGCAAAACATAACTCGCAACTGTTTTCGGCAGCGAGGTCGAGGGACCAAGCAGCCATCCTGTTCGCGCTTGCGGCCAAGATGGTCCGCATGTCGCCGGACCTCAACGCAGTCATCACGGTACGGGACAGCGGCAAGCAACTGTTCTGCGGTGAATTGGGCACGCTGTACCGCGCCTTGTCTGCCGAAGCTGCCACAGCTTACGGCCTGTCGCCTGTTCTGGTTGTCCATGATGAATTGGGTCAGGTGAAAGGTCCGCGCGACTCGCTTTACGAGGCATTGGAGACTGCTACGGCAGCACAGGAACAGCCGCTGTCAATCATCATCAGCACGCAGGCCCCTACAGATGCGGACCTGCTGTCCACGCTGATTGATGACGCCAAGACGGGAGCGGACCCGCGCGTTGTTCTACGGTTCCAGACGGCGGATATGTCGCTGGATCCTTTCTCGGTTGAGGCGCTGCGCGCTGCAAACCCGGCTTTCGACGTGTTTATGAACCAGAAAGAGGTCATGGCAATGTCGGAGGACGCGAAGCGGATGCCTTCGCGCCAGCCGGAATACGAAAATCTGGTGCTGAACCGGCGTGTCGAGATGTTCGCCCCGTTCATCACGCGGACGATCTGGGAAGCCTGCAACGCCACGCCTGCCGAGTTTAATGGTCTTCCGGTTTACGGTGGCCTTGACCTTTCGGCGGTCAGCGACTTGACAGGGCTTGTGTATGTCGCGCCGCTGGACGGGGTGTGGCAGACGCGACCGAAGTTCTGGCTGCCGTCCGATGGGTTGGCAGAGAAGTCGCGGGCAGACCGCGTGCCTTATGACGTATGGGCCAAGCAAGGGCATCTGCTGACCACGCCGGGTCGGACCATCGAATATGAATACGTCGCCGCGCAGTTGTTCGCGGATTGTCAGCGGATGGACGTGCGCAAGATTGCGTTCGACCGCTGGAACTACAAGAACCTCAAGCCTTGGCTGGCGAAGGCGGGTTTCCGACCGGAACAACTGGACGGTGACGACGCGATCTTTGCAGAGTTCGGGCAGGGCTTCGCGTCCATGTCCCCGGCACTACGGGCGCTTGAGAGTGCCGTCCTGACGGGCAACATCGCCCACGGTGGGCACCCGGTCCTGACGATGTGCATGGCGAACGCTGTGGTGACGACCAACCCTGCCGGGGACCGAAAGCTGGACAAGGCGAAAGCATCGGGCCGGATTGACGGCGCTGTGGCCTTGGCGATGGCTATCGGGACGGCCGAGGCCGAATACGATGATGACGCGACGAGGAAGGCGAACATGAATAGCTTTTTCGCCTCCTTGGGGGCCGCGTAAATGGGCCTTTTCTCCTGGATCAAGGGTATGTCAACGAAGGCTGACGCGGTAAAGCCGCTTAGCCTTGTCAATGCTGACGGCTGGTATGGCCCTGCCCCTGATGCGGGCGAGATCGTCACCGAGGGGTCGTCACTGGCCTTGTCGGCGGTCTGGGCCTGCGCCAACCTGATTTCCGGAACGATTTCCAGCCTGCCCTTCCAGGTCTATCGGGAGCGCCGCGACGGGTATCGGGAAGCCTACGCAACGCACCCGCTGTATCGGGTGCTTCACGAAAGCCCGAATTACGACCAGACGGCGGTTGATTTCTGGGACTACATGAGCATGAGCGTTGACTTGTTCGGCAACGCGTATGCGGACATTGTGCGCACCCGGGATGGCCAGATCATCGCGCTGCGCCCGGTCAAGCCCGACACCATGTCTGTAACACGGACGGAAAGCGGCCCGCTGCGCTATCGCTGGTCGAAAGATGGGCGGCAGTATGACCGGCTGGACCGGGACGTGCTGCACATTCGCGGCCCTGGCGGGGATCCGTTGGGGGGCATGTCGGTGCTGACGTTCGGTCGGCAGGCGTTTTCTTCGGCCATCGCGGCGGATCGCGCGGCGGCAGGCATGTTCCGCAACGGCATGAAGCCGTCCATGTCGGTCAGCTTTACCGAATGGCTGTCGCCAGAGCAGCGCAAGATTGCCAAGGATGGCATCGAGCGGGATTACATGGGCGCGACCAATGCAGGTCGTCCATTCATTGCTGAGGGAGGGATGACCATCACCCCCCTGAGCATATCGCCCGAAGATGCGCAGATGCTGGAAACGCGCAATTTCTCGGTGGAAGAAATCTGCCGCTTCTTCGGCGTGCCCCCGGTGATGATCGGGCACCCTGGGGGCGCAACGGCATGGCCGACTAGCGTTGAGCAGCAAGTTCTGATGTTCCAGAAATTCACCCTGCGCCGCCGACTCAAGCGGATTGAGCAGGCGGTGATGATGCAGCTTTTGAGCGCCGAGGACCGGGCGCGCGGTATTTCGGTGGACTTCAACCTAGAGGGACTGCTGCGCGGCGACAGTGCGGCGCGGGCGTCGTTCTACCAGACCATGACGCAGATCGGTGGCATGACCATCAACGAGGTCCGGCGCCTGGAAAACTTGCCGCCCGTCGCTGGCGGCGACGAGGTGCGGATGCAGATGCAGAACGTGCCGATCACGGAGGCAACCAATGCTGACGAAAGCCTTTGATCCCGTCCTTGAAGTCAAGGATATGGACGACAATACCGGCGAATTTGAGGGCTATGGCAGCACATTCGGCGGCGAACCGGACAGCGTTGGCGATATTATCATGCCCGGCGCCTACAAGGACAGCTTGGCCGAACATTCCCGGCGCGGCACGACGCCGAAAATGTTCTGGCAGCACGACCCGCACCGCCCCATTGGCAAGTGGCTGGACGCCAAAGAGGACGATCACGGCCTGCTGATGCGCGGGCGGCTGAACATGAACGTGCAGCAGGGGCGGGAAGCCTACGAACTGCTGAAAGCGGGCGATATCGACGGTCTGAGCATCGGTTATCGCATCAAAAAACACACCGAGGACAAGGACCGGGGCGTCTGGCTGCTTGAAAAGCTGGATTTGTTCGAGGTTTCCATCGTCTCCATCGGTGCCAACCGAAATGCCCTTGTCGATACGGCCAGCGTGAAGGCTTCGCGCGACCAGGAGGGGCTGATTGAACGTCTGAAAGCCGGGGATCGGCTGACAGAACGCGAGTTTGAACAGATGCTCAAGGGGATCTTGGGTCTGTCCAACTCGCAGGCGGAGCGTGCCGTGCGTCTCCACCTGAAAGGGCAGGGGGAACCTGCCGAAGCGGCGAGTGCAGCCGATTTCGCATCGGCTTTTCAGGCCCTGATGGGCTGACACCCGACAATCTGGAGGTTCCCATGTCGGATCAAACCAAATCGGCTGCCGAACTGGCAGCGGAAACGAAGGCGGCTGTCGATAAGGCAGTCGACAGCGTGAAGGCCATTGCCGAGGAAGCACTGGGCAAGGCCAATTCGGGCGAACAACTGGCTGCCAGCGTAAAGGAGAAGGCCGACGAGGCGCTTCTGAACGTCAACAGCCTGCGCGCCCGGTTCGATGAACTGGAGCAGAAGGCTGCCCGCGATGGCGTCACCGATGACGAAGCCAAGTCGTTCGGTGAACGCTTTGTCGAAGATGATCGCGTCAAGGCTTTCCTGGCGAACGAACCCACCTCGGGGCGCGTCGATGCGCGTTTCAAGGCAACCATTTCGTCCGCGACCACCAACGCCGCCGGTTCGGCTGGCGCTGGCGTCCGCACGACCCGCCTGCCGGGCATCCTGGAACTGCCGCAGCGCCGCATGACTGTGCGCGATCTGCTGTCGCAGGGCCGCATGGATGGCAATACGCTGGAATATGTGCGTGAAACTGGCTTCACCAACAACGCGGCGCCTGTCGCCGAACTGGCTACCAAGCCGGAAAGCGACCTGAAATTTGATCTGGTCAACACTTCGGCCAAGGTCATCGCCCATTGGATGAAGGCATCGCGGCAAATCCTGTCGGATTTCGCGCAGCTTCGTTCTGTCATCGACAGCCGCCTGATGTATGGCCTGGAATATGTCGAAGAACAGCAACTGCTGAACGGTGACGGCACCGGCCAGAACCTGAACGGGATCATTCCCCAGGCGACCGCCTACACTGCACCCATCACCATCGCCGACGCGACGGAAATCGACGCCATTCGCCTTGCCATGCTGCAAGCAGAAATCGCGCTGTTCCCATCCACCGGCATCGTGATGAACCCTGCCGATTGGGGCCGCATCGAACTGACCAAGGACGCCGATGGCCGCTACATCATCGGCAACCCGCAGGGCACCATTGCTCCGACGCTTTGGGGTCTGCCGGTTGTGACCACTCCGGCCATCGCCGTTGACAAGTTCCTGACCGGCGCCTTCCGCATGGGTGCGCAGGTGTTCGACCGTTGGGATGCACGGGTGGAAGTCGGCTACGTCAACGACGACTTCATCAAGAACCTTGTGACCATCCTGGCCGAAGAACGGCTTGCCTTGGCGGTGTATCGCCCGCAGGCGTTCATCTACGGCGACTTCGGCAACGTGGCTTGATCGTTTCTAAGTGGGGCGGTGCTGCCGCCCCATCTATGAGCCGATAAGGAGGTAATCATGGAAAAGTTCAAAGTTCTTCGCCAGCATCATGGCGATAAACCCTATGCCGAGGGAGACACACGCGAGGCGGATGAGCGCGACGTGGCTCATCTGGTCGCAAACGGCGTCCTTGAGCCTATGAAGGCCAAGGCAGAGCCTGCGGCCAAGAACAAGGCCGAGCCTGCCGTCCAGAACAAGGCGAAAGCCGACAAATGATCCGCGTCACGCCGCCCGCGACCGCTATCGTTTCGCTTCCCGAAGTGAAGGCGCACCTGCGGGTGGATCACAGCCACGAGGACGCGCTGATCCAGGCGTATCTGGATGCGGCAACCTCTTGGATCGACGGCTTCGACGGCGTTCTGGGCCGGTGCGTGATGGAACAGACCTGGCGGGCCAGTGCATTGGAAGCTGAACGCATCATTGCGCCGTATGACACGCTGCTGATCGCGGTGAACGGTGACGGGACAGTCGATTACACCTGCGCCATGCCTGCGGAGAAGCTGCCATCCGTCAAGGCCGCGATCCTGCTACTGGTGGGCTATTGGTATGAGCAGCGGCAGGCATCGGTTGAAGGAAACTGGTCGGAGGCGCCCCTTGCGGTGAAATCGCTGCTGGCGCCGCTGCGGGTATGGGTCTAGTCCCGCATATCGCGAACGCTAACAGGCTTGTCGCCGTCCATCTCAACCTCTGCGCCGAACAGGCCGTTTCTGACGGCAATCTCGAAAGGGACGCCTTCAAGGGTCAGCAGGACGGTCCCTGTTTCGCAGTTGCTTGTTCCCGTCACGGTCATCAGTTCGTCAGAAGCCATGCGTTCGCCTTGGCTTTCGATGCGGCATTCTTCGGCTTCGCCATCATTGCGGCTTAGCAACGCTCCGGCGCCCAAGATGACGGCGGCAGCGGTGATGGTGATGGTTCTGAAATTCACGGGTGGTCCTCAATGCAAGCTGGAAATCTGGACCGACGTATAACAGTTGAGCGCAAGACTGTCAGCAATACACCTCTTGGCGCGACTGAGACTTGGCTAAAGTTGGTGACGACCTGGGCCAGCCGCAAGGATGTCAGCGACGGCGAGAAGGCGGCATCCGGGACGGCCATCTCAACGGTGGCATCGCGCTTCGTCGTGCGGTCCACCCCTGACACGCGCGCCATCCGCCCCGCTGACCGGCTGACCGAGGGGCGGCTGACGTTCGAGATTGTCGGCATCAAGGAATTGGGTCGCGCCGACTGGCTGGAAATCACGGCGCAAGCCCGGCTTGACTGATGGCTGTCACCGTTGACGTGCGCGGCCTGCGCGAGTTGGAGCGGGCGCTAGGCGAGATCGAGAAAAGCGCCACCCGCAAAACGGTCGTGCGGAACACGCTGAAGAAGGCAGCTGAACCCACGGCTGACCTGATGCGGTCAGGTGCTGCCGGGACTTGGGACAAGAAGATTGCCAGCAACATCATTGTCGGCACCAAGATCAAGAACGAGGCGGGAAAGGCAGCCTATGCCGCGTCCATGCGCGAAACGCGCGGTGACAAGGGCGCTGCGGTCAAGGCGATGCGAGACGCCCGCCGCGCAGCCAAGGGCACGATGCCGCCGGTGCTGATGTATGTGGGGCCGGGCGAACGGTCCTGGCGGGCACATTGGGTGGAGTTCGGCATCAGCCCGCACACCAACGCTGGCATGTTCGCAGGCACCCGCCACCCTGGCGTCAGGCCCAATCCGTTCATCCGCCCGGCTTGGGACGCAACGCAGAACGTGGCCTTGGATATCGTCGCCACGGAAATGTGGAACCAGATCGACCGGGCGGCGAAGCGTCAGGCGCGCAGGAAGGCGAAGGCAAATGGATGAAGCCCTCTGGACTGCGCTGACGGAGGACGCGGGCATTTCGGCCATTGCAGGAACGGCCGTCTATTGGAGCGAATACCCGCAAGGTGCTGCGGTCCCTGCCATTGTCTTGAATATCGTGTCAGGGGCCGATCAGCCGACCCTTCGCGGCACGGATCAGGTCTGGACCTATCGCGTGCAGATCGACTGCTATGCGATCAATCGGCCGGAGGTTCGTCAGCTTTCACGGGCGGTCATCGACTGCCTGAACGGATACCGCGCGGGGGGCATCCTTGGCGCGTTCATCATCTCGCAGCGGGACTTGTCTGCCGAGGTCGATGTCACCGCCCATCGTTACTCGATGGATTTCTCAATCGTCTATCGCGGCTAGGAGGCCCACATGACGCAGGCAATCATCGCCTATGGGGCGCTCATCGAGCGATCCCAAGACGGAAGCACGTTCGCGCCTATCCCAGAGGCGAAAGGCGTGGCAATTCCCCAAGTTGAGCAGGAGTATGTGGAAGCAACCCACCTGCAAAGCCCGAACGGGTATCGGGAATATATCAAGGGCCTCAAGGATGCGGGCGAACTGTCGGTCCCTGCCAACTACACGGCAGAAGGTTTCCAGCAGCAGCTTGACGACCAGAACTTTAACGGCGCGATCTTCTACCGCGTGACGCTGCCTGTGGCACCCGGCAAGACCACGGGTGACGTGTTCGAGTTCCAAGGCTATCCGACCCCGACGCTGGATGGCGGCGATGATGCTGGGGCGATCATCGGCATGACGATCACCATTCGCACCACGGGCGACTTCACCTTCACTGCGGGGACCTGATGAACGCGCGGCGCGGATACGTCACATTCAAGGCGGACGGCAAGGATTATGCCCTTCGCTTCGGCGCTAACCAGATGGCAGCGGCTGAGGATGCGCTTGGCCTGCCGTTCGGCCAGATCATCGACAAGCTGAATGACCCCACCGGCAAGACTGTCCGGTTCAGCGATCTGCGGGCGCTGTTCGCCGTTGCGGCGGGCATGAAGCCAGAGGAAGCGGGCGACTTGATGGATGCTGTTGGCATCACCAAGGCATCGGAACTGCTGGGAGACACGATACGTGCCGCATTCCCAGATGCGGTTGAGGGTGACGCGGGAAACGGGAAGCGCCAGAAGCGGACCTGATCGGCGCGTTTCTGGCGGCGTGGCTGTCGCGTGGGCTGCCTTACGATCAGTTCTGGGAACTGACCCCGCGCGAAATGACGGCGATCATTGAAGGCCGGGATAAGGCGTGGATGGCTGACCACGAAGCCCGCCGCGCGATGGCTTACGAACAAGCCGTCTGGATCACCATCGGCATATCCAACCCGAAGAAGATGCCGAAGTTCGAGCCGATCAAGAAGCGGGAAATTCCGCGCGACGTGCAGACTGAAATGGTCCGCGCGTGGTTCATGTCGAAGGTGCATTGAATGTCGCAAGCTATCGGTGCGCTTTTCGTCCAGCTTGGCCTGGACAGTGCGCAGTTCCAGCAGGGGCTTCGCCAGAGCCAGTCGAACCTCGCCAAGTTCGGGCGGCAGATGGCGACTGTCGGCGCAGGTATCGCAGCGGCGGGAACGGCAGCCTTTGCGGCGTTCAATACGAGCGCAACCCGCGCGACGGATCTGCAAAAACAGGCTGACATCGCGGGCTTGTCGGCGCAAGAATTCAAGATTGCCGCGCTGGCCGTGGATCAATACGGCGTCAGCCAGGAAAAGCTGTCCGACATCCTCAAGGACGTAAACGACAAGTTCGGTGACTTCGCCGCGACAGGCGGCGGGGAACTGAAAGACTTTTTTGAGAACATCGCGCCCAAGGTCGGTGTGACGATTGACAGCTTCCGCAACCTGTCGTCGTCGGATGCCTTGGCGCTTTACGTTTCCTCTTTGGAAAAGGCGAACGTCACCCAAGCGGAAATGACGTTTTATATGGAAGCCCTTGCGAACGACGCCACGGCGCTTGTTCCCGCCTTCCGCAACGGCGGGCTTGCCATTGAGGACATGCGCAAGAAGGCCGATGAACTTGGCCTTGCCCTTGATGAAGGGCTGATCAAGACGGCACGACAGGCGCAGGGCGAGATGCGGCTTGTGTCGGAAGTGCTGCGGACGCAATTCGACCAAGCCGTCTTGAAGCTAGGGCCGTCGCTATCGCAACTGGCGCAGGCCATGATGCCTGTGGTTGAGGGCATCGGATCGCTGATCAAGGCGGTTCTGGATTGGACCGACATCGCTGGGAAGGCTTCGCGAGATTTCGTTGACCGCTTCATTGCCGGGTTCCAGTCCCTTCCGAACGCTGCCAGCACGACCATTTCGTCACTGGCCGCTGGTCTTGCGGCGGGCTTTGCGACCATCGCCCATCAGGCGTTGAACTTCGCCAAGGAGATTGTCGCCAATGTCATCGAGGGGCTGAAAGGGCTTTACGAGGCGGGCGTTCAGGCAGTCAAGGATCTTGCGGCCGGGATGGCTGCGGAGTTCGTCGCCCTGAAAGATCGTGCGCTAGGCTGGGGTCGGGACATCGCGGATGGCCTGAAAAGCGGTCTGGATGCGGCAAAGGATCGCGTTCGCGGTGCTGTGTCCAGTGTAGCCGATACCGTCAAGGGCGTGTTCACCGACGAGATGGAGATCCAGTCACCGTCTCGCGTGTTCATGCGGTTCGGCGGGTTCATTTCCGAAGGCTTGAAGGAAGGCATCGAGGCTGGCGGCAAGGGCGTCCAAGGGGCCATGCAGGACATGGCAGGCGGCATCTCTGACGTTTTTCAATCCGTGCTGTTTGAGGGTGCATCCTTCAAGGACAGCATGAAGTCGATGCTGGGCAATATGTTCAGCGGGTGGGGAAACAGCCTGTTCAGCAAAGGCTTCTCAGGGCTGATGGGCGCGTTCAATATTCCCGGCTTTGCGAATGGCGGCTATCACACAGGCGGCTTGCGGATCGTGGGCGAGAGCGGCCCAGAGTTGGAAGCAACCGGCGCGGCCCGCTATTTCAGCGCGTCCAAGACCCGCGATATAATGGCCGGAACAACGCAGAACCTGAATGTTTCCGTGTCCGTGGATAACAACGGCAATCTGCAAGCCTTCGTCCGCGATCAAGCCGGGCAGGTTGTGGCGCAGTCGGCCCCGCAGATTGTCGGCCAGTCAGTGCAGGCATCCAAGCGGTCCATGGGTAAATCGAAAACAGGATGGGGCATCTGATGGTCAACGTCTATGCATGGCCCCCGGTGGATTATGTCGCGGCGGAATGGACAATCCTTGACCCGGTGAGCCGGTCCCGGTCACTTATCACGGGGGCCACTTACGTCAGCGCGGCACAGCGCAGGCGGCGGGTGGCATCGCTGGACGTGGCGGCACTGTCGGCAGATCGCAATGGGGCAGGCTATATCGAGGTGCTGAAACGGCTGCTGGATGGGGGCGTGCATCTGGTGCGCCTCCATTCCACGCCGATTAACTGGCATCTGGATGACAGAGCCGACAACGCGGCCCGCACCAAGCCTGTATCGTGGCTGATCCCGCCCCCCGATGTGGACTGGCTGATCCCCCCGGCGAATGTGGGCTGGTGGACCGGGCCGGGCGTCACCTATGGCGAGGCGCTGTCTGGCAATCGAGTGCGCGTCACTGGCCTGCCCGCGAACACGCCTGTCGCGCGCCCTGGCGAGTTCGTCACAATGGGCGGCAGGACATCCATGGTCATGCGGCCCGCGCGGTCAGATGGTAGCGGCGAGGCGGTGCTGTATCTGCTGGAGCCGCTGACGGGATCCGGCACCATCGAGATCGGGACACGGGAAACCGGTGTGTTCGAGGCTGATGCCATGCCCCGTTCAGCGCAGCCTGTGGGGCAGAACTGGTCCTATCAGTGGACGTTCACAGAGGTCTTCGAGGACGAGCGCGGCCCCTTCACGGAGATTGATCCGTGGAACTGAGGCGCGGCGTTGACCCGGCCACCTTGGCGGCTTTCCGGCAGGGCGGTTATCTGGTTCTATTCGCTTGGCTGGACTGGCCCGACGATCCTGTATGGGCGCACAGCGGCGTGGGGCCGATCACCTGGGGCGGCAAGGCGTGGAAGGGGGTCGGCATGGTCGGCAATGTCCAGATCCCCGAGGAAGGCGCGGAGATAGCGGCTGTGGAGGCGGTGCTTGCCCTTGCGGGTGTGGCGGCTGACCTGGACGGCTACGCGGACGACACGATCCGCAACCGCAGCATGGCGCTGCACATCGGCGCCGTGAAAGGCAGGCCGGGCGGGCATGACGGCAAGCAGACGACGGGGCAGGGCAATGCCCTCGTAGGGCAGCCCATACAGCTATTCAGCGGCATCATGGACATGCTGACCCTGACCGCATCGGGATCGGATACCGGCGTGGAGCATGAGGCACAGGTGACGGTGCTGACCGGGCAGGAGGCGCGGTCCATGGCGTCCATCTCGCACAGCGACGAGGACCAGCGGCGGCAATACCCGACCGACACAGCGGGGCGGCTGACGCAGATGGCCTATGCGAGAGCGCAAAGACTTACCTGGCCTGAGACATGACGCCCGATCAGGTGCTGGAAGAAGTCGAGCGTGTCATGTCGGCACGCTGGCAATGGGGCGTCGCTGACTGCTGCGCCTCTGCTTCGGACGTGTTCGCTGCTTTGCACGGCATTGACCCCATGGCCCCCGTGCGGGGCATGTATGACGACGCCATGGGCGCTTATCGCCTGATCCGTGACTGGGGCGGCTTTCCCGAAATGGCCGAGGCCATGGCGCGGATTGCTTGCCTCAAGGTGGGAACCGGGCAGCCGGGCGAGATTGGTTTGTCGGCGCCCGGCAACGCGGGCGGACCGGACGGGCGGGCGATGCTGATCTGCATTCAGCCGGGCCAATGGGCGGGAAAGAGCGAGATGGGGTATACGGTCCTGCCCGGAGCCGAAAGGTCTTGGCGTGCTGCGTAAACTTTTGCTGGCGACCACGGCGCTTGTCTGCTTGGGCGGTCCCGCTGATGCCGGGCCTGTCGTGGCAGCGGTGCAGGCCGTGTCTGCGTGGGTCGCGTCCCTGTCGCCTCTGGCGGCGGCTGCGGTCAAGATCGGCGCATCCGTCATTCTGAACCTCGCGGTCGGGGCGCTAACCCGGAAAAGCCCGCGCCAGCAGGACGTAATCCGCGAACTGCACCAGCCGACAAGCCTGCCTGCCTATCGGTTCGTGTATGGGAAATGCTGGGCACCCGGAACTCCCGCGCCAGTCAGGGTCAAGGGCAGGATCCTATATGGCTGCTTCATCCTGAACAGCCGCCCGAGCGCGGGGCCGTTCACGCTCTATCTGGACAAGCGCAAGGTCGAGGCGACCGGCAATCCCTACGACTTCGCGGGCAACGGCGCGAAAGCGACCAACGATCCCTTCGAGAACCACACCCGCTACTGGATCGGGCGCGGGGATCAGGTTTCGCCCCCCGCGCAGTTCCTCTCGGAGGCCGGGGATATCTTCAAGGCCACGGACGGCTGGCGCGGGCGCACGGTTCTGTGGCTAAGGGCGGACGTTGGCGACAACGACGACCGGCAGGAACGCTGGCCCGCCACCCCGCCCGAGGTGATGGTGGACGGTCGCTGGTCGCTGGTCCGCGATCCGCGCAACCCCTCCGCCCCTGCGGCATGGTCGGCCAATCAGGCGCTGTGTGTGCTGGACGCCCTGCGCAAGAACCCCTTGCGGCCCTATGACGACCGCAACCTGTGGCTGGAAACCTTCGCATGGGCTGCCGATGAGGCGGATGTGCCGTTCCCGGTGAAGGGTGGCGGAACGATCCCGCGCTTCGAGACAAATGGCGTCCTGGTGTTCAGCCAGGGGCAGGAACTGGAGGATACGATCATCCCGCTGGTCGAAGCGGGGGCGTCCGAGATCATCCGGGTTGGCGGCAGGCTGGGGCTTGTCCCGGCAGTCTGGCAAGAGCCGGTGATGACGGTTTCCGACGTGCTGGACGATCAGCCGATGACGTTCAACCGCAATCGGCCCTTGGGTGAACTGGTGACGGAGGTGACGGCCACCTACACGTCACCCGAGCGCATGTATGAGGATGCGACCACGCCGGTCTATGTCCTGGACGGGGCGCAGCAAGAGGACGGTGGCTTGCCCCGGCTCGGTCAATACGACCTGGGCTTTGTAACCGATCACCGGCAGGCGCAATACGTCGCGGCGATCATGGGCCGCAGGACGCGGATGCAACGGTCCTGGTCCGGGGTTCTACCGGGCGATGCTTTCGATCTGGTGGCGGCGTCAGTCATGTCGCTGCAACTACCCGCGCCCTACACGCGGCGGAACGGAACATACAAGGTCGAGAGCATCCATCCCGGCTTCGATCCCGTGGGGCAGGACGGGGTTGCCATGCGCTGCCCGGCCATGCTGCGCGAGGAAAGCCCGGCCATCTATGCCTGGAACCCGGAGACGGACGAGCAGGACATCACCCTTGAGGACTTCGACCCGACCATCAAGGGATTGCAGCCCCCCGGTGCGGTCACGGGGATAAGCGATGCCAGCACGGTCCTAACCAGCGGGGACACGTCCATTCCCCGCATCCGGTTCGAGGCTGACCCGTCTCCTTCGGCCAGTGCGATTAGCTACGAATGGCAATACCAGCGCCAAGGGGAACCGTGGCAGGCAGGCGGAACCATCGACGGCAAGATCCTTGACGCGGACGGCGACGTGTTCGGCTATGTCGCCCCGGTCGTGGTCGGGCAGCCGTATCGCGTTCGGATGCGGACCTTGGGGCCGGGCACGGCGTCAAAATGGGTTGAGTCTGCCCTGATCACCGCATCGGCTGGCGGCTATCTCGCCCCGGCACCTACGCCCGTCAGCGCGGTCGGCGGGGCAGGGCAGATCGCCGTGACCTTCCGCGCGCCGAACGACCCGGATTATCGGGCCATGGAAATCTGGCAATCCGCCACGAACAACAGCACCGCCGCCGCCCTGATGGCTGGCCCGGTCTATGGTGCCCCGAACAGTGCCGTCACCGAAGTCCACACCGGCCTGGGGGCGGGCCAGACCCGCTACTATTTCGCGCGATCCATTGACCGGAACGGCCAGCCGTCGCCGTTCAGCGCCTCGATCAGCGCCACCACCACCTAATAGGAGAGACAGATGCCGAAACCCAACTATGGGCTGCCTGTGTTCAACAGGCAGACGACGGTGCAATGGCATGACGCGGAAATCAACCGCTGCCTTGCGGCCATCTGGGATGCGGCTGTGGTCGCCAATCTGGACGGCCCGGCTGCCGAGGCGCTGATGGAGGAGTTCCGCGACCTGTGGGACGATATTCAGGCATGGGCCACGCAGGTTGCGGCAGATGCTGCTGATATTCGGTCCCGGCTGAACCCGCCGATTGTGGTTCTTGCAGAGGGGCAATCTAACTTCCGCACCATCCCCGAGCAGATCGGCGGCGATCTGACCGTCAACCCTTCCGTGCTGGCATGGAACAGCCAAGCCGCACCGATGGCAGATGGCACGGCATGGGTCACGGCGACACCGGGGCAAAACCCGTTCATTGGCACGGCGGGGGCGAACAACGCGGCGTGGCAGTTCTGCAAGGAATTGCAGCGCCGCACCGGGCGGAAGGTCTATCTGATCCTTGCCGCCCTTGGGTCGCACAGCATCGAAGCGTTCATGAACGCTTCCGACCTGACCAACAACGGCTGGACCAAGCCCGCCGGGGACGCCGACCTGTTCACCTTCGTCATGGCTCAGCTTGCCGCCGCCCTGCCTCTCGTTCCCGGTGCCCCCACATCGGTCGATTACCTGCTCTGGCACCAAGGCGAGGCGAACAAGGAGGATCAGGTCGAGGTCTATGCCAAGAAACTTCGCACCGTCCTGAAACGCTTTGAACTGAACGGTCGCATCGTCCGCAACAAGACGGAGATCATCGCCGGGGAACTGCTGGTCGGGGCGAACAATGGCCGCTACCGGGAACGCCACCTCAACGCCCTGCGGCGCTTGCAGATGGGCACCCGAGAGGATGCCTTCCCGCGCTTCAAGATCGCCCGCAGCACGGGCTTGCAGCCGGTCACGATCAACGACGACCTGCATTTCAGCGGCGAGGATCTGACCGCACTTGGCAAACGCTATGCCGATGCCGCGTTCACCGAGCAGGTGCCTGCCGAAATGGACCCCGTATCATGCGACCTGTCCGTTGATGGCGGGCTTGGCTGGGCGACTGGCCTTGTCGCGGCGCAGACCCACAAGACCTATTCGCGCCGAGAGCCGGTCTATCTGGCCGATACCACCATCACCATCGAGGACAATGCGACCCTTGGCTGGTGCTATGTCGCGCCGCAGAACGTCACGACGAACTTGCCAGCGCGCAAGATCTACCGCGTTGATCCTTATGCGCAGTTCCTGATGAGCATCGAGGCCCGCAATGATCATCCGACTGATGATGGCAGTTTCAGCCTCGCCGTTCTCGAATACGACGCGGCCATGGCCTATCTCACCCTGAACGTGATGACCGCGCAGACGATTGCGCCCGGCACCACAGCGCGCTTCTGGGCTACATTCGGGCATAGCGGCAACGGGCGGACCAATCACCGCAGCTTCGGCGCGAACGCCCGCTACTTCTCCCCGATCTGGCGCTTCAACCCCGCTGGCACCGGGGCGGGGGTCCGGTTCAACCTGCCCAACCCCCGCTGGATCTGACGCCCCCAACAACCTGACCTGACCCAATCGGCTGAGGCCGAATTTTTCATGTGGAGAAGACTATGCCCAATACCGCGACAGTGAGCGGAAAGTTTGTCGATACCGATGGCAACGCTGTCGCGGGCGGCAAGATCGTTGCAACCCTTGTCGGCACCGATGCCTGGGAGGACGGCGCCCGCATCGTCACCAGCACCGAAAGCGCCACGACCGGCGCGGACGGCAAATGGTCGCTTGACCTAGCCGTGAATGGTGAGGGCCGCAACGCATCAACCACCTGGACATTCACCGGCTATGGGCCGGATGTGAACAAGGTGTTCGAGGTCAAGGGCGTATTCATCCCGGTGGCTGTGGACGCCCTGCTGAACGATCTGGAAGTCACCAGCGCGGGCAACATCAAGGCAGCCAAGGACAACAGCTTGGTCAGGGTCATCACCGCCCTGAACTATGCCGACTACCTTGCCCTGCCGTCCGGCCAGCGCCGCGACAACGATCTTGTCATCATCGTGCCGGGGGTTTGATCCATGGCCTTCATCGGAACGTTCAGCCGCGCGCTGCTGGAAAGCGCCACGGCAGTCTACTTCGGCGGGGTGCCCGTCAGCATTCTGGATGCGCAGGGCAACGTCATTCTGGGCGACGACCTGCCGGATGCGCCGACCGTCACCAGCACGATTGCGGATCGCGTCTATGAGATCGGCGCAGCCCCGGCCACGGTCGATTTGCGCACCAAATTCACCGGCGCGACCAGCTACACGGTCAGCCCGGCGAATGCTGCCGTCACAATCAGCGACTACACGCTGACGATCAACCCAACTGCGACGATGACGGCGACGACTTTCACTGTGCGCGGTATCAACGGCGGCGGTGCATCTGCGCCCTTGACCTTCGCCCTGACTGTCAACGCCCCGTCGCCTGTGCTGCTCAAGCCGTTCCCGGATCAGTCGCTGCTGATCGGCGGCGGGACCGTCACGCTGCCATTGGCTGAATACTTCTCGGGTGCTGCGACCTATGCTGTCTCTCCCGCGAACCAGGGCGTGACCATCAGCAACGGCAACCTCGTTATCAGCCGTGTCGCTGCGCGCGATGTGGTGATCACCGTGACCGCGACCAACGCCACGGGGCAGGACACCGCCGACAGCTTCGCGCTGGTCGTGGGCGCGCCCGCCAATCGGGCGCCGGTCGTCTCCGGGGCCATCCCCACGCAGGCCCCGGTTGCCAACGTGGCCTTCACGTCCAACCTCGCTTCCTATTTCAGCGACCCCGACGGCGACACGCTGCTTTTTGACTACACCGGCACGCTGCCGACCGGCATTACCCGCAACGGGGCCGTGTTCTCGGGGACAGCGACGGTAACGGGCCAGACCGCCAGCGGCGTGCTGCGGGCGCGCGATCCCGGCAACATGGAAGCTGAAGCGCCGATAACGTGGGCTGTTGCCACGCAGCCCGCCCTGACGGCCCCCACCTCGTCCATCACCCAGGGCCAGCAAGCCATCGTCGCTTTCAACGCCCTGCCGGACACCGTGACGATCACACAATCCGGGGTGGTCCTGACCGCGACCCGCATCGGTGTGACGAACAGCTACAACTTCACCCCGCTCACGACTGACCCGGTAGCTATCAGCGCCATCAAGGCGGGTTATAGCCCGTATAACGCGACCTGGAACGTGCAGCCCGCGCCCCCGGCCCTGGTCATCACCAGCGCCAATACCGGGCGCATCACGGGCGTGGACGCCGCCAGCGCGCCATTCGATTTCCAGATCATCCAGCCCGCCCGATACGCAGGCACTCGCACCGTCACCCCCTCGCAGATGACCACCGGCCCCGTGGCCCATGTCGCGCCGACGCAGACCGGCACGGGCGCTGTCGGGCAGGTTCTGACCGGCGATCCGGGGCTATGGCTGACGCTGGATGACGATGTTTCCCTCACCTATCGCTGGACACGGCGCACGACTGCCAACGCCAGCGAGACGCCTGTGGTGATCGCAGGCGCGACGGGCACGGCCTATACCCTGACAGCGGCGGACCAGGGCAAGACCCTGCGCTTCGAGGTCGTGGCATCGGACCAGCACGGGGAGCGCACCGCAACGGCGACCGGCACGGCGGTTCCGGCAGCGGCAACCGGCATTGATACCTTCGATGTGGTTCGGGCAGACCTGCACGGTGCGACCACGGAAAGCGGCGAAACCTGGACGCGCCTGTTCGGGACCAACCCTGGCAAACTTACAGTCAACGCCAATGGCGAAGTTGTTACCAGCGCCGATGCCGCCAGCACCCCACCGATCCGATATGCTCGGGGTGCCCTGGATCGCGGAGCCACGCAGCACGTCTGGGCCGAAATCCTCAGAACAGGTGGTGTGAACGCCTGGCCGAATGTCAGTCTGGGCATTTGCATGCAGCAGAATGACTATCGAGCCTATTACTGGAACGTCGAAGACACTCGCATTTCCTTGATCCGGTATGCGGCAGATGGCACGGCTACGACCTTGATCGACATGACCAAAATTTCGACTGACTGGCCTGTCTGGGCCGTAGGTGAAACCTTCCGCTGGGATTTGAAGCGATCCAGCGCCGGTCTGATCACCGTCGAAATGAATGGTGCTCTGCTGCTCCAGCGCACTGACACCACCCTGTCCGGTGGAGCCTGCGGCCTGATTGCCAAGGGCGCGAACACAGGTTTCCGCACAACGAAATTCGGCATCGGAGCATAAACATGGCCGTCAACATCAAATCCCCCGGCCTTGAGGGCCAGACCTTCGAGGCGCGTCTGATCGTGGGCGGCGTCCCGCAACCCACCGTGACGATCACCGACTATGGTGTGGTGCCGGAAACCGTCGAGATGACCGCGCTGGCGCAGCGAGTCAGTGTGCTGGACGGCACCGTGACCGATCCCTCCGCTGGACGCGTGGCGCCTCGGCCCGATGGAAAGACCTCCCTTGCTCTTTTCGACATCGTTGATGCCCAGACCGTAACGGGTGATCTGCCAGGAGCGCAGTCGGCTGTGGTCCATGTGTCCGCCGCCGCCCAGAAGCGCGGCCACCCCTCGGGCGAGGGCTACTGGCTGCCGGTGGACGGCAACAACCGCTTCATCTGCGAGCCGGGGCAGCGGCACCGGAAGTGGCATTGGGGTAAATCGGCCTCTGCCATGACCAAAGCCCAGATCGCCGCCGCAGCAGGCGTTACGGAGGCAACCGTTACCGGAGACTGGCTGCTGGCCCGCCCGCAATACGGCGGCACGCCGCAGACGGCGATCCATGCCGACCTGTTCAGTCTGGTGGGTTCGACCATCAAGGCGGATAACGTCGCAGGCCGGTCCGACCATCATCTTCTGGAGCGTGGTCAGGACTTCACGTCCTTCGGTTGGGGCGGGTTTTGTGGCGAGGACGAGATCCATCCCATGCGGATCGGAGCCTGGGGCGTGGGCGCCGATCCGGTTATCCGGCTGGTGAACAACTTCCTGGCCTCGCCCTACTGCGTCTTTCAGGATGTGGCGACCAACCGCGAGAAGATGAACCAGTGGTACACCTTCTGCCAGGCATATGACCATGTCGATATCGGCCTAGCCATGGAGCTGTCGAACAACTGGATGGTGACGGTGCGCGAGACGACTATCCTGAAGGCATGGTATGACGCGCCCAAGCAGATCAGCAGCGACGGCAAGTGGGTGGCCAACGGCAACCATCTGCCGGGCATCTACGCCAGCACCGAAGGGATCGTGGTTGACTCCTGCGTGATCGACCATTCGGGTTGGGCGGACGGTTACGACTACAACGGCGACGCTACCAAGCCAATGCCCACGTCGATGTTTTCCCACGCCATCTACTTTAGCGAATGGACTTTAGATGTAACCATCCGCAACAACTTGCTGTCGCGGGCCTCGTCCTGCGGCGTCCAACTACGCGCGGGGGTGCATCTGGAAGGCAACCTGTTCGTGGACAACAACCTTGCCGCCGCCGTCAACAGCTTCTCAGGCAACAAACAGTTCAACAACGTCCTGGACAACGTGGCCTTCTCAGCAGGTTACAAGAGAGTCGCATATTCCGAAGGGGGCTACAACTGGGGCTATGATGTCAACGGCCCCTTGTCGGCGATGAAAGGCAACATCGTTGCCCACAAGGCCAATCCTGATGATGCTGCCGAGATCGCAGCCAAGCCCGATAACTGGGACGCTGTTACTGGCGTGTCTAATTCGGTCAAGCTGGTGAACGACACGCAGTCGTGGCGGTTTTCCTCTCAGAACCTGAACGTGGATGGTCTTGATCCTGCCGTTCTGAACCAGACCACAATCCAGCGCTTTGCCGGGATGAAGGCAGGGACGACCTTCCGCACGATCCCCGAGTTCGTAGCGGATACGGCTGCTGCCCCCGACATCGGCCCCATCGTGCGCGAAGGCGTCCGATGGACCAAGAGCCGCTTCGGGCGCCCGATCCCGCAGCGCACCGCGCCCGCCGATCTGACCTTTGTGCCCGATCCCGATTTCGACGGCTTCCGCTGGGACAACCGCTACAACTGGTCCACGAAAGACCTGCCGGGAACCAACGCCGCAGATAGGGTGGACTTGTCCGGCAACTTTGTCCGCTTCGGCCTGACCAACGCCAGCATTGCCGCCATGGAAAGCAATGGGGCGTTTTTGGACGCATCCTCGGGTAAGCTGACGGTTGGTACTCTGCTGGATGCATTTGATCTGCAAATCCGGCAGTCCGGGCAAGTCTGGATCGGAACGGCAGCGCAGCCCCTGGCCGTCAATGCCATCAGCGGTCGACTGGCGCTGACGGGCGAAGTTACGAACCTGGACCTGCGGGCGGGTGGTCAAACCCAGGTGCTGCTAGGACCGGACTGCACGGTTCCTGCGGGCCGGTCGCTGGTCCTGTCCGGCCAGCGGGCGCGGGTCGGCTGGGACGGCACCGGAACCGCGACCTTGGACATTGCGGGCACGCTGGAGTTCCGGCGCGGCGTCATGGTGTCCGTGGATCCCGCTTCGATGGGGCCGATCCGCTATGTCTATAAGCATATCGGCAATATGGTCACGGGCAGCATCAGCGGCTTCACCGCCCGCGTGGCGGCGGTCGAGCGGACGACTTCGCGCGGCACCCGCTACAACATCTGGCTGGATGATGTGACCGGGACGCCCGTTGTCGGTGACGTGATCACCGTGGCCCCGAAGCGGAACGGAGATGGGACCGATGACCCTACCACCCTGACTCTGACGGCGGTCGGCACGTTCGGCCTGTCCGCGCTCCGGTGCTTCCGCTCTGGTGCCGTGGGCGACGGGCTGGCCGAGCCGACCGTGGCCGCGACCCTGACGCTGGCACCCACCGCCCGGATCGTGGTCCCCGCAGGCCTGCCCTCGGGCACCTACGACCTAACTGGACCGGGCGTCACCGTGGTCAATAACGGCGCATCCCTGCCCGCAGGTGTGACCGTGACGGGCGGCAAGCTGGTGCTGACGGTCAGCTAAGACGACGGCGCCTTCGCATCAACGCGAGGGCGCCAGCATGACCCCGGGAAACACGATAGGACGATCCCATGGCGATGACCCTGCCCACGCTTCTTGAAGCCGACAGTCAAGATGAACCGCATTATTGGGCAAGCGTGTTCTCCGGTCATGCCTACATCGGTCTCGGCCCGTGGGGTCTGGTCGCGATCTACTGGAACATGTGGGATGCCGCATGGCTGGTGCCGCTGGTCTATCTGGTGTGTTGGGAAGGTCTGCAATTCTACATCGCAAAGCGCAGGACCTGGGCGCTGTTCTGGGATTGCCTGCTTGATGCCGTGGCCGTGGCATTCGGGTGCTATGCCGCAGCCTGCGTTGGGAACGGCCTCAAAACACCCGCGATCATATGTTGGACTGCATCTCTGGTTGTCATGGGGGTGGGATGGAGGCAGCGGTCATGATTATCGTCAGGATAGCCGAGGGCGCATGGCAGCACGCCGGGGCGAGGTTCTCGGAGTATGTCGGATCCGCCGCGCTGTTTCTGTGGGGGTATTCCCTCTATTCCAATCCTGATGTGTTCACATCATCCCGCAGTTTCTGGATCATGGCGCAATGGGCGGATCAGGCTGCTTGGGCCAACCTGATGATGGCTGGCGCAGTGTTCCGCGCTGTGGGGCTTGCGTTGAACGGCACCTTTGCAACGTGGCGTCCCTACACGCCGACCTTGCGGTTCTTCGGGTCAATGATCGCTTTTGTGGCGTGGAGCGCAGTCGCCTTGGGCATGTTCTATGCTTGGCTAGACGGGTATGGGCTGCCGACAGGCCCGATAGCTTACGGGGCGTTCATCGCCCCTCACGAGTGGCGCAATATCATCCTGACGCGCCGTGATATGGTGGCAGTCAGGAGGGGCGCCGATGCGATGGCTCGAAAGCCCTGACCTCTCAGCAGTCCTGATTGCCTTCTTTGCGATGCTTGGCACGGTGATGGGGGGCGGAACCATCACCCAGCTTCTCGGACGCAAGAAGGCCGCAACAGAAAAGCCCCCCGAGTTCGCCGAGGTCAAGGGGGCGATTGTCAGCAGCAAGGACATTGACCGCATGGTCCTGTCTTTGGACGCTTTTACCGCTGCCGCCATAGGCATGACGCATTCCATCAACACCGACGTTGAAGCCAAGAAGGCACTGACCAAATCCCTGACGGCGTTGATCGAGGCCCACGGCGGCAACCTGGACACCATCCGCGCCAACACCGCAGCGGCAAACGCTGTGGCGACAGAAGCCCATGATCTGCGGGCCTCTATTGATGATCTGTCGAAAGAACTTGAATTCCAGTCACGAATGAAAGGGCGTCGGGATGAGTGAGCGCGGCGCAGACGAGTGGCATTGGGAATGGTCCTGCCGCTGGAACGCCCGACTAGGTGGCGACCCTACCCAGCCAGTCTGTGCGAGGGTGTATCTCTGGGGGCGCAGCATCATCCGCACCCTCTACCTCGAAGCCATGGAAATGATCTTCTTTGAGCCGCACCACTGCGAACGTGTTTGGCGCAAGTGGTGCTGCTTGCAGGAAGGTAAAGCCGTCACCGGCAGGCGCCATCCCGATCCCGGTTACTGAACCAACATCATAGGCATCATCATGCAAACATCGGAAAAGGGCATTGCCCTAATAAAGGCGCATGAAGGCTTGCGTCTGGAAGCCTACCCAGATCCGGCGCATGGCTGGTCTGTGCCGACCATCGGCTATGGGCATACCTCTGCCGCAGGATCGCCGCCCGTAACCAAGGGGATGCGGATTACCGAGGCGGGCGCGACCGAGATCCTGCGCACCGATCTGCGCAAGTTCGAGCGGTATGTGATGGATGCCGTCACCGTGCCGCTGAACCAGAACCAGTTCGATGCCTTGGTCAGCTTCACGTTCAACCTTGGGCCGGGCAATCTGCGAAACTCCACGCTGCTGCGCAAGCTGAACGCGCGGGACTATGCAGGCGCTGCCGATCAGTTCGGGCAGTGGGTAAAAGCGGGAGGGAAAACTCTTCCGGGCCTCGTCAAGCGTCGGAAAGCAGAACGCGATTTGTTCTTGACGCCTGTGGAAGCAAGCCCCCGACCCGTTCCCAAGCCGACCCCAGCCCCCGCACGGGGCACCCCGCCCGGCGGCGGCGTCATCGCCGTTGTTGTCGCTGCAATCGCGGCTGTTGCCGCCTTCATAGGACTGCGCTGATGGCCCAGATCGGAAAGAAACTCCGCCGCCTGCAAGGGGGCCTTGTGGCCTTCATGTGCCCCGGCTGCGATGAAATGCACCACGTCACGGTGGACGGGTCGCGCGGCTGGACATTGAACGGCGATGCAGATGCGCCAACCTTCAACCCGTCTGTTCTCGTGCAGGGCGTCCGACGCTTCACTGATGCAGAACATGCGCGAGTGATGGCGGGTGAGGAGGTCGAGCCAGAACCCCGCACCTGTCACAGTTTCGTCCGCGACGGGCAAATCCAGTTCCTGAACGACTGCACACATCAACTGGCGGGGCAAACGGTGCCGCTGCCTGATTTGGGAGAACCCCGTTGATCGACATCATCCAGAACATCGTCCAGCCGATCATCGTGGATCTGCTGCTGACGCTCATTCTCGCCATCATCGCATGGCTGATGCGGAAACTGCCGGAACGCTGGCGGCTGGATATCGAGGCCCGCCACCGCGAGGCGCTGCACAAGGCGCTTGATACCGGCATCGGCCTTGTTATTGACACGATGCAGAAGCATCCGACCATTGCCGCGCCTGACATGGCTATCGGCACGGTGCTGGATTACGTCGAACGGTCCGTGCCCGATGCGCTGCGCAGGCTGGCCCCGTCGCGGGCGCACCTTGAAGATATGGCGAGGGCGAAGTTGCAGCAGCAGGTGGATGCCATCATGGGCCGGGACCGGCTGGCAGAGGCGCTCAAGCGGGCTGGGGCGCCAGTATGACCCACACACGCACGGAACGCATGTGGGAAGGCATGAAGAAGGTTCACCTGCACGGCGAGGGGTGGGTAAACCATGCTTTCACCCTGCCGGACCTCGGGGATCCCCATGACCACCCATATTCCTGTTTCAGCCGGATCATTTGGGGCAGTTACCTTGAGGAAATCTATGGGCCGGAAGGGCTGATCGAGACGGTCCACCGCAAGACGGATGACGAGTTCGAGATCCCGTTCAACCGCATCCATCGCATCGTCCACATGCCCGAGGGCTTCTGCATCACGGCATACAAGCCGCTGACGGAGAAGGTGCAGGAGCCGGGGTTCTTCCAGTGGCGCGACGGGGCCATGTGGCAACGCCGCTGGAATGAAGCAGACTGGACCCTGGCATGACCCCCGCCGTTATCGCCTGGGCTTACTATGCGGCATGGCTTCGGGCCTGCGCGGCCTGGGGATGCGGGCCGGGGTGGCTGCGTTAGAGGCCAGCAAGGGCAGGCTGGTTCGATGCTTTTGCTTGATTATTGCGCAATTATGATTATGATGAAAAAGTGACCCCGCGATGCGTCAACATCCGGGGTCTTGACCGAAGCATTGGAGTGCTGTCGATGACTGATAAAGTATCCCTTCGTCAGATTGCGCGCAAGTATAACAAGGCCGAAATCCGGCGCTTGGCCCAGCAGCGCATGGGCCAAAAAAACATCACCAAGGCCAAAGCGACAGAGTTAGGGTTGCCATGGCCCTTGCCACGCGGCTGGCAGGCCGTTGCTGCTGGTCTGGTTCCGCTGTCTGCGTTGCCCGACTTCAAGCAGGCTAACCGCGAAAAGTATGCCAAGCAGGCAAGCAAGGCACGGAAAGACCCCAAGCCGAAAGCCAAGACTGCGGCAAAGGATGGCTTCTATTCATCATGGGAATGGAAGCAGGCCCGTTATGAGGCCCTGGCGCGGTTCTCGCACCGCTGCCAGTGCTGCGGCTGGCAGCCGGGCGACACGGCCCACGGCTATCTGGTGGTGGACCATATCAAGCCCCGGCGTACGTTTCCAGACTTAGCCCTAGAACAGACCAACCTCCAAGTTCTCTGCAATGACTGCAACATGGGCAAGGGGCATATCTATCACGACGATTTCCGCCGGATGGACGATGCATTCAAAACCATGCTCATGCAGTAGCGGGGGCCGGTTATTGTCTAACGGCATCTCCTTAACATGATCGCCGCTACGTGTCAGCGTTCTGGCGTTTAGTTGACACGTTGCCCGCGCTATGGGTTTCATATGCGGGCAACCGACCGTTTAAGAACGTCTGCTCGAGAGCGAGACGAGCAACGTCCTCAAGTCGGCAGACGTCGCAATATCCACGTTGCGCCGGGTATAGCAGCCCGAGCGGCGGCAGGGTGAGTATCATCATTCAACCTCTAAGATCCCTCTCTGCGCGGCGGCTCAGCGGCACTTCTTCCCGCATCTTCCGCAGCGCATATCGAAAAGAGGGGCGTGTTCGTCCCAACCGCCTAATCCCCATTTGTGCCCGAGTATCCAGCAAATAAGCATTTCAGTTTCTCCAAAGCCGCTTTCAAACGGCCGTTTCATCGTGCGGCATGGAAATGTCTGCGTCGTCGTCCATGCCAATCAGCGTCCCTTCCAGGTGGTGCATGATGTGGCGTAGGTTCCTGGCTTCGGGCGTCTCTTCCTCGCTGTCGTGATGCTGTTCTAGGTGGGCGGCAAGGTCGTTGATGGAGTGAATGATCGCCTCTCGCGCATAAACCCGCAGCGTATCCTTCTGCGGTTGCTGATGGCCGTGGATCCACTTGCGGAATGTTTCAACGCCATCAGCCGGAAGCAGATAGATGTTGTCCGGGTCTTTTTCGAGCCACTGGATCAGGTTACCCACCTTCCGTATGAAGTCTTCCTTGCGCGCCGCCCGCAGCGCGTCATGTTCGGCGGTCAGGGCGTCGAATAGATCAGCGCGGACATATTCCTGCCGTTCATAGCCTCGGCCTGCGGTCGTATAGATGCGCTGCTCCGGTCCACCTAGATCATCGTGTAGCCCGGTGTCGCGGATGCGCAGGCGGTCGGGCCAGATGAGGGCTTCCGTCATGTCATCGCCTCCTTGGCAGACGTTTTCAATCGCTCGTTTCCTGACGTGGGTGATTTTCAGCATCGACGTCTGGTTCCCGCAGTTTGTCATTGGTCCATTTCATCATCGCTACGCCGCACTCAAACGGCCACATGAACATACCGAAGAAGCCGCGTTTCAGATGCCAGGCGCCAGCCATCCCGCCGACATAGAGCATGAAGAAGAAGGTGTCAGTCATGCGGCGTGTCTCCTGTGGTGGGGGCGGGCGGCTTTGAACAAGCGCGAAACCAGAAACCGATTGCAACGATCAGGCAAGTTACCGCCGCCGCAATTCCATGCCATGTGTCCTGATTGGTGCCTTGTCCGACCATCAGCCATACACCTGCTGCAACCATGTTCGAGGCATAGCGGTCCATCAGCATCCCTCCATCGGTTTGACCGGCCAGTCTGCGGGGCGGTAGCCGTCGAGATAAGCGCGGAGCAGCAGCTTCATATGCGGCGACGGTGATTTCACCCCGCGTTCCCATTCGCTGACCGTGGACTGCCCGCGTTTCCCGAGGTGCAACACAGTGGCAAGTTGGCCCTGCGTAAGGGCCAGCGACTTGCGGGCAGCGCGGATTTCAGCGGGGGTCATAGTCTCCCTACGCTCCGCATGTAGTCCTCGCCCTTTTTCTTGATGCGGGCAAAAACGACCCCGGCAACGTAATCGTAGCTTTCGCCTGCGCTCATATCCTCTGCGCCTTCGGTCCAGACGACATGGCTATGCCCATGCTTGATCTTGGTCCCTTCACCAAGAATGGCGGTCAGTGCGGCGGCATCTTCGGCATATTTGCAGGCCGCTACGTATTCCCCCGATGGGTTGAAAATCTTGAACTGCGGTGATCCAGCCATTTTAGCTTCCTCCGTTTGGGTTTCTCGTTTGCATGTCTTATATATACGCCTAGCGTTGCATGGATGCAAGAGGAAAAACACGCCTAGCGCATAAATAATTCACGCTCCCGGTTTGACATATCCCACGCAACCCATTGACCCACCGGGGGCGGTCAATTCAGCACCAAGCGCGGCGGACGGCGCAGCTTCCCGCCTGTCTCGGCCTCAAACGCTTCGATCTGTTCCGGCTTGAGCCGGATTGACGCCAGCACCTGAGACCCCTTGTAGTTCGCATTAATGGCGTAAACGTCACCGATCTGGACGTTGTTGCTCAGGCAGAACATCATGAAGCGGGCCATGCTGGCTTTGGTCAGTGTGAGGCCCTGCTCACAATGCCGCCATACCCTGCCATAGTGGTCGGCTTCGCTGCCCGGTTCGGGGCAGGTGCATTCGTCCGTTTCCTTATAGCACTCGACACAGGTTCGCATCATCGGACCTCCACTGGTTTGACATTCTGGGTGCAAGCCCTTGACCCACCGGGGGCGGTTTGACGCCCTGCCTTCCGCACGCCATTGACAGCGCGGGCGACAGCGGCTTCTGTTGGCTTGGGTGCTGGCATCTCACTTCCCCCTTTCTGCTGCGCGGGCGGGCATCAGATCGCGCGCGATTGCATAGCCGATAATGTCGTCATCGCTGCCGTCGTGCGACCAGTCCAGCCGCCAAGCAGGGGCGCAGGCGATCCGAACACCCTTTGCAGGATCAATCGGGCCGCGATATGATGGATAGACCGGGACCATAGGCCCGACGGGGCATTCCCCGCCGTCATGTGGGATGATGGTGTGAAGCGGCATCACCGGTCCTCCTTGCTGGCACGGGCCCGGATAGCGGCGGCGATTTCTTCGCAGGACAGGCCCCACATCTTCGGGTCGTCCACGATGTTCGCCGCCTCCTTGAACGCCTCGGCCCTCGCCTCCCGCACCCGCTCTGCGATCAGGGCGTCAAGAGCGGTGGTGTCGGGCAACGGCAAGGCCTTGATCTCTCGGGCAGCAGCGGCCAGGGCAGCGTTGGTGCAGGCATCAGGCCATCCGCGAGCAGCCGGGGTGATCCGTGCAAGCGCATCCTCCCGCATCCGCATCACGGCTGCCGCTGTCTTTGCGGAGGCGAGGTCCCGTTCAGCAGATAGGGCAGTAATTAGCCGTAGGGCTTCGGTGCGGACTTCCCTGCCTGCCTTGCTTTCTGCGACCAGCCAGTAGATGCGCTCGATATTCTCCCGCGACGTGTCGATCCGCTCGGGCGCTTGCGTGTCGGGGGCGGGATGGGCGTCGAGTTGCGCGCCGAACTCATCCACGACTACCTTTGCGATCCGCAGGGCGTTGCGCGATGGCCCGCCCATATAGACGGTTGGGTGGTCGATGATTTGAGCAATGCCGGTGATAAGCTGATCGCGTTCGCTTAGCATCTCTGTCACTCCCCCGTCTCCTTCTGACTGTCGGTGAAGGCGGCATGGATCGCGGCAGCAAAGGTCGCCACGTCAGCGTCAATCGTCTTGTCGTCCCATTCTCCTGCCGATTGCTCTTGAATGAGCGGGCGCAGAAATTCGGTTGAGGTCAGCCGGTCGCGCATCCGCGCCAGTTCCGCTTGCAGCCGCTCGTTCTCTGCCTGTAGCGCGGCGATGGCGTCTGCGGCATCCCAGCCATCATGGCCCAACGGTTCGTATTCATCGGCCCTGCGCAACCGCCGTTCAAGTTCCGCCGTATTCGTGGCATTGGCAGGGGTGGAGAGTTGCGCTAGCAGGCTTTCCAGATCGTCACGGTAGGCGGTATCCCTCGGCCACTGGCTTATCTCGTCGGATGCCCATTGCCGGATTTCCTCTGCCATCCTGGCGCTGACGTGCAGGGCGATGATGCCGGTCATTGGTGGTGCCTCCATGGCGCGGTATCAAGGATCGGGTTTAGGGTGCGCCCATATTCGTCATCTGGCCGACCAACGAATGCTTCCACTGACAAAACAGCTTCCATGTCAGGGGCAATATCGCGCCAGTCCGATCCACTGACCGATGCCGGATCGTTGCGAACGGACACGCACCGGAACAAGTCTTCGGCGGAACTGCGCAGCGCAGGCAGGCACACTTCGCGCAAGCATTTTTCCATAGCCCCTACAGACTGTGGACCGCCTTCATGGCGCAGGAAATCCAGTTCAATCAGCATTTCGTTCATGTCGATGACGGTTTGAATGTGATCGCGTATTTTCTCGGCCTCGTCCTTGCTCCAAAGCGAGGCGTCACCAGCGTCTGTCACCATGTCGGCGTGATCCTGGCGCTGCTTTTCGAGCCATTCGAGAAGCCGTTTCGTACGGCGATCCAGATTGTCAGTCATGGTCATTTCTCCCACAGATAAGGCCGTCCAGCCTCGCCGCCGTGCATGTCCACCATGACGCGCATGTCGTGCAGAAGGTTGGCGTTGAACAGCAGATGCTTCTTCGTTATGCGACCGCACCGTGTCGGCCCCGCCATGGACCGGATCAGGCGGATGACATGCTCCATCTCGTCGGCATTGCGATGGATCAGCCCCCGGATCTCGTCATGCGTCATGCGAGGATTGCCGCGCTCGAAGAACTTCGGATCAGGATATCGGGCCATGGCTTCAAAGCCGGTGATCGGCCCATTGATGCCGAGGAAGGTGCGGTATCGGGTCGCGGTCATGCCGATCCCTCCCCGGTAGGCTGGGACAGGGCGGGAAGCGGCATCCAAAAGTCAGGCTCCCAAACGCCATGATGCCCTTTCCAGGAGCCAGTCTTGCCGTTCTTGTGATATTGGTAACTGACGATCTGGTGGATGATGCCCCAATCTCGACGGATCGCGCCCAAGATGTGCGGGCCGCTGCCATAGCTGGATGGCGTCCCTTTCGGCGCCGTGTCCATCGTCTGCCATCCCGCCTCACGGGTGCGGAGAGCGGACAGTTCGGCGCGCAGGGCAAGCACCTCGGCGGCAAGGTCGGGGGCGGCGGCGATTAGCCTTCCGTTCGGCAAACTCTGTTTGGGGTCCATCCACTTCGGGATCGGGAACGATGTCTTGGCAATCGTCTTGGCCCAACCGCCTTTAACGAAGTCGTCATCGCCGCCGTGATGGGTGCAAACGGCGGTCAGGTCGGCTCCGAGCCGCCACGGCCCTGGCGTTGCGCTGTCCATCAGCCGCCGCAGTTCCTCGTCGCTGATCCGGGGGCGGTCAGTCATGGCCGGACCTCCGGGGCGGGTTGCGTCACGGCTTGGACGCCGCTCATTACGCGCCCATCTGCAATGACCATTGATGGCGCCCATCCCGGTCCCATTACAAATCGCTCTGCTTGGTCACGGCCCCACCCAGAAACGCCCGGAGTTCCACCCCATAGTTCCTGCCAGCTTGGTTCAAGGCATCGTTTCTGATCCCAGAAATCGCCATGGTCTGCGAGGTATTGGATCAGTTCTTCTTGCGTTTCGAAGGCTGGAGAAACTGGGGTGCCTTCGCTGACCGTTTCCCATACCTGAAACCAGATAGCTTCTTCGTCTGACCAAGGCCGATAATATTCCGGAGATGGGGCAGTGTTCTCACTCGCCCAATCGCACACATTAGCGTAACAATCCCGCTCGAATTTATCCATTCCACCGGATCGGATACGGTCAAAATCGCTTAGCCAGTCTGCGCAAGCCTCTTGGTAGGTTCTGTCATACATCGGCTGATAGTGTGTGCGACCATAGCGATCTTCTTTGAAAGGGTGGTCCCAGTTTGCGGGAACCTTCCTGATTTCGCGTCCCATGTCAGTCGGCTCCTATGCCGGGTTGTGTGGAAAAGGGGCGGCAGCACAGCGATATGCCGCCGCCCAGGTGCCCGCGCTGTTTGGGAGGCTCCGCCGACGTGACAAGGCGGGCGCGGGGGTCGGGGTGTGTCATCGCGGAACAGCCGGTCCATGCAGCGGCTTTTTCCACTTGCTGGCTTTTGATCCAGCCATGACGCTTTTAGGCTTCCAGATCCCGAGGTGCTTCTTGCGCACTCGGTCGTCCTTGGCGCGCTGCGCTACGTCCTCGGCGGTCTTGGCCCGGTGGGCTTCGCGAATTGCAGGGGCAAGGTTGCTTTCCCGGTGTTCGCCGCCGTTGCAAAGGGCAATGATGTGGTCGCAGTCCCATTTGTCGCCTGCGCGGATCTTCCGGCCTGTCAGGTGGCAAATGCCGCCATGGGCCTCGAAGATGCGCAGCCGGACGCGGGGCGGGATAGCGGCATCGTCAGTCTTGCCGATCCATTCGTCAACAGCCCGGCTCATGCGAATTCTTCCTCGTATTTCAGAGCCTCTGGATCAGTCAGCCGCACCCCCTGCGGCGCGTATCGCTGATGAACCGCGTCCAGGTAGGCCGTCATCTGCTTGACGCTCATCAGGGACGTGACCGGCACTTGCAGGCGCTTGACGATCTCGCGCTGCCCCTCGTAGTCGAACCGTCCGATGCTGCGCTGCCAGCTGTCCCGGAAACCGTCGCTGTCACCGGACAGGATCGGCACCCCATGCGTGACCTTGCAGTCGGCGCGGACGGTTTCCACGTCCATGTCGCCAAGCTGGCGGCTGATGTCCTGATACCAGCGGAAGGACAGCCTCTGTTGGCGTCCTGACAGGCTGGCCCCTTGTGCCCATGAGACAGTGAGAGGCAACTTGCGTTCAGACAGCCGCTTGGCAAGGGCGTCGATATGGGAAGGGTCGCGAAGGATAAGGGTCGCCATCACCGCCCCCTCTCGACATGCTCACGGGCCAACCAGTCGGCCACAGCTTCCGCCGCATCCTCAAGCTGCTGCCTGGTAGCCCGCGCATCCGTCAGGGCATGTGCGCAGAAGTCGATGAACAGCGTCCGAGGGGCCGTGGGGTCGCGCTCTAACTGTTCAAGGACGACAGCACGGATGCGGTCGTCGGTGAGTGCCGGGGCGGTCATGCTGCCACCTGCGGCTTGTTGCGGGCCTTCGCTGCCTTGGCGGCGTCGATGACGCGCGCATCGGCTTTCAGATCAGCCGGAAGGTCGCGCCAGATGGCATTCGCCGCATCGAGCGTGTCAGCCTTGGCGAAGCAGTCCACGGCTTCCTGCACGGCGCTGTCGTCAACGTTGACGCCAACATTCTCTCGGCTCTTGTCATACAGAGCCAAGCCGAACGGATTGCCGAAACTGCGCAGGCCCCTTTTCAGGCTGTCGGTTACAGCCTCCTTGATCGCGCTTTCGTGGGCCAAACCGAGATCCACGTCATAGCCATGACCGGCGCCCACATCCTCGCGTGTTACGCCGTCCACTGTCACTCGGACGGTAGCGACATAGGTCACACCCCAGCCGTCTTTTTCGTTCGGCGCCTTGCCGATCTTGCGGGCGCGTTCCATTACAACTTTGCAGTCCACCAGCGTGTAGGACCAGCCGTCGAAGCCGAAGATGCGATTGGCTTCGGCCATGACATGCCAACCCTCAAGATAGTCGCCCTTCGGCCCGAATTGCTTCGCGGGTTTGACGTGTGCCGGTTCCAGCTTCTTCGCCAGTTCGCTCGATGCTTTCTGCCAGTCCATCACGCGGCCTCCTTCTGATAGCCCGGCCCGAACCCTGCGGGCGGGGGTGTCCAATCACATGCGGGGATGCCGTCAGCCAGTTGGAGCAGCTTCCACGCGGCGGCGATGCGCCATTCCCGGTCAGGATCGCCGGGGGCGTAGCGGGATGCCTCGGTCAGCATCAGGCGGAGGTTGTCCCAGGTGGACATGGTGGGGGTGCCGCGCATTAGGCCCCGCCCTTCCGAGCCGCCTCAAGCGCGCGCAGCCGTGCCAGTTCAGCATCAAGACGGCGGCTTTTCTCAACGCGGATCGCGGCAATGCTTTCCTGTGCTTCATCGCGCAGTTTGACGAGCCGATCGAACTCACGATCCAGGTGTTCGTCCGAGTGGTTTTCCAGGTCGTTGCTCATGTCATCGGATCCTTTCGGTGTTGTGTTGGGTTGACGCTGGCCCGGGCTGATGAGGAGGGGAGCCCGGGCCAGCAGACCGCGCGGGAGGAGGGCGCGCGGATGGCTATGGCTTGATGCCGGTCCCGCCGCAGCGGTGGCATGGGGGATGGGTGGGGTCGCCGTATTCGTGCACGTCCGTCAGGTGGCCGAAGCCTCGGCAGGTGTGGCAGATCGTGTCGGCTGCGGTTGCGCCTTCGGGTATGCGCCAGCGCGAGGCGGGCGGGTTGTAGTTGCGCCAGTAGTCGTGCAGTCGCTCAATCTCCGCGAAGATTTCCGCCATGACGGCTGCTTCATCCGTCGCGGGGGCGGCGTCCTTCATTGCCGCCACCGCTTGCGATGCTGGCAGCAGATCCAGTCGTCACGGTCGGCCCTGTCCATGAACAGCGCGATCTGCTGGATACAGGCACAAATATGCCGCTGGCCGGTGTCACGGTGGACGAAAACGATAGCGCGCATGGTCAGTCCTCCTCGGGGATCATGTGACGGGCGGAGTGCGTAATGGTGCTGGTGACGGCGCGGTCCCACTCGGCGGCTGCTTGCATCGCCTCATACAGGGTGCGACGGACCAGCCATGGGCCGCAGCGCCGACGGACGCGATAGCCGTGGGTGCCCTGTTCGATCACCCACACGTTGCGGGTCCATTGGCCTGTATCGCGCTCATAGGACCATTGGCGGCGCAGAGTGCGGTAGGACAGCCAATCGGTGATGAGGCGGATCATGCGTCCTCCTCCCGGATCAGCCGGACCGGGCGGGTGCGGATCGCGGCCAATTGCGCCGGGTCCAGCAGCGAGGCCGTGGCGTCGATCTGCCGTTCCATCGCCATGAGCAGCTGCTTGGCCCACTGAACCTCGGCGCCGTCCATCAGGTCGTCGTCGTGCTGCATGGCCTTGAGGTAGTTGCGCAGCGGGTCGTAGGCTTCGTCGGCATAGGTGGCGACAACTGCGGAGGTCATGTCACCGGCCCTCCGCAACAGCCGCGCCGCATTCCGCAGCACTCAGCCCCGCACAAGCGGCAGGACGGGCATAGGCGCGATCCGTAGCGGACCAGACCGAAGCCAGAGCAAGCAGGGCGATCAGGACGCCGACCCACAGATCTATCATCGCGATGGCGATGCGGCGCTGACGGTCTAAGCCGTGGCGGTCGGTGTGCCAGTCGTGCAGTTCTTCGGGGGTCGGGCGGGTCATTCTGCGGCCTCCATCTGCACGGGCGCCAGCATCAGCCGAAGCTGACGTTCTTGGGCATCCCACGCGGCATCCCACGCGGCATCCCTCGCGGCAGCCCACGCGGCATCCCTCGCGGCATCCCACCCGGCATCCCTCGCGGCAGCCCTCGCGGCAGCCCACGCGGCAGCCCACGCGGCATCCCTCGCGGCATCCATCGCGGCAGCCCTCGCGGCAGCCCTTTCCTCATCGGAAGCTTCATCGCTCCGTAGCATGGCGATCTGGTTGCGGACGCGATGGTCATCAGGTCGCTCGGCCTCAAAATGATGCACGACCTGTTCCGCGCACCATGCCTGAAAATGCCGGGCCAAGCGATCATCCGGCATGGCGTAGGACAGCACCCAAAGTGCGTCGTCCAGGCCATTGCTGTCCAAGACGGTCAGCAGGTCCAGCGGCTCGTCATCGGCGCGGGTCTTGCCGAGAGTGGACAGCAACTTGGTCCAGCCATCGGTGCAGGGGTTAGCCGCACGGATGGCGTTGAGCGTCGTCGTGGATGCGTAGCTCATTCCAGCCCCCTCTTGCTGGCCGCGTCCACCACATGGGCAGGCGGGATTTCGTGATAAGCTGCACAGGGCAGGGTGATTGCGGGGGAACAGAGATCGCGGGACAGGCGGTCGGCTGCGTAGATGCTTTCGATCAGCCAGGACGCGACGATCTCGTTTGGGACGCCGTGAAAGCCGGGGGCGCTCATTCCAGCCACCAAATCTTCACCATCATCACAAGCAGCCCGGTGAGAATGAAGGCGATGACTCCGGCAAATGCGTATTCCACTTCGGTATGAGGCACCAGCGTCACAGCACCATTGCAGATGTTTGTAATGATAGCGTCGGTGAGGCCGGTCTTCTTGACGATGCACTCAGCGAGGTTGGCATCTACGTCGATCATTTCGCCACCTGCGCGATCCGGGCGGACATGCGTTCAGCCCACGACACGATCCGGGCAGCCATGCGATAGGGATGCTCCGTCTGTGCCACGCAGTAGGTGGCGAGGCGCAGCGTTTCCTTGCGGTCGGACAGAAGCGTGTCCATGCCAGCGGGGAACAGGATCGGCGCAAGGGCCGGGCGGGGGAGAGGGCGAGTGAGGAAGTGGATGGTCATTTGACACCCCCGCATGCGGCAACCCGCGCTTCCAAGCCGATGATCTTGCCCTTGCTGGTCGCGATGTGACCGGCAACATCACCGCCAGTCAGGGACGATACCGGGATACCTACGAGGAAAACGCCGATGGCGTCACCGGCAACAGCGCCCTTCTGCTTGCTTTCAAGATCGGCGAGGGTCTGGCGTTCCGACGCCAGATCCGCAGATGCGGCGCGGCAGTCGTGGGATGCATACGCGTTGCCCATGGACACGGGCGCGATGCTGGCGGGGTTCTGCGCGCAAGCTGCAAGCGAAAGGGCGGCTGCGGCGATGATCGGGAATTTCATGGTGTGGTCCTCCTTTGTTGCTCGACCCCAGAGCGGCTGCACCTGTTGGCGGTCTGCCGGGCGGTGCGTGGTCGTGGGGTATAGGGCGATATTGCGCCGATAGAAAATGTTTGGCAACATAAAAAATGCCCTTGCGGAAAAAATAATTCTGCGCCATTATCAGTTCATGGAAAAGCTGATCGCATATCTGGAAAAACCCCGTTGGCGCAGAAAAGAGAAGGACTTTGCCGCGAAGGTCGGAATTTCCCAATCGCGCCTGTCGAAACTCAAGGCTGGCGCAGAGCCTAGCATCCTTGAGGCAAGCAAGATAGCATCCGCAACAGGCGGGCGCGTTCCCATGTCCGCGTGGGTCAAGGACACCGTAAAATGAGCGTGGTCGCATCGCCTTACATAGATGCAGGCATCGTCTGGTTTGCCGGGCTTGGCTTCCGTCCCGCCGTCTGGACGCCCCCGCACCGCGCCGATGGCGTGGACCCGGCCCGTCTGGTCCCTGCGCCTGACGCCGATCTGCCCTTCCTCGCAAAGTATGACGCGCTTGAGGCGTTCATCCCCGCCTCCGGCTATGCCTGGGGCACCTGGATCCCCGCCCCGCAGCCTGCCACCCCGTCCGCTGCATCGCTGGCTGGCGTGGTGCCTGGCACTCCGGTCCATGGCACCCCCTGGTTCCCCGCTGCACCGCTGATCCCCGGCGAACCCGATCCGTGGTTCCCGTGCTGTGTCGAGACGCCGACCTATCCCGCGCCGCTGCCTGAGCCTGCGCCCGTTCCCGTCCCGGCATCCGCTGGCCTGCTGATCGCGGCCATTGCTGCCCTTTTCATCATTCGGAGGAAGTCATGACAGCGCATCCGCGTCTTGCGGAATACCGCGCGTTCATCGCGTCTCGTGCTATCGCAAGCACGAAAGCTGGCTTTGATCACCAGCCCATAAACAGCCATGCCAAGAAGCATCAGGCATCGGTTCTGGAATTTGCGCTGGCGAAGGGAAAGGCTGCGGCCTTCCTTGATACCGGCTTGGGCAAGTCGTTCATTGAACTGGAATTTGCCCGGCAGTGCGCCGAAGAAACCGCCAAGCCGTCCTTGATCCTTACACCCCTCGCAGTAGCCGGTCAGATGGTCCGCGAGGGGCATAAGTTCAACATCGATGCTCGCCAGATCAGAGAACAGTCGGAAGTCGGCGATGGCGTGATGGTAGCAAACTACGAGCGCCTTGCCAAGCTGGACCCGGAAGCCTTCGGCGCGGTCGTTCTGGACGAAAGCAGCATCCTGAAATCGTTCGCGGGCAAGACGCGCGCGGTCCTTCAAGATGCGTTTGAAGCCACCCCCTACAAGCTGGCCGCTACCGCCACGCCTTCGCCTAACGATCACACCGAACTGGGCAATCATGCCGAGTTCCTGGGCGTCATGCGCCAACAGGAAATGCTGTCCAAGTGGTTCATCAACGACACCGCCACGGCATCGCAGGAATGGCGCCTCAAGGGCCATGCTGTTGAAGCCTTCTGGCAGTGGGTGGCATCTTGGGCGCGCTGCGCCACGCTGCCGTCTGACCTGGGCGGCGATGACACGGGATACATCCTGCCCGAGATAGACCGGCGCATTCATGAGGTCGCGGCAGACCGCCAGGAGAACGTGGCGCAGGGCATGCTGTTCCGCATCCCTGAACTGTCCGCCACCAGCTTCCACAACGAGAAGCGCCTGACCTTGCGGGAACGCTGCGAACGGGCTGCCGAACTGGCGACCCATGACAAGCCCGTCACGGTCTGGTGCGAGACGAACGACGAAAGCGACCTGCTGGCGAAGATGGTGCCGGGCGCGGTTGAGGTCCACGGGTCGTTGGATGCCGACGAAAAGGAACGCCGCCTGCTGTCGTTCGTGAAAGGCGAGACGCGGGCGCTGGTCACAAAGCCGAAGTTGGCGGGGTTCGGATTGAACTTCCAGCACTGCGCCCATGCGGTCTTTGCCAGCATCAGCTTCTCCTACGAGCAGCACTACCAGGCCGTGCGCCGGTCGCATCGTTTCGGCCAGTCCGAGGTCGTCCGCAATGACGTGGTGATCGCAGACACCGAAGCCGCGATCTGGCGGGTGATCACCGAGAAGTCGGCCAAGCACGACGAAATGAAGCGCCGCATGGCCGCAGCCATGAAGCAGGCACAAACCGAAGGCTCTCGCCGCGTGGTCTATGACCGCCCGCTTGATCTAGCCTTCCCTCATTGGATCAGGGGCAACGCATGAAACAGCCGAAGTATCAAGGCGCCGGGTGGGCAGTTCACAATGTGGACTGTATCGAAGGCATGTATGTCATGCCCGGCCAGAGCATTGACTGCGCCATCTTCTCGCCCCCCTTCGGCGACCTGTTCGTCTATTCGGACAGCGAACGCGACCTTGGCAATGCGGGCGAAGGTCATGCCTTCGTCAAGCAATACCAGTTCTTCGCCGAGGCCCTGACCCGCGTGATGAAGCCGGGCCGCATCGTCTGCGTCCATTGCACCGACCTGCCGACCCGCAAGGGCAAGCACGGCTATATCGGCCTGCAAGACTTCTCTGGCGATCTGATCAAGGCCCATACCGATGCCGGGCTGATCTACCACGGCCGCACGACGATATGGAAAGACCCGGTTGTCGAGATGCAGCGCACGAAAGCTTTGGGCCTTCTCTACAAGCAGATCCGCAAGGACAGCAGCATGAACCGCGTCGGGATGCCCGACTATATGTTGTTCTTCCGCGCGCCGGGCGACAACCCGGATCGGATCGAACACGCCGCACCGGGCGACACCGCCGCCGCGCTGCCGATTGCCCGCAAGTGGCTGGCAGAGATGCACCGGCACGGCCTGGCATCCGCCACGCCATCGGATGCCGTCCTGGCGGAAATGCTCAAGCACGTCGAGTTCGACGTTTACGAATGGCAGCGCCTCGCCTCGCCCGTCTGGATGAACATCCAGCAGGGCAACGTCCTGAACCGCATGAAGGCCGCAGGCGACGAGCGCCATGTCTGCCCATTGCAGCTGGACGTGATCGAGAACTGCCTGCGCCTCTACAGCAAGCCCGGCGATGTGGTCATGGACCCGTTCAACGGCATCGGCAGCACCGGCTATCAAGCGGTCAAGATGGGGCGTCGTTATCTCGGTTTTGAACTCAAGCCAGAATACTACGACGCAACCGGGGAGAACCTGAAAGAAGCCGAGCGCATCTGCGGCGATTTGTTCGGGGCTGCGGCATGACATGCGCTGCCACCATCCTGACTGCAACGGCATCGGCTCTTTCGGCTTCGTCGCCCCTCCCGGCCATGAGCGAACCAAGCCCCTGCGCGCCTGCCGGGAACATCGAGACTGGGCCGAGCAGCGATGGCAGGACCGCTATCATCGCCAGCCGCTGCAAGCGCATGACCTTCCGCAGCAACGAGGTTCGGAAGCGGTATCTGGCGATACACAACCTGTTCGCCAGCAAGACCTGTTCGGGTGACACATGATCGTCACCCAGATCATCCTTCCCTGGCCCCCTGTTGCCATGTCGCCCAATGCCACCCGGCAGGGCAACTGGCGCGGCAAGACCGAGGCAGCGAAGCGTTACAAGGCCGACTGCTGGGCCATCTGCAAGGCCGCTGGCGTCCGCGCCATCGACGCGCAGTCCGTCGAGGCCACCATCATCTTCTGCCCGCCTTCCCGCCGCGCCTTCGATTTGGACAACGCCCTGGCCCGCATCAAGCAGGGCATTGACGCCATCGCAGAGGCCATCGGCGTCGATGACAGCAAGTGGCGCAGCATCACCTTAGAGCGCGGCCAAGTCTGCAAGGATGGCGGCATCATCGTGCATATCCATGAGGTTTCAGCATGAGCATCAAGATCATGTCTGCGGTCTTTGAAAGCGAGACCCTTGGCCCGACCGAGCGGCTTATCATGCTTGCCCTGGCCGACCACGCCGATGATGCCGGGCGCTGCTACCCCTCCATATCGCGCCTGTGCCAGCGGACAGGATTGGGCGAGCGGGCTGTTCAGAACAACCTGAAAGCACTCGTCGCGAAGGGTCACGTCACCATCGTTCCGAACGCGGGGCAGGGGCTGGCGAACCTGTATTTCGTCAGTGCAACCCCCGCATCAGATGCACCCCCGCACGAGATGCACCCCCGCACCAAATGCGCCGATACCCCCGCACCTCGTTCCAAAACCCCCGCACGAGATGCACCCAAACCATCAAGAAACACCATTGAACCGTCAAAGGAGGTTAGCGCGCGTGCGGAACTCCTGACTGTTCTCAGCCCCGAAGTCGCTGACGCCTACATCGAACACCGCCGCATCAAGCGGGCCAAACTCTCGGCCCATGCGGCTCAACTCATCGCCAAGAAACTCATCAACCATCCGAACCCTGACGCCGTGGTCGAGCAATCCATTGCTCAGGGCTGGACCGGGGTTTTCCCGGAAAGCGTAGGAGGACCAAATGCAGCAGCACGTCCCGTCAATTCGTCTCGCGGCCAGCAGCCCCAAGGCGGTCAACAATTCACTGGCCTCGCTGGCGCAGCAATGCGGCGTAGAGCTGCGCGTCAGCAGGGATATGGAAGCGAAGTATGACAAGCACGGCGCCTTTCTCGGCTATGAGCCGAACGGCAAGACGCTGGCTGTCGTGAACGGCACCCCCGAAGCCATCGAAGCTATGCAGGCCCGCATGGAGGGTGCCTTCGCCGCGCCGTCCGACGATCAGGTGGAACTATGGCTTGCGGAACTGGATCAGATTGCCCCGCGCCGCGCTTCCTCGACGGCTGATGACGATCTGCGCATGAACGCCTACTTGTCGCGGCTCGTGGCCTATCCGGCTGACGTGGTGCGCGAGGCTCTCTTGCAGCATCGCTGGCGCTTCTTCCCGTCGTGGGCTGAACTGGCAGATGTTTGCGACGAACTGGTAGCACACCGCCGCGCCGTCCGCGCGGAACTGGATCGCGCGGCCAGCCGGATCAGGGAACGCGAACTGCGCGCCAGAGCCTTGCCGGATCAGTCCACCTATCACCGCACGGCTGATGAGGAACGCGAGGCCCGTCGTCGCGCCGTCGCTTCGGTTGCTGACATCCTCGCAGGCATGAAGGCCAAGGTTGAGGAACAGGAAGCAGCCGACAAGGAGCGCGCTGAAACTGCCGCCGCCAGCTACCAACGCTTCCGCCAGCCCCCGGAGGCTGCGGAATGACCGACCAATCCCACAGCTTCCTGACCGATGCCGACCGCGCGGCCATTGCCAACATCGGCAACCGCGCGACCGTCCGCGAGATCGCCCGCCAGGTCTGCGCAGAAACCGGCACCAGCTACGCCGCCGTCATGGGTAGCAACCGCGCCGC
>Ga0194112_10001027_pt1 | contig 40971 bp, 32 predicted proteins | sample TA2MahC400mmetaG_FD_146191 | JGI IMG/M metagenome (GOLD analysis project Ga0194112, IMG submission 146191) | Freshwater microbial communities from Lake Tanganyika, Tanzania - TA2015016 Mahale Deep Cast 400m | ecosystem: Environmental > Aquatic > Freshwater > Lake | place: Tanzania: Lake... | reverse complement strand
CTGGTCGTGGACATCAAAGGCCGGCGCTCCAACCAGATCGTGCGCCAGGCGTTGACGGTGCTGGCCAACATGAAGCACCGCGGCGCGCTGGGCGCCGAACCCAACACCGGGGACGGCGCGGGCATCTTGATGCAATTGCCGCACGCGTTCCTGCGCACAGTCTGCGCGGCCGAGGGGTTCAGCCTGCCCGCGGCCGGCGATTACGGGGCCGGCATGGTCTTCCTGCCGCCTGATCCCGAGCGACAGGCCGCGTGCGAGCGGCGCTTCGCAGAGATCATCCGAGATGAGGGCCAGGCGGTGCTGGGCTGGCGCACGGTTCCCACCGACGGCCGCACTCTCGGCAAGACCGCGCGTGCTGGCGAGCCGGTCGTGCGGCAGGTGTTCATCGGCCGCGGCGATGGGATCGCCGACGAGATGGCGTTCGAACGCAAGCTGTTCGTCATCCGCCGGTTGGCCGAGAAAGCCATCCGCTATGCTCCCGACGGCGACAACTTCTTCTACATCCCCAGCCTCTCGTGTCGCACGCTCGTCTACAAGGGTATGCTCACCGCAACCCAGGTGCCAGAATTCTACCCTGACTTGAGCCGACCAGAGATGGAGGCCGCGATCGCCCTGGTGCACTCTCGGTTCAGCACCAACACCTTCCCCAGTTGGGCCCGCGCCCAGCCGTTCCGCTACATGCTGCACAACGGCGAGATCAACACCATCCGCGGCAACCAGAACTGGATGTACGCGCGCCAGGCCGCCTTCGAGTCGGATCTGTTCGGCGATGATCTGAAACGCGTGCTGCCGGTCATCAACGCCGACGGCAGCGATTCGGCCATGTTCGACAACGCGCTGGAGTTCATGATGCTCGCCGGCCGCTCGTTGGCCCATACGGTCATGATGATGATCCCGGAGCCGTGGAGCGGCGATCCGGACATGAGCGCAGAAAAGCGCGCCTTCTACGAATTTCATGCCTGTCTGATGGAGCCGTGGGACGGCCCGGCTTCGATCGCCTTCACCGACGGCCGCTACGCCGGCGCGGTCCTGGATCGCAACGGTCTGCGCCCCTCGCGCTACTACATCACCAAAGATGACCTGCTCGTCCTGGCGTCCGAGGTGGGCGTGCTGGATATCCCGCCCGCGTCGGTGGTCGAGAAGGGGCGCTTGCGAGCGGGGCGGATGTTGCTGGTGGACACCCAGGAGGGGCGGCTGATCTCGGATGAGGAGCTGAAGCAGGAGATCGCCGCGGCTCAGCCTTACGCGAAGTGGCTGCAAGATAACCTGATCGAGCTGAAGGATGTTCCCGACCGGTCCAGCGACCGGCCGACGCCGGGCGGGCGCGAGGAGCCGTTGGCGAGCCGCCAGTTGGCCTTCGGCTACACCTACGAAGACCTCAACCTGATCCTGGGCCCGATGGCGCGCGATGGCGTGGAGCCGGTCGGCTCGATGGGCAACGATACGCCGCCGGCCGTGCTGTCCGACAAGCCGCAGGTGCTCTATTCCTACTTCAAGCAACTGTTCGCCCAGGTCACCAATCCGCCGATTGACGCCATGCGGGAGGAGTTGGTCACCAGCAAGGCGGTCGCGCTCGGCGCGGAAGGCAATCTGCTGAAGCCAGGGGCGCAAAGCTGCCGGCAGGTGATCCTGAAGCGGCCGATCGTGACGGGCCGCGAGTTCGCTAAGATCCAGAGCCTGAACCTGCCGGGGCTGCGCAGCGTGATGCTGCCGATCCTCTTCCGGGCATCTGATGGCGCGACAGGGCTGCCTGCGTCCCGCGCCGCGGGACTGACTCGCGGCATGGATGCGCTGTGCGCGGCGGCCGATGCGGCCATTCGGGACGGCGCGAGCATCCTGATCCTCTCGGACCGCGGGGTAGATGCCGAGCACGCGGCGATCCCGGCGCTGCTGGCGGTGGCCGGGTTGCACCATCATCTGATCCGGCAGGGGACGCGCACGCAGGTGGGGCTGGTGGTCGAGTCGGGCGAGCCGCGCGAGGTACACCATTTCGCGCTGCTGATCGGCTATGGCGCGGGCGCCATCTATCCGTACCTGGCCTTCGAGACCCTCCACGACATGATCCGCCGCGGTCTGTTGAAGGATGTATCCTACGAGCGCGGGGTCGAGAATTACATCGCCGCGGTCGTTAAGGGCGTGGTCAAAGTGATGTCCAAGATGGGCATCTCCACCATTGACGGCTATCGCGGCGCGCAAGTGTTCGAGGCGTTGGGGCTGAGCGCCGAGGTGGTTGACCGCTACTTCACGTGGACGGCCTCGCGCATCGGCGGTGCGGGGATAGATGTCATCGCAAGCGAGGCGCTCCAGCGCCACGAGCGCGCGTTCGCCGGCCGCAGCGGCCAGCCGCAGACGCTGGATACCGGCGGCCACTATCACTGGCGTTCAGACGGCGAGCACCATGTCCTGAACCCCATGACGGTGCACTTGCTCCAGCGAGCCTGTCGCGACGGCGACTACCAGATCTTCAAGCAGTACTCCGCGCTGATCAACGACCACACTGCCGCGCCCGCCTATCTGCGCAGCTTGCTAGACTTCGACTTCGCCTCCCAGCCGATTCCTCTCGCCGAGGTCGAGCCGATCGAATCCATCGTGCGGCGCTTCAAGACCGGCGGCATGTCCTACGGCTCCATCAGCCAGGAGGCGCACGAGGCGCTGGCCATCGCCATGAATCGGCTGGGCGGCAAGAGCAACTCGGGCGAGGGCGGCGAGGACCCGGCGCGCTACGCGCTGCTGCCGAACGGCGACTCGCGTTCGAGCGCCATCAAACAGGTCGCGTCCGGTCGCTTCGGCGTCACCAGCCTCTATCTGACGAACGCCAGAGAGATTCAGATCAAGATCGCGCAGGGCGCCAAGCCCGGCGAAGGCGGCCAACTGCCGGGTCGCAAGGTGTATCCCTGGATCGCGGCCACGCGGCATTCGACGCCTGGCGTGGGGCTGATCTCGCCCCCGCCCCATCATGACATCTACTCCATCGAGGACCTGGCTGAGCTGATCTACAACCTGAAGAACTCCAACCCCGCGGCGCGCATCAGCGTTAAGCTGGTGTCAGAGGTGGGCGTGGGCACGATCGCTGCGGGCGTGGCGAAGGGTCATGCCGACGTGATCCTGATCAGCGGCTACGATGGCGGCACAGGCGCCTCGCCCCAGACGGGCATCAAACACGCCGGGCTGCCGTGGGAGTTGGGGCTGTCCGAGACGCACCAGACTTTGTTGGTCAACGACCTGCGCAGCCGGGTGGTGTTGGAGACGGATGGCCAGCTCAGAACAGGTCGCGATGTCGTGATCGCTGCGCTGCTCGGCGCGGAGGAGTTCGGCTTTGCCACCGCGCCGCTGGTGACGTTGGGGTGCACCATGATGCGCGTGTGCCATCTCGATACCTGTCCGATGGGCGTGGCCACCCAGAACCCTGAGCTGCGCAAGAACTTCACCGGCGATCCGGCCTACGTCGTCAACTTCATGCGTTTTGTGGCGCAGGAAGTGCGCGAACTGATGGCGCAGCTCGGCTTCCGCGCCTTCGATGAGATGGTAGGCCGCTCCGATCGGCTGCTGCGGCGCAAGCTGAACGGCCATTGGAAAGCCGAGGGGGTTGATCTGACCGCCATCCTGGCCCGGCCCCAAGTGCCCGAAACGGTGGGCGGCCGGTTTCAAAAGCCGCAGGATCACGGCGTGGACCATACGCTCGATCGGCAAGTGCTGATTCCCTTGTGCGAGCCCGCGCTGGCCCGGGGCGAGCCCATCCGCGCCAGCCTGCCGATCCGCAACACCAACCGCTCGACCGGCACGACGCTGGGCTGCGAGGTTACCCGGCGTTACGGCGCGGCCGGCCTGCTCGAGGACACGATCTGGCTGGACTTCACCGGATCGGCCGGCCAGAGCTTCGGCGCGTTTCTGCCGCCAGGCGTCACCCTGACGCTGGAAGGGGACGCCAACGACTACTTCGGCAAGGGGCTATCGGGCGGCAAGCTCGTCATCTATCCGCCGGCCGATATCACCTTTGCGCCGGAGACGAACATTATCATCGGCAACGTCGCCCTCTACGGCGCGACCAGCGGCGAAGCGTATGTGCGAGGGATGGCTGGCGAGCGGTTCGCGGTGCGCAACAGCGGCGCTCGTGCTGTGGTCGAGGCGGTTGGCGATCATGGCTGTGAGTACATGACCGGCGGCCGGGTGGTGGTGTTGGGGCCAACGGGCCGCAACTTCGCGGCCGGCATGTCGGGCGGCATCGCCTACGTGCTGGATGAAGCCGGCGACTTCGACCGCCGCTGCAACCAGGAGATGGTCGCTCTGGAGCGTCCAGACGTTGACGAGACCGAACAGATCAAGGCGATGATTCAGCAGCACGTCGCGTATACCGCCAGCGATCTCGGTCGCGCCATCCTGGCGCGCTGGTCCGAGTTGGCGCCGAAGTTCGTGAAGGTGATGCCCAAGGACTACCAGCGGATGCTCGAAGCTCTGGCATGGGTCAAGCAGGCAGGGTTGAGCGGTGAACGGGCCGAGATGGCGGCCTTCGAGGCGAACAAGAGCGATGCGGCGCGCGTGAGCGGCAACTGATCTTTGTGGTGGAGAGGATTCCTTGCATGGGCAAACCAACTGGCTTTATCGAATACTCGCGTGAGTTGGCCCAGGATCGCTTTGCTGATGAGCGCGCCCTGGACTATCTGGAGTTTCACCTGACCCTTTCTGATGACCGGCTGACCAGCCAGGCTGCGCGCTGTATGAGCTGCGGCCTGCCCTTCTGTCACACCGGCGCCCTGATCAGCGGCATGGCTTCGGGTTGCCCCCTCAACAACTTGATCCCGGAATGGAACCACCTGGTCTACAACGGCTTGTGGAAAGAGGCGCTGCACCGTCTGTCGAAGACCAACAATTTCCCGGAGTTCACGGCGCGCGTCTGTCCTGCGCCGTGCGAAGGCTCGTGCACGCTGGCGTTGCGCGAGGCGCCGGTGACGATCAAACAGATCGAGTATGCGATCATCGAGCGCGGCTTCGAGGAGGGCTGGATTCTGCCGACCCCGCCGCCTGTGCGCATCGGCAAGCGGGTCGCGGTCGTCGGTTCGGGGCCGGCAGGGCTCGCGTGCGCGGATCAGCTCAACAACGCCGGCCACTGGGTCACGGTCTTCGAGCGCGCGGATCGCATCGGCGGCCTGCTGATGTATGGCATCCCCAACATGAAGCTTGACAAACGCGTCGTCGAGCGGCGGGTGGATTTGATGGCGGCCGAGGGGGTGGTCTTCGTGCCGAACACGGAAGTGGGGGTGGATCTGGCGGCGAGCCAGCTCCTGGCTGAGTTCGACGCCGTGGTGCTCTGCGGCGGCGCCACCCGGCCGCGCGATCTACGCATCGAAGGTCGTGAGTTGGCTGGCATTCATCTGGCGGTGGACTTTCTCAGCGCGGATACCCGCAGCATGTTGGACGATGACGGGATTGGCGATTGGGTTTCGGCGCGACACAAAGATGTCATCGTGATCGGCGGCGGCGACACCGGCACTGATTGTGTGGCGACGGCGATCCGCCACGGCTGCAACAGCGTGGCGCAATTCGAAATCCTGCCGGAGCTCCCGCTGCGTCGTCTGCCCAGCAACCCCTGGCCCGAATGGCCGCGCATCCTCAAGGTAGACTACGGCCAGGAAGAGGCGCTCGTCGCCTTCGGCAAAGACCCGCGCGAATACTGCGTGCAGACGAAGCGATTCGTGGGCGACAGCCAGGGTCGGGTGCGAGAGGCGCACACTGTCCGGGTCGAGGTCGGCCGCGATGACCGGGGAGGCATGAAGTTCACCGAGATACGGGGGTCGGAGCAGCGGTGGCCTGCGCAACTCGTGCTTCTGGCGATGGGGTTTCTCGGTCCCGAAGAGGGGCTCCTGAACCAACTGGGCGTGGAGCGCGATGGCCGTTCCAACGTGAAGGCGCCATATGACAAGTTCACCACCAACGTGCCGGGCGTCTTCGCGGCCGGCGACATGCGCCGTGGGCAAAGCCTGGTCGTGTGGGCGATCCGCGAAGGCCGCAGCGCCGCGCGCGAGGTGGATCGGTATCTGATGGGAACGACGGCGCTGGCATGAAGATCGATCTGTTGGCCCGGGCATCATCGCGCTGGTCAGCCATCTCGCGCATGTTGCTGGATGCAATCCATAGCGGCGCGCTGGCTTTCGAGGAAGTCGGCATGCTCCGGTTTTCGGCCTTGCGGCACGAAGCCCAGCGGCGTGATAGCCCTTAACCGCGACGAACGGCACATGGTGAACATCACATGCGAAGACCAGCGACCGCGCGTTTCGCCTTTGACGGCAGTCAGACCAAGGTGTATACTGTGGCAGAGACCGCTCCTTGGCATAGGGCTCAGCAGCGGCGAGAAGATGCGGAGCAAGACCCAGATATGAGGTGAGGCATGGTATTAGCCGTTGAAGCGCTGATTGACACGGCGGGCAACGTTAAGGTTCTCCACCCGATTACGATTTCGGCCGCGCGCCGCGCGTTTGTTGTGATTATTGATGAGCCTTCGCTTCCTGTGGCTGAGACCGCTTTGCTCAGCGAAGCGGTGTTGGCCGAAGATTGGCTACGCCCGGAGGAAGATGCCGCATGGTCATACCTGCAGCAGGCAACATCGTAACACCTCACAGCGCCCCGCGCAGCAGCTTCTCCTTGCTCGCCATGTAGTGCTGGAAATTCGGCCAGCTCACGTCCGGCGGCACGGTGTGATCTACAGCCGGGATGAACCCCCCCTCCTCGATCAGCGGCCGCAGGGCGCGCAGGTGCGCGTCAATCGCCTCCGGCCCTTCGGCCAGGATGCGCTTGTCTACGCCGCCCCACAGCCGCAAGCTCTTCCCGAACTTCTTGCGCAGCCGCACCGGGTCCTGATCCGACGCACGCTCCAACGGCCACAGGACATCTACACCCGCATCCATGAACAGCGGCACGAGCACTTCCGGGTTGCCGTCGGTGTCAATCGCCACGTAGCGGCAGCCGTGCGACTTGTAGAACTCGATCACGCGCTTGAGCCGTGGGTAGATGAAGATCTTGTACGCCTTCGGGCTGATCAGCGGCCCATTCTTCATCGAAAGGTCCTCGTTGAAGCAGACGTACTCGACATTCGTCTTCTCGAGAACCGGCCGGGCCGCCTCGATCAGGAAGTCAGCGTGGTGCTCCATGATGTCGTGGACGAGCTCCGGCTGATCGTATAGCGCGTACGACAGCGGCTCGGTGCCCATCAGGTCGCGGGCGAACCAGTAGAAGCCGAGGGTGGTGCAGTTCGGGCCGAAGACGAGCGGATAGTCGCGCGTCCGCCAGCTATTCAGGCGCGTGACCCACCAGTTCGGCTCATAACGGTCAGCCTGGATGCGCAGGCGATGCTTGTAGGCTCGCCAACTGGGCAGATCGGTCACCGGGAAGCCGATGTAGGTGTCCATAGACATCCGGCCGCCGCGCACGGTCCCTTCTTTCAGCGCCTTGCGAATGCGGCCCCAGTTGTCGCGGAAGGTGACGGTGCGCTCATCCTTCGCGAGCGTTTCCGCCTCGAAGGGCGGAAGGGGGTCGCCGCGGAAGCGAATGAACTCGCGCGGATCCATCCCCTGTTCGGCGTCGCCCGAGAACCAATCCCAATGATAGCGGGTCGGGTCGAGACCCTCCGACTCCCAGCGGTCGCGCGTTTGCGGCCACGCGCCCAGCTCCCAGTTGGGGACGCGGTCAACGGGCCGATACTCCATGACGGCCAGAAAACGTTCGAGGTGCGTTGGCATGAATCACTCCTGTCAATAATACGCCACCTGTTTCGGCCCGATGTCCACGGCGAACGCCAGGGCATCGAAGCTGCGCTTCAGCAGGTCGAACCGGACCGCGGCATGGGCCGGGTCATTCCACAAATTGTCGAACTCGCCGGGGTCAGCCTGCAGATCGAACAGCTCGCCGAGGGGATGGCCGTGGTAGACGACCAGCTTGTAGCGTTGGTCGCGGAACATGGTGGCATAGGTACCCTCGAAGAGGCCTTGACGACCTGGCGCGTCCGGGTTCAGCGCGCGGTAATACTCGCAGCGCACGAAGTCGCGATGCACGTGGGGTTCAGCCTGGCCGGTCAGAATCGGCAGCAGTGAACGGCCCTGCACCCGTTCGGGCATCGGCAGGCCGCACGCGTGCAGCAAGGTCGGCGCCAGGTCGGTCAGCTCCACCAACGCATCGCTGACCAGGCCCGCCTGGAAGCGACCAGGCCACGAGATGAGCAACGGCACGCGCACCAGCCCCTCGTAGAACCGGCAGCCCTTGAGCAGCAGACCGTGATCGCCCAGCATCTCGCCGTGATCGCTGGTGAAGATGACGATCGTCCGCTCGCGCTGCCCCAGGCGCTCCACAACCTGCATCATGCGCCCCACCGCCATGTCAAGCAACTCGATCATGGCGTAGTAGGCGGCCTGGATCCTCTTCGCGTCGAACTCCTCTGGCCGGCGAGCCGGGTTCTGGAAATCCACATCGCTCAGCCTTGCCTGGCTCGCCAGATCGCTCTCCTGGAAGAGGGGGCCGGGGAGCGCCGCCGGATCGTAATGCGCCAGGATCTCGGCCGGCGGATCGAACGGCGCGTGCGGATCGAAGGGGTTGACGCTCATCAGCCAGGGGCGGTCCCCCGCCTGTTCGATGAACGCAATGGCCCGCTCGGCGCACCAGATGCTCTGATGCAGTTCGACGGGCAACGCTTCGGGTGAAGCCTTGACCAGGTCGGGGTCGTAGCCGCGGCCTCGCAGCCAGTCGGCGTAGGCGTGGCCCGCGGGCCAGTTGTTTTCGGGGTGGTGGCTCCACTCGAAGACGCGATAGCCGTCATCCCCGCGCGGCTCGATGCGGCCCTGGGCGCCGGCCAGGTGCAGCTTACCGGCCAGCCCGGTGTCATAGCCCGCGTCGGCCAGCAGCCTGGAGATGAGCGGCGCAGCGCCGGCCCAGACCTCGTTGCCGTTGGTGCAGGCGTGGACCGTGCTGGGATACATGCCGGTCAGGAAGCTCGCGCGACTGGGTGTGCAGATGGGGCTCTGGCAGAAGGCATGGGTGAACGCCACCCCCTCGGCCGCCAGGCGGTCGAGGTTGGGCGTGTGCACGTGCGGATTGCCCAGCGCGCCGATCGTGTCGTAACGCTGCTGGTCAGTGCAGATCCAGAGGATGTTGGGTCGGTCGGGCATGATGACTGTGCTCCTGTGGAACTGTTGCAATGAAGTCGGAGCGTTGGACCCCCCGCAAGCTTCAGGGGTTCCCCGCGGTGTTCAGGCGCTCCATCTGTTCGGGAGTCAACGTCACTTCCAGGCTTTTCAGGTTCTCTGCGAGCTGCGCCAACGAGGTCGGCGCGGTCAGTGGGATGATCGCCGGGTGTGAACCGATCAGCCAGGCATAGATGATCTGGTTGGGGGTCGCGCCGGCCTGATCTGCTATCTCAGCCAGCACCGCCAGCCGGCGCTCGGAATCGGCTCCCGCGTACTGCCTGGGCAGCGATTTGTCCTGTCGGGTATACGTGCCGCCCAGCAGCGGGCTATAGGCCAACATGCGGAAATCGGGGTTCTCGCGGCAGTAGTCGAGCAGCTCATCCGTGCCGCTCCGCTGCCGGCCGAACGCGGCCCCAGGTTGCGGCCGGAGGTAGGTGAACCGCTGCTGGATGCAGCAGTACTCTGCCCAGCCGCGGCTGCGGCTGAGCTGGCGCGCGCGTTCGATGCGCCACGTCAGGTAGTTGGAGCAACCCAAGGCCCGCACCTTGCCGGCCTTGACCGCGCGATCGAAGGCCGCCAGCGTCTCCTCCAGGGGATTCTCCCGGATGTCGCCGTGCGCGTAGTAGAGGTCAACGTGGTCCGTGCCCAGGCGACGCAGGCTGCCGTCGAGCTCGGCGGCGATCGTGCTGGCTGCCAGGCTGGCCCCTATGTCCGCCCGGTTGAAGCCGACCTTGGTGGCGATGACGAGTTGGCTGCGGTTGCCGCGCGCGCACATCCACTTGCCAAGCACCGTCTCGCTCTCGATGCCGACGCCGCCCGCGTGCCACATCGAGTAGTTGTTGGCGGTATCCATGAACCGGCCGCCGGCCTCGAAATAGGCGTCCAGGATGGCGAACGAGGTCCGCTCATCCACCCTGGTGCCGAACGGGAGGATGCCCAGGCACAACGCGCTGACCTCCATCCCAGAGTGTCCCAACGTCAGAGTTTTCATGGCGTGTCATCTCCTTCCCTGTAGCTCCCTATCTGTTGACCGGCGCCCTCACCCGGCAACCAGTCCAGGGCAGACCCAGCGGATGCGGAGCGCTTCCTGGCGCGCCTGGTACGCTCCGCGCCGTCCGTCCGATCAACTCTGTGAGGTTAGTGACCACGGTATTGACCAACAGCCGACGCACACCGCTGTTGTACGCGGCCAGCCGCTCCTGGAGCAACTGCTGGGTCGCCGCCCACTCGCTCCAATCCAAGACCCAGGCTGAATCGTCCGGTTCTTCGCCGCGCCGGTAGGCTTCGTAGAAAATCTCCGTGGGTACGCCGTACTTGCGCTCGAAAACCAACAAGTCTTCTCGCATCGCCTGAATGTCGCGCATGATGTCATCAAGGGTCATGGTCATTCCTCCGCCCACCGCCAGGCGTATCGAACCTCGCACACTTCAACCTGCTGCGGGCTTCACTATACCACAATCCTGTTTTCCGAGGCAACCTGGCAACGGTTCTCCCAGTAGTTCCGATTAGGACATATGTCCTAATCGGAATTGCTGCGGTTCTCCTTCGTTGTTCTGCTGATCCTCCTGAGCGTACTCCTGCCAGCAGGCAGCCCGCCTGCGGTGGCGCAACAGCCACAGGCCGCGCCTCACGCGGCTTTCCGCGGCAGCCCCATCTCCGCGAGAATCGCTTCAACTCCCATTATATCACACCGGGAGGCTGCTCAGCATATGGTGGATTGGACGCCGGTCCAGAGGTACGCGATCTCCTTCGCGGTGAGCCGCACCTCGGCCGCCGCGCAACTGGCCCGCACCTGCTCGGCCGTGCGGCAGCCGGCGATGGGGAAGACAGGGAATGGCTGGCTGAGCAGATAGCCCAGCGCGATCTGGTTGGGGGTGCAGCCGCGTCTGGCGGCCAGCTCCCGCGCGCGATCAAGCCGGGCGAAGTTCTCCTGGCCAGCGTAGAGGCGGGGAACGGGTTTGGGGACCTGATGGGCCTCCCGAGACCCACCCGGTTTGGCGGCGTCAGGTCTGGCATACTTGCCGGAGAAGAAGCCGCCGGCCTGCGACGAGTAGGCCACGACAGGCAGGCCGGTGCGCTGGTGATAGGCCAGCATCGGCTCGTCCATGTACAACATGCCAGCGAATCCCGCCGCGGCAGGGTTCGCGGTCGCCAGGCTCCAGCCGATCTGGCTGGCCTGGAAGCCGGTCAGCTTGTGGACACGAGCATAGCTCGCCGCCTCAGCCAGACGCGGCGCCGTCCAATTGGACGCGCCGATCGCCCGGATGCGGCCGGCCGCCAGGTGGTCGTTCAGCACACCCAGGATTTCGCCCACGGGCACGGCAGGGTCGTCGCGGTGGAGCCAGTAGAGGTCAATGGCGTCGGTCTGCAGGTCGGTCAGGCTGGCGCAGAGGTCAGCCGTGATCTCGGCCGGGGAGAGGCGCGAAAGGTGCATCGTCGCCAGTTCTGGATGGCCGCCTTTGGTCCCGATGATCATGCGCGAGCGCAGCCCGCGCGCCTTCAGCCAGGCGCCCAACACGCGCTCGCTGGCCCCGGCGCCGGCCGTGGCCCACGCGCCGTAGACGCGGGCTGTGTCGAGGAATGACCCGCCCTGTTCGGCGAACGCATCGAGCAGCGCCCACGCCTGCTCGGCCGGAATGCCGGTACCATACTGCCCGCAGCCCAGGCAGATGGCGGAGGGGGTGAGGTGGGCGTTGGACAAGGATAGATATCTCATAAGCCAATAAGCGAAGAGATGCTGTCGAGGAGACGGGTCAGATCCATCAGTGGAGTGGGCTCAACAGTGTGCTCGCCGATGTGACAATGATAGGGCGCACCGGGCAGCGAGAGAAAATGCGGCGTGTTGTCCCAACGCCGGCGTAACACCGCCCGACTTCCATCCATCCATTGATAGCGATAGTCATCCACGAATGCTGTCGCCCTTCCTGAAGTTACATGGAGCGCCACTTCGAGGAAATCGCCGTTGCGAAGGGTGCAGCGGGCACGCAGATAGCCATCCAGCCGATTTACCGTCTGACGGATCAATTCAATGGTTTGGACGACTGGATGGCTAAGCAGGACAGCATATTCGTGTTCGATCAGGCTCTGAACCGACACAATCTACTCTCGCAGTTGGCCGCTTAACGCCTCGACGGCTTTGGTCAGCCGGGCGTACATCTTGTAGGTGACGTTCCACTCGAAGGCATCCAGATCGTCGCCCGCCTGGCCGGCCTGATATCGTGCGTAGAAGTCGCTCGATGCGATTCCGTATTGCTGTTCGAAGCGCAGCAACTCACTCCGCAGGTACGCTAACTGAGCTTCATCCTGTTGTACCTGACGCTCAAGGAGCTTCCGCAGAGTCAAGTCCACCACGCTGTCTCGGTATCCTTGCGCGTAGAGCTGTTCCAGAGCCTGGAGTCGCTCTACGGTCGGTGATGCAACGGTCATTTTCGCTCTCCCTCTGTCCTCTTATCCGTGTCATCGTTTGGTCGGCGATTCGACCGTATTCTAAGCGCGAAGGAACACAGCGTCAAGCGCGGTTGTGTTACACCGTCTCAATCGCCGGATCGTCCATTCGCACCCGCCGGCCCTCGCGGGTCGAGACGTAGGTGGCGAGCACCATGCGCAGCGAGGCGCGGCCCTCCTCGACCGTGGCGATGGGGCCGGCCCGGCTGTGGAAGAAGTCCGAAAGGGCTTTGGAGAGGGCGGCGATGCGCATGCCGTGGTTGGTCGGGCTGGGAATCTGGCTAGAGGTCCAGTCTTTCTTGTCGAGCATGTACCACTTCTGCCCGACCGCGCCGGCCGGCCGCGGCACGTTGCAGCTCGGCACGTCGCCGTAATTCTGGACGATGCTGCCCCGTTCGCCGATCACCTCGACCGTGTTCTCGGCCGCCACGCAGGTGAAGGAGCAGACCACTTCGGCCAGCAGGCCGTCGGCGTAGCGATAGATGGCGATGCCGTTGTCGTTGGGCGCAAGCGGGTTCAGCAGCGAGGAGATCTCAGCCGTGACCGTCTCCGGCGCGCCCAGCAGCCAGTGGATGAAGTCAATCGGATGCGCCGCGTCGTCGGCCCAGATGTCGCGGTTGAGCTCCGCGTCGAAGTGCCACATGCTGGGGATATCCCAAAGCTGCGAGGGCAGCCCGTGTCGCCGGCGCACCATGAAGATCTTGCCGAGCGCGCCGCTTGCGATGATCTCCTTGATCTCGATGTTCTGGGGATCGGCGCGCATCTGCCAGGCCATCGTGAAGGGGACGCCGTGGCGCTGCACCGCAGCGACGATGCGATCGGCCTGCGGCATGGTGAGCGCCAGCGGCTTCTGGAGCGCGATCATCTTGCCGGCCGCGGCCGCCCTTTCGACCGCATCAGCGTGCATGGATGTCTCCACCCCAATCACCACCGCCGGCATGTCGGGCCGGGCCAGGAATGCGTCCAGGTCAACGTGGCCCTCTGCGCCGAAGTTGTCGCAGTTCTTCTTCAGTCGCGCCGCGTCGTGATCCCACCCTGCAACCAGGTTGATCTCCAGGGCCGGGTTCTGCTTCCACTGGTTGCAGTACATCCCCACATGCCCGTGCGCGAAGCCGAGGATACCTACGTTGATTGTCATGATGAGCGTCTCCATGAAACGTGATGCGTGAAACCTGAAACGTCAAACGTTCGCCATGCGTTGATTCGTCATCCGCCATTTGCAATTTGCTATTTCTCCACGCCCGTGATCACCACCCCCTGCACGAAGAGCCGTTGGGCGAAGAAGAAGAGAAGGACACAAGGCAGGAGAGCCATCATGGAGGCAGCCATCATCTTGGGCATGTCCACGACACCCATATGAGCGGTCTGGAACATGCGCAGCCCCAGGCTGACGGGGAACTTCATCTGCGACTGGAGGTAGACCAACGGGTAGATCAGGTCGTTCCAGTAGTAGAAGAACGCGAAGATGGCGACAGTGGCGATGACCGGCTTCGATAACGGCATGAAGATCTGGGCATAGATGCGGGGAGTCGAACAGCCGTCAATGCGCGCGGCGTCCTCCAGCTCGCGCGGGATGCCCAGAAACCATTGGCGGAACAGGAAGATGTGGTAGGCGTTGCCGAAGAAGGCAGGCACGATGAACGGGAGATAGGTGTCGAGCCAGCCCACGTAGCTGAACATCATGAAGTGCGGCACGATCACGACCCAGGCCGGCAACATCAGCGTGGTCAGGTTGATGAAGAAGAGGACGTTGCGGCCCGGAAACCGCAGCCGGGCGAAACCAAAGCCGGCCAGCGAACTGCCGATCAGTGTGCCGATGATGCCGCCGCTGGCGATGGTCAGGCTGTTCAGGATGTAACGTCCAAACGGCGTCTTCTGGAACACCGCCGGATAGTTTTCCCAGATGAATTGGCTCGGAATCCACACGATAGGCCACGTCTGCACCTCAGCCAGCGTCTTCAGGCTGGTCGAGAGCATCCAGAAAAAGGGCACCATCAAGAAGACGCTGCCGGCGACCAACAGCGCATAGGTGACGCTGGCTTGCACGACCTGGCGCCGGCTCACGCGCAGACCGGCGGCGCGCACGGCAGGGACGGCTGAGGATTTGGTTAAGATCTGAGCTCCAGTCGTCATTTCGCCCTCCCTACACGTCTTCGCGCGCGCCGGCGTAGAAGACCCACCGCCGGGAGGTGCCGAAGACGAAGATCGTCAGCGCTGCGATGATTGCGAACAGCATCCAGGCCAGAGTGGAGGCGTAGGCGAAGCGGAGCGACTGGAACGCGGTGAAGTAGATATTGAGTCCGAAGAAATAGGTGGCGTATTGCGGCCCGCCGCCGGTCATAACGTAGGCGCTCTCAAAGATCTGGAACGCACCGATCAGACCGGTGATCAGCACGAAGAAGATGGTCGGCGTCAGCATCGGCAGGGTGATGTGCCACAACTGCCGCACGCGGTTCGCGCCGTCAATGGCGGCTGACTCGTACAGCTCGGTCGGGATGGATTGCAGGCCGGCCAGGTAGATGATCATGCTGCCGCCGACGCCCCAGATGGACATGATGACGAATGCCACCATCACCCACTTCGGGTCCACCAGCCAGCCGATGGGTTCTACCCCGAAGACCATCAGGATCGCATTGAGGATGCCCCACTGCTTGTGAAAGACAAACTGCCAGAGGATAGCGACTGCCACGCCGCTGGTGACGGCAGGAAGGTAGTAGATCGAGCGAAAGACGAAAATTCCCCGCACGCGCTGATTCATCAGGAGGGCAATCGCCAGGCCGATGGACAGATTGAGGGGCAAGTAGCCGACGACGAAGGCGAACGTGGAGCGGATGGAATCCAGGAAGCGGGGGTCCTTGGTGAACATGTACACGTAGTTCTCGAAACCGATCAGCTGCGGCGCGCCGCGGGCCGCGTAGTCAGTGAAGCTGAGAAACAGGGAGTAGAGCATGGGGCCGAAGCGGAACATCAGAAAGCCGAGGATCCACGGCAGGATGAAGAGATAGCCTTCCAGGGCTTCCCGGCGAGCCAATCCGGACTTCGGCGTTTGGAATTTCAGCGCCATGAAGGGGGCCTCCCAACGAATAGAGTGTTTGACAGGACCATGATACAACACGTGCCAGGCGCCTGGCAAGCGCCTGGCACGTCAAGCCAGGTGAACCTTAGCCGAGGCTGGCCTTGTTCACGTCAATGATGCGCTTCAGCTCAGCGTCGAAGTCCACCAGCACCTTGGCGGGATCGGCGTCTGACGGGCCGCTGAGCAACGGCACGATCATGTTGTTCCAGGCGGTGCCATAGTCCTGCCAGTAAGGCGGATAGGGCGCGGCCGCGGCGGCCTCCATCTGCTTGCCGAAGATGGCGACGTTCTTGGGTGGCATGCCGCCCTTGGCGGCCGTTTCGTTCCAGCGCGGCACCGAGCTCTTGCGGCCGGGAATGCTGCGCAACGGGTCCGAAATCAGCACATTGGTGGATTCGGTGCTCGTCAGGAACTTGTTGAAGGTCCAGGCCGCTTCGAGGGCCTTGGTGTTCTTCGCGATGCCCCAGGCGCCGCCAGCCGCGTTGAGGCACGCCGCGCCAGTCGGCGACTTGGGCATGGCCTGCACGTCGAAGTCAAACTTGTCCTGGATGACACTGCGGAGGTTGACCGTGGCCCATGAGCCCTGGAAGGCCATCGGCACCAATCCGCCGCCAAATGGATTCACGCCCTGTGGCATGGCGCCGGCCTCTGGATAGAGGCCCTGCTTGCGGGCAGAGATGAACCACTTGAAGCACTCCAGGTTTTCTTTGCTGTTCACCAGGCTGGTCTTGAAGTCGTCCGACCAGATCTTGCCCCCCCAGCCAAACATGACCCCGTGGAAGACCCAGTTCCACAGGTACATATCGAGGCCCCAGGTCTTGAACTGGTTGCCTTCCTTCTTGATGAACTTCAGTGCCAGTTGGAGGAGGTCATCCCACTTCCAGTTCTCGGCGGCGGGATAGCCGACCTTGGCCTCGTCGAACCATTTCTTGTTATAGTAGATGCCGATGTTCGAGAAGTCGTAGGGCAGTGCGTAGATGTGGCCTTTCCACTTCATCTGGGCCAACTCCGCCGGCCAGAAGTCATCCACGTTGACTTCCTTCGCATCGCGATCAACGAGGGGTTGCAAGTCAACGGTCCACCCCTTGCTGGCGTATACCGGGACGTCGAAGGTGCGCGTGTACCAGACGTCGGGCAGTTGGCCGCCCGCGCCTTGAGTATTGATGGAGTTGTAGAACTCACTGCCGGCGATGTCCAGGTATTCGACATCGATGTTCGGGTTCTTGGCCGCGAAATTCTCCAGCACCTTCTTGAAGAGCGGCACATCGGCTGCGCCGTGGTTGGAGATGAAGCGAATCTTGGCCTTGGCCGGGGCAGGGGCCTTGGTCGGCTCAGCCTTGGGCGCGGCCGGAGCCGCGGGGGCGGGCGCAGGGGCGGGCGCGCAGGCGGCCAGGGCCGAGCCCAGGCCAGCGAAGGCGGCGCCACGGAGGAAGTCGCGGCGATTCAGCTTGTCCATCGTTGTGCTCCTTGTGGGTAATGCTTTGAAAATTGGTCAGGCCATGGCGTTCGTGCGATCGAACAGAAATGGGTGGAAACGTTGCGTGGAATGCTGGGATGTGGCTGCCTCACCTCCTTTGCGGAAGACAGACCGCCGATGGCAGGACTACGAGCCGTACTCCTGCTCAGCCGACCTTCGCCGGATTGCCAGGGTTGCAATTGGCCTTTGATCACCGACAGGTTTGTGTTATTATTACCGCGGCGAACAGCCAAAAGCCAGTAGTGCAGTGCCGGATTGTGCCAGGTTGTGCCGCCTGTGGGCCATTATGGATCGCATACAGTTCCAGCAACAGGTCAGCGACCTCTACATCCATCTCTACGATCTCGTCTACCTGCGCACCCATCCATTGACGGATGTGCTGGTCCTAGATGCAGCCGCCTCGCGCAAACAGAAAGGCTGGCAGTTGCACAACCTGTTGCTGGAGGCGATCAATGAACTGGATCCTGGACCGCGTGCACCTCCCTATTCGCGCGAATGGCGACGCTATCGGCTGATGGTGGAGCGCTACAAGCATGGCCTCGAACCGGGCGCCATCATGCAGGAGATAGCTGTCAGCAAGCGGCAGTACTATCGCGAGCATGAAGCCGCGATCGAGGCGATCGCATGCGTGTTGTGGGAGCACTATATTGCTCAGTCATCCCTGCTCACCTCACCGGCCGCAACCCCAGCCGGCGCCCCAACCAGCTACCTGGAGCTCTTGCGCCTGGAAACTGCGCGGACGGCTCAGGCTGGTCGCTATGCCCATCTGAATGACATCGTGTCCGGCGCCGTGGCGCTGTTGGGCGAAAAGCTGCGGCACAACAAGCTGAATCTTGACTTGACCCTGCCGGAAGCCCTGCCGGCTGTCGCCGCGGACCAGGCCCTGTTGCGCCAGATGGTGTTGGGCATGATAGGCTATCTTGTCGAGCGCGCCAGCGACGCCACCCTGCAGGTGAATGTGGTAGCTGACGAGGCGGCTCTCCTGTTTTCTCTGCAGATTGATCCGGTCACGGCTCTCCGACCAACGGCGTTTGCCGAAGCGCAGGAACGATGCGCGGCATTTGCAGAAATGGGGGCGTTGATCGGAGTCAGCTCCCGACCGCTTCACGCTGGCCCAACCGTGATAGGTTTTCAGATACGCTTGCCAGCGGAAACCCGACGAGCGGTTCTGGTGGTGGATGACAACGAGGACGTCCTGGAGTTTTTCCGACGGTGTCTTGCGCCGCATGGCTACCGGGTCCTGGCCGTCACTTCCGGCCAACAAGCACTCGACCTGGCGTCGCAACTCCAGCCCTATGCCATCACGCTCGACCTGATGCTGCCGGGAGAAGATGGTTGGAACGTGCTACAGAACCTGCTCAACCGACCGCGCACGCGACGGATCCCCGTGATTATCTGCTCTGTCTTGAAGCAGAAAGAACTGGCCCTCTCCTTGGGGGCAGCGGCCTTCCTGGCGAAACCGGTCACCGAACGGGAGCTCTTGGCGGCTCTACAGGCGCTGGAAGCCCGACAGCCGGCCGCAGGGCTGGCATAGCGGTAACGCCCACCAGGTTCTGCACCCACCTGATCACTTCGGCCGAGACCCAGGGTGCGCCCCTTGCAATCGTGATCGAGCCGGGTTGGCTCTCCTGCACGTCCGGTTCGTCTTGCGCCGTGACGATGACAATGGGAATGTCGCGCCATTCGGGCCGCGCTCGCATCTGCTTGACCAGTTCCGGCCCTGAGATGTCTGGCAGCCGGATGTCGAGCAGTACCAGGTCAGGCCGGCGCCGCTGCATCATCGCCAGCGCCTCCTGGCCGCTGTAGGCGCTGGTCATCCGATAGCGTCGCACCGGGCTGTCGAGCAGTCGGCCCATGAGTTGCACGAAGTCCTCGGCATCATCAACAACCAGCACGTGGTCCACCTTCTCCCCGAACTGGCGCAGCACATCCCATAGCGCCTGGCGCGAGATCGGCTTGACCAGATAGCCCTCCACCTCCAGCCTCTGCGCCATCGAGCCTTCCCCTGGCAACGGGCAGGCCATCACGGGTGTCTGCGGGATGCCCCAGGCGCGCGCGATCTCCTCCAGGTCGCCGGGTGTCCAGGTCCGCTCGGCTTGATCCACGACGACTGCCTGCGGCAACAGCCGCGCCGCAGCCGTCTGCGCTTGCGCCAGGTCGGGTGCGATGACCGTGTTGCAGCCATGTACGTACCGCGCCAGCATGGTCGAAGCCGCCAGGCTCCGTGTCACCGCCAGCAGCACAGGTTTTTCGCTCTCTGCGCCCGAGATCGCGCCCGCCGCCCTGACTGTAGGCGGCATGGTGGTCGCGTCCCAATCCTCGCGAGCAACAGGCAGGCTGAAGTAGAAGGTGCTCCCCACCCCTACCTGGCTCTCCACCCAGATGTGCCCACCATGCAGCGCCACAAAGCGTTTGCTGATCGCCAGCCCCAGCCCAGCGCCGTCATGACGGCGCTGGGTGCCGCCGTCGGCCTGATGGAAGTCATCGAAGATAAGACCGAGCTGTCCCTCGGGGATCCCCGTCCCTGTATCGGCGACCGAGAAGATCACCAGCGCCTCGCGACGCCGAACGCTTACCGTCACGCTGCCCTTGTCGGTGAAGCGGGCGGCATTGTTCAGGAGGTTAAAAAGCACCTGCCGGATGCGCGTCGGATCAACCCACAATGGCGGCAGGTCCGGTTCGATGTCGAGCCTGAGCGCCAATCCCTGCGACTCGATCAGGCTGCGGGCCGTGTTCACTGCCTCCCGAACCAGGGCGGCCGGATCGGCCTCCTCCTGCACCAAAGCCATCTGGGCCGCCTCAAGGCGTGCCAGGTCCAGCACGTCGTTGACCAGTGTTTGCAGATGGCAGGCATTGCGATGGACGATTCGCAGGTCGCGCAAGTAGCGCGCGGAAAGCTGCTCACCGTAGTATTCTGGCGACTGGATCATCAGTTCGGTGAAGCCCACGATCAGATTAAGGGGCGTGCGCAACTCATGGCTGACGGTTTGGGCAAACTGCTGCTTGAGCCGGCGCGCCTCCTCTGCCTGATCCCGCGCAATGGCCAGCAAGTAATTGGCGCGCTCCAGGCGATAAGATGCCTCATCCAACGCCTTGAGAGTTCGCTCGAGCTCCGCCTGACGATCGCGCGCCACCGTTTCGTTGTGACGCGCCTGTTCGTAGCCGCTCCAAACCCATTGCAGGGCCGTATAGAGACGGCGTGTAGAAAGCCACGCCGCCAGCGTGACCAGCGCCAGGGTGACCATGGGTGAACCGACTTCGGCAAACCCCAGGCTGATTCCCGCACGTCCCAAGCCTGCCTCCAACGTCAGCACGAAGGCTGCACCGGCCACCAACGCGAAGGCGGTCTGGCTCAGAAGCGCGCTGGCAAACAGGATGGGTACGATGAACAGATAGGCGGCGGCCGAAGCCAACGAGGCGATGCCCAGCACGGCACAGGCCACAGCACCCAGGATGCCCCAGGCAAGCAGATGTGCGGCCAGCCGCAGCCGGGAGCCCCGCCATACAAAAGCCAGTATGGCGCTGATCAGCAGCACGCCGCTCCCGACCCATGAGGTCAACGACGGAGATGGATCGTAACTGCTACGCGCCAGGTAGGCTCCCCAGATGTTGGCGGCCAGCCACAGATAGCCCGCGGCGCTGCCCAGCAAAGAGATCGCTGTGACCATGCCCTCCTGGAGATTGGCGAAGTAGTCCTGAAAGGTCGGTTCTCGCGCAGCCAGTATCATGCGTTCCTCCCAATGCAATACCAGGTGTTCCTCATCCCGGACACATGGTACAATGGGTTCTGTTGTCCAAGACATCCTGTCCCAAGACCGCCGCTTTGTCAAGCGCGGCGATGTCAGGAATTCACAACACAAGACAGCCCTATCGCTGCCGCACGCGATCTGCGATCGTGTCACAGGCGGCGCGCGCGTCGCTTTTGCGAATCGGGCGTTTTGTGCTACACTGGCCCTGGTCGGAGGTGAGGTATGGAAACCGTGCGAGACATCGCCATCATCATTCTGGCTCTCGAATCTATCGTGATCGGCCTGCTGTTGGCTGTGCTGGTCATCCAGGTGATTCGTCTTGTCAGGCTGCTGCGCGAGGAAGTCATGCCGATCCTGAACTCCACGCAGGAGACTGTGGGAACCGTGCGCGGCACAGCGGCGTTCGTGAGCGATCACCTGGTGCAGCCGATGGTCAAGGTATCGAGCTATGCGGCCGGCGCGCGCCGGGCCGTGAGCATGTTGTTCGGCCGCAGCGGCCGCAATGGACAGGGTCAATGAAAGGAAGGATGCAACATGAGCGATAACGGCGGCGAATTCGTAGTGGGCTTCATCATCGGCGCCCTGGCAGGCGCGGCGGCGGCTCTCATGCTCGCGCCGCAGTCAGGCGAGGCCACGCGCAGGCAGATCGGCGAAAGGGGCATCGAACTGAAGGGCCAGGCCGAACGGCTGGCTGACGAGGCCAAAGCGCGCGCGGCCAAAGCGGCTGAGGAGGCCAGGGCTCGGGCCGAAGAAACGGCCGAGGAAGCTCGCAGCCAGGTCGTCCAGGCCAGCGAGCGCGGCCGGATCGTGTTGACCGAGAACGTCCGCAAGGCCCAGCAAGCGATCCAGGAGACTCAGGCCAGGCTGGGCAAGGCCTCCGAGACGGCCGAGAACCTGGCAGCGTGAGGGGTCACGGGTGACAGGGTGACAAGGTGACAAGGTGACAAGGTGACGGGGTGAGGGATCCGGTCGCCTTGTCGCCTTGTTGTTCTTGGACACGCGGGCTCGAGGTCTCAGCAAGTCACGAATGCAAGCTGAGACGGGGTATGTCTCATAGTGAGGCTTTGCACCGACCGCCGGTCAGCGCATGAACTTCGATCTCCTGTCCCCTGTCTCCTGTCCCCTGTCCCCTGTCCCCTGTCCCCTGTCTCAACTCCCCACGTACAATTGGCGCAACGCCTCCGGCAATCGGCTGAGCAGGTCGCTGGCGAGACCGCCTGACAGCCCCAGGGAACGCGTGACCAGCAGCCCGGCCTGGCCGTGCAGGTAGGCGCCGCAGAGCGCGGCTTCGTAGGGCGGCAGCCCCTGGCCGACCAGACCCGCTATCGCGCCGGCCAACACATCCCCGCTGCCGGCCGTGGCCAGCGTTGGCAGCGCGAAGGGCAACACCGCGGCCCGGCCATCGGGAGCCGCGATAACGGTATGTGCGCCTTTCAGCAGCACGATGTGGCCCCATTGCGCGGCATAGCGTCGGGTTGCCGCGATCCGCTGCCCGTTGATCTCTTCTGGCGTCTGGCCGGTTAGCCGCGCCATTTCGCCGGGGTGCGGCGTCAGGATGCTCTGCGGCGGCAGCCGGCCGGGCCAGTCAGGCAACGCGGCCAGGATGTTCAGCGCGTCTGCATCTATGATGGTGCGCGACAGCCAATGCTCGGCCGGCAGCCCATCGGCCGCAAACAACGCCCTGACGAAGTCTTGCGCATCGTCGCTCGTCGTCAGCCCAGGGCCGATCAGCAAGGCGCCGTAGCCGGCCAGGCTTTGCAGCAGCCGCGGCGCGCCTGCCCCGCAGTGCACGCCCTGGGGATCAGGGAGCGGCAACCAGGTCACCTCGACCAGGATGGATGCCAGGATCGCGTGGAGGGCCGCGGGGATCGCCAGCGTCACCAGCCCAGCGCCGCTGCGGGCTGCGGCTGCCGCGCTCAAATAAGCCGCGCCCGTGTAGTTCAGCGATCCGGCAACGATCATGACCTTGCCGAAGGTACCCTTGTGCGCATCGGGCGGCCGGCCGGGCAACCAGCGACGCACCTCCGACGGGCCCACCAGCTCGGTCATCACCTTGTCGGCCAGGTCGGGCGGCACGCCGATATCGGTGACCGCCAGCAGGCCGCAATGACCCGCGCCTGGGTACTCTAGTTGGCCCCACTTCGGAAACGCAAACGTGACCGTGATCTCGGCGCGCAGGGTTGCAGGGTCGAGCGCGCCGGTGTCGCAGTTCAAGCCGCTGGGGCAGTCCACGGCCAGGATGGCGGGACGCGGCCAGGGCGGGGTGGGTATGGCTCCGGCCTCGTCTTCATCTTCCCAATCCTCGTCCCAATCATCTTCGTATGCATCACCGCCATCATCTTCGTCGTCCAAGACGTCATCATCTGTCTCGTCATCCTCGTCCCAGTCTTCGTAATCCTCGTCGAACGCATCGAGGGGCTCACGCGGAGGGCCGGGCGGCTCCATGTTCAGCCCCAAGGCCTGAGCCTCCATCAACGGGAAGCGGGGAGTGGGCAAGAGCGGCGGGAGCGGCTCTTCAGGCAGAGCAAAGCGGCGGGCGTTGACCTCTTCTCGCACGACCGCCAGCAGCTCGGCCAGGCGGCCCTCGATAGGCCGCGTCGCGCCCGTGCCCAACAGGGCGTCTATCACCAGGTCGGTCTTCTGGACCTCGGCGCGCAGCTTGGTGAAGTCTGCGTCGTTGTCGGACCAGAGGATGGCTACACCGCGTCGGCGGCGTTTGAGTCGTTTGAGGTTCTCGTCTCCCTTCGTGTCGCGTTTCCACACGTAGATGGAAACCTCATGATCCGACTCGAGAAGGTAGTGCGCAGCGACCAGGCCATCGCCGCCGTTGTTGCCAGGTCCCACCAGCACCAGCGCATGGCTTTCCGGCTCGGCGAGCATGAGCGCGCTGGCCAGGGTCGCGACGGACCTGCCTGCCATGTCCATCATGGCGGCATAGGAATGGCCGCGGCCATCGGTCGCCTGTTCGATCTGGCGCATCTCTTCGATGTTTACGATCTTCATGGGAGTCCTCCGGGGAGTGACATTCACGTGGCTGTTGGCGGTCGCACGGCTGCCGCCAGGCGCCAGGCGATCAGGCTCATTGCCGCAAGAACAGGGATCAAGAGGCCCACATAGATCACGCGCAGGGTGACCGAGGGCGACGCGCCGATCGGATCGAGCGGATGGCGCAGCACGCCGGCCGCCGCGGCCAGCGCCGCCACCGCGACGCCGAACAGAGCGTGCGCGCTGGCCGTGAAGCGCGCATGATCCAGGAATCGGCTCACCAGGTAGACGATCAACCAGGCCGCCGCGATCTGCAGCGTCATCGTCACCCGCGGTTCGCCCCACGCGATCCACGGCCCCCAGGTCAGCCGCGTGGCCGGCAAGCTGACGATGAAGTGGCCAACCCAGAAGCACCAGCCGCTGATGGCTAACCCCTGGCTCCACGCGAGCGCCGCGCGGCGCGGCCACGCCAGATAGATCGCCCCCGCGATGCCGGCCGCGATCAGCCCCAGCATTCCTGCCCGGCTGAGCGCGCCGTGCAGATAGACGAGCTTGATGACCGGGCCGATGGTCTTCTCATCGGGCATGACGAGCAGGATCAACGCGCTGAGCGCCGCGCACAATCCCACCAGCAGCCAGAAGATGCGTCGGGCTATCGGCATGACGCGGACCCCTCCTGATGGATGATGACGACCGTCATGATACCCGAAGTCAGGCTGTGCACCAAACCAGGTTGCCCTGCCGCGCCCCACGTCCGATCTGGCGCCTGACAGTCGCTATGGGGGTCCAAGTCCTACACCGCGCGTGGGATGATGGGCAAGACGATGTGCGACGGCCGGCTGGCATCATGGAAGACGGTCTGCATGGCCGGCCGCAGCACTGTCTCCTGACCGAGCGGCCCGCCCGTGTTCGGGTTGCGATTGTAACGCGGGAAGTTGCTGCTGGAGATCTCCAGCCGGATGCGATGCCCGGCCTGGAAAACGTTGCTCGTCGCGCCCAGCGCAATGACGTAGTGATAGACCTCGCTGGGTTTGATTGGCTGCGGTTGATCGGTCGCCGCGCGATAGCTGGCCCGGATGATGCCATCCTGGATGTTGCGCGCAAAGCCGCAGGGTCCGACATCTACGAGCTTGGCCGTGAAGTCGGTGTCGGTCGCGCTGCTGGCCGCCCACAGGTGCACCTCGAGCGGACCGGTGACCTCCAGGTCATGTTCCAACGGCGGGCTGGTGTAGACGAGCACGTCGAACCGATCCTCGATCTCGCGCTGGTCGAAGGCGCCGCCGGGAATCGCGGCCGACCAACAGCAGAGGCCGCCGCCGCGGGTGGGCGTCGGATGCCGCGGGTCGTAGAGGAAGGCGTCCGCTGACTCTTCGGCCGGCGCTTGCGGGTTGAGACCGCCGTCGCCGCGGCGGGAATTGGCCGCGCCGCCGCTGTGCAGGTAGTAGCGCGTGTACTGGCCGCGCGCCAGCGGCCATTCCTGTTCATCGCGCCACTCGTTCGTACCCATCACGAAGATCCGCACCGGCGGCTCATCCATCATGCCGTTCGGAATTCCCCGCAGCCAGTGGTCGAACCAGCGCAACTGGATCTCATCGGGCAGCACCAGCAACGAGGAGGCGCGCAAGCCGAAGTCCACCTGGCCGACCAACCCTTCCATGGGGCCGTGCAGCCACGGCCCCATCAGCAGCCGCTGGCTGATTCGCGCCGTCGCCGAGCCGCCGTTGCGCAGGATGGCTGCGAAGTCGCTGACGGTGCTGGCGGCGAAGATGTCATACCAGCCGCCGATGTGCAAGGCCGGGACCGTGATGCGGTCGTGGGCGCAGGTGATGGGCTGCCAGTAGTCGTCGTGCGCCTGGTGCGCGAGTAGATCGGCGAAGAAGGGGGCGATGCCGCCGCGGCCGATCAGCGGCAGCTCATCCAGCGGCCGACGGGTGAAGGTCTCTCCGCGCGCCATGCCGTCGGCCAGGGCAACGAGCTGGTCGGTCCAGCGCTCCTTCTCCTCGGGCGGGGCCGGCGACCGCATGATAGCCATCTGCGCGCCAGCCACCAGGTTCCAACTCACCGCCGCGCCCAGGGCCAGCGCGCCGCCCGCGAACATGATCCGATACGGATCGCAGAAGGTGACCGCTGGGACGATGGCCTTCAGCGGAGGCGGCTGCATCACGGCCGCAGCCAACTGCGTGAACCCGACATACGATCCACCGAACATCCCAACCGCGCCGTTGGCCCAGGGCTGACACGCAGCCCACATCACGGTGTCATGGCCATCGGCCATCTCGTGGATGAAGGGGTAGCCGTCGCCGTCCGAGCTCCAGCGGCCGCGCGTGTCCTGGATCACCACCGCGTAGCCCCGTTCCGCGGCCAGCAGGGCGAACGCGTTCTGCGAGAAGTTCTTGCCATAGGGAGTGCGCTGCAGGAGCACGGGCAGCGGACCGGCATCGGCCAACCGATACACATCGGCGCGCAGGATCACGCCATCGCGCATGGGGGTTTCGACATCGCGTTCGACAATCAGGGTTCTGCTCATGTTGCCTCCCATCCTGCTATCGCGGCCTGATCAGCGCCTTCACCACCTTGAGACTCTCCACATCGGCCAGCGCCTGGCCTGCATCGGCCAGCCGGTACTCGCCGCTGATCATCCGCTCCCAACCGAAACGGTCGCCATAGCGTGCGACGACCCGCACGCCGCGGTAGAAGTGGCTGAAGTCGGACCCCCAACAGCCGCGGATTTCCAGGTGCTTGCGGTTGATGTCCCAGTGCGGGTTGAGCGCCACCTCGCCCACGTCGGTGTATTGGCCGACGATCACGTAACGCCCGGCGTCGCGGGTCATCTGCATTCCCTCGCGCACGGCGGCCGGGACGCCCGTGGCCTCGATCGTCACATCGGCCCCGCGACCGCCGGTGAGCTCCTTGACGCGGCGGATGCGCCCTCCTGGGGCGTGCTCCGTGATGTCCACTGTCTCGTCAGCGCCGAACGCTCGCGCAACCTCCAGCCGCTGCGCAGGCGCGCCGACGACGATCACCTGGCCCGCGCCCTGAAGCTGCGCCAGGATCACCGCGTTCAGTCCCACCGGCCCGCTGCCCTGGATCACGACGCTGTCGCCAAGCTGGATTTCGGCGCGCTCGATGGCGTGAACCGAGGTTGGCAGGCCGCAGCCGGCCGCAATGAAGCGTTCCGGCGGCAGGTTTGCCGGCAGGCGCAGCGTCTTGACGCCCGGCTTCAGGTAGATCGCCTCGGCCCAGCCGCCCAGCAGCCCTTCGTCGGCCGAATAGGTGATGCCATAGACCCGCCGGCTGGGGCAACGCGTGCTCGCCTTGGCAACCGTGCAATACCAGCACTTGCCGCATGTCTCGTGCACGTCGAGAAAGGTGATGACATCGCCCCCTTGCAGCGCCGCGCCATCGAGATCATTCACCACGCCGCCGGTCTCGGCCACGCGGCCCACGCTCACATGGCCGGGGATGATGGGATAGGGCACGCCGGCCAGGTGGCCGTGGTGCAGGTGCACATCTGTACCACACACCTCGCTGTAGATCGTTTCGAGCAAGATCGCGCCCGGTTCGAGGGCCGGCCGCAGCAGCGCGCGCAGCTCGATCGGCGCGCCGGCTGCAGGCATGACCGCAGCCTGGACGGTCATGCCTGCCGTGGTCATGGTCGGCGACGAGGGGATGCTAGATGAAGGCATCGGGATTGCTCCTGTTGGGCCGGCTGAGCCCTCACATCTGAAGGATGGCGGGACGCTGCCAGGTCTGTCCGGCGGCCGTCGCCGCGATCATCGGCCAGTCGGGAATCGCTGTCAGTATCTCGTTGCCCGCCGGGCCGATCAGGATCGTGTCTTCTGATTTGACGCCGCTGATAGATGGGTTCCACGCATACGCTTGCCCGGCCTGCACCACCTGGTCGGAAGTGGGGCTGCCCACGAACTCGCGCGGCAGATAGCCGGCCGCGCCGCCCTGGTGGTGGAGCTGCCACTCATCGGCGAAGCCTTCGGCTGCGTAGGTCTCGACGGCCGCCTGGAAGATATCAGCGATGCGAGCGCCGGGCCGCGTGCGACCGATGAAGACCGCATCTATCTGGGCGCACGCTCGTTCCTTGCGACGCAGCTCCTCGGGCAGCGGCCCGAAGTGGATCAAGCGCGAGATGGAGCCGACCAGCCCGAACTTGCGTGCACCCAACACCAGTATGGCGTACCGCTCCAATCTCTTGTCGGTGGGCAGGGGGTGGCGGAAGCGGAAGATGCGCTCATCCGCCGCGGCCAGGAGGACGATCGGCTGCGCACCGCGGGCCTGAGTCTCGCGAGACAGCGCGGCGGCCATGGCGTATTCGCTCATGCCGGGGCGCACCTGGCGAATCGCGGCGTTCATGGCCTCGGCGCAGATGCGGCCCACCGTGCGGAACCGCTCGCCCTCCGCAGGCGTCAACGTCAGGCGCAGGCGGTTCACGTCTGCGCTCAGGTCGCTGGCGGCCGGGTGAGGCGCATCGGCGCCCAGCCGCAACCCACGCGTCAGCTCGGCCAGCGCCTGTCCAGATTTGTGCCAGGGCTCCACCTGGAAGCGGAAGCCCTGGGCGTGCAACGATTCTTCGGCCTCCAGCCGCGGGGCCTCGATGTTGCTGGTCACAACGTAGTGGCAGTCGCGGGTCGCCAGCAGGGAAGCCGCGCCGAAGTCGGCGGCAGTGTTGACGTAGCCGGTCGCGCCGTCCGTCAGCCAGGCGAAATTGGCGACGCGCCTGAGCAGGATGGCGTCCAGGTCATGTACCGCGAGCAAGCCGCGGAGCAGGTCGAGTTTGGCAGTGATTTCGGTCATGAAGTCGCTCCTGGTGTGCGAGGTATCCTCTCAATAATCCGGGGAAACGGCGGTCACAGACCGCCTACGAGCCTGCTTTCAGGGGGTCTGCGACCCCCGTCGGCCCCCACTTATTGAAAAGATACTGTGCGAGGGGGCGGCAGACTTCCGAAGTCTGGGACGCTTGGAAGTCTGGTTTTCGGTCTCACATTCCCCGATCCACGAAACTATAATCGTCTGGCGGACGTATGTCAAATGTGGTTCGGTTGGCTTCCGACAGTTTTACTGCGTTTTGCCCGATGGCCATTTGTGTGCTACACTGATCATTTGGTAGAGCGCGGTCATCGCTGCGCTGAATTCGGCGCAGCGACCGACCGCCGCCCACATCCCAGTTCCGAGGTCATGACACGCGTATGAAGCGGTTGCTCTTCATCTTTGTGATAGCGCTCGTCGCCCTGGCTGCCGCGACAGCCGTATTCGCTGCGCCGCTGGCCCAGCAAGGCAAGCCCGTCATCGCACAGCCCGAACAGGATGCCGCAGTGCGGGGCGTTGTGCAGATCGTCGGCTCAGCCACGCATCCGCAATTCCAGCGTTATGAGATCTACTATGCTCGCTGGCCGGTGGCGTCCGACCAGTCATGGATCTTCGTCGGCGACGCGCACTTCCAGCAGCAACCGCTGGGGCTGTTGGGAACCTGGGATACCCGTGCAGTGCCTGATGGCGCGTATGGCCTGCGCGTGCGCGTGGTGAAGCAAGATGGGAATTACATTGACAGCGACCCGCGGCGCATCACCGTGGCCAACACCAGGTTGCCAGACACGCCGACGCCGTCAGTGACCAATACGCCGTCTACGCCGCCGACGCCGTTGCCGCCTTCACCCACGATCGCGGTTCCCACGGTGCAACTGCTGCGGCCGACCGCCACCGCGACATCGCAAGTCCAGGCCACGCCCATCCTGCCAGGCGGTGCGTCTGCGCCGGCCGCGACCGTGGTGGAACAGATCTTCAGCGGCAAAAGGTTGCTCGAGGCCGCCAGGACCGCCGCCATGTACACGCTTGCCGCATTCGCAGTGGTTGGCGTGTTTTTCGGGGTGAAAGGCGTGTTGGTCTGGCTGTGGCATAAGTTCAGGCCGTGAGGCGTGGGGCGTCGAACGTCAGGCGTCAGGCGGGTGAGGGTGTGATGGATTTCGTGCGGTCTTTGCTGGGCAGACGGGCGGCGGGCGACGAGGCGACGGGGCCGCTGAAGATGATCGTCGGGTTGGGCAACCCCGGCGCCGAACATGCGGCCAACCGGCACAACGTTGGCTTTCAGGCGGCCGATCTGTTCGCCGCGCGGCACGGCCTCAAGTTCGACAAGGTGCAGAAACGCGCGCGCACGGCGCTGGGCCGCGTGCAGTTGCCGGCCGGTTGGTCCGGCCGCGTGCTGCTGGTCAAGCCGCTGACCTATATGAACGCCAGCGGCGAGGCTGTGGGGCCGCTGGCCAAGTTCTACAAGGTCGCGCCGGCCGATCTTCTGGTAATCTTCGACGACCTGGATCTGCCGGTGGGGCGCATCCGCCTGCGGCCAGGCGGCGGCTCGAGCGGCCAGAAAGGGGTCAAGTCCATCATTCAGAGCCTGGGCGCCGCGGAGTTTCCGCGCGTACGCGTGGGCATCGGCCGGCCGCCTGGCCAGATGGACCCCGCCGCCTATGTGCTCCAGCCTTTTTCGGCTGACCAAGAGGCCGAGATGGCTTTTGTCCGGCCGCACGTCGTCGAAGCTATCGAGGTATGGTTGGCCCAGGGCATCACTGCGGCCATGAATCAGTTCAACGCAGGATCATGAAACTCGACGGGCTCCTGGAGATCGGCCGGGCTGCGCCGGCGTATCGCGATCTGCTCGCCGCGCTGAAGGCCGAAGCCATACTGACCGAGCCACTCGGCATCTATCACGCCGCTCGCCCCTATTTGGCGGCGCTGCTGGCGCGCGACCTGCAACGGCCGCTCATCGTTCTCACCGCACGCACCCAACGTGCGCGGCAGTGGGTGGACGAGCTGCGCATCTGGCTCCCCGATCCCTACCCTGTTCACGCCTTCGCCGATCCCGATGCATTGCCCTATGAGCGCATCCCCTGGGCGCCCGAGACGCGGCAGCGCCGGCTGGAGACCCTGGTCAGCCTGCTGACGTGGCGCGACGAGGCCGCGGGCGGCGATCTGCAATCCGAAATCACCGATCAGAAAGTTCCGATCGTCATTGCCTCTGCCCGTGCGCTCATGCACGCGACGTTGCCCCCGCGCGAGCTGCGCGCGGGGCTGCGATCCATTCGCCAGAGCCAGCTTTTCGACATGAACAAGATGCTGGCGCTGTGGGTGGGGCTGGGCTACGAGAGCGCGGCCGTGGTGGATCTGCCCGGCATGTTCAGCCGGCGAGGTGGGATCGTGGATGTCTGGCCGCCCAACCTGCGCAAGCCGGTGCGCATCGAGCTGTTCGGCGATGAAATTGACAGCCTGCGCGTGTTCGATCCCTCGACGCAGCGCACCCTCAACCGCATCCAGCAGACGTGGATCGGACCCGCAAGCGAGGCGCTGCCCAAGATGGGCGAGCGCATGGTGGAACGACTGCGCGGCCTCGATCTAACCCCCTGCCACCCGCCGGCGCGCATCGAGTACGAGCGGGAGATCAGCAGTTTGTTGGCGGGCAGCGGCTTTCGCAACCTGGAGTGGTGGATCCCGTATCTCTACTCGCAACCCGCCTGCCTGCTGGACTATGCGCCGCGCTCCTGCCTGTTGCTGCTCGATGATGCGGCCGAGCTGCTGCCGGCGCTGGCCAATCTGGAGGGGCAGGCCGAGCAACTGGGCCGCGACTTGTCCGCAGCCGGCGATCTTCCGGTGGGGATAGCTCCGCCCTATTTGCCGCGGCAAGTCCTCCGGGAACGGATCGCGGGGACGAACGGCGCACGCGGCCCTGCCCCCGATGATGCGCACAGCGGCGCCTCTCGACCTCTCACGCCGGCAGCGAGAGGCCGCGTCCTGTCGTTGGGCAACGCGGCTCTCGATGGCTGGGCGACCTCTGTGGATACCCCGCTGGCGCGCGCCTTCCGCGCCGGCCCACGCTACGGCGGCCAGGTGCGCACTATCGTCACCGAGGTGGAGCGTGGTCTGCACGCGGGCGAGACGATCATTCTGGTGAGCCGCCAGGCCCCGCGATTGGCGGACCTCTTTGGCGAGGCGCGCCCTGCGGTGGCGCCGTTCGACAACCTGACCACCCCCCCCCCGGCCGGCCTGACACTGGTGCAGGGGGTGATGGATGAAGGATGGGTGCTCGATTGTGGATTTCGGATTGCGGATTTGGGATTGAATCTGGTCTCGGAATCCGAAGCATCTGAGGCGCATGAATCTGCAATGCCCGGAACAACGGGGCAGGTTGTCCACCGTCCGCAATCGGCGATACTCCGGTTTCTCACCGATGCCGAGTTGTTCGGCTGGGCCAAGCCCAGGCCCCGGCGACCGCAGCGCACACGCGGTCTCTCGCCCGAGGTGTTCTTCGCCGATGTGCAGCCTGGCGATCTCGTCGTGCATCTGGAGCACGGCATCGGCAGGTTCCTGGGCCTGGTGAAGCTGGCCCTGGACGGCGTCGAGCGCGAGTATCTGCAGGTAGAGTACGCGCAGAACGATCAGCTCTACGTCCCGGTGCACCAGGCTGACCGGCTGGCGCGCTACGTGGGCGTGGGCGATGGCGGGCCTGCCTTGCACCGATTAGGGACCACCGACTGGGAGCACGTGAAGGAGCGCGCCAAACGCGCCGTGGCTGACATCGCCGAAGACCTGTTGGAGCTCTACGCCGCGCGCGAGGTAGTCCAAGGGCACGCCTTCAGCCCAGATGCGCCCTGGCAGCAAGAGCTGGAGTCCAGCTTCCCCTACGTCGAGACCGAGGATCAGTTGGTGGCCATCGAGGCGGTCAAGCACGACATGGAACAGGCGCGGCCGATGGATCGCCTGATCTGCGGCGATGTGGGCTACGGCAAGACCGAGGTCGCGCTGCGCGCGGCGTTCAAAGCGATCATGGACGGCAAGCAGGTCGCGGTGCTCACGCCGACGACCGTGCTGTGCCAACAGCACTACACCAACTTCACGCGACGATTGTCCGCTTTCCCGGTCAACGTGGCCATGCTCTCCCGCTTCCAAACGCCCGCGCAACAAGACCGTGTGCTTTCAGGGCTGGCCAGCGGCGGCGTAGACCTGGTCATCGGCACGCATCGGCTGCTGAGCAGCGACGTTGGCTTCCGGGATTTGGGCTTGCTGATCGTGGACGAGGAGCAGCGTTTCGGCGTGGCGCACAAGGAGCGCATCAAACAACTGCGCACCGAGGTGGATGTCCTGACCCTCACCGCGACGCCCATTCCGCGCACACTGCACATGAGCCTTACCGGTGTGCGCGACCTCAGCACGATCGAGACGCCGCCCGAGGAGCGCCTGCCGGTCAAGACGTTCGTGGGAGACTACGACGAGGCTCTGGTCCACCAGGCGATCTTGCGGGAGATGGATCGCAACGGGCAGACCTATTTCGTGCACAACCGCGTCCAGGGCATCGAGCAGATGGCCGCGCGGGTGCAGAGGATCGCGCCGGAGGCGCGTATCGCCATCGGTCACGGCCAGATGCCGGAACGCGAGCTCTCGAAGGTGATGCTGGCCTTCGCCGAGGGCGAGTACGACGTGCTGGTCTGCACCAGCATCATCGAGAGCGGGCTGGACATTCCCAACGCCAACACGATCATCATCAATCGCGCAGATCAGTTCGGTCTGGCGCAGCTCTACCAGTTGCGCGGTCGCGTGGGGCGGTCGGCGGCGCGCGCCTACGCCTACCTGCTGGTGGATAAGTTCAAGACGCTGACCGAGGATGCCCGCCGCCGTTTGGAGGCGATCCAGGAGGCCAGCGAGTTGGGCGCGGGCTTTCGCATCGCGATGCACGACCTCGAAATCCGCGGCGCGGGCGAGCTGCTCGGCGCGCGGCAGCACGGTCACATCGTGGCCGTGGGGTTCGATCTCTACACCCGGCTGTTGGCGCAGGCGGTTCAGGATGCGCGCACTGGTTTGACAAAAGGGGATGGGCGAAGGCCGGCAGGCCACGGGCTGCAGGAGGTTGGCGAAGCCGCCGACTCGCGGCGCAACCTTCTCGAAGAGCCGCTGGCCCCCGCCGTGCAGCTTGACCTGAACCTGCCGGCGCGCATCCCCGATGGCTATGTGCCAGACGCGGCCCTGCGTTTGCAGCTCTACCGCCGTCTGGCCGGCCTGACCACGCTCGAAGCGATCAATGAGTTGGCCCAGGAGTTCACCGACCGCTTCGGCCCCCTGCCGGAAGCGATCGAGAACCTGCTTTACATCGTGCGCGTCAAAGTGCTGGCCATCAATGCGGGCATCGAGTCCATTGGCCAGGAAGAGGGGCAGTTCCTCATCAAGTGCGCGCGGTTGGAAGAGCTGGATCGCGGCCGGCTGCAGGCGCAGCTTGCCGGCCAGGGCGTCCCCGGCCGCGTGGCCCGCCGCGCCATCTGGCTGGAGCAGCGCGACGACGGCTGGCGGCGAGACCTCCTCAAAACGCTGGAGGCGCTCCAGCCCTGACCCCTCCGTGGGCCGGCGAGGGATGAATGTGGGATAAAGTGGGATAAGTGGGGGATAATCCTGCGGCATTTCCTTGTTTGGGCGCGGTGAGGTTGCTTACCGGGTCGCGTTGTGGTATAAAGCATACGTTCTGTTTGTTGGTTCTCCTTTGGCCAGCGTAGGCTTGTTTCCGCGTAGGCGGTGGCCCTGCCTGAATGGAGTCGCCCATGCCGGAACCCACGGAAGCCAAAACCCGCAAGGAACCCATAGATCCCGTTCTCAAAAAGGCGGGCTGGGATGTGGCCAACTCGAACTAGGTGGGGCTGGAGATCCCTGTGGACGGATTCGATCCGGCTGCCTGGCAGACGCTCCAGGGAAAGCTCCGGCGGGGTAGCCTATGACCTGGAGACCCCGAAGGGTGTCAGCGACTATGCCCTTTTCCGGCCCGACGCGAGATCATGGCCGTGGTCGAGGCCAAACGTACCAGCACCGATCCGCGTCTGGCCCAGGCGCAGGCCGAGTTCTACGTTTCTGAGATTGCCAAGTGGCAGAGCTTCCAACGCGATCCGGCTAACCAAGTGAGTTTGGTTCGGCAGTGTCGTCAATGGGTATGGGAGTGCGCCGACTATGCGTTTCACCCCGAGCGATTCCCTTTGACAGACTGAACACGCCATTGAAGCAAACGATCGGTCTTCGGAGACCTAACAGGTTTGGCGATATCGCGCGACCTGACAGGTTTCGGAAACCGTTACCGAGAAACAGGAGACAACCATGCCGCAGCCGAAGAGAATGTGGGTCTACGCCCCCAGGAAGCCGGCACCCCCCAGAGTTCCGGAACCGCTCAAGCGCGAGGTCGAGACGAAGGCGAACGCGCTGGTCGAATCGGTGCTCAAGCCGCTACACGTCCAGCCGCCGCCGGAAGACCCGCAGTTCAACTACGTCGAGCGCCTCTACACCAAGTGGTATCGTAGCTACTTCTACTTCTGTGCGCACTACATCGTCGCCGGTCCGAATGCCATGATGCCGTCCTTCGAGCACAAGTTCGCTCGTCTGACTTATCTCGGCGGCACGCGCTTCAGCCTGGCGGCCATGCGCTACACTGGCGAGTGGATCGAGATCTTTCCTGAATTGACGCTGGATGAGTGCCTGGCAGCAATCCGCGACGATCCGTGGTTTCATCCGTAACTTGACCGGAGTTCAGATAGCGGCTAGAATGGTCTTGACCAACATTCTGGTCAAGATACCGGCGCGGATTGACTGATCCGAGCAAGGAGAGTGAACGGCCATGTTGATCCTATCGGTGAGCGAAGCGAAACGCCAGATCAAGGACCTGGTCGAGCAAGCTGGCCGGCGTAAGGAAGTCTTCTACATAACACGCTACAGCCGGCCCAAAGCCGTTATGATGAGCGTGGAGCAGTACGAGAGCCTGGTGCGTCAGGTCAGCCAACTTCAGGGCGACCTGGCGCGCATCTGGGCGGCGTTGGACGCCCCTGGGGACCCCGCTGAACCGATCCTATTGCCCACGCCCGATGGCGGCACGCGCCTGTTCCAACCCCGGCGGCCGGTCACGCCGAGTGTGCGAGAGGCCATTCGTCGCGCCGCCCAGTTCGCCCTGGCGCAGCGCGAGCGAGCGCCTGAACAGATCATTCAGGATGGTCGCGCTGCGCTGGAACGCGCGCGCCAGGCGGCAGCTCTGAGCGGCCAGGCCATCGAGGCGGAGGTCGAGGCGGCGTGTGGTGACTGATCCAGAGACGGTTGCCCTCGCAGACGCCGAGGATCGCACCCGCGGTGAATTGCGCGCCGTGCTGGACACCAACGTACCGATCGCCGCCCACCTCTCGCGCAATCCGCGTAGCCCTACAATCGAGCTATTGGAGCGCTGGCGCAGAGGTCAGTTCACTCAGCTCTACTCCGATGACATGCTGGTGGAGCTGGTCGAGAAGTTCCGGGCGCGCAAGATCGCGTCAGAAGCTTCCGACCGCTACCTCGCCGACCTGATCATGCTCGGTGAATTTGTCTTCGTCGCGCCTGAGCAAGTACCAAACGCAATCGGGGCCGATCCCGATGACAACGCGATCCTCGCCTGTGCCTTCGTCGGCCGGGCCAGTCATATCATCACCTACGATCCGCACTTCGATGTCTTGGATGGCGACTATCAAGGCATCTCGGTTCTCGATGGTCTGCACTTCCTCTACATAGTGCGCGGCGATCGGCCACCCGAACACTCAGGCGCAGAGACCGTACGCCCCCCGATCTCGTAGTCGCGCGATCGGAAGCGAGGTCGCACGTGAACCCGCAGCGCCTCAGCTCCTGCCCCTATGGTATCAGGCTGCGGCGTTTGCCGCGGCCATGACCAGCCCCTGACGCACCCAGGGGTCTGTCTCGCTGCTCCTGGCCTGGTCGAGCGCACGAAGGGCGGCTTCTCCGCCGATCTGGCCCAGCGCCCAGGCGGCGTGACCGCGCACCAGCGGCTCAGGGTCAGCCAGCAGGACCGCCAGGGCCGGCGTGAGGATTGGATCCCGGCTGTTGCCGGCCGCCACACACGCGTTGCGCAGCAGCCCGCGGCGTTTGGCCCGCAGCACAGCCGTCCCGCGGAAGCGCCGCTGAAATCCCTCTTCGTCCAGCGCCAGCAGATCAGCCAGCCGCGGCGCGGCTGATGAGGGGGCCGCAACCAGCCACGGCCGGCCGGCCGCGGCCGGCCGGCGGTTGTAGGGACAAACCTCCTGGCACACATCGCAGCCGAAGACCCAGTTGCCCATCAATGGCCGCAGGTCAGCCGGAATCGGGCCGCCGAGCTCGATGGTCAGATAGGAGATGCACCGGCGGGCGTCCAACACGTAGGGCGCGACGAACGCGCTGGTGGGACACGCGTCCAGACAGCGCGTGCAGCGGCCGCACGTCGCGACAGCTGACCGCCGACCGCCGGCCGGCAGGTCGAGGGCTGGGAGCTGCGGGCTGTGGCCAGAGCATAGCTTCTCCGGGATGATCAACGCAGCCAGGAAGGTCCACGATCCCAGACCGGGCGCGATCAGACAGGTGTTGCGGCCGATGAAGCCCAGGCCGGCCTGGGCTGCGAAGTCACGCTCCAGCAGCGGCGCAGTGTCAACGCACGCCTTTCCCAATGCCGACCGGCCGGCGCGGCGGCGGATGAACGCATCAAGCTCGTACAGCCTCGACTTGATGACCTCGTGATAGTCGGCCGACCACGCATAGCGGGCGATCCGGCCGTGGCGCGGGCTATTCCACTCAGGCGGCGGCGCAGCCGCATGGTAGCCGGCCGCCAACATGACCAGGCTGGCCGCGGCGGGCAAGAGCGCGGCCGGGTCGCCGCGCTCGGCTGCGCGACGGGCCAGGTAGGCCATCTCGCCGTGATAGCCAGCCGCCAGCCAGCGAGTGAATGCCCCGTAACGGGTAGGCGGTCGGCCCGGCGCAATGCCGGCCCGGTCGAAGCCGAGGCTGCGTGCGTATGAGAGGATGTCGGCAGAGAGGGTCTTGCGTGCGTCGGCGTCCATCGTCCTGCATTATACTATCTTCTCAATTCGCGTTATAATCCCCTCATGTCCGTCGAGAGCGCGCTGCAGGCCCTGCGCCTGGAACCCCGATTCATGCGCAACGTCGTGCGCTGGGTGCAACTGCCAGCGCGCGCCGCACGCTGCGCAGCATGGCCGCCAGGCCTGGCAGGACGCCTGATCGCCGCGCTGCAAACGCGTGGCGTGTCGCAGCTCTACGCGCACCAGGCCGAGGCGGTCGCGGCTGCGCTGGTCGGTGATCACACGGCGATCGTCACGCCTGCCGCCAGCGGCAAGACGCTCTGCTACAACCTGCCCGTGCTGAACCGGCTGCTGGCCGACCCGCAGGCCCGTGCGCTCTATCTGTTCCCTACGAAGGCGCTGGCGCAGGATCAATTGGCGGAGCTGCGCGACCTGCTCGGCCATCTCGCAACCGATCACTCAAGCCCGTCGCCCGCGCTGCCGATCGCGACCTACGATGGCGATACCCCTTCTGCGCAGCGCGCCAGGGTCCGCGATGCCGCCCGCATCATATTGTCCAATCCCGACATGCTGCACATGGGCATCATGCCGCAGCACACGCGCTGGGCCGGCTTTTTCGCCAACCTGCGCGTGGTGGTGATTGACGAGATGCACGTCTATCGCGGGCTGTTCGGCTCGCACGTCGCGAACGTGCTGCGCCGGCTGCGCCGCATCTGCCGCTTCCACGGCAGCCAACCGCAGTTCATCCTGGCCTCGGCCACCATCGCCAACCCGGCCGAGCTGGCCGAACGGCTGGTGGAAGCGCCGGTGACCATCATCGGACCAGAGCAGGATGGCGCGCCGGCGGGGATCAAGCACGTGATATTCTACAACCCGCCGCTGTTCGATCCCGCGCTGGGCATCCGGCGCAGCAGTGCGCTAGAGGCGGCAGACATCGCCGCGCACTTCCTGGCCCACGATGTGCAAACGATCGTCTTCGCCCGCGCCAGGCTGACGACGGAACTGATCTTGTCCGATTTGAGATCGCAGATCGCAGATTTGAGATCGCGAAATGACGATCTGCCATCCATACTCGCGACGCCACAAGCGGTGCGCGGCTATCGCGGGGGGTATCTGCCGGACGAGCGCCGTGCGATCGAACGCGGGCTCCGTGAGGCCTCGGTGCGCGGGGTGGTCGCGACAAACGCGCTGGAGTTGGGCATTGACATCGGCCGGCTGGACGCCACGGTGCTCGCCGGCTATCCTGGCACGATCGCCAGCACGCGGCAGCAGATGGGCCGGGCAGGCCGGCGGCAAGATGCGTCGGTCGCTGTGCTGACAGCGACGGCCGGCCCGCTCGACCAATACATCATCCAGCATCCGCAATACCTCCTCGAACGCAGCCCCGAGCGCGCGCTGCTCGATCCTGACAACGACGTGATCCTGGCCAGTCACCTGGCGTGCGCCGCGGCCGAGTTGCCGCTCGTCAGGGGCGAAGGATTGGCGGCCGGACGGTGGGAGCGGGAAGTCGAGTTGCTCGACGACCTGGCGGCGGCCGGTCAGCTCTATGGCGCGGGCGGTCGCTACTATTGGGGCGGCGCAGGCTCTCCCGCGGCCAACGTCAGTCTGCGCGCCAGCTCGGCCGACCGGGTGGTGATCCAGGTCCCAGGCGCCGACGGCAAGCCCCAGGTGATCGGCGAGCTTGATCGCGCGGGCGTACCCCGCTTGCTCTACGAGGGCGCGATCTATCTGCACGAGGCCGCGACCTACCGGGTCGAACGCCTGGATTGGGACGCAGGCGTGGCTCACCTGCGCACGACCGAGGTAGAGTACTATACCCGCCCCAGCATCGCTGAGGAGGTGAAGGTGTTGGCCGAACGCGAGGCGCGGGCGAGCGCAGAGGCTCTATCGCGCACGGCCTGGGGAGATGTACGCGTCGTGTCGCGCGCCACGGGCTATCGGATCATCCGGCGCACCACCAACGAGACGCTCGGCTTCGGCGCGATTGACCTGCCGGCACAGGTGTTGGAGACGCAAGGCTGCTGGTTGGCGCTTGCCGAGGCGTTGGTCGAGCGGTTGAGGGCAGCCGGCGCATGGTTTTCGGACCCGAACGACTATGGCCCCAACTGGGCCGGCCAGCGCGCCGCGGTGCGCGCTCGCGATGGCTATCGCTGCCAGGCGTGCGGCGCGGCCGAACCTGGGGTCACGGCTCAGCCTGGTCTCCCGACGGGGTCGCTCGCCCAACAACTCATCCCCTCACCCGCTCAGCCCGATCTCCCGACCGGGCCGGCCACGCAGCACCACGTCCACCACCGCATACCGTTCCGCGCGTTCGTCGCCGATGCCAGCCTGCGTAACGGGCTCCCGGCCGATCAGGCGTGGCAGATCGCCAACCGGCTTGACAACCTGGTTACGCTCTGCGCGTCCTGTCATCGCCAGGCAGAGGCCAGCGTGCGCATCCGTTCGGGGCTGGGAGGCGCAGCGGCGCTGCTGACGGCCGTGGCGCCGCTGTTCCTGATGTGCGATCCGGCCGATCTGGGCGCGGTCGTCGAACCGCAGGCGCCCGGTTCTGGATTGCCCACCATCACCATCCACGAGAGGACGGCTGGCGGCGTGGGCTATGCGCAGGCGCTCTTCGAGGGGATGCCCGATCTTCTGACCGCGGCCCACGATCTGGTCGCGGCCTGCCCGTGCGAGCACGGCTGTCCGAGCTGCGTCGGACCGGCGCTGGAACATGAATATGCGCTAGATGCCAAGTCTCTCGCCGCGGCGCTGTTGCGGGAGTTGGTTCCATGTGAGAACCGAGATTAACGTAGTGCAAGATGCCATCTTGCGCCACACCGCTGCTCGCGCCGGTTCACGGAACCGGCGGCGGGTCACGGACCCGCCCAGAGCAAGGGGCGGTCGTCGGTCGGCATTTTCAGGACAGTCGCCCATGCTGGCCGCGGCGCCACGGCGGATGAAAACGTTCGTAGTAACGACTTCAGTCGTTCGGCGCGGGCCACGGCGGATGAAAACGTTCGTAGTAACGACTTCAGTCGTTCGGCGCGGGCCACGGCGGATGAAAACGTTCGTAGTAACGACTTCAGTCGTTCGGCGCGGGCCACGGCGGATGAAAACGTTCGTAGTAACGACTTCAGTCGTTCGGCGCGGGCCACGGCGACTGAAGTCGCTACTACGAACCTGCCCATTTTCAGGACAGGCTTCGCACAGCCTCGAGACCAAGGCAGTGGGCGTCCTATTTTCA
>Ga0194112_10001025_pt1 | contig 40988 bp, 29 predicted proteins | sample TA2MahC400mmetaG_FD_146191 | JGI IMG/M metagenome (GOLD analysis project Ga0194112, IMG submission 146191) | Freshwater microbial communities from Lake Tanganyika, Tanzania - TA2015016 Mahale Deep Cast 400m | ecosystem: Environmental > Aquatic > Freshwater > Lake | place: Tanzania: Lake... | reverse complement strand
GATGGCGAGCCGCACAAGCCCTTGAAGCCCGTGACCGAGACCGTCGCGCGGCCCACGCCCCCCGCCAAGCCCAACCCTCCGCCCCCGCCACCCGAGGTCCGCGGGCCGTTCCACGGCGCGCTCAAGCCCCTGCCCGATGGGCGGGTGGAGCTTCGCTACGATTTCGCCGACCCCGCCGAACTGCAGGACTGGCGTCACGCCACCGGCGGGCAGCCGTCCATGGCCGACGGCGAGGTGCGCTTCGGCGGACCGGGCGGCAACTGCATCATGTTCCTCGCCCCCTTCACCGGCGACATCGAGCTCGCCGGCACCTGGCGCGTCACCAAGGCCTTCCAGCCCGAGTGCGATTGCAGCGTGAACTTCTGCAATGCCGGCGAGCACTACTATGGCGTGTCCCTGGCCAGCTACGAGCAGAAGATTTTCAAGGACAACGGGTGGAACCGCCTGCGGCACCGGCCGGCCAAGTGCCCCGACGGCGTCGCACACACCTTTCGCATCCTCCGCGTCGGCACCTCTATCAAGGTCTGGGTGGACGGCGAGTTCTGCATCGAGGCGAACGACCGCGACTACACGGCCGGCTCGCTCGGGCTGGGCGCCTGGTTCACCGCCACGGCCATCGAGGAGTTCCGCATCACGGGCCGCCTCGACCCCGCCTGGCTCGCCTCGAACCCCGCCGCCGGCGCACAGCTCGAGGCCGCGGCAGACTGGGACGACCCGGCGCCCCGCCAGAGCAAGGAGGGATGGGCCAACCTCGCCCTCCTCCCGCGGGTAGCGGCCGCCGCCTCATCCGTCTGGCGCGACGGCGCCGACCCCCGCTACCAGACCGCGCACCTCCGCGACGGCCTCTACAACAACAAGCACAGTTGGGTCGCCAGGACCGAGCCGTCGTGGGCCGAGATTGACCTCGGCGCGGCCCGCCTCATCCGCCGCGTAGTCCTCACCAACGAGCACACCATCCTGTACAACGACCGCGCGGCGAAGCGCTTCGACATCCTCGCCGCCACCGAGTACAATCCCGACTCCGCGGCGCCCTCCTGGCAGCGCGTCGTCAACTGCACAGGGCCGGCGCTGCACGGCCACAGGGCGTTCGACCTGGCGCCCGTGGTCGCCCGCTGGGTGCGGGTGGTCATCATAGACTCTAGTCGGCCCCCCGCGCGCCTCGACGAGATCGAGGTCTACGGCACCGACTCCGACGACGACGTGCGCCGCTTCCTCGACGACCAGGCCGCAAAGAAGCCCAAGCAATGACGCGCGCAGGTGTCAGAATCCCTACCCACTTCGTGTTGCGAAAGACACGGACAAACGAGTTTGCCCGTGGCACCCATTGACCTCCCGAGGAGAAGCGCGGGTGCCACGCCCAAGCTCTTCCTTGGGCGTGTCTTCTCCACCTTGGCGTCCACCCTTCACTTGCACGCCCAGACGAGTTTGGGCGTGGCACCCGCGCCTCTTGTTTCCGACAGTGCCCTCAGGTTGAGGGGAACGAGGCCCTGTCCACCGGCAACGGGCCGGTTCCGGGCTCGACCCATTCGCGGGCGCTCGACCAATACCAGTCCTCCGGAGCCTGGACAAGTCCCCGGCGGACAGGGTTGTTGTGAATGTACTCCGTGGCCTGCCGAATGGTTGCTGACTTGATGATGTTCCGGTCGTACCCTCCGCCAGCTTGCCAGAACCGGTACGGCTTATCCTTCTGCCCCGTCGCAAGCCATCTGAGCCCCTGCGGATTGTGCCGGCGCAGGTAGAGGACCGCCCTCCGCGCAACCGGTTGCTTGACCGACTTCAGAATGGCCGAGACATCGTATTGCTCTCCGCGAGGCCAGATGAGAATGTGGGCGTGTTCGGGCATGAACACGTAGGCAAGGAGGTCGAAGGCATGCTCGACCTTGGCAGTCAGGATGGCATCCCGGAGGTAGAGCCGCGTCCTATCCCTGCTCAGAAATCGGCGACGCTGGAAGCAGGAGAATGTCAGTTCGTGCGCATTCCCGGGGTCGTTGTACCGCCGACAGGCCTTCCTCACCACCACGCCGTCCATGGTCGGTCCCCATACGCTGCAGGTGCCACGCCCAAGCTGCTGCTTGGGCGTGTCTTCCTCACCCTCGCGTTCACCCCTTGCTCCCACGCCCAAACAAGTCTGGGCGTGGCACCCGAGAGGATCGAAGGCTGCGCGGAGCGGCCCCAGAGAGGTTCAAGCATACCCGGAGTGTTTGCCGGGTGCAATGTCGCTCGCCGTGTTTGCGCTCCGCGATTCAGGTCGCTATCATGCGGGGTAGCTATGTGGTCTGCCATGACGAAGCGGCTTTCCACTTACGGCAGGGGCTCCACGATGGATGAGTTATCCAAGTCCCTCAAGGCAGCGAGCTCGATCAGGACTGACGTCGCACTGATTGCGGCTCTGGGCGTCACCTCGGTTGGCATAGCATGGGCTTGCGCTAAGGCCCTTACGATCGCGGCTACGTGGTGTCTGGGTGGAGCTACAGTGCTAGCCGTGCTATTGCCGGGCCTCGCGCTCCTCCTGCGAACGATCAGACAGTCACCCCTCGAACGAATGATCCAGACTCTACTCGGCGACCCAGCCCTCCGCACGTTCATCGAGCGCCAGTTCCAGTCGGCTGCCGCCGCGATCGAGACCAGTACGCCGCAACGCCAGGCAGCGGAACCCCAGGACATGAGGCTACAGACTTCGTCGGTAAGGCGCATATCTTCGGTCAGGCGACCTAGCCCCCAGCCCCCGGAGACAAGCCAGATTGAATATCTAGTCAGTCAGCTCCAACGCTCTCGCTTCTCTTCCGATCCTGGATCAGCCCTCCGTACTGCCGCCGTGATTTCATTGCTCAGTTCACAAGAGATGTCCACCGACGGACGTGCGCTGGCCTCCTTCCAGTTGGGCAACTACTACCGGTCTATCGGCCAGAACAAGGTCGCCATCGATTGCTACTCATCGGCAGCGAATCTGTTTCCGTCGTGGCCCGAAGCCCATTTCAACCTCGGGATCGCTCTATCCGCTGATGGTCGTTACAGCGAAGCGGCCGGGAGCCTCCGGACGGTTCTCCAGCTGGTCCAAGAGTTGCCGACGGACAACTCTCCGGATCGGTACTTCCTCGGTCGAATCCGTTTCTTCCTTGGGCGTTGTCTTGGGCGTCTTGGTGAGACGCAAGAGGCAAGGACCCACCTGGACGAAGCGGTTGCGCTCCTCCAGCGGAATCCGGAGGATCCAAGGTCAATGGAGGTGCTTCGGTGGGCGCAACAGGAGCTATCATCCATGCGGCGCTGAGGCCCTGTTGAGCAACGACCTCGGAATGGGCATTGAAAGCGAGGGTGAGCATGCGCAGGGTGGCAGCGATTGATGGGCGAGGGCAGTTCGCGGTGATCGAGGAGCCAATCCCCGAGCCAAAGCCGGGGCAGGTGCTCATCGAGGTCGCCGCGTCGCTCATCAGCCCTGGGACGGAGCTTGGCGGGGTGCCGGCTCGGCGGAAGAACCCAACGGATGCCCCGCCCCGGCCCTTCGGCTATCAGAACGGGGGCACGATCATCAAGCTGGGCGAGGGGGTCACGCGGTTCATGGTGGGCGACCGCGTGGCGACGATGGGCGGCGGCTTCGCACTCCACGCCAGCCATACGGTCGCGCCCGTGAACCTCACGGTGCCCATCCCCGAGGGCGTGTCGTTCGAGGAGGCGGCGTTCTGCCACCTGGCCGCGACCGCCCTCCACTGCATCCGCCGAGCCGAGCCACAGTTCGGCGAGAACTTCGCTATCTGTGGCCTCGGCGTCGTAGGGCAGCTCTGCGTGCAGTTCGCCAAGCTCAGCGGCACCCACGTCGCCGGCCTCGACCGCTTTCCGAAGCGCCTCGACATCGCGAAGGCCACGGGGGCCGACGCGGCGTTCAACGTGGCCGAGGGGAACCCCGTGCCGCGCGTCGCCGAGTTCTGCCGCGGCCATGGCCTCGACTGCGGGATTCTCGCCTTCGGCGGGGAGGCGACCGAGGCGGCCAGGCAGCTCTATGAGATGATGAGGCCCGCGCCCGACGGCCATCGCTGGGGTCGCATCGTTGCCGTCGGCGGCGCCCGCGTCACCCTCGGCCTCGCAGCCGACCTGGGGAACGTGGCCATCCGCTCCTCCGCCCGCCCAGGCCCAGGCTACCACGACGACGCCTGGGAGCACGGGGCCGACTACCCGCCCGTCTTCGTCCCCTGGACCACCCAGCGGAACCTCGAGGAGAGCCTTCGCGCCATCGCCGAAGGCACCCTCCGCGTCAAGCCCCTCATCACCGACATCGTGCCCCTTGCCCAGGCCCCCGCCGCCTGCGAGAAACTCGTCTCCTCGCCCGGCGAGGCCATTGGCGTCATCCTGAAACCGTGAGGCGTGAGAAAATGGGGAAGTGCTCGCCCGGTGTCGTGCTTCTCTTGGCCATCGTGCTGGCCTGCGGCGCGTCATTCGCCGCCCGCGCCGCCGAGGCCGTGCGGATCATCTTCGACACCGACATGGACAGCGATTGCGACGATGCGGCGGCGCTGGCGATCCTCCACGCCCTGGCCGACAAGGGGGAGGCCGAGATTCTGGCGACAATGTGCTCGGCCACGCACCCCTTCTCGGCCCCCTGTACCGATGCCATCAACACCTACTACGGCCGGCCCGACCTGCCCATCGGCGTGCCCAAAGGCCCCCCCGCGCACAAGCCCCGCTCGCGCTACGCCGAGCAGATCGCCAAGGAGTTCCCCAACGACGTCCCCCGCGGCGACGCCACGCCCGACGCCACGACGCTCTACCGCAAGCTCCTCGCCGCCCAGCCCGACAAGGCCGTGGTCATCGTCACCGTCGGCGACGTGACGAATCTCCGCTACCTGCTCGAATCCCAGCCCGACGGCCTCTCGCCCCTCACCGGCCGCGATCTGGCCGCGCGCAAGGTGAAGCACTGGGTGTGCATGGGCACCCGCTACCCCGCCGACCGCGACCCCGGCCGCTGGGGCAACTTCAAGCCCGACCCCGAATCCACCGTCCGCGCCGTCGCCGCCTGGCCCACCCTCATCACCTTCACCGGCGGCGGCGAGTTCGCAGACTCGCTCGCCAGTGGCAAGCGCCTCACCGAGCTCCCGAAGGACAACCCCGTCCGCCGAGTCTACGAGCTGTACTTTGGGGGCGAGGCGAAGAACCGCCATAGCGCCGACCCGATCGCCGTGCTCGTCGCCGTGCGCGGCACGGGTGCCCCCTGGAAGCTCGTCACCGAGGGCCACAACCACATCTTCCCCAACGGCACCCACGAGTGGCGGGAGGCCCCGAACAACCCCCTGCACCAGTACATCTCGGCGCTTGAGGAGGACAGGACCGCGCGCCAGGTCGCCGGCGAGATCGAAGCGCTGATGGCGGCCCCGCCGCGTCGCAAGCCGGACCCGCCCGCGGGCGACCGCGGGGTGCGCCGCTGACCATTGCCTGCCCATCGAGAGCGAGCTGGCAGAGACGGGGCCAGGAGCATTCTCCTCCGGCGCGAGTGCGGTAGGGAGCTGCGGGTTTGTGCTCTTTCGCGCGAAAGAGCCAACTCCTGGCCACCACCATGCTGGTGCGCGACAGAGTCACCCCTTCGCCCGGCGCGGCCCCCTGCGTTCACCCTGCGGCCCCCAGGCCCCCACGGCCCAATTCGCCGTGCTCGGGAATGGTGTCAGGTCTTTAGGGCGTGTCGCCCAAAGGGTGAACTCGTTGGGAGTCCCGCCTTCAGGCGGTCTTCTCCTGCCCCAATCCGCCTAAGGGCGGGACTCCGAACGGGTCTATCCCCCTGAAGGGGATTTGGGCAACACGCCCTGAAGGCCTGGCACCAGCGCCCCAGTTCAGCCGTTTGAGCTTGGGCATTGGGGTTTGTTTGGGATTTGGAGTTTGAGGTTTGGAGTTTGGTTGCGGCCGAAGGCCGCGTTGCTTGTCACTTGGCGGCCGTGGGCAGGGGATTGCGAGGCCGAAGTAGCGGCGTGACGTGGCCGCCACCGTGGCCGCCGGGGTCTCACGGGGCGGCAGGGTGATGCGTCGGCCGCCGCGGGGCGCGCCGGGGTCGAGGAGGCCGGCCTGCTCGAGCCGGAGGAGCGCCGCATCGAAACGTTGCTGCACGGCGTCCCGGCGCTGCGCGGGGAGGCCCGCGACGGCGCGGGCGAGGGCCTCTGCCTCGACCACGGAGATGCTGAGGTACTGTCGGCAGCAGGCGGCGCAGCCGCGGCGGCAGGTGATGGTGCGGCCGCGGGCGGCGGCGGCCTCAGCGGCGTGGGCCGCGAGCGCTTGGGCAATGGCGCGCGCCGCCGGGAGAAGGTCGAGGAGCGTCCGTGGCCCCAGCGGCACGGGCACGCTCACCAGCAGCTCGGAGCCGTCCACCTCCAGGTGGAGCCGGGCCTCATCGTGCTCTCCCATTGCCTCTGCCATGCTGCTACTTGTCCACCTTGAGGGGCAGGGGGCCGGGCTTGGGCTTGAGGGCCTCGTCGAGCATGGGCTTGGCCAGGTGGATGGGCATGGCGTAGCTGATGCCGGTGGAGATGACCTTCTCCTTGGTCTTCCGGATGAAGCCGCTGTTGACGAGGCCGAGGACCTTGCCCGTGGCAGGGTCGAAGAGGGGGCCGCCGCTGTGGCCGGGGTGGGCCGTGGCGTCGAGCTGGAAGACGTTGAAGGGGTTGCGGAGGGCCTCGATGGTGTCGCCGTCGAGGAGCTTGCTGCTGGCGACTGGTATGGCGATGGGGCTGATGCCGCTGATGATGCCGACGCAGGTGGTGGGGTGGAGTCCGAGGAAGAAGCCGAAGGGGAAGCCCGTGAGGGCGATGGCCTGGCCCTCGCGGGCGCGGGACGAGTCGCCGAGTTCGAGGGGGAAGAACTGGCCGCCCTTGACCTCGAGGAGGGCGAGGTCGTGCTTGGGGTCGCGGGCGAGGACGGTGGCGGGGTGGCCGTTGGTGTCGGCGTCGCTGGGGAGGAAGACGCGGAGGTCGGCGAGGCGCTTGCGCTCGGCGATGGCGTCGAGGACGTGGTTGGCGGTGAGGAAGCGGCCGCGGTCGTCGAGGAAGAAGCCTGAGGCGTGGAACTCGAGGGCGGGGCGCTTGGCGGGGTTGAGGGTGCCGACGGCGCCGATGCCGCAGCGGACGCGGGCGACGATGTCGGGGAAGTTTGGCGGCGGCTCGCGGCCTGGCACGCCGCCGGCGAGCGCCGCGGCGGCCAGCAGCAGGATGGGTGGGACACTTCGGTGAAGAGACATGATAGACCTCCTTTGGAATGGGGGTGTCAAGTGTACGCGTTTAGCCTTGGCTCGGAGGGCCTCGACCTCTCCCTCGGGGAGAGGTCGCCCGCCATCGGCGGGCGGGTGAGGGTGCCTTCCCTGCAACTCGCGGGAGCCCAAGCACCCTCACCCCACCCTCTCCCCGAGGGAGAGGGAGAAAAGCGCCCTCCTCGCTAAACACATGCTGTCAAATGACACCCCCTCATTCGATGGCCACGAGGCGCTCGATGGGGGCAGCGACGATGCGGCCCTGGCGGTCCACGATGCGGGCCTGGAGGCGGAGGGCCTTGCCTGCGAGGTGGCCCCAGCCAGGGTCGGGCACGTCGAGCGCCCAGGTGCCGTCCTCCTGGCGGTTCATGTTCTCGAAGGCGCTGAGGGCGGCGGAGCCGACGGTGTAGGCGAGCTGCGGACGCACGAGGGGCAGGAGGCCGGCGGTGCCCGGCCCTTCGAGCCGGACCGCGACGCGGAGCGGCCCGGGCGCGCCCGGCCGCGGCGCGGCGCCGGGCAGCCAGACCACGCGCGGCGCCGGCCGCGTGACGGTCGAGGCCGCGGGGCTGCGAGGGCCGTCCACCAGCTCGTCGCGGCAGGAGCGGACGAGGTAGTGATACGCCACGCCGTCGGCCACGGAGCGGTCGCTCCAGGCGAGGCCCTCGACGGGGGCGGGGTTGAGGCGGACGAAGGGGCCTCGCGGGTCGCGGGCGCGATAGACGTTGTAGGCGGCGACCCTGGGGTCGGGGCTTCTGGCCCAAGTGAGGGCGACATGGGCGTCGCCTGGCTTGGCGGCGACCTCGGGCGGCGGGGGCGGGAGGTCCTTCGCCGCGTCCACGTCGGCCCACCAGGCGGCTTCGAGGCGTTCGGCCTCGCGGCAGACCTGGGTGCGGAGGGCAGCGAGCACCTGGGGGTCGCGGCAGGGGCGCTCGAGGGAGCCGATGCCAGCGGCGGCGTCGGCCAGGAGGCGCTCGGCGGAGGCCAGGAGAGCGGCGTGGCGCTCGGCGCTGCGCGCCCTCAGGAGCCGCGCGCGGTCCCACAGGTGGCGAAGGCAGGCGTAGTCCTCCACCCCGTCGCGGAGGGCTACAAGGCGGAGGGAGCCGCAAGGCTCGTTGTGGGCGGGGGCTCCGTCCCCCGCGCGGGGCGCGGAGGCCCCGCCCACAGGCGCGCGGGGCAGGGACGCCCCGCCCACAGGGGGGTAGAGGAGGACGCCGTCGCGCAGGTCGTCGTCTTCGCGCCAGCGTGTGAGGTTGCGGAGGAAGAGAGCGCGGATGCCGTGCTGCCAGGCGAGCCAGGGGAGGAGGCGGACGTGGTGGAGCGGGCAGGTAAGGAGGAGGCTGGGCACGGTGGAGTCGGGGGTGGCGGCGACGAGTTCCCAGCCCTCGCGGCGAGCGGTGCGGGAGAGGCGGACGTCCACATCGTTGTCGTGGGGCCGGCGTGGCGGGTCGGTGCCGAGGGGTCGGCGCCAGACGTGGGCCATGAGGTCGCCGGGCGGCTCGCCGTCGCCGCCGGCCAAGAGGAGGAGGGCGGGGTGCTCGCGGGCGAGGGCGCGGCCGAGGGCGGACATGCGGGAGCGGGTCTTTTCGTCGGGGGGCGCCAGAGGCAGGAGGAGCGCGCCGCAGCGCCGCCCGCTGGCGTCGAAGAGCTTGTCGGTGGCCTGGGCCGCGCGAACCACCTCGGCCTCGTTGGGCGCCACGGCGGCCGAGGATGCCTCGCGGAGGACGACGAGCGCCGCGCCGCGCTCGGCGCAGTAGAGCGCCTCCTCGACGTCCGCCGCCTCGGTGCCCCCGAGCAGCGGCACCGGGCACACGCGGTGGCGGAGGAGCAAGCCGTAGAGCGCGTCGCGGACGGGTCGCGGCACGTGCTTGCCGCCGGCGCAGCGTGCGCTGAGCGCCTGCTCGTCGAGATGGCCGACGACGGCGAGCGGCTGCCCCTGGAGCGCGAAGCCCCAGCAGTGCAGCCGCACGGCCAACCGCACCGGCTCGTGGCCACGGGGCTGAACCGTCACCTGGCCATCGTAGTCGCCGGGCGGCAGGTCGGGCGGCGCCTCGACGGTGAGGAGCAGGGAGCGGACGCCGCCCGGCTCGACGTCGAAGGGCTGGAACGGCAGCAGCGGGTCGGGCATCCAACCCGTCTGCTCGGGGGTGAGCGAAGGGCCTGGGCGCACCTCCACCTCGTCCACGAGGGCCAGCGAGGGCGAGACGGCCGCGGGCTCGCCACGGCTGGGCAAGCCAGCCGTGCCACCCGCGACCGGGAGGAAGGAGGAGACCTCGACGGCGACGGCCTCGAGGTTGTCCCAGAGAGCGACGACGGCGAGCTGGACGCTCTCGGCCTCGCCGCCTGCGGCGGCGAGCTCCCCCGAGCGGGCGACCTGGACGGTCGGGCGGAAGGCGGGGTTCCGCGCCGAGATGCGCTGGCCGGGCGGGGCGAAGGTGACGGCGAACCTGGGGTCGGGGAGGGCGAAGGTGCGCGCCATTGCGTCGTGCCAGCGGAGGCGTTGCACCTCGTCGGCCAGCGTGGCCAGGTCGCGGCGTGCGGCGGCGAGGTCCTCCGCGCCGAGGGGGTCCTTGCGGGGGTCGAGGCGCGCGCGCCAGGCGGCGAGGCGGCCGAGGGCGGCCTCGGCCCGCTGGCGGGCGGAGGGGGCAGCGCTTCGGCCGCCGGTCTCGCGCAGCGCCGCGTCCAACTCCACCGCCTGCCGCAGGGCCAGCTCCTGATGGCTGGCGGGCGTGGGGTCGTAAACCGCGACGTCGGTGATGTAGAACCGGGAGAGCGGCCCCAGGCGCGCAGCGGTCCACTCGATGGCCTGGACCTCGGCGGGCGGGCGGAGGCGGGCCGCGGCCGCGCGGAGGGGCAGGAGATCGTCGCCGAAGGCGAGGTCAAACGCGACCCACTGGCGGTCAGGCAGCTCGCGCGCGGCCTGGCCCGGGGCGCCTCCGCCGCCTGGGCGCGCCACGAGGGCCAGGCGGGGGCAGTCCACAGCGTAGCACCGGAAGAACAGGCGCGTGGCCTCGCCCAGGGGGATGCGCTGGAGGAGCTCGACGCGCAGCTCCTCGTCGGCCAGGGCGGGGCCGCGGTCGCCAATGATGCTCACGTGGGCGCCGCGCCACTGGCGGCCGGGCGGCTTCTGAAACGTCTCGACGCGGATGGGCTGCACGCTCGGCGGGAGGCCGATGGCGGCGAGCCTGGCCCGCACGTCGTCCGCTGCGGGCGGAGAGACCGGTGGCACAGGCATCTTGCCTGTGGGCGGCGGGGTGGGCGGGGCCACAGGCGGGATGCCTGTGCCACCGGCGACGCGGACGGGTGCGGCGACGGGCGTTGGCGGCGGCAGCCCGGCCCGCACGAGGACGCGGATGGGGTTGGTGTAGAAGCACAGCTTGGCGTCGTCGCCCAGGCGTCGCCAGCCGCGTGCGCGGACGTAGAAGCCGAGGCCGCCGTTGTTGTCGGCGGCGGGCGGCAGGCGGTGGACGATGCGGCGCTGCTCCCGCACGTTGCGGAAGCGCGCCACAACCTCCGCATCGCCGTCGAAGTTCGACACCAGCTCCACCTCGTCGAGCTGGTTGGGCCGCCCGGCGAAGTCGGTGGGCGGCACATCAAGGTCAAGCTCGACAGTCACCTCGTCGCCGGGCGCCACGCGGGCCACCTCGCCCATGCGCGCGGGGCGCTCGAGCGTGGGGGCGATGACCCCGAAGTCCAGGGCGCGCACGATGGCGCCCTCGACGGCCCAGGCGCAGCCGCCGCGGAGGCCCTCCAACACGGCCTCAGGCCCGCGCCCGCGGCACCACACGTGGGTGCGAGCGAACTCGCCTGGGGAAAAGGGGACTGGCTCCTTTTCCGCCTGGGGAAAAGGTGCCTGTCCCCTTTTCGCCCCCAAGCCCGAGGCGGTCGCCGCGCCCCACAGGCCGAAGCCGCGGTCGAGAAACCCGTCCCACGCGCCGCCCACCGTTGCCACGCGAGGGTCCCACTGGCTGCGCGCATCGCGGGCCGACAGGCGTTCGGCGCCCGGGAGACCCAGGAAGCCGACGAACAGCCCATTCGTCCGCCGCCACGAGAACAGGTCGGGCCAGCCCTCCCCGCCGGCGCATGGGCAGGCAAGAACCACGGGCTGGGCCTTGGGCGAGGCGGCGTGGGCGTCGAGCCATCGCAGGGCCTCCTCCGCCGAGACCCCCGGGCGGGCGAACCGCCGGCGGAAGTCAGCCAGCGCCTCGGCCTCGCGCGGCTGCGGCGGCAGCAGCACGACGGTTTGTGTGGCCCCTCGCTTCGTCGGCGCGTCCCACACCAGGCCCGCCACGAGGGCCATGTCGGGGTGCTTCTGTCGCGCCGCCGCCAGGCCGGCAGGGCCTGCGCTATCGAGCAGCGCCACGAAGTCGCAGCCGTTTGCCTTGGCCTGTTCGACAAGCTCGGCCACGCTGGGCCCGCCGGGTGCCACCATCGCCCCCAGGTCGCCGCACAGCCATGCGCCCTCGCGGTCCCACGCGGCGTGGACGATGCCGAGCCGCTGGCCCGGGGAGACGCCCATGCGCCGTGAGACGAGCTGCGCCCACTGCCCCGCGTCGAGCGCCTGTGGACCCTCTGCCTCCCTGTGCCGCGCGGGCCAGAGCATCCAGACCACCGCGGCGCCGGCCACGAGGAGCGGCAGGACACCCACGAAGGGGGCCACGGCGCGGTAGCTCGCCGTCTCGCGCCGTAGGCGCGCCAGGGCCTCCTCGGCCTCGGCCATTCGCGGGAGGCCCCAGCGCAGGAAGCCTGCGTAGCCGACGGCGCACGCGAGGTACATCAGCGCCACGGCCTGGAACGCTAGGTCCGACGCCGCCCGCGTGCAGAGCGCCGGCTGCCGGTCGAGCCACGTGTGCAGGAAGAGGGCGTTGGCCGCCGGGCCATGTCCCCGCCCGTGCCCCGGCCCGGCCAGGAAATCCCTCCCCCGCGTCACCACGTCGGGCAGCAGGGCCACCCCGCCGCACAGGGTCATCAGCAGCGGGAGCCAGAGGAGCCAGCGGCGGCGCCAGAGGAGCATGGGCAGGCCCAGGAGCGCCGCCGCCCCCATGCCGACCGCGAAGTGCACCTGGGGCATGGGCATCGCCGCGTCACCCCCTCCGGGGAGTTTCGAGTTTCGGGTTTCGAGTTTCGCGTTGGCGCCGGCGCCGTTTGCTCCGAGGCGATGGGGGCGGATTTCGTTCCCACCGCACCATGTCCACCGCGGCAAAGAAGCGGCTCAGGAAGGCCAGGCACCCCAGGAGCATCAGGTTGGCCAGGCCGAGGACGAAGAAGAAAGCTGTCACCTCGTCGGCCTCGAGCCAGGGGTGCAGCCAGGCGTAGCCGAAGAACACATTGGCCAGCGGGTGCGTGGCGTCGCGCGCGCCGAGGAGGAGCGGCACCTCGGCCCAGAAGCCGCAGGCGAGGATGAACGCGGGCAGCCAGGCGAGCCATCGGCGGCGCAGCGCCGTGGCCACCCCGCCAATCGCCGCCCCGCACAGCATGCCGAAAAGGAAATGCGTCGCCGGCCCCATCATCGCGAAGCCTCATCAAGAGGACCTATAAGGAATGCAGGAAGGCAGGAAAGGAGGGGAAACCGGCTTGGCCGGTACGCTCCGCGGCCCGATGCCTCTTCTCTTTTCCTGCATTCCTGCCTTCCTTATCAAATGTCCTCATCTTGCTCCTTCCCGAACCGCGCGGGCGGCCTCGGTGAGCGTGCGGCAGGACCAGCCGCGCTCGCGGCAATGGGCAAGGACGCGCTCGACGCGCTCAAAGTAGGCGGCACAGGCCGCTTCGGTCACCACGCTGCCGCTCGTGCCAGGCCACAACTCGTTCGAGTGCACCGTCATCACCGCGGGCACGCCCATCCGCTCCGTGCGGCAGCAGACCGCCACGAGATCATCGGCCGACGCTGCCGCGGGCCGGAAGCGCAGCGCTTCGGCCAGGCCCGCCGCCCGCAGCGCCCCCCGCACGATGCCAGGCAACCGAAAGTATACACCAAAGAGCCGCCGGGGGAAAGGCCGGCGGAAGACGCTGGTGAGGGGGACCTCGACCAAAGGCCGGATTGCCGATTGCCGATTGCCGATTGCCGATTTGCAGAGCAAGTCAGCCGGATCAAGAACGTGCGGCTCCAAGGGGAGGCGGAGAAAGGGGTAGGCGGAGCCCATCTTCTCGAGGGGGCCGAGGCTGGAGTCGGCCTCGAAGCCCAGCTCGGCGAGTGCCGCGGCCTGGGCGGGTGTGAAATCGCCGAAGCCGGCACGATACGAGGTGGGCCGCCGCCCCGCAGCCGCCGCCACGCGCTCGGCTAGGTTGGCCAGCTTCTCGCGCAGGCGGCCGGGCTCGACGGCGCTCGGTCGCAGCGTGTGGTTGCCGCGCTCCACCTCCGCAATCGGCGGCACCTCCTCGGGGTGCAGATGCGCCCCGAACTCAGCCGAGTCCCCGCAAGATCGGGCGAAAGCGGCACACCGCAGCTCGGAGGCCGCCGAGTAGGTGAGGAGATACGTCGGTCGCACGGCGTAGCGCCGGCACAACTCGTGGAACCGCCCCAGCCCGTCGAGCGAGCGGTACTCCCCCGACCGCTCGACGACCCACGGGTCGTCGGGCTCGACGGAGACCGTGACGACGAGTTGCTTGGCCCATCGCCCTAACACCTCAGTCCCCTCCACTGCGCCCCGCGTTCGTAGTTCGGCCTTCAGGCGGCTTCTGGGAAGACCGCGTGAACGCGGAACTACAAACGCGGCGGGCCAGGCGCCAGGCGTCGCGGGGGGAGCGGACGCGGCGGAGCTGGCGCCAGAAGACGCGCAGGCGGCTGTCGCGTGCGTAAGCGAACTCACGCTGTAGCTCGCGGAAGCGCCCCTCGATCTCCGCCTCCGTCATGTCGGCCAGGGGGTATGATGCCCGGTCGGTGCGGATGGCGTCGAAATCCAGCTTCACCCCCTTGGCCTTCAGCTCGTTGTAGATTTCGCAGCCGGGGAGCGGGGCGAAGATTTTCCAGATGGTGCGCTCGGCGCCTAGTCCGCGGGCGAGGGCCACGCTCGCCTCGATGTCGGCCCGCGTCTCGATGGGCGCGCCGAGCATGAGGTAGGCGACGACGCGGATGCCGGCCCGCTTCGTCGCCGCCACGGCGCGGCGGGTGTCAGCCACCGTGTGGTCCTTGCCGTAGTAGTCGAGCACGTGGTCGCGCCCGCTCTCGACGCCGTAGCAGAGGGCGAAGCAGCCCGCCCGCTTCATCGCGGCCAGCAGCTCGGCGTCCACCAGGTCAGGGCGGGCATTGGCGATCCAGTGGAACTGCATCCGCCGCTGCCGCACGACGTCGCAGAAGGCCAGCACCCAGTCCCGGTTGATCGTGAACGTGCTGTCGCGGAAGAACACGCCGTCGGCCCCCCGCGCCAGCAGCTCGCCGATCTCATCCGCCAGACGCTCGGGCGACTGGTGGACATACTTGCCCGGGATCGAGCAGAACCGGCAGCGGAACGGGCAGCCGCGCGACGCGATGACCGACGCGCAGCGGTAGCCGTACTGGTAGGTGAAGCTGCCCGCCTCCAAGTAGTAATCCAGATCGTAGAAGGCGTGGGGCCGGGGCAGCGCATCGAGGTCCAGGATGCGCCCGCGGGGCGGCCCAAACTCGATTTCCGATTTCCGATTTCCGATTTCCGATTTCAATCCGCAATCCGCAATCCCCAATCCACAATCGCGACGCCACACCAACCCCGCGACGCCCTCCGGCGAGCGGCCCGCATCGAGGCGTTCGCACAGCTCGGCGAGGGTCTCCTCCCCCTCGCCTATGCACAGGTAGTCGAAGGCGGGGTAATCGCGGAGCGTCTGCTCGGGCTCCATCGAGGCGTGGAAGCCGCCGACGATGAGCTTCGCGGTCGGGACCAGCTCGCGCGCGCGGGCGGCCAGCTCGCCCGCGCCGCGGATGCTCGGGGTGAGGGCAGTGAAGCCGATGAGGTCCGGCCGCGACTCGACGAGGAGTTGTTCCCAGCGCGCTTGCTGCGCGGGCACCTGGAGGTCGAGTATCCGCGCCTCGTGTCCCCGCGCGGCCACGTAGGCCGCCAGATAGCCCAGGCTCAGCGGCGGGTAGCTCCCGCCCGTGTCAGGCTGCACCAGCGTCACGCGCATTCCAAAGCCCCAGGGGGATGGTTGGATGGGTGGATGAATGGATGAATGTCAGAACCCGCACGCGCTCTGGCACTCATCCATTCATCCATACATCCATTCATCCCCGCCTCCTTTCAACCCTCGACTTGTCCCCGACCACCCAGCCCGATCCGTCGCGCGAGCTTGCGGCCCAGATGCCGCACGTCGCGCCAGGAGCGGACCGAGCGGAGGATCTCCCAGCGTCGGCGCCAGACCTCGCCCCGCGTGGCCTTCCGCCGGAACTCGGCGACGAGTTCGTGGTGAAGGGCCTCCAGCTCCTCGGGGGCCAGGTCGCCCACGGGAATCGTCGCGCGGCTGAAGACGAAGTGCTCGAAGTCCGGCTTGTAGCCCCGCTCGATGAAGTCGTCGTAGAGCGGGGCGCCCGGCAGCGGGGTGTAGATGAACCAGTAGGTGTACTTCGCCCGCAGCTCGTAGGCGAGCTTGCGGCTCTCCTCGATGTCGGCCCGGGTCTCGATGGGCGCGCCAATCATGAAGTAGGCTGCCGTGGCGACGCCGTGCCTATGGCAGAGGCGGAATGCCTCGCGGGTCTGCTCGACGGTGACGCCTTTGCCGTAGTAGTCGAGGATGCGCTGGCTGCCGCTCTCGACGCCGAAGTAGAGCGCTTCGAGGCCCGCCTCGGCCATCAGGGCAAGCTGCTCTTCGTCCAGCGTGTCCACCCGGCTGTTGCACAGCCACCGCATCTTCACGCCCGCCCGCCCCTTGGCCGCGCAGAACTCGCGGAGCCATTTCCTGTTGACGTTGAACGTGCTGTCGCGGAAGTACACGCTCCGCGCGCCGTGGCGGGCCAGCCACCGCATCTCGTCCACCACGCGCTCGGGCGAGACGACGAGGTAGCGGTGGGACCAGAACCGCTGCGAGGCGCAGAAACGGCAGCGGAACGGGCAGCCGCGCGAGACGATGGCGCTCGCGCACTTGAAGGTCCAGCGCCCAGTGTAGCCCCCGTACCACAGATAGTGGTCGAGGTCGTAGTGCTCGTGGGGCCAGGGCAGGCTGTCGAGGTCCCGAATTCGCTCGCGGGGCGGGCCCAGAGCGATTTCAGATCTCAGATTGCCGATTTCAGATTTCAATCTGCAATCGGTCCGCCAGACAAGGCCCGCGATTCCCTCAGGCGACTGGCTGGCCTCGAGGCGGTCGCAAAGCTCGGCCAGCGTCACCTCGCCCTCGCCAACGACGCCGAGGTCGAAGGCGGGGTAGCGCCGCATCGTTTCCTCGGGCAGGAAGCTCACGTGATAGCCGCCGAGGACAAGCGTGGCGTCGGGCGCCGCCTGCTTGCACGCGCGGCCCACCTCGGCCGCGGCCGCGATGGTGGGGGTCATGGCCGTCACGCCGACAAGGCGGGGCTCGAACTCCGCCAGCGAGCCGGGCCAGGCGGCCCGCTGGGCCGGCACCTGGAGGTCGAAGATGCGCGGCTCGTGCCCCTTCGCCGCCAGATAGGCCGCGAGCGAGCCGAGGCTCAGGGGCGGGTAGTCCGAATCCATCGGCGGCTGGATCAGTGCGACTCTCAACGGCAATGCTCCAAGCCTGCAAGCGGCAAGCAGATAGAAGGCAAAATGATTGCGGGCAAAATGATAGGAATCCGGACCCTGATTCCCATCTTATCATTTTGCCGCTCAATCATTTTGCCTTACGACCTCTTCGCAGCCCAAGCCTCGGCGCCAAAAGGCCCCACAGATAGCTGGGGGCGGTGGAGAGGAAGGGGGCCAAGTCGTCCCACGCGAGGACGGCCCACATCTTCTCGCCAGCGAGCGAGCGGAGCCACTGCCACGTGCTCAGCTTGCCCTGCCGACGGTAGAGCCGGAACGCCGACAGGTCCCGTTGCATCGAGACCCACTTCACGCCCGTCCGGCAGCGGAGCCGCGGCTCGACGGGCGACCCCTGCGCGTCCCGCCACGCAATGTGCGCCAGGTTCACCCCGCAGCGGGCGCCCAGCGCGTCCCAAAGGCCGAAGCGGGCGTTGAACTCGATGAGCTTGTAAGTGTTGTCGCGCGGGTCGAGCTTGAACTCGACCCCTCCGAGGCCGCGGTAGCCCACGGCGCGGAGGAGCCGCAGCGTGACGTCGGTGAGCGCGGGGTCGGCCATGCTCTCGGCGAAGCTGGCCGAGCCGAGGCCGGGCGGCAGCACGCGGCGCTTCCGCCCCGCGAACACGCCCAGCGGCTCGCCGCCCCGCCCGACGTAGAAGCAGCAGTAGACCAGACGCTCGTCCTCACCAGGGATCATCTCCTGGATGATCACCCTCGGCTGGTTTCCGATTTCCGATTTCCGATTTCCGATTTCAGTCCTGCACTCACAGAGGGTGTCGTACCGGGCGAGCAGTTCCCCTTGCGAGGCGCAGGGAATGACCTTCGTGCCCACCCCTATGAGGCGGACGACCTCAGGGGCCTTCCAGGCGTGGCTCTCGGCGGGCTTGAGGAGGACGGGGAACTGGAGTTCGCGCGCCGCGGCCTCCACCCCCGCGCGGTCGGCGGGGATGACGGTGCGCGGAGCAGGGATGCCGTGCTCCCGAGCCGCGGCGTCCAAGCCGTCCTTTGTCAGCAGCTTCAGCGCCGTCGCGTGGTCGGGCATGACGAAGTGATAGTACTGCGACAGGGCCGCGCGCTCGCGCGAGAGGAGCACCACTGTTGGGTCGCCCGTGGGATAGAGCACGGCCTTCTGCGGCAGCCGGCGGCCGAAGTCGAGCAGGAACTCCAGGTAGCGCGCTTCGCTCTCCTTGGCGTGGTCCGCGTCTCCGACGCGGCAGCATTCCGCCGCGGAGCGGCGGGCTACGATGTCGGGGGTCACGACGGGCGTGCAGTAGCGGGAGTTCATGCCCAGGGCATCGCGGTGCGGGTCAAGTGCGAAGACGCGCACGCCCTCACGCCCCAGGGCGCGCACCAGCCCGAGGCCGAGGTAGCTCATGTAGAGGACGACAGCCGGCGTGTTGATCCCTGATTCCCTCGGCTGAAGGCGCAAACAGGCAAAATGATCCCGGGTAGAATGACAGGGTCCAGAAGCCTGATCTTCTTCCTATCATTTTACCGCGCAATCATTTTACCTTGACTCTGCTTTCCCTCGCCAACGCGCGGACTCGGCGGCGGCCGCGGTAGTAGCCGCAGATTGAGCCAAGCTCCTGCACGCTGTAGAAGAAGGGCCGGGCGACGCGGAGGCGCGTCTCGCAGCCGACCAGGAACCTGGCGGCCCGCCAGGCGAGGCCCGCGGCGTTGCGGGCGATGTAGCCCACGTTCCGCCGCACGTAGCCGCGCAGGTACGTCGCGACGCTCGGGTCAGACTGAGCCTGGACCACGCCGTCGGCGGCGTACTTGGCGGCGTTGCGGAAGAGCTCGCGCACGGAGCCGCGCGCGACGTGCCAGATGACGGCCTTCGGGGCGTAGACGGTGCGGAGGCCCGTGGCCCCCTCGAAGCGCTTGTGGTATTCGCGGTCGGCGCCCGAGGTGTAGGTCTCGGCGTCGTAGCCGCCGACGGCCTCGAGCACCTCGCGGCGGAAGCAGTTGTTCCCCCCGCCCCAGGGGCAGGCCCGCCCGAAGGCCCGCTCCGTGCCCTGCACGTATTTCTCGATGTTGAACGGGTCGCAGGCCGCGTAGTGCTGCTCGGCGAGGGTCTTGCCCGGCTCGACGTGGGTGCGGCCGACGGCGCAGCCAGCCCCGGGGTCGGCCAGGAGTGCGGCGACCAGCTCGCGCAGCCATTGCGGCTCGGCGAAGCAATCGGCGTCAATGTTCGCCACGAATGCTGCCTTCGACCAGTGCCACGCGCGGTTGCGTGCGGCGGGCCAGCCGCGGCGCGGCTCGTCGAGCACCTTCACGGGGAAGCGGCTGGCGATGGCGCGCGTGTGGTCGGTGGAAGCATTGTCCACCACGATGATCTCGAAGCTGGGGTAATCGAGCTTCTGAAGGGCCTCGATGCAGCGGGCCATCGTGTCGCGCGAGTTGTAGGCTGCGACCACCACTGAAACAGGTGGCAGGACCGTATCGTTCATTGCTGTGTCCGTATCGCGTAATCCGTAATCCGTAATCCGTAACCAGAAGAGAGCAAAAGGCCAGGTCTTTTCTTGTCCTGTTACGGATTACGAATTACGCATTACGGATTGCCAATCGGGCATTCGGCTCTCATTCTCCGGGGCAGACCTTGCAGATAGGCATCTGGCCGCGGCGGCGCGCGAGGGCCTTGCGGAAGGCGCGGAAGCGCGCGTTGTTCCACACCCGCAGCACGCCGTCGCTCACGTTGCCCATCGCGTAGTGGCCGCGCGGGTCGCGGCAGCAGGGCACGACCGAGCCGTCGGCCAGCACGGTGAGCGAGCGCCACGGGGCCGTGCAGAAGGCCAGCTCGGCCCGCTTCCAGCGCCAGGCCTCGCCCTCCCGCCGATACACCTGGAACTCCTCGCTTGCGGGGCAGAACTCGCCGAAGGCCGCCTGGGTGGCAGGGTCATCCCAGTCGGCGACGTTGAAGCTCACGGGCTTGATGACGCGGCGGTCGGCGCCCAACTCGTCGGCGAGCGCGCGGAAGGCGTCGAGCTGCTGCTCGTTGTGCTTCATCACGAGGAACTGGAGTTCGACGAAGGGGTTCGCCTTGCCGAGGGCCTTTCGCTGGGCGAGCAGGGACTTGACGCCCGCGACGACCTTGTCGAAGTGGCCGCGGACGCGGTACTTCTCATAGGTCGCCTGGTCGAGGCCGTCGAAGGAGATGTAGATGAGGCCGAGGCCGCTCTCGACAAGCTCTCGCGCCGTCTCATCGTTCAGGAAATGGCCGTTGGAGCCGATGGAGACGCGCGCGCCCGCCCCCTTCGCGCAGGCGATCATCGCGGGAAGGTCCTTGTGCATCATCGGCTCGCCGTAGTTGGACACGTTGACCTCGATGAGGGTGCGGCCCAGCTCGGCGATGCACCGCCGGAAGAGGTCGAGGGGCAGGAACGCAGCCTCGCGGCCCAGCGTGCCGCGCCCCGTGGGGCACAGGGGGCAGCGGAGATTGCAGGCATTGGTCGGCTCGATCATCAGGAAGTATGGCCTGCCGAGGACGCGGCTGAGGCGCCAGCGGAGCGAGAGGTTGCACAGCCCTGCGTTGACGACGCGGCGGAGCGATGCCTCGCCGCGCCACCACATCCCCAGCCCGCGGCGCACCTTGCCCAGAAGGCCGTGCCGCTGCTCCGTGTCCAGTCCTAGCTGCCGTTCGTCAGGCACCGCCGCCTCCCTCCCCTCCCCCACCCTTCTGGCAGCGGAGGATGTAGCCCGTGGCGAAGATGTGCATCCAACTGTCGTGGCGGCGCTCGGCGCGGCGCTTGACGGCGTAGGCCAGCCTGGGGCAGATGCGGTGCAGCGGGTAGAAGAGCACCTCCAGATTGTAGTAGGCCTGCCCCGTCTTCGCGCAGCCGCGGTCGGCGAGCCACTGGCCGAAGCGGGCCGCGGTGACGCGGCGATGGTAGACACCGTGCTTCTCGACGGGCCGGCGCAGCAGGCGCTTGACGAGCCACCAGGCGCTCGACACGACGGGGCCGAGGACGCGGGTCGTGAAATAGTTCACGCAGTTGCGGTTCGGCACCGTGAGAATGAGACTCCCGCCGGGGCGCGTCACCCGCACCAGCTCGTCGAGCGCGGCGTCCAGCTTGTCGAGGTACTCGAGCAGCCCGAGGCCGATGACGAGGTCGAAATGCCCGTCAGGGAAGGCGAGGCCGGCCTCGACGTCGCCCACGGCGAAGGCGGCCCGCTCATCCTGCACCTTGGCCCTCGCCTGCTCGATCATCTTCTCCGCGATGTCAACTCCCTGGTAGTGGCAGCCCTTCTCGATGTAGAAGGGGGCGCTGAGGCCCGTGCCGCAGCCCACGTCGAGTACCAGCGAACCCGGCCCCACGAGCGACTCGGACAGCTCTTCGACCCGCCGCTTGCGCATCAGGAAGCTGTGGGCGGCCAGCGGGTCGCGGATCTCGTCGTACAGGCTCGACCAGCGGTCGTCCGCCGCAAAGCGGTCAAAGTGCTCAACAACCGCGGCCTTCTGGCTCATGCTAGCATTGTACCATTTGTCCCGGCCCTTTGCCTCACGTGGAGACGAAGAGCCAGAGTCCGCTCAAGCGCGCGGCGACGGCCTTGCCGCCCACGCTGCCATCGAAGAGGATGCGCGGCAGGGCGAATGGCGACACGCCCGCCCTGCACGGCCCGCGACTGGTCGTCGCCGCGCTCACGAATCCGCCCGCCTTGAGGACCTCGACCGTCTCCTCCGTGAACGAATCGGGCGAGCCGAAGGGATAGGCGAAGTGGCGCACGGGCGTGCCCAGCATCTCCTCGAGGCGGGCCTTCGAGCCGAGAATCTCGTCCTCCGCCTCCGCGCGCGACAGGCGGCTCAGCCAGGGGTGCGTCCGCGTGTGGCCGCCGAACGTCACCAGCCCCTGCATCGCGCGCATCTGGTCCCAGGTGAGCGGGCGGTACCAATCCAGGAACTTGTACAGCACCGTACCCTCGTCTTCCAGGCGCGTGGCGAGCACCGCGTCGCGCTGACGGACGCTCAGGGTATTGAGGTGCCGCATGACAGCGACGTAAGCGGTTTCGGGACCCCCGCTCAGTGGGAACTCTTGGTCGCCGAGCCGCAGAGAGGCCCCTTCCTTGGCGTACTTGTTGTAGACCCAACCCTTCACTGTGTTGAACCAGAGGAGCTGTTCCGTATCCACGGGCGTCGTGGGCACGAAGACGGTCGCTGGGGCCTCATACTTGGCCAGCAAGGGGAACAGCTCGGTGTAGACCTGTTGGTAGCCGTCGTCGAACGTGATGGCCACGGCATTGGGCGGCAGCGGCTCGCCGCTGGCCAGAGCCGCCACGCAGGCATCGAGGGTGACGATGCGGTAGCGGCGGACGAGGCAGCGGAGGTGGTCCTCGAACGCGGCGGGGGCGATGTGGTGGTAGTTGAGAATCCACGGCCGGCAGCGGCCGGGGCGCACCCGCAGCCACGCGGCGAGCGCTCCGGAGTGCCAGAGCGCCCCGCTGTAGGCGGCCTTCACGGCGTTCTTAGTCGCCTGCACCATCCATCCACCTTCGGGCTTCGGCCCGGCCGTCGGCGGCCCAGGGCACCCAGGGCACGCGGCGCTTCCAGGCGCGCATCAGGGGCCGCCGCGCAAAGCCCGGCAAGAGCGCCAACAGGTGTCCCGCCCAGGCGTGGGGGTCGCCTGGCCCGTTGCCGATGGCCCGGCGGAAGCAGCGGCAGGCCGCACGCGTCTCGCCCAGGGCCAACAGGTTGAGCGCCTGGTTGCGGTCGAGGCGGTGGAGGCCGCTTCGCCGCAAGGCGCGCAGCTCCGGCGGGTCGCGTGGCTCCAGCGCGGTCTCGAGCACGCGGCGTGCGCCCAAGTAGGCTTTCTCGATGTGCTTCGTGAGCGCTCCGGGATGGACGCGATGGCGCACGAGGACGCGCGGGACGGCGGCGAAGTCGTAACGTCGGGCGATGCGCAGCCACAGGTGCCAGTCCTCGGCCCACACCATGTCCTCGGGCAGGTAGCCGCACTGCTCGAAGCACTCGCGGCGGATCACCGCAGCCGAGGTCGGACAGTGGTTCCGAAGCAGGAAGTCCCTGAAGACATGCCCGACCGGCTTCGGCGCCTGGGCCGTCGGCAGCGGCCGCCCATCCGCGTCCATTCGCTCGGCGTGGCAGTAGGCCAGGCCCACTCGGAAAAGGGGACAGGCACCTTTTTCCCGAGCGAAAAAGGAGCCTGTCCCCTTTTCCTCCTCAAACAGTGGCACCTGCTCGGCCAGCTTCTCCGGCAGCCACAGGTCGTCGGAGTCAATGAAAGCGACGAGGTCGCCGCGTGCCTCTCGGATGCCGTGGTTGCGGGCGGCGGACGGCCCGGCGTTGGCCTGGCGGATGACACGCACGGGCTCGCCGAAGCCAGCCGCCAGCTCCGCCGTCCCATCGCTCGACCCGTCATCCACCACCACAACCTCGAAGTCCCGATACGTTTGGGCCAGGACGGACTCCAGCGTTACGCGGAGATACCGCTCGGCGTTGAAGGCGGGGATTACGACGCTGACTCTAGGCAAGAACGGCACCCCAGCTTAGAGCTTGGTGACACGGGACAGGAGGATGAAAGGATGAGTGGATGAATGGATGGATGCAGGGCCGGCCCGTTCTGGCATTCATCCACCCATCCAATCATCCAGTCATCCCCCACGCTTGCGCGCGAGGCGCCCAAGCTGAAGGCCAAACACCGATGGCGAGAAGCCGCAGAAGGCGCCGCGGTAGGCTCCTGCGCCGACGCCGATGCGGCGGAGGCGGAACGGGTCGTCGCCGGGGGCGACCGGGCCGCTCTCCGTGGTGAAGGCCGCCCGGTAGCCCGCCTCCACCGCGAGGTCAACCACATCCTGGTTGTGGCTGCCCGCAGGGTAGGCCAGGAGCGACACGGGGGCGCCAAGCTCCCGCTGGATGGCCTGCTTGGACTGCTCGAGCTGCTCGTAGGCCCTCTCCGCGGGGACATGGGCCAGGCGTGCGTGGGACACGGTGTGGGAGCCGATCTCCATGCCCGCCTTGTGCAGCTCGCGCACCTGGTCCCAGGACATTGGGCGATAGGGCTCGGGGTCGGCCATGTCGGCGCCCAAGGCGGCGGCGACGCTCTCGACGAGGTGCTCGGTCTCCTCGGGGGGGACTGGCATGCTGCCCAGGATGGTGACGAGGGCGCGTTCGAGCTGCGCCGCGCCTCCCGGGCTCCGCAGGTCGGCGGCATCGAGTGCGGCGATGAGCGGCTTGGGGAGGCCCTGGTAGTCCACCGGCTGAGCCCCCAGCTCGGCCGCCTGGCGAATGTAGTCGTGCAGCCGGTCCCACCAGAGGACGTTCTTCGTCCCGATCCAGCCGGCGGCGATGAAGAAGGTTGCTCGCAGGCCGTGGCGCTGGAGGAGCGGGAGGGCGACCGAGGCGTTGTCCTCGTAGCCGTCGTCGAACGTGATGGCAACGGCGTCGGGAGGCAGATCATGCCCCTCGGCGGCCGCCTGCGCGATCTCCGCCGCGCTGACCACCTGGCAATGGGAGGCGAGGAAGGCTAGCTGGGCGTCGAACTCCTCGGCGGGCAGCGACAAGGGGAGAGAGGAGCTTCGAGCCACGAGCTTCGAGCTTCGAGCTTGGAGAAGAGAGGCTCGTGGCTCGTGGCTCGCGGCTCGCGGCTCGGCGCTAATGCGGTGATAGCGGAGGACGATAGCCCGGCCCTTCGGCACCATCGGCCAGAGGCGGGAACGCATCGCCAGGGAGGCCGCGGCCTGCCGCGCGGCGAGCTTCAGGACATCAGCCACCAGAGCGCTCCTATCGCCAGCGCCGCGAGGGCCGCCAGCCCGAGGGGGAGGCCCACGGCGAATGCCTTGCTCTTCCAGCCCGCGCCGAAGCGCTCGCAGCTCCGCCGCCACGTGCGGAAGATGCCTGCCGTCGCATCGAACTCCGGCCCATCGAGGAGCGATGGCTCGGCCTCGACGCGGCGGGCAAGCTCCCGAAAGGTCACGGCCTCCACGTCGCCGCGAGCCGCAATATAGTCGAGAAATCGCTCAAGTTTGCGGCATTCGGCCTCCGCCGGCCAGAAGTCAGTTCCTTCTCGGTCCCGGCGAATGAGCGAAAAGCTGTGCATCAGCAGGCACACCGCTGCCGCGCCTTGCTCCGCCGCGCGGTCCACCACCCACTCCAGCTCCGAAAGCGAATCGGCATTGAGGTCGAAGTGCCGCCGGGGCGCCCAGGGGCCAAGGCGCACCTGGGCGAACGTGGTGACAGGCACCTCGACGATCGGCCCGAGGCGGCGGGGGACGTTGGGTGGCTCCACCCCCTCACCGAGGTCGTAGGGAATATGGCCGATGGCGACCGAGGCGTCCACGCGGATGCTGTTCCATGAAAGGGCGCGGAACGTATCGGCATTCACGAGCAACCCCCCCGCGCGATGGGCGATGGGCTCGGTGCCGCAGGCGCGGCGATATGCCTCTGTGGCGAGGCGAACAAGCCCGGTCTGTTCGTCAAGCGAGTAGTCGGTGAGGTGCTTGCGGGCGAAATCGCCCTTCCACCAGTTGGGGTGGAGGTGGAGCTGTGCGTCGTGGCCGCGGCCCAGGATGGCCGAGCAGATGCGTTTCACGTGTTCTTCGCCGTGGTGCAGTTCCTCCAGCGTGCTCACGAAGAATGTCGCCTTGAAGCCACGGGCGTCGAAGGCGTCCATCAGCCGCTCGATGCCCCACGTGCCGCCGCCCACCCGCCCCCACACCATCGCCTCGGGCGGCAGCGGGCGCACGCCGGCCATGGACGACTCGGTGTCAACGGTCAGGAGCAGCACGGTCTTCCCCACGCCTATCTTCCTCAGCCCAGCTTGTGACCCCGGGCGGGGGTGAATGGATGGGTGGATGAATGGATGAATGAGAGGAGACTAGGCTTCTCGGTCACCCATCCAGTCATCCATTCATCCAATCATCCCCTCCCAGATTGCCGCGCCAACACCTGCTTGAACAGAGCAAGGTATTCGGCGGCCACGTGCGCCCAGGAGCGTCGGGCGCCCAGGGCGGCAATCTCGGCCCGGTCCCAGGGCCGCGCGAGCGCGGTGCGTAGGGCGGCAGCGAATGCCTCGTCGGAACGCGGCTTGAAGAGGACGCCCGAGCGCCCTTCCTCGACGAGATCGGGGATGCCGCCGACGTCGGTCGAGACGACTGGCGTGCCGCACGCCAGGGCCTCCAGGATGGCGTTCGGGCAGCCCTCGTGATAGCTCCCGAAGCAGAAGAGGTCCGCCGCGCGATACCATAGCGGCATCTGCGTCTGCGCCACGCGGCCCAAGAACGACACCCGCTCCGCCACGCCGCACTCACGGGCAAGCCGCTCCAGCGCCCCACGGTAATCCCCCGGCCCCGCAATGAACAGCCGCCCGGCCGCCACAGGCAAGATGCCTGTGCCACCCTCCTCACGCTGGCGGTGGCACAGGCTTCCAGCCTGTGCGAGGCGGGCAGAGCCCGCGATGAGGTGGTGGTAGCCCTTGTCGTGGACGATGCTGCCAGCCGAGAGGAGCACCACACCGTCGGGCGGCAGGCCAAGCGCCCGCCGCGCCTCGGCACGGTCGCCCGGGCAAAAGAGCGAGGTGTCCACGCCATTGGGGATGACCGCGATGCGTTCCGCCGCCGCGCCCGCCGCGGCCATCCTCTCCTTGTGGCGGCGCGTGAGGGCCACGAGCTGCTCCGCCCCGCGCAGCGCCGCGCGGGCGAAAACCCGCACCGGCCAGCGGAGGAGGAACTCATCCACGTCGCTCCCCCGCCCCGTCACCACCACGGGCTTGCCGAGCCGCCGCCCCAGCCGCACGGCCGCGAAGGCGTCGGGGTAGAGCCAATGGGCGTCAATCACGTCGAAGTCAATGCCCGTTGTAGGCGGGACGTCCCCGTCCCGTGATACTGTAGGCGGGGCGTCCCTGCCCCGCGACCTGGCGCCCACGACCCGGGCAACGCGTGCCGCATAGCGATAGCCGTCGAGGAACACCCCCAGCTTCGGCACCCGCCGCCAGCGGGGCCGCAGCACCTCCACGCCCCCGTACACCTCCCGCTCGGGCAGGTCGGGGCACCCCGTGAGGGCCACGACCTTCACGGGGCACAGCTTCGCCAGCTCCACCGTGCGGCGATGCGTCGAGAGGCCCAGAGTCTCGTTCTGCGCGTGGGGATAGAGGCTCGCCAAGACCAGGACGCGCATGAGCACCTCATGTGGCCGCTTGGGGCGGGGGGCGCAACGGCAGACAAAGTATAATCCACACCCCGCCCCTCCGCAACCTGACCCCGGCGCCGCCGCGGCGCGAGCCTTGCCATCCGTCGCGGCGCTCGAGATAGTCAAGATGTTCAGCGCGTGACACACGGGGTGAACAACTTGAAGCGGCCTGGCCTCCGCGACAGATGGCTCACCATAAGCCTCGTAATAACAGGCACATGTATCGCGCAGCGCCGCGACGGGGAGACGGCGGCAAGGTGCTCACCTGCCCTCGCGGGAGGGGCGAGGTGAACACCTTGACGGCCAGCAGTGCCCCCTCCGTTTGACACGTGACGCCCCCGATGGTAGGCTTCTTGCCAGTCAGACGGCGACCGTGGCGAGCAGGAGCCAGCGCGTGAGCGATGTCCTTGAGCGGCTGAACGCCGTCTTCCGCGACGTGTTCGAGGACGACGAGCTGGCGGTGTCCCCTGCGACCTCGCCCAAGGACATCGAGGGGTGGGACTCCCTCCGCCACGTGTCGCTCGTGGTGGCCGTCGAGAACGAGTTCGGCGTCACGTTCCGCAGCTCCGAGGTCGGCAGCTTCAAGACCGTTGGCGAACTCTCTGCGCTGATCGAACGCCGCCTGACGTAGCCGCAACCGTCCCGGTTGCGGTCGGTTGGCCGACAAGCGGGACGCTTGTCGCCACAAGAGCACGCGAATGGGCAACGCCAGGCTTCACCATGTCGGGATCATCGTGCGGGACGAGGCGCAGCTCGCCCTCCTCCTCTCCGTCCTGGGTCTTGGGGAGGGCCACCGCCAGTTCGTGCCCGAATATGAGGCCGAATGCGTCTTCACCCAAGGCTCCGGCGCCGGCATCGAGTTCATCATCCCTCGCGGCGGCAAGCTCGCGGGGTTCAGCAAGGGGCTCGGCGGCCTGCATCACATCGCCATCGAGGTGGACGACCTTGCGGCCCGCAGCCGCGAGCTGCGGGCGGCGGGGGTCGAGCTGCTCGAAGGGGCCGCCGTCGAGGCGGGCGAGCTCCGCATCAACTTCGTCCCCCCCGTCTACACCCGCGGCGTGATCGTGGAACTGGTCGAGCGCGTGCCCAGGAGCGCCTGAGAGAAGGAACAAGTTCGGAGTGCGGGCTTCAGCCCGTATGCGCCGGATACGGCCTGAAGGCCGCACTACGAACGCCGGCCACGGAGGGCAGATGACGGAAGACAGCGTGCTGAAAGAGGCGCGGCGGCTCCGTAAGGAGGGCAAGGCCGATGAGGCGCTGGCCCTCCTCCGCGAGGCCCTGCGCCGCGGCCAGCTCGCGCCCGACCAGGTGGAGCGGGCCGGCAGCCTCATTGCCAAGCTGGCGGAAGGGATTGCGCCCGCCCTCCGCGTCTTCCTCCTCGGCCAGTGCACCACCTCGTGGCTCGCGCCCGCGCTAACCGCTGTCGCCTGGCGGCATGGGACACTCATCCAGGTGGCCGAGGGCGGCTACGACAGCATCCTTCAGGACCTCGCCATGGCCCCCGCCATGCGCGGGGCAGAGACGCCCCGCCCACAGGCCGTCGTCTTCCTGCCCTGGAACCAGCGGCTGCTCGGCGGCAGCGACGAATTGCCCTTCTGGCAGAGCGCCTGGGTGCTCGCGGCGGAGCGCTTCGGCGCGCGCATCGTCCAGGTCGGCTACGACTGGGTCACGCCCGGCCCCCTCGGCCACCACCTCGGTGGCGACGTCGCCCTCATCCGCCAGGCCAACGACGCCCTCCGGCAACACCTGCCCGCAGGGGCGTTCTTTGTGGACCTCGAGCAAGTCTCGGGCACGATGGGCCGCGAGCGCTTCTACGACCCGCGCCGCTACCACTGGACGAAGCAGCCGTTCAGCGACGCCGGGGCCTGCCTCCTGGCCGAACACCTCTGGGCCGCCCTCCGCGCCCTCCACACCGGGCCGAAGAAGGTCTTCGTCCTCGACCTCGACAACATGCTCTGGGGCGGCATCGTGGGCGAGGCCGGGCCACTCGGGGTCGCGCTCGGCGACAGCCCCGAGGGCGAGGCCCATCGCGCGTTCCAGTTCCACGTGAAACGCCTCGCCCAGCGCGGCATCCTCCTCGCCGTCGCCTCCAAGAACAACCCCGACGACGCCCGCGAGCCGTTCCGCTCCAACCCCGACATGGTGCTCAAGCTCGACGACTTCGCGGCCTTCGAGGCCGGCTGGGAACCCAAGCCCGCCATGCTCCGCCGCATCGCGGATACGCTTGGCCTCGGCCTCGATAGCTTCGTCTTCTTCGACGACGATCCGGCCGAACGGGAGCAGATACGCCAGGCCCTGCCCGAGGTCGAGGTCGTCGAGGTCCCCCTCGACCCCGCCGAATACGTGCGGGCGCTCCAGGCCGGCCTGTGGTTCGAGGCCGTCGCCCTGACCCAGGAGGATGCCGAGCGGGGGCGCCAGTACCAGCAGGAACGGAAGCGCCGCGAGGCCAAGCAGGCGTTCGCCTCGACCGACGACTATCTCCGCTCGCTCGACATGCGCGCCCAGGTCGGCACGATTGACGAGGCGAGCCTCGCCCGTTGCGCCCAGCTTGTGGCCAAGACCAACCAGTTCAATCTCACCACGCGCCGCCACTCGCCCGAAGAGATTCGCCGCCTGGCCGCCCTCCCCGGCGCCATCGCACTCACACTCCGCGTGGCCGACCGTTTCGGCGACCACGGCCTCGTCTCTGTCCTGATCGCTCTTCCCCAATCGTCCTCGTCCTCGTCCTCGTCGTCGTCCTCGTCCTCGACTCTCGGCGCCTGCGACGCAGCGGCCAAGCCAGGAAGAATCGAGGACGAGGAGGAGGGACGAGGACGATACGAAGAAGTCCCAACGCTGCGCGTGGACACCTGGCTCATGAGCTGCCGCGTCATAGGCCGCACGGTCGAGGGCTTCTTCTTCAACGAATTGCTCGCGCGGGCGCGCGACCTGGGCTACGGGCGCATCGTGGGCGAGTACATCCCCACACCAAAGAACACCCCGGTCAAGGACCTCTATGACCACCTCGGCTTCACCCGGCAGGCGGAAGCGCCCGACGGCACGGTGACGTACACTCTTGACCTCGCGGCGGCCCACCCCGCCCACACCCTGGTCAGGGGTTCACCACCCCAACCCCTCTCCCTTCCAGGGAGAGGGTAGGGTGAGGGTTGGACTGTGGGGCGCCGCGGGCCCCAACCCTCCCCCTGCCCCCTCCCTGAGAGGGAGGGGGGTGAGGGGGGCGGCCTCGCGGTAGTGTCCAAACCCTCGCTCCACTGGGGCAAGCCCAGTGGGGGCGAAGAGCGATCAGGAGAAAGCCCCTTGCGCAAGCTGCTCCTCGCCTTCGTGCTCCTTGCGCCGCCGTGGCTGAAGAAGTGGCTGCTGCGCCGCTGCTTCGGCGCGAAGATCGGGCGAGGCGTCCGCATCGGCTGGTTCGCGCTCCTCAAGGGCCAGCGCATCGAGATCGGCGACTACGCGCGCATCAGCGGCTTCGCAATGCTCCAGTGCCGCGAGGTCCTCATCGGCGACTACGCGAGCATCGGGGGCCGCGTCCACGTCTACGGCCCCGCCACCTTCGCCATCGGCCGCCACTCCGTCCTCGGCGCCGAGACGATGGTGAACGTGTGGGAGGACGTGCGGATCGGCGACATGTCGGCCATCGGCGCCCGCTCGATGATCGTCACCCACGGCACCGCCCTCCCCTACACCGAGGGCTACTGGGTCAAGTTCGCCCCAGTCACCATCGGCGACCGCGTCTGGGTCGGCTCAGGCGTCTTCATCCAGCCCGGCATCACCATCGGCAACGAGTGCTTCGTCAACGCCATGTCGGTCGTCAAGCGGGACCTCCCCGACGGCTCGGTGGCCGAGGGCTACCCCGCGAAGGTCGTGGCCCCCATGGCGCGGCTGCGGCGGACGATGACCCCCGCCGCCCTCGACGACGCGGCGCGCTCGATGCTCGCCCACTTCGCCGAGGCCCGCCTCCGCCGCGAATGGGGCCTCTCGGTCGCCATCGCCCCCGATGGCGCGCTGAGCTTCCGCTTCCACGGCCGCCACTACCTCGTCGCCTGCGCCCCCTCCGATGGCGCCCTCCCAGCCCCCGCGGGGCGGAAGCGGGTCATCCTTCTGGCCACCCGCCCGGGCTGGTCGCCGCCGCCCGACTTCAAGGCCGCCCTCACGATAGACCTCACGACGAACCGCACTCCCCTCCCCCGTGACCCCATTCACCGCGCCCTCGAAGGCTTCCTGCGTGCCTACTACAGCCCGCCGCTCGAGTACCACTAGCGAGGAAGGGGACGGGCTGCCATGACGCCAGGGGTTCACAAGCCGCGAGCCGGGCTGTTGGTCCTCCTCGTCATCCTCTACGCCCCGTTCCTGATCACCTACGGGTACGGCTACCGCCACGTGCGGAACCGCGACCTGCCGTCGTTCCACTCCGCCGCCCGGGCCGCCTTCTCGCTCCACAAGTCGCCCTACGATCCCGAACTCCTCAAGAAGCTGTTCCCCGCGCAGCCCGTCTACCCTTATCTGTATCCTCCGCCCACGCTCCTCCTGGTTGCTCCGCTCAGCCTGGTGTCCTACGAACACGCCCGCCTGCTCGTGCTCGTGCTCAACCACGCCTTGGCCGCATTACTCCTGTGGCTCCTCGTATTCCGCGTGCCCGACCCGCGGCGGGCGCTATCACCCGTTGCCATCGCCGTGGTGGTGGCGTACTTCGTCACGTTCCACCCTCTTACGGTGGTGTTCGCCTATGGGCAGTTGAACCTGGTTGCGGCATGCGCGCTGTGCCTGGCCTGGGCGTGTCTGAGGGCCGAGCGGTCGTTCGCAGCGGCTCTCTGTCTCGCGCTGGCCGTGATGGCTAAGACCTATCCCGCGCTGATCCTGGCTTTCCTTCTCCTGGCGAGGCGGGTCAAGCCGGTGGTCCAGACGGTTCTGCTGCTGGCCGCGCTCAGCGTGGCCGCACTCGTCGTTGTGCCGTGGGAGGCCTGGGCCGAGTGGTTCCGCGAGGTGCTGCCGAGGGGAGGCTACGGCGAGACGCCTCCGGGGCTCTTCCACCCCGCCGCGATAGGCAACCAGAGCATCAACGGCTTCCTCTCGCGGCTCTTCACCCAGACCCAATGGAGCAACCCCATCACGGTGAATCCCGCGCTGGCGAAGCTCCTGACCTACGCCGCCGCGCTCGCCGTCCTAGCCGCCAGCGCCTGGGCCGTCCACAGGGCCTGGCGGCGCGACGCCGCCTCGGCGCTCGACGACGCCATGTGCGTGGGTCTCCCGGCGATGGTGCTGATCGCGCCATTCTCGTGGGACCATCATCTGGTCTTCGTGCTGCCCGTGGCCACGCTCCTCCTCGGGCGGCTGGCCGACGAGGGACGGGGCCTGCCGTTGCCCCTCGCCGCAATCATCCTTGTCGGGGCCATCGTGATGGCCCCCGAGTACACCTGGCGGTTCCACTTGCCGGCCGTGCTCTGCATCTGGGGCGCGGCCCTCTACCTGGCCCTGGCCGACAAGGCGCCGGCCGCCGCGGCGCAGCCAGTTCACGTGGACGGCTCTCCCGGGTAGCCCCCGAAGGGGGTGACCCAGTCGTAGCCCAGGGCGACCGAAGGGAGCCCTGGGAAGAGGCCCCCCAACGGGAGAGCCCCTGAAAGGGGCGATTCAGACGCCGTGAAGCGCCCCCTTCGGGGGCTTGGGGCTGTGGTGGGGTCTGCTCCCAGGGCTCCCTTCGGTCGCCCTGGGCTACGACTGGCTCGCCCGCGTTCGCGGGCTACAGGACGGCGTGGGGTGGGTCAGAATCAGGCGCCGCAGGCGGGAGCCGAGGGCTTGGAGGTGGCATAGGGTGGTGGTACAAACGATAGGCTCCGTTCGCCAATGGCTTCGGGACCGCGATAACCTGTGGTTCCTCGCCCTGGCCCTGGCCTGCCTGGTGCCCATCTGGGCCTTTCGCTACTTCCCATCCCAGGACGGGCCGGTCCACGTCGAGAACTGCCGCATCATCATGGAGTATCATCGCCCCGACCGGGCGGCTTTCCGCGAGTACTACGAGCTGAACCCCCGGCTGGAACTCACCTGGCTGGGCCACCTGGTGCTGGTGGGGCTGATGTGGGTCGCGCCCGAGCGGGTGGCAGAGAAGATTCTCCTGAGCGGTTACGTGCTTCTCCTGCCGCTGGCCATCCGCTACGCCCTTCGCTCGGTCCGGCCCCGATTGCCCGCCATGGATCGTGGTGAATGTGGGCGGGGCCTCCGTGCCCCGCGCGGGGCAGAGACGCCCCGCCCACAACCGCAGCCTGCCCCGCGCGGGGCAGAGACGCCCCGCCCACAACCCCCGCCTGTCCCGGACGGGGCGGCGGACGATGATGAGGTTGGTCATGCCGAGCGAAGTCGAGGCATCTCTCCTGGGGCTGGGGAAAAGAGAGATTCCTCGACTACGCAAGGCTCCGCTCGGAATGACCGCGTTCGGGGGCCTGGCCCGCCTCACGCAGAGGCCGGCGACGCAGGCTGGCTCGCGCTCCTGGGCTTCCCATTCATCTACAACTACACGCTGCACATGGGCTTTTTCAGCTTCTGCTACAGCCTGGCGCTCTTCTTCTTCGTCGTGGGCTACTGGCTGAGGCATCGGGAGCGGCTGACTGTGGGGCGCTGGGCGGGGCTGAGCGCGCTGTGCGTGCTCCTGTGCTTCTACCACCCAGTGTCGCTCGTCATGGCGTGCCTGGCGGTTGGCGTGAGCATGGTCTGGTCCGCCCTCGCTGCCGCGCTGGGCGAGGCCGGCCCCGGCCGCCCCAATTGGCGGCGGTTTCTTCTTGTCACGCGTCACGCGTCACGCATCACGTGGTCTCAGGCCTGGCCCTTCGCGCTGGCGCTGCTGCCGGCGGCGGTGCTCCTCGTGTCGTTCACGTCGCGGCAGGGCGGGGCGACGCTGCGCGCGCCGTCGCTGCGCGAGCTGGTGCTCCTGGCCGTGAGGCCGCTGTTCTCGTTCACGATGGCCGAGGCCGGGCTGTCGGTGCTCGTCACCTGCCTGTTCGCGGGCCTGGCGGCGGTCACGCTTGCGACGCGGCAGCGGCGCTCCGATGGCTTCGCCGTGGCAGCGCTGCTGGCCGTGGTGGTGTACCTGGTGGCGCCGAAGGCGTTTTCGGGCGGCTCCTTCATCCCGCCGAGGCTGACCCTGTATCCCTTCTTCCTGGCCATCCTTTGGCTCGGGGCGCACGAGCACGCGCGATGGGTGCGGCGGGCCGCCAAGGTTGGGGCCACGGGCATCACGCTGGCGCTCCTGGGCATCCTCACGGTGAAGTACGCCGAGCTGAACCGCGATCTGGAGGAATACCTCTCGGTCGAGCCGCTGATCGAGGCGAACTCCACTGTGCTGCCCATCTCGTATGCCCACAGGGGCATCACGCCGGACGGGCGGCTTCAGACGCAGAAGATATGCACGTTCGCGCACCCGGCGGCCTACATTGCGTCGCGGAAGGGACTGGTGGATTTCATGAACTACGAGGCCTGCGTGGGCTACTTCCCCGTGCTCTTCCGGCCCAAGTTCCAGCCATTCGTCCACATTGGGCGAAAGGGGGAGTTCGGCACCGAGGGGCCGAACGTGGACTTCCTGACGTATCCCGAGCGGATGGGCGGACGGGTGGACTACGTGCTGGTGTGGGGAGCGCCGCGCGGCGAGCACGACGCGGCGGCCGCGGCCTCGGTCCGCCGCCAGCTCGACGCGGCCTACGACCTGGTCTTCACCTCCCGCCCCCGCGGCCTGATGCGCCTCTACCGCAGGAAGCCGGCAGGGCTAAGTACACGTCCACAGTGAAAGGCGCACATGAACAACGAGGAACAGCGCCGCCCCCACCGACCTCGCGTCGGTGGGGCGAAGGTCTGGCCACTACGCACGCGGCCACACGCTCTCTCCCTCCCCCCGCGCCTGGCGGGGGAGGGAGAGGGGGAGAAGGGGGTGAGGGCGCCCGGGAGCTAGTGGTCAAACCTTCGCTCCACTGGGGCAAGCCCAGTGGGGGCGGGAGCCGTGAGAGACTTTGTGTACAGTTTTCCGTGTGGAGGTGTACTAAGACCGCCTGAAGGCGGGACTCCGAACGAATGCCCCGCTGTTTGGAGTCCCGCCTTCAGGCGGTCCTACCCCTCGCGGCGCCGGCGGAGGGAGTCGCGCAGGGCAAGCGCGGCGCGGAGGAGCAGGCGGCTCTTCGATAGGTGGAAGTAAGGCTTCTGGACCGCGCCGAACTTGCGGAAGGAGCCCTCGACGCCCCGAATCATCGATCCCTCGAAGTCGAACCGCTTCGTGAAGCGCGAGACGTAGGCAATGGCGTCGCGCACCAGAAGCGTCGCCGAGTCGCTGCCGCGGTGCTCGGGGTCTATCGTGCTCAGGAGGTAGTAGGCCGAGCGCGCGTCGTAGATGACGAAGATGGCCGAGTGGATGCGCCCCTCGGGGTCCACGGCGAACCAGGTTTTGCCGGCGTTGCGCTCGGCGGTAGCGCGGTGGATGCGCTCGAAGAGGTCGAAGCTGTAGTTGATGGCGTCGCCCTGCTTCCGCAGGGTCATGGCGTGGTGGCCGTAGAACTCGCGGGGCGGCATGTCCTGGCGCACGGCGACCAGCTTCTCGGCCTTCTTGATGTTCTTGCGCTTGGCGTGGGCGAAGTTGGCGAAGACAGCCTCGGGGTCGCTGATGTCCTCGATCACGTAGGTGTAGCGGGTGGTCTGCTGGTAGCCGGCCCAGTAGAAGGGCAGCCAGTTCGTCAGGCTGTAGTGGCAGTAGGCGCTCAAGTGGGCCACGCGCGGAATGGCCGCGGCAAGGTCGGTGAGAAGCTCCATCTCGTTCGAGAGCTGCTTCTCGTAGTTCTCGCTTGTCGGGGGGCCGAGGAGCGGGCCGAGGCTCTGCGTGAGCGGCGGCATGCCGAGTGCGCGGAGGCCGAACTTGCGGCGGTGGACCAGTGGGATGCCCGCGGCGATCTTCCCACCGCGGCGGAGCACGAGAATCTCGAACTGCCCGGACGCCACCGCCTCGAGCCACCAGGAGCGGCAGAAGATGCAGCCCTGGGGCGAGGAATCAACGAAGGCATCCCACTCCCCCATCGGCTCGCCCGGGCGGAGCACGGCCTTCTCTTGGGAAGCCGGCCTTGGGTCTGCATCGGCCATTAGAGAGGTCCTGCCTGTCGGAGCAAGCCGTGTGGCACAGCCGTCCTCGGCTGTGCCCTCCTGTGGGTTGCGCCGGTGCCTGCACAGCCGAGGGCGCCTGTGCCACAAGCGCTTCCTCGGGTCGAGGTGTTGCCCAAAGTATAGGCCATGGCCCGCTCCGCCGCAAGCCGTTCGGGGTGCATGCAATCTGATCTGGCGGGTGGGTCGCCTACCGCGCGCAGAGCCGCCGCGCGGGCCGGTGCCCAGGTGGTCTGGGAGAACATTGCAGAGTTGAACAACTCTGCAATGTTTCTCCTCCCTGCGCCCCGAGCCCCAGGACCGCCCGCTCCCTCGGCACGCTCCAGGAGCGGCTCTGCTGCCCAGCCGGTCTGGGAGAACATTGCAGAGTTGAACAACTTCGCAATGTTGCTCATCCCCGCGCCCTGAGGCCCAGGACCGCACGCTCCGTCAACACACTACGCGAGCGGCGGAGGTCCTGGCGGACCCCCGAGGCGGGGCCGGCCCCCGGAACGAGAGCACACGCACCCACCGTTTGACACGCGGGGGCCGCGATGGTAGCCTTTCCGCGTCGCTCCTACCGCGTTCTGGAGTGCTCTCCGCGTGGCTGCTCCCACCTCTCCATCGGGCAAGGTCGGGCCGCGGCTGCTGCCGTACGGCGACCTGTTGCGGGTGGCGGCGGCCGCGGGGGTGTGCGTGTTCCACGTGGCGTCGTCGGGGAACCAGCGCTACGGGAAGATCGGCCTGGTGGACTGGCTGGTCTCCAACGTGGCGTACTCGGCTACGATCTGGTGCGTGCCGGTGTTCGTGATGCTCAGCGGGGCGCTGCTGCTGGACCCGGCCCGGGACGAGCCGCTGGGGGCGTTCTACGGCAAGCGGCTGCGGCGGATCGGCATCCCGTTCGCCTTCTGGTGCCTGTTCTACCTGGCCCATCGCGTGGTGGTGCAGGGCGAGCCGTTCGTCCCCTCCTACGCCGTGAAGTTGCTGCTTTCGGGCAGGCCGTTCTACCACCTGCACTTCGCGTTCATCATCGTGGGGCTGTACCTGTTCACCCCGGCGTTTCGGGCGATCACGCGGACGGCGGGGCGGGGGGAGCTGATGCTGTTCGCGGGGCTGGCTCTGGGGCTGGGGTGCGCCTACAAGTTCACCGCCATCGTGGTGGGGTCGGCTTCCGAGGAGAACGCGGCGACGCGCTTCGTGCCTTACATTGGCTTCTATTTCGCCGGCTACTGCCTGCGGGACACGCTTCTGACGGGGCGGGGGCTGCGGCTCGGGTGGGCGGCCGTGGCGGGGTCGCTGTTGGCCGTAGTGGGCGGGCAGTGCCTCGCGGTGGCGGGGTCGGGGATGGCTTCGCGGCTCGGGGGAAACGCGCTGTGCGACGTGGCGGGGGTGACGCTGCACTTGGCGGTGTTCGTGGTCCTGGGCACGGTGTTCACGCGGTGGCGGCTGACGGGGTGGTGGGGGGAGGCGGTGGGGAGGGGGCTCGCGCCGGCGACGCTGGGGGTCTACCTGATGCATCCGGCGCTACTGCACGCGCAGCGGGAGGCGGGGCTGACGGGTCTGTGGCCGAACGCGTGGGTGGGCATTCCCCTGGGTTCCGTCACCTTGGTCGCGGCCAGCTTTGCGGTCTCGATGGCCCTGATGAGCATTCCTTACGTACGCCGTGTCGTGAGTTGAACGGAGCGGCGGGCCCACCAGTCGGCGATGTCGCGGGCGGGGGCGCCCCAGCCACCGTGGGAGCGGGTCCAGTCGAGTGCCCGCTCGTAGACCCCGCGGTAGCCGGGCGCATCGAGGTCGCAGAAGTGGGTGTTGTGCCAGAGGAGGCCGAGCATCGAGCCGTCGGCTTCGGCGCGCTCGAGGTAGCCGCGGAGGCGCTGCCAGGCGGCCTCGGCGTCGAGGCCCCCCCACTCGCAGAGCCCGCCGTCGTAGATGGTCAGGGGCAGCTCAAGCACGGGCGAAGCGCCCGCGCGATTGCCGATTGCCGATTGCCGATTGCCGATTTCAGACTCGCATCGGCGGTTCTCCTCTGCTCTCTCCGCGGTCTCTGCGTGAGAATCTGTTGGGTCGGCGAATGGATGGAAGGGGAAGGAGAGGCCGGGGCGGTGGCCGTCGGTGTCGTGGTAGCCGAGCGTGGCATCGTAACGAAGGCCGGCCTGGGCCTGGGCGCGCCAAGTTGCGGGAAGGTCGAGGCGTAGGAAGTGCTGGCGGCAGCCAATGATGTCGGCGCCGGCGAGGGCCGCCACGTCGCGGCGTTCGGCGGCCAGGGCGTCGGCGGAGCGGTAGGAGTCGAAGCTGGCGTGGAGGGCGACCTCGCAGCCGCGGGCGACGAGGCGGCGGAGCGCGGCCCGCACGGCCTCGGGGCGGGCGGCGTAGGAGTTCACCACCCCCACGCCGTCCACCACCAGGTTCGGGCGGCCGGGAAGGACGAAGAAGGTGGAGCGCATGCCGTAGCGCTCCTCGAGGCCGGCAATGGCGTCGAGGTCGCTCCACGGGTCGGGGCCGCGGCAGAAGGCGCGGGCGATGGCGGGGAGGCGGTTGGGGCGGCGGAGGGTCTTGCCCATTTCCTTGGTGAACTGGCGAAGGGTGCGCTTGCGCCAGAGATCAATGTCGTGGGTGAGGCAGACGGCGAACTTGTGGCCGTCGGGCCAGGCGGGCACACGCTCAAGGGTCGTCCCCGCGGCCCGACACAATGCGGACCAGAGCAGGTCCATCAGGGGGTGGACGACGGGGGTGGGAAGCAGGCCGGCCTTGGCCCGCGGCGTGGCGGCGCCGGGGACGCGGCCGAAGGGGTCGCGGGGCACGCTCGCCTCGTCGCCGCCGGTGAGCCAGAGGGCGGCAGCGGCCAAGACGTCCGCCTCGATTCGCACGCGGGCGCCGTCGGCCCGGATGAGCGACGAATCGGTGGCACGGGCATCCCTTCGGCTCCGCTCAGGGCAGGCTTGCCCGTGCGCCACAGGCTGGAGGCCTGTGCCACTGATGCGGCGATGCAGGGCGATGGCCTGGTCGGGCGTCATCGCCGGTCCGCACGCAATCTCGACGACTGGCTCTTGTGTTGTCTGGGATTTGGAATCTGGAATGTGGAATCCGTAATCCGCCGCCTCGTGGCGCAGGCCAAGCGTGTCCAGCAGCGTGTGGAGTGTGTAGGACCTCTGCGCCGCCTGCTCGCCGTCGAGGCCGTGGGGCAGGGCGGCGACGCGCATCAGGCTGCCCCTCCGCCACAATGGCCGACGACGAAGTAGAGCTTGCCCAGGCGGTCAATGGTGAAGCGCGCGAAGCCGGCCTGCGTCATCAATCGCTCGACCTGGGGCTTGGTGAAGAAGTAGACGGGGCAGCCGCGGAGTGCGAGCCGCAGCCTGCGGACGGGGGCGCGCCACGTCCACTTGCGCGGGAAGACGGCGACGACCTTCGTTCGGCTCAGCCTCCGCATCTTGCGGAGGAACGGCAGGCAGTCGGCCACGTAGTCGAAGAGGCCGATGGCGAGGGTGATGTCGAAGGGCTGGTCGAACTTGTGTTCCATGAAATCGGCGTTCAGGAAGCGGCAGCGGTCCGCCACGCCCTCCCGTTCGGCCAGGCGGCGGGCGATGTCGAGCATGCTCTCCGCGAAGTCGAGGCCGACCACCTCGGCGGCTCCCGCCTTCGCCACGGCCACGCTGAAGCGGCCCGAGCCGCAGCCCACATCGAGGATGCGCAGGCCCGGTTCCGAGCATTCGGCCACCGTGCGGCGGAAGCGCTCGTACATGTCCCACCGCAGCCGCCGATCGAGCCAGCGACCGAGGCGGGCCTTGTCGCCCGTGTAGATCGCGTCGAACTCGGCCGCGGTCGCGTGGAAGTGCGACCGAACCCTCTCACCCACGGAGCCCAATACTGCATCCTTTCACGCCCCTCGCGGGGCGTTCCAGCGGACTCGGGCTCGTCCTGTGACGAGGCGAGCCAGGCCCACCACGTAAGCTGCGTTGATCATACAGAAGTAGAACGGCAGCTTCAAGAGGCGGAGGGAGTGCGGAGTGGAAGCCGACAGGGCGCCCACAACGGCAAGGGCGTAGAAGGTGCCTTGGGCGGCCAGGGTGGCGCAGTAGAGCGGCCCGGGGAGGAAGAGGTTGACGGCCCACGCGGACACAAGGCAGAACGGGCCGAGGAGCCGCAGGAGCTTGTGGGCGGCGAAGGTGAAGAGGAGCCAGGGCCTCGGGGGCCACAGGAGGAGGCCGAGGAGGCGAAGCTGGCGCCAGTTGCCCACGGCGATGCGCACGCGGCGTGCGAAGCCGCCCATCTCGGCCGCCTCCTCGCACGCCACGGCGTCGGGCGCGTAGACCGCCCGATGGCCGCCGGCGACGATGTGGACGGGAATCTCGTAGTCGTCGTTCACGCGGATGCGGCTGAGGTCGGGGCACAGCGCGCGGCGGATGGCGTAGAGCGAGCCGTGTGCGCCCAGGGTGCTGCCGAGTTCGCTCTCGCACAGCTTGATGAAGGTCTCGTACCGCCAGTAGAAGCCCTCCTCGCCCCCGAGCTGGGCCGCTTCGGGGCGGAGCACCTGGTAGACGCCGCTCACACAGCCGACCGCGGGGTCGGCGAAGGGGCGGACGAGGCGACGCAGGCTGTCGGGCCGCAGCCGGCTCGCGGCGTCGGAGAAGGCCACGATCTCGCCCTTCGCTGCGGCCAACCCGTCGCGCAGCACGGCCAGCTTCCCGCGGTTTTCGGCGAATGCCATCAGGCCGACGCCGTGCTGCGCATAGCGCGCGGCGATGGCGGCCGTGCCATCGGTCGAGCCGTCGCTCAGGACGACCACCTGGAGCTTGTCCTTCGGGTAGTCGAGTGCCACGCAGCTATCCAGCTTCGCGGCCAGAGCGCGTTCTTCATTGTACGCAGGCACCAGAAGCGTGACGGTGGGCGT
>Ga0194112_10001020_pt1 | contig 41135 bp, 37 predicted proteins | sample TA2MahC400mmetaG_FD_146191 | JGI IMG/M metagenome (GOLD analysis project Ga0194112, IMG submission 146191) | Freshwater microbial communities from Lake Tanganyika, Tanzania - TA2015016 Mahale Deep Cast 400m | ecosystem: Environmental > Aquatic > Freshwater > Lake | place: Tanzania: Lake... | reverse complement strand
TATCCCGAATTTGATGGAGTACGCCCTGGCATTGGCGCCAAAAACGGCCGGCGTGGGCGGTTTGCCGGTGACGACCCCGACAAACGGATACCTGACGTTGACCTATCGTGAAAACAAACAGGCCACCGATCTGCTTTTCGCGGTGCAGGCTTGCAGCGTCCTCACGTCGAACACGTGGAGTTCGGTCGGATTGGCGGAAATCTCCCGCGCGGACTGCAACACCTGGTGGCGGGTGATCGTGCGGGACGGCGTGCTGATGAGCGACGCCACCAACCGCTTCATGCGCCTCAAAATCACGATGCCATAGCCGCCCGCCGGTGGCGTTCCGTCCATGAATCGTCGCAACACGCGGCACTTGACGTTTGGGCGGCCTGAGATGACAATAAGGGCAGTTGCCCGCGCTGGTTACCAGAAGCCGCGGGCGCGCAAACGGGATGGCTGCGAAATACAACATCAGAGTCCAATACGCCGCGTGGGTTGCCGTGGTCACGTCCGGTGTGGTGCTGGCCCTCGCCTCTCTCCACATCTGGCGGGCGATTGACGATCAAGAACAAGCGGTGCGTTGGGTGGCGCAACACCAGGCGAAATCGTTCGCCCGCACGGTGGCGCCGCACGTTGCCCGCAATGATATCAATACGCTGGTCCGCGTCGCCGGCCAGTCGGTCACGGATGAGGAGGTGCTGTTCTTGCGCGTGTTGAACGCGAAGGGCGAGGTGTTGTATCGTCCCCCGTACAATCAAAGCCCGTCGGGCCTGGTCATGGTGAGCGAACCGGTGATGTCGGGAGGAAACAACGTCGGCCAGGTCGAGTTCGGGATGGGGCGCGGTCGCGTGGCGCGCCGGTTATGGAATTCATTGTTGATGGACATGGGGCTTGGCGCGGTGCTGTTGGGCATTTTTGTGGCCGCATCGGCCTTGATCTCCAAGCCGGTGCAGGATTCGTTGCAGGGGCTTTTCCACTACGTCCACGCCATGTCCAAGGGCCAGCGTCACGACGAGTATCTCGATTCCGATCTGGCGGAAGTGGACAACGTCGCGCGCGAACTGAAGGCGTTGATGGATCGCGTCGAGGAGGCGCGCCGCGGGTTGGAACGGGCACAAGTGGAGTTGAAGGCGAGCGAGAAGGAGATGGACGAGTACACCTACGTCATCAGCCACGACCTGAAGGAGCCGTTGCGCGGAATGGAGGCGTTCAGCAAGTTTCTCGCTGACGGCTACCGCGACAAGCTCGACGAGGAAGGCCAGCGCCACATTGATATCATTCGCAAGTCCGTGCTGCGCATGCAGCGGCTCATCAATGATCTGCTCCATTTCTCGCGCCTGTCCCAGCAGAGCCAGCCCATGCAGCCCATCGGCATGAACACCGTGATCCTGCATGTGCGCGTCCGCCTCCAACACGCCCTCGATGCGAAACTGGTGGATCTGCGCGTGGAGAAACTGCCCACCGTCGTGTGCGACGAGACCGGCATGACCGAGGTTTTCCACAACCTCATTTCCAACGCGATCAAATACAACGACAAGCCTCATCCGCTCATCGAGGTCGGTTGCGCGGAAAAACTCAATCCCGAAACACAACGGCACGAATACGAGTTTTTCGTTCGCGACAACGGCATCGGCATCAGGGAGGAATACTTCGACAAGATCTTCCAGATTTTCCAGCGCCTGCACCGCGATGAAGAAGGCACCGGCATCGGCTTGACCATTGTGCGTCGGGTTGTCGAAGCGCACGGCGGCCGCATCTGGCTCCAAAGCGAAGAAGGCAAAGGCACCATTTTTTACTTCACCCTTCCGAAACGCGAGTTTAGTCAAACCGGCACCGTCCTTGACGCGATGAGTGCCTCAATGAAAGGAACCCACAGCCTTGCGACGACCGTATGATATCCTGTTGATCGAAGACAATCCCGCAGATGTGGAGATCACGCTCGAAGCCTTCCGACGGAGCCGCAGCGGAACACGCGTTTCCGTCTGCCGCGACGGCGAAGACGCGCTCGATTATCTCTTCCAGCGCGGCCGGTACGCGCGCGGCCAAAACGCGCCCCGTCCCGACATGATTCTGCTGGACCTGAATCTGCCAAAACGCAGCGGACTGGAGCTGCTCGAACAGGTCAAACAGCACGAAACGCTCCGGGAAATCCCGGTCATCGTCCTGACGACCTCTGACCGGGATGACGACGTTCGCCGCTGCTACCGCCTCGGCGCCAACAATTATCTCACCAAGCCGGTCCAGTTCGACGAATGCGTCAAATTGGTCGCCACCATCCAGCAATACTGGCTCGAACTCTCCAAGCTGCCCCCACGCTGATGAACACGGCTCCCCTTCCACTGCTCATCGTCGAGGACAGCCCCCTCTACGCCGAGATTCTTCTCCAACTCATTCCCTCTCTCGGCGCCGGGTTCCAGTTTACCGTCAAATGGGTGGACACGGCCGAAAAAGGGCTTGCTGAACTCGAACAGCACCCTTACGAGATGGTTCTCCTCGACTACAAACTCCCCGGCGCTGACGGGCTGACGCTCCTTGGTCACATTCAGCTCATGCCCGAGGCGCGCCGCCCCGTTGTCATCATGCTCACCGGCATCGGCAACGAGGAAATCGCCGTCGAAGCCATGAAAATGGGCGCCAAGGATTACCTTTCGAAAGACCATCTTGACGTGCCCAGCCTCCTGCGCGCCATCAGCGGCGCTCTCGAACGCAAACGCGCCGAAAACGCCCTCGCCGAGGAACGGGCTCTCTTGCGCGCCCTCATGGACAACGCGCCCGACCACATTTACTTCAAGGACACGCGTTCCCGCTTTACCCACATCAACGCGGCCCATGCCCGCGTCCTCGGCCTCGCCCGGCCGGAAGAGGCCGTCGGCAAAAGCGATGCCGACTTTTACCCTTCGGATTTTGCGCGCGAAACAACGGAGGACGAACGCCTCATCCTCGAAACCGGAAAACCCATCATTGCCAAGGAAGAACGCGTCGTCTATCCCGACGGCAAAGTCCGCTGGGTGTCTGCCACCAAGGTTCCGCTCCGCGACCGCCAGGGCAAACTCATCGGCTTGGTCGGCGTCAGCCGCGATATCACCGACGGCAAACTTCTCGAAGAAGAACTCGCCCGCACGGCCGGGGAACTGGCCATCAAGAACAACCAGATGCAGGCCGACCTCGAACTGGCCCGCGAAATCCAGGAAGCGTTCCTGCCGCAGAGCTATCCCCGTTTCCCCGCCGGCACAACCACGGAACAAAGCGCGCTCCGCTTCCACCACCGCTACCGCCCCGCCGTCGCCATCGGCGGCGACTTCTTCGATGTGTTTGCAGTCTCCGACACCGAGGCGGGTGTCCTGATTTGTGATGTCATGGGACACGGTGTCCGTGCCGCGCTGGTCACCGCCATCATGCGCGCCCTGATCGGACAATTCACTCCCGCCGCCGGCGATCCCGGCGAATTCCTCACCGCGCTCAACAACGGCCTGTTTGCCATCCTCAAACAGACCAAAATGCCAATGTTCGCTTCCGCTTTTTATCTCGTCGCCGACGTTGGCCGCGCCCAGCTCCGCTGCGCCGGCGCCGGCCATCCGCTCCCGTACCGGATCCGCCGCAAGCAGGCCAAGGTGGATCCCATCGAGTGTTCGAAAGCCTCCATGGGGCCGGCCCTCGGCGTCTTTGAAGGTTCCCGCTACGTCAGCAGCGAACAGCCGCTCGACGCCGACGACCTCATCATCCTCTACACCGACGGCCTGTTCGAGGTCGCCGACCGCACCGGGCGTTACTACGGCCAGGAACGGCTCTTTGCCGCGTCGGCCAGGTTCGCCAAACTTCCGCCTGCCGAGCTTCTCGACAAGCTGCTGGCCGACATTGTCCAGTTTGCCGGCACCCCGGAGCTGAATGATGACCTTTGCGTCGTCGCGGTCGAGGCGGCCCGCGTCACTGCGAAATGAACGCGCTCCTGCTCTTCATTCTGCTGGCGGCCGCACCGGTTCCGCCGCTGGTCAACACCAATGACCTCCAGCGCGCCGGCACAACTGTCCGACTGCCCGGCCTCGTCATCCACGATGTCGCATCCCCGTACCTCGAAGCCGCCGGGAAAGTCGCCCGCACCAACGACCTCCTCGAATTCATCGCGGTCGAGCCGGAAGGCCGCGATTACGAAAGCCTGCTCACGCTCGACTGCAAACCGTCCGCGCTCCAGTTCGCGCTCCTGCTCATCGGCTGCGAAACCGGCGGCGTCCTCCGCATCGAGGCCGAGTACAAACACAAGCGTGTCCCCATCGAACAATGGCTCATTGACCGCAAGACGAAGAAGCCGCCCACCGGTCTGCGCTGGAAGTTCAACGGCTCCTACTTCAGCAAGAATCCAATCACCGAACAACCCGTCTTCCTCGCCGACGCCGAGCAAGCCCACATCGTGCTCTGGTGGCAGCCGTCCATCGTCATCAATCTCGCCGACGACCGCGGCAATCCGTATCGGGGCGATGATCAGGGTTTTGAAGCCAATCCCGCCGCCGTTCCGCCCACCGGCACGCCCGTCAAACTCATCTTCCGGCGCAAACCATGAATGACCGCTGGGTCTTGGTGGACGGCTACAGCGTGCTGCACCAATGGCCGCGTTTGCGCAAGATTGCCGGACGCTCGCTCGAAGTGCGCCGCAATGCCTTGCTCGCGCTCCTCGAACGGTACGCCGACCACAGCGGCCGGCGCGTCACCGTTGTCTTCGACGCCTACGCTGCCAAACATAAACCCGAAACCGCCGACCGACCGCGCGGCATCGAGGTCATTTACTCCGGCTCCGGCAAAACCGCCGACGATGTCATCGAGCGGATGGTCGGCGAAAGCGAACATCGGCGCCTGATTCTCGTCGTGACCTCCGACAACCTCGAACGTCAGGTCGTCGAGACGCTCGGCGCGCAATCGGTTTCCGCCGAGCTTTTCGAGCTTGAAGTGAACACCGAGTTGCGGGAGCTTGAACTCCTCATTCGCCAACACTCGCACAGGAACCGATTATGAAACATCTGCTCATCGCCCTTGTACTCGCGGCCCCGATGCCGTTGCTGGCCGCACACAAAACCGTCCGCGCTTCGTCGTTTGGATTCAATCCCACAAACTCGACAGCGGCGCTGCAAGCCGCCATTAACTCCGGCACGCGCAAACTCATCGTCGAGAACATGGGCGCGCCTTGGATCGTGGACAAACTCCAACTCGCCAGCGACCAGGAAATTGTTTTCGAGAAAGGTGCAGTCCTGCAGGCCCTGCGCGGCGCGTTCAAGGGAAAGAACGATTCGTTGTTAAGCGCGTCGCTGAAAACGAACATTACGCTGACCGGCTACGGCGCGACGTTGAAGATGTGGAAGCAGGACTACGATGACAAAACCCAGTACACGCACGCCGAGTGGCGGCACGTGCTCAACTTCAAAAGTTGCGCCAATGTCCGCGTGCTGGGCTTGACGCTCGCCGACAGCGGCGGCGACGGCATTTACCTCGGCGTGGCGCGCCGCGGCCTGCCGTGCTCCGACTTCGTCATCAAGGACGTCGTCTGCGACAACAACTACCGCCAAGGCATCAGCGTCATCAGCGCCCGCAACCTGCTCATCGAGAACTGCGTCCTCAAAGACACCGGCGGAACTTCGCCGATGGCCGGGATTGATTTCGAGCCGAACCACGACACGGAGGAACTCGTCAACTGCGTCATGCGCAATTGCGTCTCCGAGAACAACCGCGGCGACGCTTACGTGTTCTACTTGCGACCGTTGCGCGCCCACTCGAAGCCGATCTCCATCCGCATCGAGAACTGCCGCGCCGTCGGCTGCCGGAGCTCCGCGCGCTTTGTCACGTGCAGCGACAGCGAGACCGCCGGCGTCAAGGGCACGATGGACTTCATCAACTGCAAGTTTGAAGGCGCCCTCGACGCCGGCATCGGTGTCGGCGACAAACCATTCACCGGCGCGCGCGTCAGTTTCGTGAACTGCCAGATCATCAACGCCGCCACGAACAAACCGACGGCAACGCCAATCCAGTTGACGAACCGCTCGACCGCGACCGAAGACCTTGGCAACATCCGGTTCGTCAACTGCACGATCACCGACCCGTTGAACCGGAAGCCGATGTCGTATCAAGACATGTCCGGCGGCCTCGCCTTGCGTGACGTCACCGGCACGCTCATCGTGAACGGCAAAACGCACCGGCTCACGACGGAATTGCTCGCGCAGTGGATGCCGGTCACCGGTTTCATACCAATCCCGAAGTTCGTCATGAAAAATGTCCGGTTCGAACCGCTGTTTCCCGAAGCGCAGCCAGACGCCAAACGTCGTGGCACGGCGCGCGTGCGCGGGCCGTCGGAATGGCTGTTGTGGGCCGAGGCGGGGCAGGAGGTGTCTTTTACCGTGCACATTCGGCGTGTCGGCAAAGCCGGACCGCAACCCGTGCCGGTCAGCATTGTCGCGCCGTCCGGCAAGGCGGCCAAATTGGAGAGTGCGCAGGGCGAAGGCGAAACCGCCTACGTATTTCCAGCCACGGAAACCGGCGCGCACAAGATCGTTTGCGACCCGCGCAAATGGACAGCCACCGTGAACTCCGCCACGCACCGCGTCTGTCTCTACGCGGCGAACAGCGCGATTCATTTCCTCAGCACGACCGGCGACTATTTCTTCTGGGTGCCGCCGGGCACGAAGGAGTTTGCATTGAGGGTCTCCGGTGAGGGCGCCGGCGAGCGCGTGAAAGCCGCGCTCCGCAACCCGTCGGGAAAGACAGTCGAGGAAAAAGACAACATCGCCGAGGCGCATCAGTTCATCGGGAAACCAACCAGTGATTCCACCGGTGAAATCTGGAGCCTTCGTCTGGACAAGCCGTCTGCCAGCGCAATGGAGGATTTCCATGTCCGCTTCCAAGGCATCCCGCCCGTGTTGTCCCACACAAAGGAATCGCTGTTGAAAACGGCAAACTGAATGAAAACCATATCGCTGATTCTCGCGTTGGCCTCCACATGTTTTGCCGCCGAACCGGCGCTTTTCATCGGCGGCTGCGGCGGCGTCTATTTCGTTGCGGAGCCGGGCGAACTCGTCATCGAGGTTGAGAAACGCGATCACAACCGGCGCGACACCCGCACGGAACTGCGCGCCATTCTCGCGGGACCGGACCGTCGCGTGTTGCAGGAGGCGACGATTCCCGACGACGGCAAACCGCGCGGCAGCGGTCTCGGCCCGGCAAAGGGATGCCGGTTGTCGGCTCGTGTGGAACGCAAGGGCGTTTATGTGTTGAACATCACCATTTCGCAGGACCGGTACGGCGAACATGCGGTCTGGGGGTTCCGGTCGAACTGCCCGAAGTATATCATCGAGACAGCGCGCGGCCATCGCGATGCGCGCCACGAGGAGCCGATTGTGCTGGCAAGTCCGGACCGTCCAGCCGATGTCTGTTTTCTGCCGCGACAGGGAGCTTTCAGCGTCGAAGTGGACGGGTTGCCGAAAGGCGCGGCGCCACCGCAGATGTTCGACTCGACCGGCGCGCTCGTCGCGACGCTCGACAAGCCGTCGCATGAGTTTATTGCCAAAGTTGCCGCGCCGTGGCGGCTGCATTTCCCGTCGGCAAAGGCGACGATCAACATTGATGGCGTGACGCGCTGGGACAGCCACGATCCGCATCCCAACATGGCGTGTTGGACGCCCGACCTGAAATCCTGGTTCCCGTTTCTGGAGAACCGCTGGCTGTTGACGCCGTACAGCCGGACCATCTACGGGCAGAAGGATGTCACGTTCCAAGTCCGGAACGATTCGAGAAAGGAAAGAACAATCCAACTGAGCATCGAACCGCCGGCGAAGTTGTCAGCGGAACAGGTGAAACTCGGCCGGAACAAAACCGGAACAATCACCGTCGCTTGCCCGTCGCCCGGCGTCTATCGTCTCCGCGCCACGCCACTCGATGATTCCGGGTTCACGACTTACTCGACGCTCACCGTGAAGACCGGCGAACCGCCAGCGGTGACGGTGCCACTCGTGCTCAAGCCTTGGCAGCACGAGAATGAGCAGTTCGGCCATCTGGCCGATTTCCCAACGGAAAACCAGATTTACTTCGATTCGCAAAACAAACCGTTCATCCTCACCGGCAGCGGCATCACGACGTTGCGCGACGGCCAGTGGACGACCACCAAGCTCGGCAGCGCTCTCACATCGAAGGTCACCTTCGACAAGGACAATACGATCTACGTCCTCACATCGGCAGGCTTGTCCTACTCAACCGACGGCGGGAAAACATTTACCGCCTGCCCCATTCGTCGAACCGGCTCGTTTGACATCGAGCAGTTTTCCGGGCACAACATCCTCGACGGACCGCCCCCGATCCTGCGCTACACGTTTCGAGCGAAGGACGAGAAGTTATTCTGGCGACGAATCCATGATCTGGAATTATTTCTACCGAAGAAGGTGGATGGCCGCGTGGTGATGGGCGAGCCGGTCCTTATCTCGAAACTGTGCATCGGGTTGGCATCGCACTCTGGCATTCCCGCGTCAATCGTCTCCCGAGGCAGCAAGGTCCACGTCGCTTGGGGCGAGGCAACCGACCCGAAAGTGAAGGTGCCGGGTCTTCCCGCCTACGTCGCCACCTACGACCGCACGACGAAACAACTCTCCAAACCCGTGCTCGTCGGCTACGGCGCGCCGGCGAACGACGTCCACAATTCACCGAGCATCACGATGGACAAACAAGGTTACCTCCACGTCCTCGGCGGCACACACGGACGACCGTTCCCCTACGCGCGTTCGTTGAAACCGAATGACGCCAGCGGCGGATGGACCGAGGCGGTTCCCGCCGGCGAAGACCTCAGACAAACCTACATCGGCTTGGTGTGCGGTCCCGATGACACGCTGCATTCCGCGTTCCGATTGTGGAAGAACGGCGAAGAGCCGTTCCCCGCCAGCCACTACGCAACGCTCGCCTACCAGCGCAAACGCCCCGGCCAACCGTGGGAAGCGCCGCGCGTCTTGATAATCCCGCCGTTCTCCGAGTACAGCGTCTATTATCACCGACTCACCATTGACCGGAAAGGCCGCCTCTTCCTTTCCTACGACTACTGGTCCACGTTTTGGTTTTATCGCAATGACAAACCCGGACGCCGACGCACCGTGTTGATGTCGCCTGATGGCGGCGAGACGTGGAAACTGGCGCTGACAAAAGACCTTCAACCATGAAAACGATACTGACTCGCCACCTTAAGTCCGCCGGCAAACTGTTGCTGCGCTATTTCGGGCGCACGTTGCACGTGAAACGCAAGGAAAGCCACGCCAGCGTCGTCACCGAGGCCGACGTGGCCACCGAACGATTTCTGGCGCGCCGGATTCGCGCCCGGTTTCCTACGCATAACATTCTCGGTGAGGAAACCGGCTGGCAGAATCTCGGCTCGGAATTCACGTGGGTGATTGACCCGGTGGACGGCACCTCGAACTTCGCCGCAGGAATGCCGTGGTTTGGCGTCATGCTCGCCGTGCTCCGCAATGCAAAGCCCGTCATGGCAGCGGTCTATCTGCCGGTGACCGACACGCTTTACTTCGCCGAAAAAGGCAAAGGCGTTTTCCGCAACGGCAAGCGCGTGCGCGTCAGCAACGCGACGCGCCTCAGCGACGTGCTCTGTTCTTTCGCGCTCGATCCAACGCCCGACCGCCGGCAGACGCGACGCAACACCGAGTTGTTCCAGCGCATGCTCGCCAGCGCCCGTAACCTGCGGATGACAAACTGCCTCGTGGATTTTTGTTCGACTGTGGATGGCCGGTTCGGCGCCTGCCTCAACCAAATGACCAAAATCTGGGACATCGCTCCGTTCGTGTTGATGCTCGCGGAAGCCGGCGGAATCATGACTGACCAGGAAGGTGCCCCAATCCGTTTCGACCTCACCGGCGAACCGGGCAAACGTGACTACGCCGTCGTGGGCGGCAGCCGTCGCCTGCATAAACAGGTGTTGGCCATCATTAAGAGTGTATGAAATTAATCGTTCTATTCCTTGCCAGTGTTTGTGCGGCAGAACAGTGGAATCCAATATGGACGCGCGATCCAAAGGCCGGAACCGCCGCAGCGGACGCTGCGATTCTCCACAACCAACAGCCGTCAATCCGCGTCGAGCACCGCGGCGACAAGGATTGGAGCCTGACCGCAAAGAGCGGTCAGATTGCAACGCAGCCCGGCGAATGTTGGGAGATCAGCGCGTGGGTGAAGATTACTGGCGACGGTGAAGCGTCCACGGGCACGGTTCTCCGCGACAAAGCCAGGGAAACGTTGAGTTGGAGCTACGGTGGCCGCAGCCTGCACGCCACACACGACTGGACGGAACTCCGGTCACGTTTCATCGTGCCCCGGCGCGGAGTCTCCATCGAACCTCGCGTCACCGGCCACGGCCCCGCAACTGTGTGGGTCTCGGAGTTTTCCTGCCGCAAAATCGAGCAATCTCGCGCCGCTGCCTTGCCGGCGACGCTGGCGATCACCAACGCCGCGCTCGTCGTCACGCTCGACACCGCAACGGCAACGTTGTCGGTGCTCGACCGCCGCACGAAGCAGACGTGGCGGCAACAAGCTGTCGTCGAGAACATCATGCTCCAACAAGTACGCGTTGCCGGCGGGCTGCAACTGGATTGTATGAATGTCGAGTCGGCTGAAGCATTCCGCTGCGCGATCAAGCTCGACGGCGACAAACCGGAGTTTACCGTCGCACTCAACGCCGACGGCACATCCGCTCCGGCGTTCCCGCATCCATTCGTCACCGACGCGAGCACGTATCTCGTCGTGCCGATGAACGAAGGAATTTCGTATCCGGTGAACGACGACAGCATCAAGCCGATGCGCTTGGTCGCCTACGGTGGCCACGGCATCTGCATGGCGTTCTGGGGAGCGACCGACGGCGAGCGCGGCCAGATGACGATCATCGAAACACCAGACGATGCCTCGATCAGCATTGACCGTCACGACGGCAAGCTCTGCATCGCGCCGCGTTGGGACCTGCAGAAGGGACGTTTCGGTTACGAGCGCAAGCTGCGCTATGTCTTCTTCGAGCGCGGCGGCCACGTCGCGATGTGCAAACGTTACCGCCAAACCACGACGTTGAAGACACTCGCCGACAAACGCCATGAGAATCCGAACGTGGATTTGCTCGTCGGCGCCGCCAATATCTGGTGTTGGGACAAGGACCCGGTCAGTATCGTCAAGGAATTGAAGGCCGCCGGCATCGAGCGGATCCTCTGGAGCCACAGCGCCAAGCCCAACGAGATCGCGGCGATGAATGACCTCGGTGTATTGACCAGCCGCTACGACATTTATCAGGACGTGATGGACCCAGCGACGTTCCCGAAGCTGCGCGGCGTCCACGGTGACTGGACGACAGAAGCTTGGCCCAAGGACATCATGATCAACTCGCGCGGCGATTGGATTCGCGGCTGGCAGGTCACCGGCAAAGACGGCGAGATGTATCCGTGTGGCGTCACCTGTGACAAGGAAGCCCTCAAGTACGCCGAGAAACGCGTGCCCGCCGATCTCGCGACGCATCCGTACAAGTGCCGGTTCATTGACACGACGACCGCATCACCGTGGCGCGAGTGTTACGCGCCCGCACATCCACTCACGCGCAGCGAGAGCCGCCACTGGAAAATGGAACTACTGCGGTTGATGTCGGAGAAGTTCAAACTCGTCGTCGGCTGTGAAACCGGCCACGACGCAGCGGTGCCGTTCCTGCATTACTTCGAAGGCATGCTCAGCCTCGGCCCGTATCGCATCCCCGACGCCGGCCGGCGGATGCAGGTGATTCTGGACGAGGTACCGGAGCGCGTCGCGAAGTTCCAAGTCGGCGAACGTTATCGGTTGCCGTTGTGGGAACTGGTTTATCACGACTGCGTCATCGCGCAATGGTACTGGGGCGACTACAACAACAAGCTCCCGGCGATCTGGGACAAGCGCGACTTGTTCAACGTCCTCTACGGCACGCCGCCGATGTTCATGTTTAATCGCGACATCTGGACGAAGAATCGCGATCGTTTCGTACAGAGCTATCGCGCCATCGCGCCCGTCGCCCGCGCCACCGGTTACTCCGAGATGACTGACCACCGATTCCTCACGCCCGACCGCGCCGTCCAACAGACCAGCTTCGCCAACGGCGTCACCGTCACCGTAAACTTCGGCGCCACGCCATTCGACAACATCCCGGCGGGCGGATTTAGAATTGCCCCCGAAGCAATTTCCTCGCGCATCGTGCGCCCATGAACGTCCAAGGCCGCTGTTTGTGCCGTGCCTTCTCCGTGCCGTAATAATGCTACATATGTAGCATTATTACGGTACGACCGATTGCGCGATCAGTGCCTGAACCAGGCGGCTCATCACGGAGCGATGGGTCTGCCAAGCGCGTTGTCCAAGATAATTCTCCGGCAGCAAAATCTGTGGTAAAAACGGATCTATCGCCGCGGCGTTGGCCCATGCAATACGTTCCTGCCGCAAGCGCCTTCGCAACTCTGCCGCGCCATCCCGCGAGGGCACCGCCTTGCGCAGGTCGCCGTTGGCCTGTGAGAGATGCGCTTCGTATCGTTTGTTGACCTCATCGAAGTCCCACGCGCCATGCACAATCGCTGCATCGGAATAACCGGAGCAACAGTGTGACTCCATGACGGTAAACGACTCGACGTCGTCGCGAAACTCCTTCAAGGCATCCGTGATTTTCGTCAATGGATCCGGATGAATCCAAACGCTGTTTTGCAGGTATCCGAAGCCGTTTTGTCGTAACCAGCGTAACAAGCGTTGGCGGACGAGTTGTTGCCGGCCTGGTAGATCGAAAATGATCATCCGCCACTGGCCGTCCCAGCGGCGTTGCCAACGCGCCTCTGGATCGCGCCCGCCACAGGCCGCCAGCCGGCCAAGTTCGGTCAATTGGAGAACCAACTGGCCGGCTTTTCGCTCACGAAGGATGAGTTCTTTCTCTTCGAGCCGATGCGCTTGGCGCTGCCATCCATGCCGCCACTGCCACCCCTCGAAACTTTCGTCCAAGGTTCGCAACGATGGAGAACATAGTTTCTCCATTCCCCAGAGCATGACCTCCAAAAACTCTATTGCCTGTTCACTCCACACCTTTGCCATGATGATTTCCTTTCTGTGAGATGTCGTACCGTAATAACGCTACATATGTAGCATTATTACGGTGGTTATGGAAAGCTGAAATTGAGGATGTCGGGCAGCGCATTGACTTTGACAGAGGCGCTCTTTACAGTAGCCCCTCAAACATGCAGCCCGGCCCCAACAACCTGCTCCTCAATGTGCGCGACTTGCGCGTGAGCTTCTTTACCGACGACGGCGAAGTCCGCGCCGTGGACGGCGTGTCGTTCACGATCAAGTGCGGTGAGACGCTTGCCCTCGTCGGCGAGAGTGGCTGCGGCAAGAGCGTTACCGCGCTGGCGCTCGCCAAGCTCGTCCCAACACCACCGGGTGCTTACAAGGCCGGCCAGATTCTTCTCGACGGCGAAGATGTCCTCGCCATGAACAGCGATCAACTCCGTGCCATCCGCGGCGCGCGCATCTCCTACATCTTCCAGGAACCGTCCAGTTCGCTGAACCCGGTCTTTCGCATCGGTGCCCAGATCAAGGAAGTTCTCCAACTTCATCGGCGCGACGCTGCGACCGACGATGAAGTCGTTCGTCTCCTGAAGCTCGTCCAGATTCCAGAACCGGCGCAGCGCGCTCGCGATTACCCGCACCAACTCAGCGGCGGCATGCAACAACGCGTTATGATTGCCATGGCGCTCGCCTGCAACCCGGAGCTTCTCATCGCCGACGAACCGACCACCGCGCTCGATGTCACCATCCAAGCGCAGGTGCTCGACCTCTTGAAGGAACTCAAGCGCACCGTCGGCATGAGTATCCTCATTATCACTCACAACCTCGGCATCCTCACCGGCCTCGCCGACCATGTTGCCGTCATGTATGCGGGGCGGATTGTCGAGTACGAGCCTGCTGATGCACTGCTCCAGCAACCGCGTCACCCGTACACGAAGGCGCTCATGCGTTCGATTCCTCGCCTCGGCGCCCGCACTGCACGTCTCGAAGCAATTCCCGGCACCGTGCCAAACGCCGCGCACCTCCCTGCCGGCTGCAAGTTTCATCCACGCTGTCCGATTGCCAAGCCTGACTGCGCGCACGATCCCGAACCAGCGTTGCTCGAAGGCTGTGTCCGTTGCCCGTATTGGAACACGCCATGAGCCTTGTCGAAGTCAAGAACCTCAAGGTGCATTTCCCGATTCGCGCCGGTGTGCTGCAGAAACCGGTTGCTTGGGTCCGGGCCGTGGACGGTGTTAGCTTCGCCATCAACGAAGGCGAGACTGTCGGCCTCGTCGGTGAAAGCGGCTGCGGCAAGACAACACTCGGACGCACCATCCTCCGTCTCTACGAACCGACCGAAGGCGAGGTTTACTTCGACGGCCGGAACATTTCCGGAACAGACGGCAGCTTCCGCCGGCAGGCGCAGATGATTTTTCAGGACCCGTACGGGTCGCTGAACCCGCGGATGACTGTCGGCGACATTGTCGGCGAGGCGTTGCGCGTCCACAAATTGTGTTCCGGTAATGTTCCGGAGCGCGTGGCCGAACTGTTGACGGCCGTCGGTCTCTCGCCGGACCACATGCGTCGCTACCCGCACGAGTTCAGCGGCGGCCAGCGGCAACGCATCGGCATCGCCCGCGCGCTCGCGGTGGAGCCGAAGTTCATCGTGTGCGACGAGCCGGTCAGCGCGCTCGATGTGAGCGTGCAGGCGCAGATTGTCAACCTGCTTCAGGAACTTCAGGAGAAGTTGAAGCTGACGTATCTGTTCATCGCGCACGACCTTGCTGTCGTCGAGCACATCAGCGACCGGGTGCTGGTGATGTATCTCGGACGAATCGTTGAGGAGGCCGAAGCTGGCGAACTGCTCGCCAACCCGCTGCACCCGTACACGCAAGCGCTCATCAGTTCCGTGCCGACAATTGACCCCGCGACACAGCGACGGAGGATCATCCTGCCCGGTGACGTGCCATCGCCGATCAATCCGCCGAGCGGTTGTCCGTTTCATCCGCGTTGTCCGATTGCCGTGGCGTGTTGTCGCGAGGCCGTCCCCGCGTGGCGCGAGGTCCGCAAGGATCACTGGGTCGCTTGCGATTCGGTCTGAAAAAGTTCCCGCGCCGCCGTCGCCAGCAATTCTTCCGCCCGCCTCATCGCCTCGGCGGTGCTCATCGTCGCCGGTTTGATGGCGAGCGCCGTCGCCACACCGGCGTTCTTCCATTCCGCTTCGGTTAACTCAACGGATCCGGCGATCACGGCGACTTTTGTGCCGGTGCGTTGCGCCAACGACGTGACGCCGGAGACGACTTTGCCGCGCAACGATTGGGCGTCGAACCGGCCTTCGCCGGTGATGACCCAGTCGGCGTCAGCGAGTTCCTCGGCCAACCGGCTGGCACGCATCACCGTCTCGATGCCGGGCACGAGGCGCGCGTTGAGAAACGCAATCGCGCCCGCCGCGAGTCCGCCGGCGGCGCCGGCGCCGGGCACGTTGAGGATGTCTTTGCCGAGTTGCGTTTTCACGAGCGTCGCCAAGTGCCGCAAACCGGCGTCGAGTTGCTCGACCATCGCGGGTGTTGCGCCTTTTTGCGGGCCGAAGACGCGGGCGGCGCCGTGTTCGCCGCAGAGCGGATTGTCAACGTCACAGAGAACTTCGATGGCGGGGAACGTGAAACGTGAAGCGTGAAGTGTTGTGATCTTCTGTAACTCGCCGCCGATTGGTTGGACTGGTTTGCCGGCGGCGTCGAGGAATTGCCAGCCGAGCGCTGTCGCGGCGCCGATGCCGCCGTCGGTGGTCGCACTGCCGCCGACGGTGAGCCAGAGGCGTTGCGCACCGCGTTGGATGGCATCGGCGAGCAACTCGCCGGTGCCGTAGGTGGTCGTCAGGAGCGGATTATGTTGCGCCGGCGGAACGAGGAGCAGTCCGCTTGCCTGCGCCATTTCGATGAACGCTTGGCGATCCTTCGCAAGCCAAAGATACCTCGCAGTACGAGGTATGTTGGGAAGCGGGCCGGTGACTTGTTTGGTGATCCATTCGCCGCCAAGCGCGGCGTGAAGGGCGTCGGCGGTGCCGTCGCCGCCGTCGGCCATTGGTTTGATGACGATGTGCGCGCCGGGGTAAATGCGGAGCAATTCGCGACGGACGATTTCACAGGCGTCGGGCGCAGTGAGGCTGCCTTTGAATTTGTCGAGCGCGACGACGATTTTCATCGGACGTAGGCGATGGTTTGTGGGCCTTCGGGCAGGACGCAGATCGAGGCGCGACGACCAAGCTTGGCTTCGATCTCGGCGATGGTGCGCTCGATGTCGTGGCACGGACGGAGCAGCGCGCGCTGGATTTGCGCGTCGGTCAAGCCGTCGCTGCGGACGTACACGTCGGCGCGGAGTTGTATCTTGGCCTGAACTTGCACCTGCCATTGATCGGGCTGGCTGAAGCCGGGTTGGGAAACCATTTTCAGTACAGCTTGCGGCGAACCGGCTTCGGCGAGCAACGCGGCGTAGCGCCCGTGATCGGGCAGGCCGTCGGCGCACGCGGCAGCGATGATGATGGCGCCGCCGTCGCGCACGATCTGAGAGGCGGCGCTGACGCCCTTGATGCACTGGTACAGATTTTGGTCGAGCGGGTAGCCGCTGTTGGTGGTGACGACGATGTCGAACGGCGCGTCCACGGGAACCATCGCGTGTTCCTTGACGAACGCGCAGCCGGCGGCGTGCGCGGCGAGCATGTCGCCGGCGAAGACGCCGGTGATTTGGCGCGAGGAGTTGAGGGTGACGTTGAGGATGAAAGTCGGATTGGTGCGGAGCGCCACCTCGCGCATCTCTTCCCAGATCGGGTTGCCGTCGGTCACGCCCCACGTCGCCTTCGGGTGCGCGATCATCTCGTAGCCGTGATTGCTGTGAACGCTTTCGGCGCCGGTAATCGAGGGCAGGACGCCTTTCGGGCCGCCGCTGAAGCCGGCGAAGAAATGCGGCTCGATGAAACCAGTCAGAATGCGAACGTCGGCTTCGAGATACTGACGGTTAATGCGCACGGGATGGCCGCGCGACGTCTGGCCGAGCGACACGAGGTTGGCGCCGTCGTTGGCGTCATGCTGGAGACAGCGGTAGTTGTCCACGATGCTGTCGCCGAGCATCCGGCGCAGTTCGGCGTCGGTCTGGCGTCGGTGCGTGCCGAGGGCGTTGAGCAGGGTGATGTCGCCGGCTGCCTTCAACTCGGCCAGCAACACGGGAAGAATCCGGTCGTTGGGCGTCGCGCGCGTGATGTCGGTGTGGACGATGACGACACGGTCACCGGGGCGGACTTTTTGGATTGGCTCCCGCAACGCGGCGCGGATTGCCGCCGGTTCGTCGGCGAGGCCAGGGACGAAGCGCGAGCGCAACACCTGAGCGTGTGGCGGCAGGTTGACTTCGAGGCCGGTCTGTCCATAGGCGAGTCGCACGTTCTATTGGTACTGGCCGGCGGCTGGAAACTCAACAGGAAACCTTGCGCGGTTTTGCGAAGTCTGCTAGAGGTTCCTTCCAAACAGGAGAAACTATTCATGGCCATTCCACTTGATGTCCCGACCAACACTGAACTCGAACAGCTTTGCATCAACACGATCCGCACGCTCGCGATGGACGGCGTGCAGAAAGCCAATTCCGGCCATCCCGGCGCGCCGATGGGGCTGGCCCCGGCGGCGTTTGTGTTGTGGGACAAATTCCTCAAGCACAACCCGCAAAACCCGCAGTGGGCCAATCGCGACCGTTTCATTTTGTCGGGCGGCCACGGCTCGATGTTGCTGTACAGTCTGCTGCACTTGACCGGCTACGATTTGCCGCTGGAGGAACTCCAGAAGTTCCGCCAATGGGGCAGCAAAACGCCGGGACATCCGGAGTACGGCTTGACCGCCGGCGTGGAAGTGACGACAGGGCCGCTCGGCCAAGGCATTGCGACCAGCGTCGGCATCGCCGCCGCCGAACGCTGGCTCGCCGCGCGCTACAACCAGCCCGGACATGAGATTGTGGATTTTCAGACCTACGCGATTTGCGGCGACGGCGACATGATGGAAGGCATCGGCTCCGAAGCCGCGTCGCTGGCTGCGCACCTTGGTCTGAACAAGCTGGTCTGGTTCTACGACAACAACAAGATCACCATCGAAGGCAAAACCGCGCTCGCATTCAGCGAGGACGTCGGGTTGCGGTTCAAGGCGTACGGCTGGTTCGTGCAACGATTGACCGACGTGAACGACCTCAAGGCGCTCAGCCGCGCGATCCGGAAGGCGCAGAAGCAGACTGACAAGCCGTCGCTCATCATCGTGGACAGCCACATCGGTTACGGCGCGCCGACCAAGCAGGACACGCACGCGGCGCACGGCGAACCGCTCGGTGAAGACGAGATTCGCAAGACGAAGGAGCGTTACGGTTGGAATCCCGACGCGAAGTTCCTCGTGCCCGACGAAGTCGCCGCCCACATGCACAAGGCGCTCCGCCGCGGCAAGAAAGCCGAGAAAGAATGGAATGCGACGTTCGAGGCGTACGCGGCGGCCAACCCGACGTTGGCCGACGAATGGCGCGCCCTCCAGGCCGGCCAACTCCCGCCGGGTTGGGACAGGGAAATCCCAGTGTTCCCGGCGGATGCAAAGGGAATCGCGTCGCGCGAGTCGAGCGGCAAGGTGCTGAACGCCGTTGCGAAAAACGTTCCGTGGCTGCTCGGCGGCGCGGCCGACCTCGCGCCCTCGACCAAGACGCTCATTTCCAGTGGCGGTGATTTCGCGAAGGGCAACTACGGCGGACGTAACATGCACTACGGCGTGCGCGAACATGCGATGACCGCATTCAACAACGGCCTCGCGCTCTGCAAGCTCCGCTCCTACGGCTCCGGCTTCCTGATTTTCTCCGACTACGCACGCGGCTCGATCCGGCTGTCGGCGTTGATGGAACTGCCCGTGCTGCACATCTTCACGCACGACTCGATCGGCGTCGGCGAAGACGGCCCGACACACCAGCCGATTGAACAGATCGCGTCGTTGCGGGCGATTCCGAACATGGTGGTCATCCGACCCGCGGACGCGAACGAAGTGTCCGAAGCGTGGCGTGTGGCGATGCAGGAGAAGAAACACGCCATCGCGTTGATCCTGAGCCGGCAAGCGTTGCCGACGCTGGACCGCGCGAAATACGCTGCTGCCAGCGGTCTCAGCAAGGGCGCCTATGTGCTCGCCGATTGCGAGGGCACGCCCGACATCATCCTCATCGGCACCGGTTCCGAGGTGCAGTTCTGTGTTGGTGCGTACGAGAAACTCAAGGCCGAAGGCGTCAAAGCGCGCGTCGTCTCGATGCCGTCCACGGAGTTGTTTGAGCAACAGCCGAAGGAATACCGCGACCAAGTGTTGCCGCCGTCAGTGCGGAAACGGCTGGCGGTGGAGGCTGGTTCGTCACTCGGCTGGCGCAGCTATGTTGGATTGGACGGCGATGTGATTTGCCGGAGCAAATTCGGCGCGTCAGCCCCGATCAAGGAACTGCTCCAACAATTCGGCTTCACCACCGACAACGTGTACAACACAGCGAAGACGCTGCTCGCAACTTAGCTCGAGGCTTGTTCAACGAGAAGTTGAAGAAGGTAGCCGAGGATGTGGATGCGGAAGAGGGCCAGATCTTTTGGCTGGTCAAGGTCGAAGTCGGTGTGGGCCATGTCGGCGTCGGTGATGGTGAACAGTTCAGCGAGGATGAGCCGCGCCTGGTTCAACGCGCACATCCAAGCATTGAGGTGATCGGCGGCAAAGGTGACTTGGAAATGATTCTTGTGCTGCGGGTCAGGCACAACAGTGACGCAGTCGCGTCCCACGGTTTCACCGGCGGCGGCGAAGAGATGATGAAGTTCGGGGGTGATGAGGCGTTGCCAGTCTTGGTTGGTTTCAGTCTCGCCCGTGGTGGGGTTGGGAAAAAGCCGGTGGCGGACGCCGGGGGCATCGCGTTGGTTGAGGATTTCAGGCAGACTCTGGAGGCAGTCGAGGAGGACAGGATCGAGGCCGCTGAGGCGGAGGCGTTGGGGGCCGTCGGATTGGAGGCGGAGATGTTTCACTCGGACTTTTCGAGGTGGGCGAGAAGCTGGTAGGAGTGGAGTTGGTGGACGTAGTGTTCGGCTTGTTCGCGTCCGCCAGACCAGACGAGCGAACGGCCTTTGTGATGGACTTCGAGCATGAGGGTCTCGGCCTTGTGGCGCGGGTAGCCGAAGACGCGCTGAAACACCATCGTCACGTAGCTCATGAGGTTGATGGGGTCGTTGAGGACGATGACGTTCCAAGGGATGTCCAAGTCTTCCTTGGACTTGGTGTCGCTGACAAGGACGGTGCCGGTTTGTGGCATGGGTCAGGCAGTTGTTTGTTCGTTGGTGAGGAGTTCGGGATGTTCGTTCAACATCCGGATGAGCAGGAGCAGGAGGCCGGTCTGGAAGAGGACTTGGGGCATTTCGAATTCGAAGGAGCCGAACACGAGGGTGAAATGGATGGGGAACCAGACGATGGGGATGGCAATGAACATGGCCAAGGGTTCGAGGGTGGTTTCGCGACATCGTCGGAGGCATCGGAGCGCGTGAACGATGCCGAAGATCATCAAAGCATACAGCAGGATCAGTCCGACAAACCCGACGCAACGGATCGTCGTCAAGGGGCCGTTGTGGAAGTCGCCGTAGAAAAAGACGCCTGCGGAATAATCCCTGCGCGTGGTTTCATACACAGCGGTGGCTTCGGTGCGACGAACACCGATGCCGTCGCCGATCCACCAGTTGTCAATCAATCGGTATTTGATAATGTCGCGCCACCAGTCGAAGCGCGCCGTGGCCGTGCCAGCGGCATCTTGCACGGCCACCATTGACCAGTTGCCCGGCAAGAAACAGAGGGCGCGTTGCACTGCCAGCGGCAGGGAGTAGAACCGTCCTTGTCCGGCAATGAGTCCAGCCAGCAGGGTCAAGCCAATAATCGAGAACAGCACCAGTTGACGCCAGTTCCGGCGCAGGATCATGGAAAGGCCAATGTAGGCGAGGGCGGTGGCGATGCTGGATCGGAAGCCGGAGATGGCGACACCAGCCAACCCAGCGACCAAAAGGTAGAAGTGCGGTCGCACGAAATGAAACAGATTGAAGGGTTTGCAATGCGACACAAGCAGGAGCACCAATATCAATCCGGTTTCCCGAAATGCGCTGAAACGCAGAACCTGAACCGGCGCGCCCATATCCACACTGGCTTGTCCGTAAAAAGAAAGCACCAGCCCTGTTGTGGCCGGCAGCAGGAAGACAAGCGTGTTCGCGATGGCCCCGATCCAAGTACCGGCAAACAGATAGTAGGGAATCCGCGTCAGTGTTTTCGCCGACTGCGGCAAGTGGAGCAGAATCCATCCAGCCAACCCAGCAATGAAAATCCCGAAGTAAAAGCGGGCGCCCATAAATTCGCTTTGGAAGACCCGGAAACCGACTGGTCTGCGCAGCCACATGAGCGCCACCCATGCAAGATTGATCATCAGCAGGAAAAACAGCACATGACGGAGAGAGATGCGTGGCGTCCTTACGAGGCAGCGATGCGCCACGTAGGCGGCTAGCGCCAGCAGGATTGCCGATTCGCGCCATGAGAACGGCAACGGCAGCAACGTGATCGAGCCGGGTGCCATCCAAAACATCGGGATCAGAACCCAGCCACGGTCTTGAAGGCTGAACGCGACAAACACGATGATGGCGATCCACAACAGCCGCCACAAGGGCGTCCAGTTATTGTTACCGACCCAATAACCCGCATAGATCGCGAGCACGATGCCAGCCAGCACGGGCAGCCAGCGTTTGATCTGGAATTCCATGTCGGCGGTGGAACTGTCTTGGATTCGTGGTTCGAGGTTCACATCAATCCCCATAAATGCATCAAGAAGCGGATTTCTCCAACACAAAGTTGCTTAGCCACTTCGACAGCAAGCCGCCTGTCCAATACCAATGCAGCGCTGCTGTCATGTCTGATGTAGATGCCAAGCCTTTTCATCTATTTGAGACAAAATTGGTAAACCAGAACCGGAAGCTTCGCAAGGGTATTCCGAACGGTGGTGGTCGCCACCAAGATGTCAAGCTGGTCGGGCCTGCGCAAGTTGGACGGCCATGCAAAAGAGACGGATTCCCCGCAAGCCCGCAACATATTGAATGATGTGGAGCGGCAACAAAACACTTGCTGCCAAGGGTGAGGAAGGGGATAAACAATCTGTTTGCGGCCAAGAAAATGCATCATCAGGAATCCGCATCATGAACAATGTTTTGATCGCTGCCATACAAACCCGCATGCCAATGACCATTGAGCGTTTGGCGTGGCTGACCCGCCTGTACCGGTGTGCGTTTCACTATCAAAACACCACCCGGCGTGCCGAGTTGTTGCTGCGCTTGCCACTGCAAAAACTGTATCGTGTCTGTCAGCGACATTGGTGCTTTCCACAATCCGGCACCTTTCGCTACGAGCGATTGGGTCAGAGCATGACGATTTGCTTTGATGCGAGCAATCTCCAGTTCCACGCCCTGTATGCCGGTGCGTACGCACATGGTTACGAACAGGAAAATGCCGTGTTGGTGGACCTGCTCTTGCCGCGGGGGGGGAACTTCTACGATATCGGCAGTAACTGGGGCTATTTTACGTTCTATGCCGCCAGTAATCATGACCGTCTGACCATTCAGGCTTTTGAACCGTTCCCCTCGTCGTATGCCGACTTGGTTAGTTGCATTCGGCAAGCCGGCCTTGCAGATATTGTCACTTGTCACAATTGCGCCCTGTCGGATCAAGACGGCGAAGCGTTCATCCGGTTACCCGATCAACTGCATAGCGGTTTGGCTGAACTCACGGCAGACCCAAATGCCACGCGGATCATCATCCGCCGACTCGACTCGTTGCGCTTGGCTCCACCTGACCTGATTAAGCTGGATGTGGAAGGGCACGAGATCGAGGTGTTGAGAGGTGGACGTGAAACATTACAGGCTTCTTGGCCATTCCTCATCTTCGAGAACCGGCGGGATTACAAGATGCCAGGCAAGACATTGGCCCCGTTGACATTCCTCACGGAGATGGGCTATCGCCTCTACATTCCGGCGCTACGCAGAAGTTTGGCATCAAGCAATTACTTCCTGCCTTGTGGCCACCAGATGGAGATCAACCACATGCAAGTGATCGAGCCGCAAGATTGTTTTGCACTCATTCCATTCGAACCACAAGATCGGTTTCTCTATCAATATGACCTCAACGTTATTGCGTGCCATAACAGCCGACAACCGCAATTACAGACGGTCTTCTCGGAGTGCTGACCGCAGTTCAGGACATCGGAATCCAGCGTTGGAAGACCCCACGAACACAGGATGGAAGACGGTTTACGAATTCTTCCTGTAAAGACCGTGGCATGCCGAAGCGCACGAGCACGTAACACCCGACAATCAAACCACTGAAGCCGCCCACCAACAGGCGCGGCACCGGGGATAACAATCGGCAGAGCCACCAGAGCATGAGGGTGATGGGTGCCAGAACCAGAATGACTTTTACCGTTGGCAACTGCCAATGCACCAAGATGTCACGAAATGAGAACTTGCCGTAGTGCGCCGTATGCCAGAATCCATAGAGGCCGCTGAAGCCCATGGTGCATACTATGGACGATGCGATGAGTGCAGGGATGCCGATGAACTTGACTCCAAGACTTCCGATAACGACAAACGCCAATCCCTCAATGAAGTACACATACCGGAGGAAACCTATTCGACCAGTTGCTGGAATGAATGAACAATGACCGTGCGTCAACGCGAGCAGCACCATCTGACCCGCTAAGAACAGATCATTACCCGCCGGCCAAGCGATGCGTCCTTTGGTCCAGACTGCGACAAAAGATTGGTTGCACAAGGCGAATAAAACTGCCGCCACACAAGCCATGGTGCCACTCAAAGTCAGGAGTTCTTGCAGGCGCTTGCGCAGTCGTTCCCGTTCTCCGCGAACCACCATTTCCGATAACGCTGGGACTGACAAATCCAGAATGCGCCACACCAGCAGATTCAGAAGGGCATAACCTTTTGTGCAGACCGACCACGTTGCGGCCGCCGTCAAGCCCAGATAGCGGGTGATGATAAAGGTTTGGCTGGCCATGAGCAGTTGTTGACCCACGGCCACCAGAAACGCATCCCGCCCGAAGCTGAACAGTTCGTTAAACTTCTGCCACGAGGCCCGCCCCCAAGCGCCGCGCCGCGGCAACAATTGCAAGCGGACGCAACTGCTGCTCTGTGCGGTCACCAGAAACAGCCAGCCAAACAGGGTCGCCCACAAAATGCTGTTCAATCGCTGTCCTGCACACAGACTCACCCACACAATCGCAAGGCAGACCGGTTGTTGCAGTGCCGCTGTGTAGTTGCCGATGTCGGCCCGTTGATGGGCGAACAGTATCTGGTCAAAGATCCGCGTGCTGAACATCAGCCCCTGCAAGACACAATACCATCGCATCAAGGCGATGAATTCAGGACGAAGCGTCTCCGGAATGCGCAGCAGTGTGCCTAGCGCGGGACTGAACAAGAACCCGACCAGCATAATGAGGGCACCTTGCACGACAAACACGATCTCTCCGGTCTGCAGCAAGCTGCCGTACTGGCCGCCGTCTCGCTGGTCTTTATAGTTAATGAGTTTGCGCGCCACTGCACTTGTCATCCCGAAGTCAATCAAGGCCAGATACCCAGCCATCTGCAAAACGAGAATCCAGACGCCAAATTCCTCTTTGCTGAGGTAATGCAAAGCCAGCGGCACAGACGCCAAGTGGTACACCGAGTCGGCCACCAGCCGGGCATACGAGGAGGCAACCGAGTGCAGGAAACGTTGGAGGCGAGACATAAGCGGTCAAGTTCCCCTAACGGCGTTCCGCGAGTCGGCACTCGAATTCAGCCAAGAAGCGGTCGCCATAGTCCTGCCATGTATTGTTGATGGCAGCCCGGCGATACGCGGCTTCCCCCATTTTCTTGTTCAGTTCGCGATCCGTGGCCAGTTTGATCATGGCATCGGCAATCTGTTGCGGGTCGCGCCCGTTGACGATAATCCCTTCCACACCGTCGTCCACAAACGTGGTGGCCCCACCCGGATGCGTTCCGATCACCGGCAACCCGCTCGCAAGCGCTTGGACCTGCGACTCGGAGACGCCCTCCTCCTGCGACGGAAAGACAAAAGCCGTGCACTGTTGCAACAATGCCGCCAGTTCGCAATGGGGCAGGGACACCAAACGGAACGTGCCCTCCCAGCGGGGCCGCTCCTTGTGGAAGTCATATTTGTAGCCGCCGGCACAAATCAGTTCCGCGTCGGGGAGCCGGCGTTTCACCATCTCAAATGCGCGGAACAAGTATTGATGCCCCTTGCGCAGGGCGATGGTTCCAACACAAATGAACCGGGGCACTTCCGGCACGGAGGCGCGTTTGGTGAAGATGCTGGTATCCACGCCGAGCGGGTTCAGAAACACCTTTTCTGCCGGAATACCGTTGTACAACATGGATTCAAATCCGAATTGTGATTCGACGGCAATCAGGTCAGCCCGTCCCAGTTCCCGGTTCATGCGTGCAAACATCGTCCGGGGCACTACCACTTTCTCGTCGGGGCACCAGATATCACATTCTCTTTGCCAGAAACCATAGTAGCTGGTCGGGTGACTGTTCGGACACTCCAGCACCTTCAATGCTCCCATCCGGTCTGCCCGATCAAAGATCTCAGTGCCAAATCCCATGATCGCGTGTACAATATTGCAATTCGGCAACGGTTGCCGTCGCACCCATGCCCGCCAAATCGGCAGCAGCTTGTAGAAAGCTGTTTCCCAGTGATGATGTCGTGCCCATTCGTAAAACGGCTTAACCGCTGCGTGAAACGGCCAGCACCGGCGGAACTTGCCCGTCGGCAGATCCACACGTGGACGACTTGTCATCCACAACTGGGCCAAGGCGCCACGCTCAGAGAACGCTTTGGCGGTCAAATCCATGTGCCAAGCGGCTGTGCTGACCAACAAGGCGTTGACTGTACTCTTCATCGAACGTGCACAATAGGGAATCACATACCGCTTTGCAACTGTGGGCTTCGCCACTTCGCCACTTTACCACCCCGCGCGGTCACGGGCAGGGACGAAACGGTGCCCCGTCCGGGGGGACAGGAAACCAGTTTGTGGAAGGCGCATCCGCCCATTCCACATGCCCGTCCATGAACAGATAGTTTGACGGTGGAGCGACGCCATCCCCTGATGGGATTGTATGTTGTGACCGTCCGCCAGAGCGATTGGGATGATACGAACAACACCATTCTCCGACCATATTACACGAGTCGGCGCTCTCTGTGACAATCACTACCTCCTCTGGGTTGGGAAAATACCGGCACGGCAACCGCGATCCCTCAATCCAAAACCGCCCATTCGGTTCGAGATTAATCGTGTATGTATAGGAACGCGGTAGTCCTCCTGCTCGTTTGATTCGGTCAGCAGGACAATGAAACACGGATTCTCGCGGCACATACCGTCCCCATACCAATGCGGCATCCCAAAGTCCCCGACGGTTCTCTTGCACTGTGGGAAGATGCATGTTGTGATCCTGCGCGTACATCAACATCCCAGCGCCGATCAAACGGAGGTTGTTGGCGCAGATCTGACGGTATTGTTTCTTGCGCTGCATGTTTACCGCCGGGAGCAGCAACAAGAAAACGACGGCCAACACGGCCAGCGCAACGGCCAACTCTGTCGCTGTAAATCCTTTGGGAGGCGTTCTCATGGTCTCTCAAACAGCTTTGGCCACGGCGGCGAGAATCTCCCAATAGGCTTGGACTGTCTGCTCCGCGACCGTTTCGGGCCGGTGCCGTTGCCGCGCCACCATTCTGCCCGCGCGCCCCAAGGCCGCGCGTTTTGCAGGATCTTGCAGCAGAGTCGTGATGGCGCTCGCCAGTTGCTCCGGGTCGCCGGCCGAGACCAGCACCCCGGTGACGCCGTTTTCCACCAGCGACGGAATCCCGCCCACTGCCGTTGCGACGACAGGCAATCCGGAAACCATCGCCTCGGTAAGCGCGTTCGGACTGTTGTCCATGGCCGAAGGCAGCACTAGCAGTTGCGATTCAAGATGCAGGCGCGCGATTTCCCTCGCCGCCCGGAATCCGAGAAAGTCCACCATTGCTGCTACCTCCAACTCACGGCAACGTTGTTGCCATCCGTCGAGATCGCCGGTCCCCACGATCTGCAGCCGGCATTCGGGAAAGCGTTGTTTCAAGATGGCCATGGCGGACAGTAACGTACCCAGTCCCTTGCGATTGTCCAGCGAACCGACGAACAAGATCGCCGTTGCATCGGCCGGTCTCCATTCGTTCTGGAAATAGACGGGGTTCATTGCCTCGTGGATGCTGAAAATCTTTGCCGCCGGGTTCACTGAGCGGACAAACCGGGTGTCAAACTCCGTCCGGCAAGTGAAAAACCGGTTGCGCCGCACCGCGGCCCGCTCGCACGCGGCGATCAACCGGCCGGAGAACGAGGGTGTGACTTTCTGATATTCCGTGAGGATTCCCTGAATGGAAATCAAGCAGGGCAACCGGCTGTCGGTTCCCGCCAGCGCGTAGGCCATCTCCGTGCCGTGCGCGTGAACCAGATCGGGGGACACCTGCCGCACTGCGGCCACAAGGCGCCGGCGTGTCCCGCCAAAACCGGTCAGCGCGTTCCACGGGAACCACGGCGGCCAGCCGCGATGCGCGAACGGCACGGCATCGCGCACCACATGAAACGTGATGTTCTCTTTCCGGATCGTTTGCGATGTTGCGACCAACTGGCTGGTGGTGAGGAGGTGCAATTCGATGTCCGGTTGGCGCGCGATCGCCTCCGACAAAGCCACAATCCAACTGCACGCCGCCGTGGTTTTGTGACGTGCGATCCGCAATGCCGGTGCGAGTGTCTCGACTGGATAAGGGGCGAGCCAGGCTACACGCATTGGGACAGCCCGCGGATGAACCGGCGGTTTTCTTCGGGACGGCCGACGGTGACGCGGATCCACTCCGGCAGCTTGTAGCCGCCCATGGGCCGCACAATCACGCCACGCCGCTGCAACGATTCAAACACGGCGGCGCCGTGGCCGACGCGCACCAGCACGAAGTTCGCGGCGCTCGGCACGTATTCCAGTTTGAGCCGCTCAAACTCGCTGTACAGAAAGCGCAGCCCCTCGCGCGTCAGTCGTTTGGTGTTCCGAATATGTTGCGGATCCGAGAGGGCGGCCAGCGCGCCGGTCAGGGCGATGGAATTGACATTGAACGGCTGCCGGGCGCGGTGCTTCAGGATGATGCAGTCCTTGTGCGCGATGCCGTAGCCGATGCGCAGCCCGGCCAACCCGGCGATCTTCGAGAACGTCCGCAACAACACGACTTTGTGGTTCATCGCATAGCCGATGGACGACGGCGGGTCGTCGAGGAACTCGTAGTACGCCTCGTCGAGCACACAGACGACGTGCGGCGGCAGGCTGTTGATGAATTTGTCGAGTGCTTCGTTGGTGACGCGCGTGCCGCTCGGGTTGTTCGGGTTCGCAACGAACACGAGCTTCGTCTTCAGCGTGATCGCTTCGCGCATGGCGTCCAGATCGTGCGTGTGCAGGTGGCGGAAGGGAACCTCAACGCATTTTGCCTGAAACATCTTGGCCATGATCGCGTAGATGACGAACGCCCGGTTGCCCACGACGACTTCATCGCCCGGCGCGACAAAGGTGTGGTAGAGGAACTCAATGATTTCATTGGAGCCGCAACCGAGGATGATGTTGTCCATTCCAACGCCGAGCTTTTTCGCCAGCGCGCGGCGCAGGTAGAACCCGCTGCCATCGGGATAGAGGTGCGCGGTCTTCAGCGCCGCCCGCATCGCGGCGACGGCTTTGGGTGACGGGCCGAGTGCGTTTTCGTTTGACGCCAGCTTGACGATGCGGCGCGGATCCAGTCCGTGTTCGCGTGCGACTTCCTCGATGGGCCGTCCCGGCTCATAGACGGGCACGTCACAGATGAATTGGTTGGCTAATCGGGAGTAGTTCATACAGGAAATGGGCGGTGGAAGATGCCATCCACTTGGAGTAAGTGACCGTTGCGTTCGTCGGTGAAACCCGGTTCGAGACCGACAAGGCAATAGCCTTTCGCGCGGAGCAGTCCCCACAATTCCTCAACAAGCGCCTCGCCCTCATAGAGGGGGGTGAGTGACATTTCGAGTTGAACGAGACCAATGCGGGTGAGGGATTGTTCCGCCCCTTCCAGTACGTGTTTTTCGTAGCCTTGCGTGTCAATCTTCAGATAGACGCGGTCGGTTGGGTCGCAAAACTCATTGAAGACGGAATCAAGCCGGCGGATGCGGATGGGCTGTCCGGCGACTATCTTGGAATCTGGGGCAGCAGTGGTGTGAGTATCAAGCATCGGAAACAACGAGCTGCTGTAGGAGTTCTGGGCCACATGGATCAAGCCGGTTGTCTCGGCATTGCCGAGGGCGAAATTCAGCGCGGTCCAAGCCGCGTCGCGTTGCGCCGCGGCTTGCAACGCCGCAAACGCCTCGGATAGCGGCTCGAATGAGACGATCCGTCCGGCAAAACCAAGATCGCGACGGAGTTGTTCTGCGAACTGGCCGGTGTTGCCGCCGACGTCGAGAACGACATTGATGTGGTGATGGGCGAGCAGGAGTCTGCGCCGGGCGATCGGAGAGTTCTGGGGATTGAACCGCATGGCATCGAAGCCGACCCTCCGCAGGAGCCTTCGAGATGCCTGTTTCCAAGTCATGTTCCGCTGTCCGATCAGCCGTTGATGTTGGGGTAGCTGCCGAGGACTTTCACGAACATCGTGTGCTTGGCCAGCTCGGCCATCGCCTTCTTGACGCGCGCGTCCTCGGCGTGTCCGAGGAAATCCACGAAGAAATAGTATTCCCACGCCTTCTGCCGGTTCGGGCGCGATTCGATCTTGGTCATGTTGATCTTGAATTTCTTGAGCGCGGCCACGCAGTCATGCAACGCGCCGATCCGGTCCTGGACGCTGAACATGATCGAGGTTTTGTCGTTGCCGGTGGGCGGCGACGATTGGCGGCCGATGATGAGGAAGCGGGTGACGTTTTCGCTGGAATCCTGGATGTGGCGTTCGTGGATGTTCAGGCCGTAAATCTCCGCCGCCAGTTCGCTGGCAATCGCGCCGGACGAGGAGTCTTCCTTGGCGATTTGCGCGGCGCGGGCGCTGCTGGAGACCTCCAGCAGCTCGACGCGCGGCATGTTCAACTGCAGCCATTGCCGGCACTGGGCAAGCACCTGCGGGATCGAGTACAGCGTGCGAATCTGGGGACGCTCGCCGCTGGACATCAGGTTGTGGCGGATGCGCAACAACGTCTGGGCGCAAATTTTCAGCTCGCTGTGGACGAACATGTCGTAGGTGTGCGTGACGGCGCCCTCGGTCGTGTTCTCAATCGGCACCACGCCGTAGTCGGCGCGTCCCTTGGCGACCTCGGTGAACACGTCGGCGATGTTCAACTGCGGCACGTAGCGGAGGCTGGATCCGAATTTCTTGACCGAGGCCATGTGCGAGTAGGTCGCTTCGGGGCCGAGGTAGGCAATCGTCAGCGGTTTCTCCAGCGCCAACGCGCTGGACATGACCTCGCGGTAAATCGCCCGCAACGATTGGTTTGTCAGCGGTCCCTTGTTCCCGCGCACGATCCGTTGCAGGACGGCTTCCTCGCGGTGGGGCGCGTAAATCTCCTGGCCGGCGGCGCGTTTGATCTTGCCGATCTTGAGCACATGCGTCGTGCGTTCGTTGAGCAGATGCACGAGGCGCTGGTCAATCGTGTCAATTTGGTTGCGTAGGCTCTTGAGGTTTTCCTTCATGGATGACTTCAGTCTCCGACGGTTGTTCCTGTTTCTGTTCCACTTGTTGTTCTGCCGTGCGCAAGGCCGCGGCTTGCAGGCGAAGTTCGGCGGCTTTGGGCACATCGTCAAGGTTGCGCAGGCCGAAATGTTCCAGAAACCGCTGCGTGGTGCCGTACAGCAGCGGCCGGCCGATCGCTTTTTCGTTGCGCCCGACGATGGTGATGAGGTCGCGTTCCAGGAGCGTCTTGATCACGCCGTCCACCTCGACGCCGCGGATGGCGGCGATGTCGGCGCGCGAAATCGGCTGGCGCAACGCGATGATCGAAAGCGTCTCCAGCGACGGCTGGGAAAGCCGGTGCGGGCGCGCCTCGTCGAGCAGTTTCTTCAGCCACGGCGCATACTCGGCGTGGCTGATCAAACGCCAGCCGCCGGCGATCTCGACAAGCTGGAACGCCCGCGGCTGGGTTTGCAGGTCAATCTTGAGTTCTTCCAGCGCGGCGACAATCTGGGCCTCGCGCACGTTGCGGAAGGCCGCGGTCGCGCCGGGTTGTTCCTCATCGGTGGCCTCGGCGAAGATGGCGCGCATCTCGCGCGTCGTCAACGGGCGTTCTGCCGCAAACAGCATCGCTTCAATGATTCGTTTCAGTTCCAATGTCATGTCACTTTCACCACGTTAATTTCGCCGAATGCTTCCATCTGGCGCACCCGCAGCCGTTTCAGGCGGATCAGTTCCAGCAACGCCAGGAACGTCACCACCACCTCGGCGCGGTTTGCGTTCTCGGAAAACAGTTCCACGAACCGTATTTCCGAACGGTCGCGCAGAGTATAAAGGATTTCCTCGATTTTGTCGCTGACCGTGAATCGTTCCTCGTAAATCTCGTGAAAATCCTCGCGGGCGCTGGCTTTCTTGAGCACCTCGTTGAACGCCGCAATCAGGTCGAAAATGCTGACCTCGGCCAGCGGCACCTGCTTCATGTCCACGGTGATGCCGCTGTCGCCGGCGCGGGTGAACAGGTTCGCCTGTTCCTCCTCGCGTTGCCCAAGCTGGGCGGCGGTTTCCTTGAACTTCTTGTATTCGACAAGCTGGCGGATCAATTCCCACCGCGGATCTTCGCCCTCCTCGGCCTCCGCGTCGGTGACCTGCTGGTCCACCGGCAGGAGCATCCGGCTTTTGATGTACATCAGCGTCGCCGCCATCACGAGGAACTCGCCGGCGACTTCGAGGTTGAGCAACTGCATCAGCGAGAGGTATTCCATGTACTGGTTGGTGATCCGCTCGATGGGAATATCATAGATGTCCACCTCCTCTTTCTTGATGAGGTAGAGCAACAGGTCGAGCGGTCCCTCGAAGACCTCCAGTTTGACTTTGTAATCGGATTCCATCTGGTCAGCGGGGGACTTTCCTATCATACGCCTGCCCACTGCGGCAACAGGTGTTTCTGGCTTTGTCCCGGCGCGCGATTATGCGTCGTAGTTGACTTCCCGCATCGAAGTGCCGCGCCGCAACACGGAAAGCCCGTTCTTCACGTCGCCGATGAGCTTCTTCGGGTCGGAGAGATGATAGAAGAACCGGCGCGCCACATAGCGGGGCCGCAAATAAAACCGCCGGTGCGCCTCGTCGCGGTAGCGGAGCATCTTCTCCAGCGTCAACCCTTCGGGAATCAGGTACGGCCAGTGGCTGGTGAAACCGTCGCCCAGTTTCCCGGCGATGTACTCGTCCACCAGCGACGCGCTGAACTGGCCTTTGCTCACGCACCACTGGAAGTACTCCGTGCCGGGAAATGGCCAACTGAGATGATAACCGGTCTGTTGGATGTTCGTCAGCCCGGCCTTTTCCAGGCGATAGGGAAATTCGATGGAGTCCCGGATGTCATCCTCGGTTTCGCCGGGGTGGCCGATCATGAAGAACAGGTCCGTGTGAATGTTGTGCTTTCGCAACAGCGCCATGCCGGTGAAAATGGAATCGTCCTTCAGCTTCTTGCCGATGCTCTCGTTGCGGATCCGTTCGTTGCCGCTCTCGATGCCCAGCATCAACGACCGGCACCCGGCCATCTTCAGCGCCCGCACGACCTCCTCGTTCAGATAATCCACGCGGGTGATCATGTGGAACTTCAGTTTCAGCCGCTGGCGGATCATCTCCTCGCACATCGCAATGGTGCGCTTCTTGTTGATCGTGGCGGCGTCGTCCGTGAAAAACATCTCGCGCGTGCCGTGCCGCATCCGTTCCTTCATCTCCGCCACGATGTTCTCCGGGGAACGTCCCCGCACCTTTTCCTTCAGGAACGGCGAACAACAGTAGCCGCACCGGTGCGGACAACCGCGCGTCGCCAGAATCTCCACTGTGTCCCTGTAACTGAATCCGCTGTTCTCAACGCCTTCGTAATCGGGGAACGGCAGCGCATCCAAATCCTGCGGGCTTTTCGCGTAGTGCGCGCCGGTAATGTTCTCGCCGGCAAGGATTCGGCTGACGAATTCCACGATAAAGTCTTCGCATTCGCCGACGGCGCCGCTGTCGAAACACGGATACCGCCGCACGATCTCCGGGTCCACGCCGATGTGCACCCCGCCGAGCGTGACGTGCAACTTGTCGCCGAACCGTTTCTTGGCTGCTTCTGCCAGGAGCACGGCCGAGCGGATTTGCGCCGTGAACGCGGAGATGCCGAGGACCTTCACCTTGTCGCGCTCGCAAACATCCAACAACTCGTCAATGCTGAGTTGGGCTTTGTGGTTGGAAATCACCCGGCACGAGATCCCGGCCCGCCGCAGAATCTCCAGAAGATAGGCCATGCCGATGCCTCCCACCGACTCGTAGTTGTAGTTTGCCGCCTTGTTCGTAAAACTGACCGGCGGCTGCACAATCAAAAAATCAGTCATGGAAGTATGTCGGTTGTCGCTGATGATTTCCCTCTGCCCAACGGCGTCGTAATTCCTGATTCATGGGGCAACTCTCCCGGCCCGGCAGGCAATTGTCAAGCGTCAGGCGGTATTGCGCAAGTTGAGTTGTGTCAAGTTGAGTTGTTGACATTGGCCTGCAAATCGTTATCCTTCACTCGGAATTGAGCCTCGACTCGAACTGTCACCGTATGGTGCGCGTTCCGCAAGGATAGAGTCGGGGCTCTTCTATTTGGGCCAAAGCTGGACATAAATTTCCCGATGCGCAATCAACTGCCGATAAACCAGCGCGTCGTCCTTTGGGCCGTGACTGCGGGCCACCGCGCCACAAACCATGTCTGCCAGTTGCAGCAAGTTGTTCTGGCGTGAATCCTGAATCTTGATCCTGCCGATGTGCCGCGCGTCGCCCGCGTCAGGATTCACCCGGCGGCGCAAGTAGGAACCAAGCTGACGCCGGAAATCCCGGCTGCCGCTACCATCAATCACCACCGTCGCGCGGTCAAGGTGCGGCTTGGCGTTCTGGAATACCAAGCTGCACGCGTACTTGTAGAACGACTCCTTGAACTTGAAACCCGTTCCGGTGAGCTTTGCCTTGTTGATCACGATGCTGAGGTAGAAGAACTCGTATCGCGCCACTGCCGACAGAAACGCCTCGCGGAACTCCCGTTTCGCCCGGTTGAACTTGAACTCGAACTCCGGTCGCAGCCCCAACTCCCGTTTCAACAGTTGAATTCGCTGATCTGCCGCCAACGCCTCCTCGTTGTCCTCAAATGCCACCAGCGTCACGATGAAATACTCCGTCGAGCCGGCATCCAACTTCAGCCCGGCGTCTCCCGATTCATCAATGAAGACAAGCATGGTGTTCGCAATCTATCCGAGCATCTTGACGAACTCGGCCTCTGTCAACGTTTTGACACCGAGCTTCTGCGCCTTGTCGAGTTTGCTGCCGGCCTCGGCGCCGACCACCAGGAAATCTGTCTTCTTGCTGACGCTGTCGGTGACGTTTGCGCCGGCGCGGCGGAGGGCTTCTTGGGCTTCTGCGCGGCTGAATTGCTCCAGCGTGCCGGTGACGACGACCGTCTTGCCGGTGAAATGACCATTAGATGCACCCGAAGACGGCAGTGGACGGTGCTTGAGACGCCTTGATTTCCGCCGTAGGAACATTTTTTCTGCACGCGGCAGGTTGACCTCCAAAGCCTTTGCCCAGTGGGCTTCTGAGATAATCTTTATTCTCCCGCCTGTTTCTCGAAGCTCCAACGCACGTTGTATTTTGAGTCCGTGAGTCGAGTGTAGCCATGCTCGGCTGCCACAGTTTCCAATCACGAGGTAGTCTATATCCTGTGTTGGGTTATCCATCCAAATACCACCGCGTCCCTCTATGGCTGCTATGCATTCTTTGCGTCCACCGTACAGAAACTTCCCGGTTAAGCAAAACGATTTGCCCCCAAAGATTACTTCCGGTGGAGGGTTGTCCAAGGGCAGTTTAGACGAGGGGTTATCGCTACCAAAATCATCTATTGATCCACCGGTAAACCGCTCCAACAAAGCCTGCAGGTTCTTGCGAGCCTCATCCTCCATCCCCTGGGCTTGCTGGACCTGAGTTAGTTCATCGTAGAGCAAACGAACAAGCGGGTCTTCCAAGGTCTCAGGGTTCTTTTCAAACCAACCACGCAGGTACTTTAATTCACCATCCGACACTTCTTTGTCCATCAAGATGCCTTTGCAGATGCCTACCAGCTCTGCCACCCGGTCGTGCCTGACTCTGCTGGCGAATAACCGAAAGTTAAGTGGCTGCCCATGATCGTCCAATGGCTGTGTTTTCGGCTGCCGTCGCAAGACGTAGATTCGCGGCATTTCACTCATTTCCGCCTCAATCGGTTATTACAACGAATCTGCTTCCAACTTGATGGTGCGGTTCGCATCACGCGCTAACCTTCTAATGTTTATTGCACGTTCACGAGTCGCCTCGGATTCCTTTTTAACCGTTATTGACTCACGGAGTTCTCGAACGGTTCTCTCCAAGTCATCAAGAGCGACCTTGGCAGACAAAACGGGGTCTTGCTCATCCTGCGACGGCAGACCATGTTTTTTCAATTCGGTAGAAACCAATTCCTGTAACTTATCGTAAATAGCTACCGGGCAGTGAGCTTGGGTTAGCATCCCTTGCGATGCGATGAACCCCCACAACATTCGGTGGTTCTCATCTCGCGCTGTTACGCGAATCCCGTTTGATACAGGTTCTAAAACCAATTCACCACGAACTAAGACGTTAGGGAGGATGTCCTTGGCTGAAGGCTTCCCGCCGGTGGCCTTAATCTGTTGATCAAAGGTTTTTCCGAATAGCTCAGTTTGTTTGGACATGTTGATCCTTTCGCTGTCGCATTGCTATTGCGAATCTAACATTCTTAACAATTCGCCCTCATTTATCGTTTTTACGCCAAGCTTTTGTGCCTTATCGAGTTTGCTGCCAGCATCGGCGCCAACGATGAGGAAATCTGTGTTCTTACTAACGCTATCGGTGACATTCGCCCCAGCTTGTCGAAGAGTTTCGCGAACCTGATCTCGCGAGAATTTCCCCAAAGTGCCGGTAACCACAACTGTCTTACCGGTGAACGGGCCAATGTTTGCCGGGGGCAGATCACATGGAACAGCTTTCGTTCGAACTCCTGCTGCTTTGAGTTTCCGAACTACCTCTCGATTCTTTGGGTTTTGGAAGAAGTCATGGATACTATTGGCCATCACTTCCCCAGTATCTTCTACTTCTTGTAAGCGTGCTACAGTTGCCGTGGCAATGTCCTCAAGGTTAGCAAAGTGGTCAGCTAACTTACGGGCCGCTTCCTCTCCAACTTCGCTAATGCCAAGACCGTGTATCAGCCGCCAGATGTCCCGTGTCTTACTTTCTGCAATTGCTTTGATTATGTTGGTAGCACTTTTCTCGCCCATACGTTCCAATCCGGCCAGTTGCTCCACGGTCAGCGCGTACAGGTCAGCAACGTCTTGAACAAGCTTGGCGTCCACGAGTTGGTGAACGAGGACTTCTCCGAGGCCATCAATGTCCATCGCATTGCGTCTAGCGAAGTGTTCTACGCTTCGTTTTAGCTGTGCAGGGCATGAAATGTTGTCGCATATCCAATCAACATATTTTGCGTCGCGCTCAAGTTTGGCTCCGCATTTTGGGCATTCGCCAACCTCAAAACAGGGGTCATGCACTTCATGGCCACAGTTGCGATTCTTCGAAATCTTGTTGCGACAAAAGGCCGTAATGTACTTTGGATCGCGGTGTACCGGCCCTCCGCAATCCGGACACTTTCTGGGCATATGAAAAGACTGTTCATCTCCGGAACGCCTCTCAACCACCGCTCCCACAACCTCCGGAATGACCATGCCGGCCTTCCGTATGGTCACAGTGTCGCCGATGCGGATGTCCTTTTTCTTGATCTCCTCTTCATTATGAAGTGTCGCGCGAGATACCGTTGAACCCTGAATGAAGACAGGCTCAAGTTCTGCAACCGGAGTTAGTGTGCCAGTGCGTCCAACTTGGATTGTTACCTTAGCAATGATGCTCTCGGCCGGTTTGATCCAGTGGTCGGGTTTATAAACGATGGCGTAGCCGGGAGCCTTGGCTTTGGGCGGGATGCGGTGTTGCTGGTCGAGTGAGTTGACCTTCACGACGATGCCGTCGAGTTCGTAGGGGACTTTGGTGCGGAGATCGCGGGTCTCGTCGTTGCCGGCGGCGATGTCTTTGTCGTAGTGGCGGAGGACTTCCTCCATGGAGCGGCAGGGCCAGTACGGTGGCGTTGGGAAGCCGAGGGATTTGAGGAGATCGAGGGATTCGGCGTGGGAGGACAACCGGGACGGTTGTCCCACGACAGCGTAAAACACGGCGCTCAATGGACGGGAAGCGACGATGCGCGGATCAAGTTGTTTGAGTGAGCCGGCGGTCGCGTTGCGCGGGTTGGGGAACGGCTTTTCCTGTGTCGTGTTGAACTTGGTGAACGCGTCCAGCGGCATGTAGGCTTCGCCACGAACTTCCAGAACTGCGGGAAGAGGGAAGGGGGAAGATCGAAGAGAAAGGGGAATGGCTTTGATGGTCTTGACGTTGGCGGTGATGTCGTCGCCGGTTTGGCCATCGCCGCGCGTGGCGCCGAGAACCAGTTGACCGTTTTCGTAGCGGACACAAATGGAGACGCCGTCCACTTTGGGTTCGAGGACGTACTCGATGTCTTCGCCGGGAAGTTGTTTGCGAATGTCGGCGTCGAATTTCCTCAACGCTTCCAGCGTGTCGGATTTTTCCAGCGACAGCATCGGAACCGTGTGGCGGACGCTCTTGAATTCCTTGAGCGGCGCGCCGCCGACGCGTTGGGTGGGGGAGTCGGGCGTGACGAGGTCGGGGAATTGTTCTTCGAGGTGTTTGAGTTCGGCGTAGAGCTTGTCGTACTCGAAATCGGAAATCTCCGGGCGCGCCTCGACGTAGTAGAGGTGGTCGTGGCGGCGGAGTTCGTCGCGGAGTTTAGCGATTCGGTTTTGGGCATCGGCGCGATTCATACAGGTACCAAACACACCCCATCAATCCGGCGCCGATGGCGTTGGCGGCACAATCATCGAGTCCGGCTTGTCGGTTGGGAACAAAGCTCTGGTGCCATTCGTCGGAGATGCCATAGGCGGATGCGAGGAGGATAGCGAGCACGACAGCCTTTGGCAATCGCATGTTGTGGGCGCGGCGCAAGGCAAAGAGAACGAGGCCGCCGAGCAAGGCGTAGGCGCCGGCGTGGGCGAGTTTGTCGGTGGGGATGATAAGCAGTGGTGGTTTTTTCTCCGGCGGGACCACGGGTGGCATGGACGAGAGCACGAAGATGGTCGCAGCCCACAGGAGTGCCGGAAGCCAAAAACGGAGTCGGTTCATAGTGTGGCGACAGTTTGGCGGATGCCGTCGTGAAATGCAATCCGCGGTTGCCAGCCCAGCGTGACGACGGCTTTCTCGATGGCGTAGCGGCGCTGGTGTCCAAAGAGCGACACACGGTAGCGACTGAACAGTGGCGGCACAGCGGAGCGCGTGGCGTGCGCAACAATCTCCGCAAGCAACCCAGCGGTGTAGGCAAGTCGGTAGGGGATGCGTTTGGTAGCGGAGGACAAGCCGAGCAGGCTGGCGATGGTGTTGAAGAAATCGGCTTGCGTGACCGGTTCGGGGTTGACGATGTTGAACGCCTCGCCAATCGCCGCCGGCGTCGTGGCAGCGAGGAGAGCAGCGCGCGTGACATCCTCGACGTGCACCAACGGCAACGTGACCCCGGGATCGCCGGCGATGGCGGCTTTGCCGGTGCGCAGATAGTCGGCGACGCGGGCGACAAGGCCGTGCGTGCCGGGGCCGTAGATCATCGCGGGGCGAAGAATGGTGACATCAAGGTCGTGCCGGGCGCGGACGATTTGTTCGGCGGCGATTTTGCTGTTGGTGTAGTAGTCCCAGCGTCCGATGGAACTGTACGGCTGGTCTTCGCGCAACTGCGAGGTGGTGTGCGGACGTCCATAAACGCCGACAGTGCTGATGTGCACGAGCCGCCGGCAACCGGCGACGGTCATCGCGTCGCAGACGCGGCACGTAGCGTCAATGGTGTTGGCGACAAAATACGGCCACGGCGCCCAGTCGGTGACAGCAGCGGCGCAGTGAAAGACAACGTCGGCATTCCGAAACACTTCCGGAACAAGAGCGCCTTTGCGGCTGAGGTCGGCGGCGTGGAACTGGACGCCGAGTTGGTTGAGGAAAGTCCTGTCGGAAGTTTCGCGAACGATGGCGGTGATGTCGTAACCTTGCGCGTGGAGGGCGGTGGCGATGTGTCGGCCAAGCAGGCCGGTGGCTCCGGTAATGACAGCGCGCATGGTCAGTGTTCTCTGGACTGTGGCATTTGCCGGTAAACAAGCGCGTCGGCAACACGCGGAGCGATCCTATTGATGACGTACAGCAGCCATGCGTGGAAGGGGAACACGACGAGCCGTTTGTGCTTGGCGGCAGCGTTGAGCAACACGCGGGTGACTTCATCGGCAGTGAGCAGCGCGGGTGACTTGCACAATTCGACGGGACCGTACTTCTTTGCGGTTTCAAAAAACGTCGTGTCGGAATCGCGCACGCGGCCGGGGCAGAGGACAGTTACGGTGATCTGGTGGGATTTGGTTTCCAGCCGCAACGTCTCGGAAAGGGAAATGACGGCGGCCTTCGAGGCGCTGTAAATGGCATTGGGGATGCCGCGCAGCCCGGCGAGGGAAGCGATGTTGATGATCTGCCCACCACCTTGGCGTTTCATTTGGGGAAGGACGGCTTGGCAACAGTGGAAGACACCGAAGAAATTGGTCGCGAACAACGCGACGGCATCGGCGGGTTGAACAACATCGAGCGGGCCGAGGATGCCGACGGCAGCGTTGTTGACGAGGATGTCAATACGACCAAATCTGGCCACCGCTTGCTCGATGAGGGCATCCACTTCGGAACGTTTCGAGACGTCGCAGGACACACCGAGGACATCAGTGGAGAATCCCTCGGCGGCTTGGCGCAGGCGGTCGGCGTTGCGGGAAGCAATCACGAGTTGGGCGCCTTCCTGCGCGAAGGCGCGCGCAGCGGCCAGTCCGATGCCGGTGCTGGCACCGGTAATGAGGACAACCCGGTCTGTAAATCGTTTCTTCTTGTGCGTGCTCATGACGGGTGTGCGAACCCGAATTTATGGATTTGAACCGGCAAACGCCAGCATTATAATCATGTGCATTATGAACTTCGGTTTATTTCTGGTTATGTTTCTCATTGGAGCGCTTGGTGAGCGTCTGTATGAATTTCGTTTCAGCCAGAAAGCAGAACGCGGCGAGCGCAAGATGGAATGGTCGTACACGGCGCTGCACACCTTGTATCTGGTAGTTTTTGCAGTAACGGGCGTGGAGTATTTTTTCTGGCCGAGGACAATCCATTATGTGGTGACGGCAGGGGGGGTGACGTTATTTGTCGTCTCGCTGGTGGTACGGTTGACGGCGATTCGAACACTGGGGCGGTTCTGGAGTCTGGATCTAGAGATTCGGGCGGAACACCGTCTAGTCACGGAGGGCATTTACCGGTATGTCCGTCATCCGGCGTACAGTGCAATCATGCTGGAAATTGTATCAGTGCCCTTGGTCGCCAATGCGTTTGGCGCATTGGCATTAGCACTGTTCGGGTACGTGCCGCTCCTGTTGTGGAGGTGGCGATGTGAGGAGCGGGAGATGATTCAAAAGTTTGGAGACCGGTACATACAGTACCGCAAGCAGGGCTTTTTGTTTTGAGTTCATAATTTGGCTTGGATGAGGCGCAGAAGGGCGGGAACATCGGTGGTCAATCGCTCGCGTTGCGCGGGCAGCCAATCATCAGCGCCGTCCGCTGCCAACAGCCGCA
>Ga0194112_10001018_pt1 | contig 41183 bp, 38 predicted proteins | sample TA2MahC400mmetaG_FD_146191 | JGI IMG/M metagenome (GOLD analysis project Ga0194112, IMG submission 146191) | Freshwater microbial communities from Lake Tanganyika, Tanzania - TA2015016 Mahale Deep Cast 400m | ecosystem: Environmental > Aquatic > Freshwater > Lake | place: Tanzania: Lake... | reverse complement strand
GCGCGGCCATTTTCCTGTTGGGGTGCCGGCGGCCCGAAAGCGGAAAATCCTGGGGGTTCGGGGGCAAAGCCCCCGACGCACCGGCCGCAGGCACACCCACGATCTCAAGGACTTGGGACGCTGTCAAGACATGATTGGGGCCTTGGCGGCTGGCTACCAGCCTTTCTCTCGAATGATCTGCCGGAGCTCTTGCTCTAGCGCCGAGAAAGCGGCGAGGCGGCGCAAAGGGCTAAAATCCGAGATGTGGTCTGTGACGTGTTGAGCGGCAATGTCCGCCCTGAACCTCTTGCGCCTTCGCCAATTGAGTTCGGTTGCCGTGGCTAGCAGACGGTGCAGGAGCGCCTTGGGGTCGGGTAGGCCCTCGATGTCACGAAGATCCGGGAGCGCCAACCTGACGTGTCCGCCCGGATTCTCGGCCGCCTCTCGGATCGCCGTCTCGTTGAAGAGAAGCCATGCCTCCGTCATTCGGACCGGCACGACGCACACGGCTGGGAACTGAGGGGCTTCGCTCTGGCCATGGGCATCCCTGATCTCGCTCACCCGATCGCTGCGCGAGGCCCGCTCCGCGTCCCTGTGGACGAACAACAGATCGCATGGATGGAGCTTAACGGCCATGCTGATCCTGTCAGCCAGCGCACGAGGAGGTGAGGGGACCATCCGAAGGTCGGCCCATTCTGCCCTGATGGCAGGCGCGGGTAGATGCTGCCCGAGGAGCCAGGTGAGAATGGGGAGCAGGCCACGGTCCGAGCTTCCATCGGAGAGCAAGGTGTAGCGCAGTTGCTTCACGAGGGGCAGCTCTGGGTAAAGGGGAGGTAGCGCTGCAACTCCGGGCTGTCTATCACACGTGCCCTCTTCCGCGCCAGAACGTCTCCCTCGTCCGCGTCTGGCGGCAGGACGGGGTTGAGATAGGCCAAGAGGCGGCCGAGGGAGACTGCTTCCGCGCCGTTCTGGCAGCGCCAGGTGCCAGGCATGGCGCCGAAGTCTGCCCGCTTGAAGCGCTTCCCATCGCGCACAGTCTCGACGAGCTGGGCCACGACGAGGCCGTCGCGGTCCACCTGCCCGACCACCGCGGGACTGTGCGTGTTGATGATCACCTGGCGAAGCGGGTTGTCAGGGCCCGCCTCCTCGTCAGGATCGGTAACAATGTCCTGCAAGAGGCGAATCATCGCGGGGATGCGCGCGGGATGGATGCCATTCTCGGGCTCTTCCAGGCAGATGAGGCCGGTCGCGCCAGGGGCCATGCCCAGCACCGCAATGCCAAGGAAGCGCAATGTCCCGTCGGAAAGAGCCGCTGCCGGAAACGTCGTGCCATCCTTCCCAGTGGCCATCAGTGTGAGAAGCTCCCGTTTCTCGTCGCGGTCCACAAAGACCACCCGGACATCATCAACGAGCTCTGACAGGCGACTCGCTACCCGGGCATAGACCCTCGATGCCTCCCGCCTTGGCTCGCCGGGTTCTCCCGGCTCCTCAATCGCGGCTAGGCTATAGAGAGTTGCGGCGAGGTTGGAGCCGTCCGGGCCTAACCTCGGGACTGCCATGAAACTATCGGGCCTCCGCAACGATGGCGGCTCAAGATGGAATACGCGCCAGGAGCGCATCTCGTTGCGCGCGAGGGCCGCGGTGGCATTCTCCGCGGCGTTGACTACGGAGAGCGTGGTTCTAGGAAGGTTGGCCGCGGAGCGTCGGGCCGGGCGGCCTGGGCTCCCAGCGTCCCTGTGCACTGTGATGACTCTTGCAGAGCCTTCGCCATCAGTGGAGATGAAGTACGGAGCGCTCCTTCGCCCCATCACCGCTGAGCGACGCCACGTGGTGGCCCTGTGCGGGAACAGAAGGTGCTTATGGGCATCTGCGAGCTTGACGTGAGCTAGTTCCTCTCTGATGATCTCCAGCCCGCGAGGCGCGGCATGAGCATTGCCTTGGCGGGAGCCGAGCACAAGGCTGTAGCGCAAGAAGGTGGCGCTGGCCTTGGCGCGCTGCCCCAGATCGTCCTCGCCTTCGGGGGGGGTAATCATCTCGGCTTCGAACGACATCTGATCGACGCAGTGGTCGCCAACCCGGTGGAAGAGGTTGCGCAGGTCTGAAGCATCGCGGATGCTCAGCGCCGCTTCGAGGAGGGTCTTGTCTGCCAGTAGGCTGAGGAAATGGATCGCGTCGAAGAGGTTGGACTTGCCCGTGCCGTTCGCGCCGGCGACACAGGTGAACGGGCCGAAGCGCACGTCAACGTCAACGAGGTTCTTGAATCCAGAGACTCTTAGTCGGGTCAGCATGTCTTGTGCTCCGGTTCGCAGACCCCGACACAGTCAAGTGAATTATACCCAGCGCTGGCGGAGAAAACAAGACATAGGCGCAGGAGCAACCGATGTGGTTCAGCCCTTCGCGGGCGGGGAAGGGGTCTTGGGGGCGGGGTCGGCTTTGGGCTCGGGGGGCTTGGGGGGAGCGGCTTTTGGGGCCTCGGGCTTGGGGGCTTCCTTGGGCGGAGGTGGCGGCGGGGGAGCCTCGGGGAGGAGGGGCTCGCCCGTGAGCTTCTTGATGGCGTCGGAGGCGGTCTTGCGGAGGTCGGGGTCCTTGGCTTTGTCGAAGATGGAGCGGATGGTGGGGGCGGTCTCCTTCGCGCCCAGGAGGGCGAGGGTCTCGATGAGGGCGGCCTGGTAGGCGTAGGTGACGCGGGATTCCTCTTTGTCCTGGACCTTGAGGGCGTCGGCGACGTCTTGTGCGACGGCCTTGGGGTCGAGGAGCTTCCAGGCTTCGGGATACTTGTCGCGCGGGGCGGCGGCGAGGTCGCGGCAGGACTGGGCGGCGCGGTTGTAGATGGAGGGGTGCGACGCCTTGGCGAGGGGGGCGACGTGTGGCAGGGCGATCGGGTCGCCTATCTGGGCGAGGGACTGGATGGCGCAGGTCTTGACGTACCAGTCCTCGGCGCCGAGGGCTTCGATGAGGCCCTTGATTGCGGCGCTGTGGGCGATGCGGCCGAGCTCCTTGGCGGCGTTGGACTGGGCGTCCTTGTCCTTGTCGTTCTTCAGTTGCTGGAGGAGGCGTGCGACGTTTGGCGGGGTCTCCCACTGGGTGAGGTAGCGGGCGGCGTCGAGGACGGGTTTCTGCTCGGTGGCCTTGATGTCGGCGAGCATGCGCTCGCGGTCTTCGCGGGTTTCGGGGGCGTCGTATTGGGTGAGGTCGGCGATGGCGCGGCGTGCGGCCTCGATGTCGTTCTTGTCAAGGGCGGCCTTGAAGCGGCGGCCGTGCTCGTCGCGGACGCGGGCGAGGTCGTCGCGGATGGCCTTCTGTGCGGCCTGGACCTTCTCGGCTTCGGGCGTGCCGAGGTGTGCGGCGAGGAAGCGGCGGCAGGCGGTGAAGGCCTCCCCGAAGCGGCGCGCGGCCTTCAGCTTGTCGAGCTCGGTGGCGAAGACCGGGTAGGCTGCGGCGGCGACCTGGGCGGCGGTGAGCTCTTCCGACTTGGCCTTGGGGGGCTCGACCTTCGGCACTTCGGGCGTGCCGCTCTTTGCGACCGGGACAACCGTCTTGGGGGCCACGGGTGGCGTCGGCGGCGCTTCCTTTGGAACGGGCGGGGCCTCCTTCCTGGGAGCGGGCGGTTGGAGGACATCAGCCAGTGCCTTCGGCAGTGGCAGGGTGGTGGGCGGGGTCGTCGGCCTTGCGGCGAGACGCTTCTGCTCGGCCTCCAGCGCCGTCACCTGGCCACGGAGGTCGCGGAGCGCATCTCGCAGCTCCTTGACGAGCTCGGCGTTGGGGTCGGCCTTGGCGGGCGCGGCGGGCGCCGGGGGGACCTCTGCGTGGGGCCGGCGAGTGGCGAGGACGTAGATGAGGAAGACGAGGAGGAAGACGGAGGCGCTGAGGAGCGCGCCGACCCAGAAGCGGAGCTGGGAGTTCTGGCGGCTGAATGCCTCCATGTCGCGTGCCTCGCGGGTGAGGGAGGAGCCGCAGTAGCGGCACTTGAGGGCTTCGGCGACGATGGTGGCTCCGCAGTAGGGGCAGGGCTTGGAGGGGGGGCGGAGGCGTTGGCGCTGCGGCTGGGCTTGCGGGGCCTTGGCGGCGGGCGCGCCCGGCTGAAGGGCGGCGCCGCACTTGCGGCACTGGTAGCCGGCGCCGGTGTAGAGCGGCGTGTCCTTCGTGCCGCACTTCGGGCAGGGGACCGGTCCCACGCGCTGCATCTTGGCCAGGCACTCGCCGCAGTAGAGGCGTCCCCCGAGCTGCTTGAAGTGGCCCCGCTCGATGTCTTCGAGGGACAAGCCCTTGTGGCAGGACACGCAGATCGGGTTGTCCATGTCGGGGCTCCTTCCAGGCGCGCGGTTTGGGCGAAGGGGATTATAGATCGCCCGGAGCGGGAAGTCAAACAGGCCGTCCGCATTCCCCTCCTCTCGTGCTCGTCGTCGTCCTCGTCGTCGCTTCTCTTGGCCTTACCTGTGTCGGGCATTCGACGACGACAACGACGACGACAACGACGACGATTGGGGGCCGCGTTATTCCCCTCAGAAAGTGCTTGAAATCACAACATATGAGCGCTACAATGCCCCTGCACCATAGGGATTGTGGTGCTGTGTCCCCGTCAGAGTCACGCTCAGGCTGGCCGAGCGAGGAAATCATGTCACAGGAAACCGAGCAACGCACACTGACGTTCACCAGTCCGCCACTGCCGACGGGCCTGGGCAAGGCGCCGGACGAGACCGGAGCGCCGGCCGCGCCGGCGCGGCGGCGCGTTACCGCCATCGAGCTTGCCAAGCAGCAGCGCGAAATCTCCGTCTCTGAGTTCTTCACTAAGAACCGCCACCTCCTGGGCTTCGACAACCCGCGCAAGGCCCTTCTCACGGCGATCAAGGAGGCGGTGGACAACTCGCTCGATGCCTGCGAGGAGGCCGGCATTCTCCCTGAGGTCAAGGTCATCGTCAAGGAGGTGCGCAAGGAGGAGCGCTATCGGGTCATCGTGGAGGATAACGGCCCTGGCATCGTGGCCAAGCAGGTGCCGCGGGTGTTCGGCAAGCTGCTCTACGGCTCGAAGTTTCATCGCCTCAAGATGTCGCGGGGCCAGCAGGGCATCGGCATCTCGGCGGCCGCCATGTACGGCCAGCTCACGACCGGCCAGCCCGCCGTCATCATCTCCAAGATCGGCCACGGCAAGCCGGCCATGCGCTACGAGCTGATGATTGACACCAAGAAGAACGAGCCGCGCGTCATCAGCGAGGGGGAGTGCGAGTGGAACGGGCACCACGGGACCCGCGTGGAGATCGAGCTCGAGGCCCGCTTCCAGCGCGGGCGCCAGAGCGTGGACGCCTACCTCGAGCAAACCGCGATCACGAACCCCCACGTGCGCATGCTCTACACCCCGCCCGACGGCGACCCGCGCGAGTTCCCGCGCGCCACCACCGAGCTTCCGCCCGAGCCCAAGGTCATCAAGCCCCACCCACACGGCATCGAGCTGGGCATGCTCATGGCCATGCTGGAGGACACGCGGTCGCGGAACGTCCGCGCCTTCCTCACCCACGAGTTCTCGCGCGTCTCCGGCCGCGTGGCCGACAGCATCCTTGAGGCCGCGAAGATAGAGGGAAGCTCCCGCCCGAGCCGCATCGCGCGCCAGGACGCCGAAACGCTCTACAAGGCCATCCAGGCGTCGAAGATCATGGCGCCGCCCTCCGACTGCGTGGTGCCGATCGGCGAGGACCTGCTACTGAAGGGCGTGAAGAAGGAGCTAGAGGCCGACTTCTACGCGGCGGTGAGCCGCCCGCCGGCGGTCTATCGCGGCAACCCCTTCTGCATCGAGGCCGCGGTCGCCTACGGCGGCAAGGTGCCCGATGAGGGGCCGGTGCGGGTCTACCGCTTCGCCAACCGCGTGCCGCTCCTCTACCAGCAGTCGGCGTGCGCCATCACGCGAGCGATCAGCTCCATCTCGTGGCGGCCCTACGGCCTCTCGCAGCCCAGCGGCTCGCTGCCGATGGGGCAGGCAATCATCGTCGTCCACATGGCCAGCGTGTGGGTGCCCTTCACCTCCGAGAGCAAGGAGGCCATCGCCCACTACCCCGAGATCATCAAGGAGATCAAGCTCGCCCTCCAGGCCTGCGGGCGGAAGATGTCGCTCCACATCAAGCGCCGCCGCCGCGAGGCCGAGGCCGAGCGCAAGCGCTCCTACATCGAGAAATACATCCCCCACATCGGCATCGGCCTCCGCGAAATCCTGGCCCTCTCCCAGCGCGAGGAAGAGGGCATCGTCGAGAAGCTGACCGAGATGCTCCACAAGAGCAGGAAGTAGCAATGGCCTTATCTCTTCTCTCAAGAGGGATGGTGGAGGCGCATTCGTGGGCCAGCCGCTGAGTCCCCGGATCAAGTCTGAGCCGCAGCCACACCCCATCGGGATGACGCGCCCGAGATACCGGCTGTACCTTGACGAATCGGGGGACCACGTGTTCCGGGACGAGCAGGCGATGGCACAGCCGGCACATCGGTTCCTCGCGTTGTGCGGGTGCTTCTTCCAGGCTGACCACTACGTGGCGTTCCACGATGAGTGGGAACGCATGAAACGCCGGCACTTCCCCCATAGCCCGGACGAGCCAATCCTCCTTCACCGCATTGAGATCATCAAGCGAAGGGGGCCTTTCGAGAGCCTGAGAGAACCCGATGCGGACAGAGCCTTCAGCGAGGATCTGCTTCAACTGGTTGCAGAGGCACCATTCCACATAATCATGGTGATCATTGACAAACATCTGCTTCGCAGCCTCTACCCCATTCCTCTTGATCCCTACACTGAGGGATTCGGCGTTCTCCTTCAGAGGTACTGTCGCTTCCTGAACCACGTGAACCGACGCGGCGATGTCATGGTCGAAAGCCGGGGCCGAAAGGAAGACGAGTTCGTCAAGGATGTCTACCGGGACACCTACGCCCGCGGCGACTTGCAGCACAAAGCCGAGTTCTACCAGCGGGTTCTCACCACCAAGGAACTGAAGCTGAAAAGGAAGCCGCCGAACATCTCAGGACTCCAGCTGGCGGACATCCTGGCCAATCCCCTTCGCCAGGCGATCCTGGTGGACCGTGGCTTGTGCCAGACCGAGGTCAGCTCCTTCGGCCGGCGGCTTGCCACTGCTGTCGAGGCGAAGTTCTGCCGAGACCCCTACACGGGAAGCGTTAAAGGCTATGGGAAGGTGTTTTTACCCAAATAAAAAAAAGACCCTTTTCAGGGCCTTTTTTTCGCTAGCCCTTACGGGCTATCCACCTCCAGTGTCCTGGATTGCATGTATTCTACCACTGGTAGAATCTCTTGTCAAGGGAAAAACGTAACCTGGCAGGTTTGAGCCCCAGAACAACGCGGAGAATCCACCGCAATGGCCAAGAAAGCCAATCTCAAGCTCCCAACCAAGGCTGCTCCCCGGCACGATAATGGGAAGGCCCTCGCGCGGATGCTCGAGGTCGCGCGGGAGATCCACAGCGACATCCGCCGCGAGAGGAAGCCGCACATGAGCTTCCCCATCCGCGCGCTGTCGAATGTGCGGTACGACACGCACACGGGCGCGTTCAAGATGCGGGGGCGGACCTCCCGACGCGACTTCGCCTATGCCACGGTGAAGACCTTCGCACAGTCCATCCGCATGCTCGCACTGTCGAAGGCCGTGACCGAGGACGACGACATCATCAACAAACGAGAAGCCTACTACCGCTCGAAATCGTGGGCCGAGGCCGCCTTCCACGAGCAGCCCGAATCCGACACCGTGATGGACGACCTGGAGGCGATGCTGGGCTTCAACCGCGAGCAAATCGGCTTCATCCCCGACGAGCACGGCGGCTCCGTCGCAGGCCGCCTCGTCGTGATTGACCAGGACCCCGCGACGGGCGAGGACGTCGAGATAGATTGCACCCGCTTCGGCACGGGCGCCTACAGCGTGCCGCCCCAGGTCGAGCAGCTCACCTTCCGCACCTCGGCCAAGTTCATCCTCGTCATCGAGACCACCGCCATGTTCCAGCGGCTGGTCAAGCACGCCTTCTGGGACACGGCGGACTGCGTTCTCATCTCGATGGGCGGCGTGCCCACGCGCGCCTGCCGCCGCTTCATCCGCCGCCTGGCCGACGCCTACCGCCTGCCCGTCTACGCCTTCACCGACGGCGACCCCTACGGCTACGCCAACATCTACCGCACACTAAAGGTCGGCTCCGGCAACGCCGTCCACCTCAACGAGTTCTTCTGCGTCCCCTGCGTCCACTACCTCGGCGTCACGCCGCAGGACATCGTGGACTACAATCTGCCCACCCAGCCGCTGAAAGAGATCGACATCAAGCGTGCAAAGGACGCCTTGAAGAACGACCCCTTCTTCCACCACCACAAGGAGTGGCAGAAGGCGATCAACCAGATGGTCCACATGGGCGTGCGCGTGGAGCAGCAGGCATTCGCCGCCCACAGCCTCAACTTCGTCGTCGAGCGCTACCTGCCCGAAAAGCTCCGAAACCCTAAGAAGTTCCTGCCGTGAGCTACAAGGAAGGTGTTGGGTGTTCGGGGTAGGATGGAGGTGGACTCGCGGGGCACACGGCTGTCACGAGGGGCAGCGAATGGAGATTGACAAGGGGCCACGGCACTCGAAGATCATCGGCGATTTCGCCGAGAGGCTTGTCTGCAACTTCCTTTGGAAGATGAACAGGGAGTGCAAGCAGAGGTACGCCGAGGACCCCGGGGTGATGCACGTTCACATGGACCTGCGCGCTCCACATTGGTGGCGCGGCTGACCGATGCCGCGCAACCCGCACCTACGCGATCGTCAGGCCCGTTGTCAGAAGGAACCTGCCCCAGGCGTCGGGGGCTTTGCCCCCGAACCCCCAGGATTTATCGCTTTACAGCCGCCGGCACACTTGGTAGAATTACGGCGCTGCGGCAGTGCCATACGGCACGGGCGGCGCCCTTCGGGGCGCCGCCTCGCGCTTGTGTGCCGGTGGCTCAAACGCGGTAAATCCCAGGGGGTCTGGGGGACGGGTCCCCCAGGACGCCTTAATGCCGGGCGCCGGGTGCCGCGAGATGCTGACCGATAAGCGAGCTGTCGCGGCGAAGCTCACCGCATATCTCGAGCATGAGATCGCGCCCGAGGAGCTTGTGGACTGGGCCGAGCAGGCCATGATGGACGGTGAGTTCGCAGAGGCAGATTGCCCCGTGGTGCGGGACGTGGTGAGCCGTCTCGGCCTTGCCGATGTGCGGGCCTTTGGGCTTCTATGGGAGGATTGCGAAGAGATGCTCCGCCAGCTCGGCTTCGGCGTCCGGCTCCACCTCGTTCCTGCGTAGGGGCACATCCTCCAAGGGCCCATCATGAGCAACCCGATGCCGGGATACACTCCCTACCAACGCGGCGTCATCAAGCGCTACTACGAGCACAAGCCCGACCTCATGCTCCAGAAGCTCGCCGAGCTGGTGTCGGACATCATGGTGGAAGAGGATGAGAAGAAGCGCAAGCGCCTCTGGGCACAGGCCGAGATCGCGCTCAAGAACCTCAAAGTCCCCTCCTGGCGCATCGCCCGCATCCTTGAGACCCAGGACCCCAATCTCCTGGCCGAGGTGGTGAAGGACTTTTTTTGAGGCAGAACCTCAGCCGAAAGAAGCTGGACTTCGTAGTGCCGCCTTCAGGCCGTCTCTTCCTCCGCCCACAGGCGAGACGCCTGTGCCACTGTGGATTGAGGGGCGGGGCGCTGTCCCCACCCCGGCCCTCCCCGCGAGCGGGGAGGGAGAGGAAGCGGGGCACGGAGGCCCCGCCCACAGCACGGAGGCGCCGCCCACAGGACGGGCTGAAGCCCGCACTACAAACTGTTCGCGGATGCCCAAAGCCTTACAAGCCGTAGAAGTCGCGGATGGACTGGATGGTGGGGGGGAGGCCCTTGCGGAGGGGGGTGCGGCAGGCGAGGCCGAGGCGGCGGCGGGCGCGGGCCATGTCGGCGTGGGTGTGGCGGGCGTCGCCCTCGGCGAACGGCTCGTGGCGCACGCGGGCCTTCCGCCCGACGATGCGCTCGATGGCACGGATGAGCTGGTTGACCGTGACGGTGCTGGCGCCGCCGACGTTGAAGGCGGTGTCGCTGAGCCGCGAGCGGGCCGCGAGCAGGTTCGCCTGCACAACGTCGTCAACGTAGGTGAAGCCGCGCGACTGCTGGCCGTCGCCGTAGACCACAAGCTCCTCGCCCCGCAGGAGGGCGAGGGTGAACTTCCAGACCGACATGTCGGGCCGCCCGAGCGGGCCGTAGACGGTGAAGTAGCGGAGCGAGACGGTGGGCACGCCGAAGTTGTGCTCGTAGAGGTGGCAGAGGTGTTCGCCGGCCAGCTTGGTCACGCCGTAGGGGGAGAGGGGACGCTTCGGGTCGCTCTCGCGCGTCGGCCGCTCGCGCCCCTCGCCGTAGACCGACGACGAGGAGGCGTAGACGAACTTCCGCGGCTTCACGCGCCGCGCGCACTCGAGCATTCGCTGGGTCGCCAGGACGTTGTTGTTGGTGTAAATCTCGAAGGTCTGGCCCCAGCTCGCGCGCACGCCGGCCTGCGCCGCCTGGTGGAAGATGAAGTCGGCGCCCGCCGCCAAGGCGTCTAGGTCGGCTGTCAGCACGTCGCCCTCGACGAGCCTGAAGCCCGCCATGCCCCGCAGCGGTGCCACCCGTGCCTCCTTCACCGCACGCGGGTAGTAGTCCGTGAAAGAGTCGATCCCCACGACCTCATGGCCTTTGTCCAGGAGGCGGCGGCAGAGGTGTGCCCCGATGAAACCCGCTGCGCCAGTGACAAAGCTCCTCATCCGAACGGTCCCCTTGAATTGTCCTCGTGCTCCTTCTCGGTCTCGTTCCCACGCTCCGCGTGGGAACGCCCGCGCTGGCCGCTCTGCGGCCGCTGGACGACGCGGAGCGTCAACACCTCCGTTCCCACGCGGAGCGTGGGAACGAGGAAGGGATCGGCTGCTCCTTCACTTGGTCATTGAGCATTGGACTTCCGGCACCCAACGTTCTCTCACGCCTTCTCCGCCCCCTCGAGCCCCTTCTTGCTCCTGGTCTTCTGGAGCTCGATGGTCGGGATGCGGCGTTCGAGGAAGCTGAGGGAGAGCTCAACGGCCTCTTTCGCCTCGTCGGGCGTCGTCGTGCCGATGGTCACCATGTCCTGGTCGCGGATGGTGTTCCAGACGAAGGCCAGCCCCACGGGGGGCAGGAGCCTGCCGGCGGCCAGCGGCTTGATCGTCATCACGGGCTTCTTGGCGTTCAGGATGATGCGCATGCACCAGTCGGCCTCCACGGTCATCAGGAAGCCTGCGCAGTTGTAGATTTGGATGTAGGTCTCGGCGTCGGCGCCCGTCTGGTCGGCAACGACCACGGTTTCGGGCAGATGGGTGGAGAGGCCGGGGATCATGCCGCGCTCGCGGATGAGCTTCGCGTAGCCGTCGTACTGGCGGATGCTGCCGGTCAGGCGGTCCACCAGGCGGTCCACGAGCGAGCTGTGGGGGAAGCAGAATGTGGCGCCGAGCTCCCTGACGCGGTCGAAGACGCGCTCGGGCTCCTGGTCGGGCGGCCCGCCGGGGCGGATGTTGAACGTGGGGGTGAGGATGAGCTGCATCTTCCGGCCGGTGCGGTACTCGGCGTCCTCGATTCCGCCGCTGAGCATCGGCACGGGCATCCCCAACACCGCGTCAACGCCGGCGTGGAGGAACACCGTCAGGATGTCCGCCACCCGCTCGCGGGTCATGAACTCCTTGATGAAGCGGTCCTTGGCCGCGGACGTGTGCGAGTAGCCCAGGAACCAGTTCGTGCCCACGATGAGGCGCGAGAGGGAGACTCCGCCGACCGTCGTGCGGGGGAACTGCGACACCCTTCAGCTTCCTTTCCAGAGACGAACCGTCCCTTCCCCATAGCCAAAGGGTACTCGCGCCGTGCCGTAGCGTCAAGTCCCTTTCGCGGGCGCGGCGCAATGGCGCACTTGGGCACGTGCCACCTTGACACCCCAGGCGTCCGTCGCCCGCGGACACGAGACGCGTGATCGGAATCACAATTGCAGAGTCATATGACTCTGCAATTATCGTCCAACCCCTTCTTCTCGCCGGCCCGCGTGCCGGGTGCGATAGTCAGGTCGTGGCCGGTCCGTCGCGCACTCCGCAGGCGCCCGCCGCCTGCGGGAATGCGGCGCCCACTCCGAGGAGTAATTGCAGAGTCATATGACTCTGCAATCCTCATTCGGGCCCTCGTTCTCTCCCGCCTGCGCGCGGCGGTGCGTGGGGAGCGGGCCCGCCTCCTCGCGAGGGCTGCCAGTCAGCACCCCACACTCGTAAGCTCCGCAGAAGCGGTGTTCCAGCGGGTGCTGGCATAGGCAGGCGTGTCGCCGCACCCGGGCAATGGGTCATGCTTGACGCAGCAGGTGAGGATGGCTAGGATCCCACAGAAGGAGAACAGACACGATGCGGAAGGAAGGCGAATGAGGACGATCAAGAGCGGCGGACACACGCTTCTCCAGCAGGACCAGGAGACGAGCCGCGTCGTCGCCGAGATGCTCGGCGACATCGAGCGGAACGGCATGGACGCCGTCCGCAAGTACAGCAGGCGGCTCGACGGCTGGGACCCGCCGAGCTTCGAGCTGAGCACGGGGGAGATCGCTGAGGCGGTCTCGCGGCTTTCCGACGAGGCGGTGCGCGACACGGCCTACTGCCAGGCCAACGTGCGGAAGTTCGCGGAGGCCCAGCTTGCGACCCTCCTGCCCCTCGATGTCGAGGTGCGGCCAGGGGTCGTCCTCGGACACAAGCACATCCCGGTGAACTCCGTGGGCTGCTACGTGCCAGGCGGGCGCTACCCGATGTTCGGCTCCGCGCAGATGAGCATCATCCCGGCCAAGGTGGCAGGTGTGAGGAGCGTTGTGGCTTGCACGCCGCCCGTAGCCCGCCACTCCGTGGCGGGAGATTCCGCCGCGGAGCGGCGGGCCACTTCGGGGCAAGGCTACTACCCCGCCACGATCAACGCGATGGCGAGGGCAGGGGCCGACCGCATCTTCGTCCTGGGCGGCGTCCAGGCTCTGGCGATGATGGCCTTCGGGCTGGGTGTGGTGGAGCCTGTAGACATCCTGTGCGGTGCAGGCAACCGCTTCGTGACGGAGGCGAAACGCCAGCTCTTCGGGCGAGTTGGGATTGACCTGCTTGCCGGGCCGACCGAAATCCTGGTCATCGCCGATGACGCGGCGGACCCCGCGCTCGTGGCCTGCGACCTCCTGGGCCAGGCCGAGCACGACCCGAACAGCGGGGTGTGCCTCATCTGCACCTGTAGGCGGGGCGTCTCTGCCCCGCAAGACGCTGAGGCATTCGCGCGGGCCGCCATCGCGGAGCTCGAAAAGCAGCTCGCCGTGCTCCCCACCCGCGACGTGGCGGCGCTCTCCTGGCGCGACAACGGCATCGTCCTCGCCGCCGACAGCCCTGAGGAGGCCTGCGCCCTCAGCGACGACTACGCCCCCGAGCACCTCGAGCTTCACGTGCTAGACACCGATTTCTATGTCAACCGCCTGGCTAACTACGGCTCGCTCTTCATCGGGGAGGAGACGACCGTGGCCTATGGCGACAAGAGCATCGGGACGAACCACATTCTCCCCACGGGCCGCGCGGCACGCTACACGGGCGGCCTCTGGGTGGGCAAGTTCCTCAAGACCTGCACGTATCAACGCCTCACGCCCGCCGCCAGCCGCGACATCGGCGCCGTGACCGAACGCCAGTGCAAGCTCGAAAACATGCTCGCACACGCGATCACCGCGAGAGTGCGCGTGGAGCGGTACGCGGAATGAATGGTCTGGGGGGAGCTTCTTGCCAGAAGCTCCCCCCAGACCCCCCGCAAGAACTCTTGACCTTTCGGAGCGACGCGATGTTTCAGCTAGATGGGAAAGTGGCACTGGTCACAGGAGCGGCCGGGGGCTTGGGCACGGCGATCTCCGTGGCCCTGGCTCGGCAGGGGGCCGACGTGGCGCTCAGCGACCGGCCAGGCGTGAGCCTTGACGAGACCGCCGCGAAGGTCGCCGCCCACGGCCACCGCGTGGCGAAGCTGGCCATTGACATCTGCGACCTCGCGCAGGTCCGCGATGGCGTCGCAGCCGCGGAACGCGAGCTCGGGCGGATTGACATCCTCGTGAACAACGCGGGCATCAACCGCCCAGCCGCCGGGTTGGAGGTGACGGAGGAGAACTGGGACGCGGTGTTCGACACGAACGTGAAGGGGCAGTTCTTCATGGCCCAGGCCGTGGCGCGGCCGATGATAGCGCGGGGCTGGGGGCGCATCGTTTTCCTCTCAAGCCAGTCGGGCCTCGTCGCCATTGCGGGGCAGCCGGTCTATTGCGCGAGCAAGGCCGCCGTCATCCTCCTCGCCAAGACCCTCGCCGTCGAGTGGGCCAAGCACGGCGTGACCGTGAACGCCGTGGCGCCCACGTTCGTCGAGACCGGCCTCACGCGGGCGCGGCTGGCCAACCCGGAGTTCCGCAAGTCCGTCATTGACCGCATCCCTGCCGGGCGTCTTGCCCTGCCCGAGGACGTTGCCGCCGCAGTGGCCTACCTGGCGAGCGAGGAGGCCAGAATGGTAACAGGGGCCGTCCTTTCGGTGGATGGGGGCTGGACGGCGGTATAGGGGGAGCTTGCTCGCGGGATGTCCGGCGCGCAAAATGTACCGAAACGATAGGACTGTACCTTGGGGGTGTGCCATGAGCACCGTCACGATTCCCGACGACTTGGTCGCAGGGCTCAAGGCATTGACGGGTGAGGGGGGGACAGATCTCGATCAACTGGTCTCCCGCGCCCTCGCCGACTACGTGAGCATGCCCGAGGCCAGACTCCTCGTCCGCCGCGCGGAAGAACTCGACGCGGCCCTCGCTCGCGCCGGCATCACGGAGGACGACGTTGCCGAGCACTTCCACTCCTGGCGTAGCCGGCGCCGTGTTCGCCGTTGACGCCAACGCGCTGATTGCCTGATCCTCAGGGGTCTGCGAAAGCGGCGTGCCTGAAGCTCTGGACAATAGGAGCCAGTGACAAGTCGGATCTGGGCAAGGTCGAGATTCACGTAGTACGGTGCTGATTCCTCATCTGCCTGTCCAGCAAGCGCCTTCCGCATCTTCTTATCCAGCATCTCCTGTATCAAGTTCACAGCGTCAACGGACTTCAGCAAGATGCCCTCAAGCTTGGCTGTGAGGAACTCGCGGCGAGCCCTATCATGCGCGATCTTGCTGAGCAGGTAGTTTGCGACGAAGCCCCCAACTACCGCCAGTGCACCACCAACCAGGGTGGCTATCAAGGGCACCAGCTCCTTCAGGTTCGCGTTCTTTACCAGGAAACCGCCCCCGAATCCTGCCGCTGCACCCGCAAGAAACAAGATGCCCGTTTTGATGGCCGATGAGGCTTTCACGCCCATGGCCTATGCTCCCTCTTTTGAGCATCCGCGCGCATATGCTTGAGCACGCGCTCGTGGGGGATGGTCTGGCCCGCGTCGGCCTGCTGGATGCCTCGCTCGACCTTCGCCACAAAGAGCAGACGCTCCATCGCGTCCTCAATCGAGGCATCGTCGGGAAGCTCTTGCACGGCGCGAACGGCTTTCTCCTTCGTAGTCATGGGGGTTCTCCTGGGAGTGCCTCGATTGTAGGCCGGCGCGCCCTGGGTTGTCAAGGTGAACATGCCCTTCCAGGTGCCACGGCCCTCACGCCCCTGGTCGTGGGGAAGGTCTGCTCGCCTGCGTGAATGACGTCCAGGCGGTCGAGCTTCAGGTCGTCCATCGCGTGGCGCATGCCAGGAAAACTCAGCGGCCGCAACCGAACTTTCAAGGTACGCCCCGCCACATTACCCTCCCGAAGGCGTTGGAGCCCTTCGACTTCGCTCAGGGCAGGCTCTTCGGGAGGGAGGGGGTCACTTGGCGCTGGGGGCGGCGTCGGCGGGGAGGTCGCCCGTGGCGAATTGGATGCCGGCCAGGACGTGGCGGAGGAAGAGGGGGTTCCAGTAGACCTCAATGGCATGGCCGAGGGTGGTGTAGAAGAGCCGCCCCTTGCCCGCCCCATACTCGCGGAGCCAACTGACGGCGTAGTCCTTGTCGGGGCGCTTGCCGGGGTCCTTCATCGCGTCGATGTCGAGGGTGAGGAGGATGTGGAGCTTGGTGCGGGAGTAGTAAGGCTCCTGGAAGAAGTAGATTTCGTCGGTGATCTTGAACGGCTTGCCTTCGAAGGCAGCGTTGAGGGGGTGCTTGGGGACGTCGAGCTTGATGGCGACCTCTTGGGGGCCGATGTGGCCGCTGTAGAAGCCGCCCATCATGTCGCCGTATTCCTTCCAACTGCCGAACGCGGCGGTGGCGGCGTGGATGCCCACGATGCCGCGGCCGGGCACGTCCTTGTTGTTGGGGTCCTTGCCGGCGACGTAGTCGAGGATGCTCTTCTTGACGGCGGCGTCGAAGGCCTTGGCGGCGGCCTGGCGCTCGGGGTCGAGCTTGCCGAAGTCGGGGGGCAGGAAGGGCTCGGGCTCGTGGATGTTGTTCATCACGACCGCGTCGAACTGGCCGATCTGGTCAATGAGGAGGCGCCGCGGGTCGTCGCTGACAGTGGCGGTGAAGGCGCCGCTCTTCTTGCCGAGGATTTCGAGCGCCTTCTCGGCGACGGCGTTGGGGGTGTGGGTCCAGGAGTGGCCCCAGACGAGCACCTTGCGGGGCCTGGCGGGCTTGGCGGGCGCGCTGTCAGGCGCCGCGTTCTCGATCTTCTTGAGCTGCTCCTCGGTCGGCTCGGCCACGCTGCCGGCCTTCATCTTTGCGGCGCGGATCTCGGGCGGGGTGGGGCCGGGGACGCGTCGCACGAGCTTCTCCTTTCGCGGCTCGGTCGGGGCCTCCAGGTCGCCCGTGGCGAACTGGATGCCGTCGAGGTAGAACTGGAGGAGTTGGGGGCTCCAGAAGAGGTCGGTGCGGTGGCCGAAGGAGGTGTACCAGACGCGTCCCTTCCCGACGGCTTTCACCCAGGCGAGGGGCCAATCGTTGTCGGGCTGGCTGATCCAGCGGGCGCCCATGTTGGTGCGTTCGGGGTCGAGTGAGAGGATGACACGGCACCTGGCGCGGTCGAAGGGCTTGCCGTACTGGTAGATTTCGTCGGCGAGGCGGAAGTCCTTCCCCTCGTAGGCGGCGGCGAGGGGGCTGTCCTTGTCGTCAATCATCACGCCGATCTCCTCGTTCCAGGGGTGGCCGGTGAACTTGCCGCCGATGAGCTCGCCGAACTCCGGCCACTTTGGGTTCGCGGCGATGGCGAAGTGGATGGCCGCGACCCCGCCGCCGTTGTTCAGCCAATCGAGGAAGGTCCTTCGGAGGGCCTCTTCGACGGCCTCCTTGGTCGCGCCGAGCTTCTTGAACGCCTCTTTCTCCATGTCGGCATCGGTCGGCGTGATCCAGGGGCCGCAGGAGTTGTTCATCACGATGGCGTCGAACTGCTTGATGCTGTCGGGCAGGAACGAGGCGAGGTCCTGGCTCAACACGGGCTCGAAAGCCCTGGTCTTTTCGCCGAGGGCCCGGAAAGCGGCGGCGCCGTAGGGCACGCAGTAGCCCTTGTGTGGGTCGCCCTTCTCGTAGATGTGGGCTGGGGTGGAGAAGACGAGGACCTTGCGGGGCTTCTTGGGTTCCACGCGCGGCTTCGCGGGCGCGGCGTCGGCGATTTTCTTCGCCTGGTGCTTGGGAACCTCCTCCAGGGCAAGAGCGGTGGAGCAGGCCATCGCCCCGGCCAGAGCCACGGACCACCAACGGGACGTTGCCATCTCTTCGGCCTCCTTTCCCTGATGCGGCCGGCCGCAGCAGCCGGAGCGCGTGGTTGAATGAATGGATGATTGCCCGGCACCCATCCATCCTCCGCCGATACATGCGGACCCTCCAAGGTTAGCAAGTGGGCGATGCTCGTGCAACTGCCAAGAGCGGAACAACCGGCCGGCGCCGGCTCGGGCATTGTGGGGTGACGCCGCCGTGGGGCTTGCCCGCCGGCCGGCCGACCACGCTGCTCGCCTGCGGGCCAAGAGCCGTCCGCCGCCGGCCCGAACGACCGAGGAGCATCATTCCACACTTGTACAAGTGTGAGATCATCTGCCACCGGGCCTTCGTTTCAGAGAGCAGCCACTGGAAGAGGGCGGCTCTCTTCCACTGGGAGAGGGAACGGATGACCTTGCGGCGCTTGCGTGCCCATAGAAGAGGTAGATGGCCCCTTGACGCCCGCCGCCCGCGCCGCTTGACTATAGGGCAGAAGGGGCGAACGATGGAATCCTACCGGCAGCTTCGCGTCTTCTACGGCGACCTGCACAACCACTGCAGCATCTCGTACGGCCACGGCTCACTCGACGAGGCCCTGGCCAACGCGCGCGAGCAGCTCGACTTCTGCTCCGTGACCGGCCACGCTCACTGGCCCGACATGCCCCCGCCCGACGGCCGCATCCAATACATCATTGGCTTCCACAAGGAGGGCTTCGCCAGGCTCAAGGCCGGCTGGCCCCGCGTGCTCGAGGCCCTCCGAGCCGCCAACCAGGAGGGCCGCTTCGTAGTCTTCCCCAGCTTCGAGATTCACCTCTGCGCCACGGGGGACCGCACGGTGCTCTACCGCGACCTCGAAGGGGAGATCATCTACGCGAACGGCCTCGAGGACCTGCACGCCCGCCTGCGCGCCCTGGCCGCGGCGGGAAAGGCGGCCATCGCCTTCCCCCACCATCTCGCCTATCGCCGCGGCGCGCGGGGCGTGAGCTGGGACGCCTTCGACCCCGCCTTCGCCCCAGTCGTCGAGATGGTCTCGATGCACGGCTGCTCCGAGGGGAACGAGAACCCGCGCCCCTTCCTCCACTCGATGGGGCCGTCGGACTGGGAGAGCACGGTGCAGTTCGGGCTCGCGCAGGGCCACGTGTACGGCCTCATCGGCGGCACGGACCACCATAGCGCGCACCCCGGCAGCTACGGCCACGGCCGGGCTGCGCTCTGGGCCGAACGCCTCACCCGCGGGGCGCTCTGGGACGCCCTCCTCGCCCGCCGCACCTGCGCCCTCACGGGCGACCGCATCGCAGTCCAGTTCGCCCTCAACGATGCCCCGATGGGCGCGACCCTCCCGCTCGCGCGCCGGCGCCACATCCAGGTCAGCGTGGAGGCGGGCGGGGCGATTGACGCCCTCGACATCGTGAAGAACAACCGCCTGCTGCGCCGCTTCTCGGAGTGCGACGTGCCGCAGCACCCCCCCTCCGACCCCCTCCGCACCAAGCTCTTCCTCGAGGTCGGCTGGGGCGAGAAGCGGAAGGAGACGGCCTGGGAGGTCTCCCTCGGCATCTCGGACGGCCGCATCCTGGCCGTCGAGCCGCGTTTCCGTGGGCAGGAGGTCGTCTCTCCAGTGGAGAAGGAGCAGGGCTCATCCTCGCAGCACTACACGTCGCACTGGGAGCGTGAGGGCGAGCGCGCCGTGCGCTTCACCACCCGGAGCATCGGCCACCCCAACAACGTCACCAACACCGCGCAGGGCATGTGCATCGAGGTCGAGACCCCGCTGAGCGGGGCGGTCGAGCTGGTGCTCAATGGCCAGAGGGAGAGGCTGCCTCTCCAGCGGCTCATCGCTGGGGCCAAGAGCGGCAACCTGGGCGGCATAGACAGCCCCGCCTGGCGCCTTCACCGCCTTCCGCTCCCCTGGGAGCTCAACTGGCAGGCCGCCCTCGACGACGCGGACGACGCCCCAGCCTTCTACTACGTGCGCCTCCGCCAGAAGAACGACCAGTGGGCCTGGGCCTCCCCAATCTGGGCCGGCCCATAGCGGGGCCACACGCCACAACCAAAGAGGATGACTGGATGGCTGGATGAATGGATGATTGTCTGACACCCATCCACTCATCCATTCATCCGCGGCAACGTGAGGGGTGCCACGCCCAAGCTATGCTTGGGCGTGCTTTCCGCAGCCGCTGCTGGTCAGTGCTGATGCTCCCGGTCGGCGTGCTTCCGGCCCGCGATGAGGAGCGGGAAGATGATGTCGCCGAAGCAGCAGGGCAGCCACACCGCGGCGAACAGCAGCAGGAACACCGCCGGCAGCAGGGGGAGCCAGTTGCTGGCCTCGCCATACGAGATCAGGTAGAACAGCGACGCCCAGGTGCTGACGAAGACGTGAGCGGAGTGCGGGAGCCGGGTGCCCGGCCGCCAGAGGCCGACGCCCACGCCGATTGCCGCCGCAGGCCACACCAGCCACCACTCCTCGATGAAGGCCAGGTGGATGTGCTCCATCTTCGCGCCCACCAGCTCGCCCCCGAAGTAGGGCAGCACGATGTCGCTCAGCGTGCCGATGCCCACCGCGGCCACCAGGCCGGTCACTATCGCGGCCGGGAGGCTCGGGCGGTAGCGGCGGAACATCGCCGTCGTCACCACCGCGCTCAGCAGCACGTGGGCAGGGTGCATGATCTCGAAGAGCACCTCGGACGGCCCGTGGGGCACCCGTGCGAGGACGAAGCCGCCCATGACCGCGATGCCCATCGCCGCGCCGATGGCGGTGAAGGGCACGTGGTGCTTGAGCTCGATGGCCAGGAGGCCCGACATGGTGCTCGCAGGCGCGTAGGACCCGTGTTTCTCTGACATGGCTCCCTCTCAATGCGGCCACAGGCCGCCACCAACGAGGATGACTGGATGGGTGGATGACTGGATGGATGGAAGAGTCGCCCTCTCTGACATTCATCCACCCATCCAATCATCCAGTCCTTTCTCACCCATCCACCCATCCATTCATCCATTCATCCTCGCCAACACGCGCGCGCAGCGCCGGCATCTCACGGATGGCCGCGGGCGCCGGGGCGTCGCCTCGGGCGGTTCGCGCACACCACGTGGATCGCGTGGCAGTCCCCGCACTCTTCCACCGCGTGGTCGGCGGCGAAGGCCTGCCAGTGGCGGCGCTGCTCGGGCGTGAGGATGCCGGTGCCCTTGCACAGCGGGCAGGCGCCGTCGAGCGCGGCCAGGATGGCGGCGCGGATGAACTCCGAGCGGTTCTGGATGCCCCGCATGGCCTTCAGGAGCGCGGAGTCGCTCTTGAACGTCACGATCTGCTGCCTGCTCGCCCTGCCCACGGCATTCGCCTTGGATAACGGCCCCCCGGCCCGCATCCCCGCCTGCTATTATTACAAAGTAATACTCCTCTGTCAAGTTCTGATAGCCATGCGCTGCGATTCAGACTGATTTTCGACAGTAGGCAAGAAGAAGTCCTTTGGTTTCAAGGACTTGCGAGCATGGGATCGGCGTAAGGCACTACATGTCCGCCTCCCCCCAAGGGCGTCAGGCGCTGCGGGGGGCGTATCCCCGCCGCCTCAAAGGCGGCGTAGGCATGGCCCTCCAGATCGGTGCCAATCTTCCATGCCTTGCCCTCAAGGCTCAGGTGTATGGCTTGCACCTGGCTGAGGTCCGCCATCAGGTCCGGCCACGAGATGTCCACGCCTCGTTCGTCGAGCCGCCGCTGGAGGTCCACCTCCCAACGCAACACCAGGAACGAGGCCACGCCGTGCCCGACTTAAGTCCTTGGCATTCCTACACAGGCTTTTCCCGAAAGGCCCCAAACTGTCGAAAATCTGTCAAGAGGAAGATTCGGGGATTCGTTGAAAATCGTTGAAAGCCGGGGGCGAGAGGGGCAGGGGAATGGGGGCAGGGGAAAAGGCAAAAGGAGAAAGGCAGGGGCGAGGGGAGGGGGCGCTCGGAGCTCGCGGCCGGGCGAGGGGCAGCGGTCCGTGGTCCGTAGTCCGTGGTCGTAGGCAGGGCGGCTACCTGAGGACGTGGAAGTAGACCTGGCGGAAGGCGAGGAAGTTGAGCCAGGTGCGGAGGGCGTAGCCGCTGGCCTTGAGGTTGGCGGGGCTGAAGTCGTCGAACCGCCCGGCGCTGGGGTGCACGCCGTCGCCGCTGATGAGGGTGCCGTCCCAGGCGGCGCCGGGCTGGAGGCGGAGGATCTCCCCGCAGTAGTCTACCAGGGGCACCTTGTGCTTCGCCGCGAGGTCCTTGATGATCTTGTTGGCGCCCTCGACGGCCTGCATGTGGTCGCGGCGCGGCGGGATGGTGTTGAGGATGGGGATGCACTTGGCGGCGAGGCACTTGCGAATGACCGCGTCGAGCCCGGCCTGGTAGTCGGGCGGCACGCGGTTGCCGGTGATGTCGTTCGTGCCGATCATGATGAGGGCCACCTCTGGCTTGTCGCCCGCGAGCACCTTGTCAATGACGCCGAGGAGCTGCGCGACGCGCCAGCCGGAGTAGTTGCCCTTGTTCGGGCCTTTGTCGCGCAGCCCCTTGATGACCCCGCTCCACTGGCCCCCCCTGGGCTGTATCGGGAGGCCGTCGCCGGGGATGTGCGGCGCGGGATTGGCCGTGGCGAGCGGCGCCCAGAAGGCCATCGAGAACGTGATCGAGTCGCCGAGCTGTGCCACCTGGCCCGCGTTGCCCCTGAAGCCCTCGTGCACCGCGCGCATCGCGTCGAGCCAGTATGGCTTCTCCTGGCCCGCGCCACACCACGCCGAGGCCGCGCCCAGCACCATCAACGCAGCCGCAAGTCGTCTGGTCATCGCGCACCTCCGATATCAGGTTGGGTTCGTAGTGCGGGCTTCAGCCCGTTTCTTCCGACGGCCTGAAGGCCGCACTCCAAACGGGACGGCCTGAAGGCCGCACTACGAACTGGGAAGGACTCCTTCAGTTGGCTATGCCACAGGCTCGGCGGCCGGGGCAGGCGCGGCGCGCGGCGGGTCGGGCCGCACGAGGACCGCCACTAACACAGCGGACACCCAGACGCCGATGGCCATGAGCACAAAGGGCGCCCGCAGGCCATAGGCCGCCGCCACCTCGCCGCCAGACCAGGGGCCGAGCATCCAGCCGATCGAGCCCGCCGCCGCCGTCAGCCCGAATGCCTTGCCCATGTGCTTGTCCTGGCTCAGGTGCCGCACGATGGCGTTTGCCGCAGGCAGGATGCCCGCGGCCCCAAGCCCGAAGAGGACGCGGAGCGCGCCCAGGCTTAGGACGCTCCGCGAGAAGGCATAGCCGAGCGACACCGCGCCCCCGAAGACGCACGAGGCGATGAGGAGGCGCTTGTGGCCCCATCTGTCCCCGACGTTGCCCAGGAGGAACGCGCCGATGGCGGCGGAGAAGCCGCCCACGGCGTTCACAAGGCCGACCACCGTGTTCGTCATCGCCGCCCCCTTGCCGTACAACTGCTCGACAAAGAGGCCGAAGGTGGGGGCGGTGATGGAGTTGGCATAGCGGACGCTGAAGAGGACGAAGGCGGCGGCGGCGAAGCCCTCGGCCGTGAGCACCGCGCGAATCCCCGCAAAGCCCTCCCCTGGGTTGCCATCGCGCGGCGCCACGAAGCTCTCGCTCGTCCCAAACTGCACGAGCAGCCCGCCCGCCAGGAGGAGTAGCGACGAAAGGGCGAACGTGGCGCGGTAGCCCGCCGCGTCGGCCAGCACGCCCCCGATGAGCGGCCCGACCGCGAAACCGACGAAGACCGCGGCCTGCATGACGCCCAGGGCATGGCCTGCCCGCTCGCGCGGCGCCTCGCCCGCCACCAGCGCCACCAGGGCCGCTATCGTCCCCGTGAGCATGCCCTGGATCAGCCTGAACACCAGCAGGTGGTAGACGCTTTGCGCGACGGACATCAGGAGGAGGACGACGACGCCGCCGTACATCGAGCGAATGACCATCGGGCGGCGCCCCACGCGGTCGGCCACGTGGCCCCAGATAGGGGCGAACACGGCCATCGTCAGGCCCGCCGCGGCGTTCACGTAGCCCGACCAGCGGGCCACCGCCGCATCCCCCGTGATGCCGAGCTGGCGGATGTAGAAGGCCATGAACGGCATGGCCAGCGAGAAGCCGGTGATCGAGCACATCTGGGCGATGAAGGAGGCGTAGAAGGTGCGCTTCCAGGAACTCATGCGGGACCTGATTTCGGATTTGCGATTTCGGATTGCGGATTTCAGAAGAGGAAGAGGCAGAGCCGCGAACGCCGGACCCCTGGTTCTTCAATCCGCAATCCGCGATCCGAAATGCTCATGCCTTGCCCGGCACCGGCGCCTTGTCGTCCTCGGGGGCCACCACCTTGCCGGCCTCGAAGTCCTCGGAGGTGCTGGCGAAGGCCCTGTCGTAGAGGTCCGACTTTGCCGCGGGGTCCATGTAGGCCTTCCACTCGACCCGTCGGCCGGTGTAGGCGGCGTCGCGGCCCATGATCGCGCTCAGCGTGCTCTCCGCAACGTCCTTCGCGTGATTCACAGGCTTCTCATCTAAGAGACTCTTGATCAGGACGCAATGCTCCTGGACGTACATGTTCATCGTCATGGGCGCGTCGGGCGGCTTCACCTTCGTCCCGTCCCACAGAGTCACGCCGGCGCCGATGCGCGCCCAGCCCTTCTCGCCGACCAGGTGGACGCCGTTCCCCCAGTTGAACTCGCAGCCGTTGATCTGGCGGCAGAGGTTGTGGACGTGGACCTGGTTTGGGAACTCGAAGTCCACGCCGAAGCAGTCGTACTGATTGCCCGTCTGGCGGCGGTGCCGTGCGCCGATGGCGATTGCCGCCACGGGCGGCGCGCCCATGCACCAGTTCAGCATGTCAATGGTGTGCACGTCCTGCTCCACGATGTGGTCGCCCGACATCTCGGCGAAGTTGTACCAGTTCCGCACCATGTACTCGGCGTCGGACCAGGCCTTGTCGCGCTTCTGGAGGCCCAGCCGTCCGATGCAGTAGTAGATTGCTCCTCCGAGCGGGCGCCCGATGGCGCCGTCGGCCACGAGCTGGTGGAAGCCGCCATAGCCCTTGTCGTGGCGCAGACAGGTGCCCGCCAGGACGCCCAGCCCCTTCTTGGCCGCCAGCTCGCCCGCCGCGAGGAAGCGGCGGACGCCAGGGCCGTCCACGGCGACCGGCTTCTCCACGAAGACGTGTTTCCCCGCCTTCACCGCGGCCTCGAAGTGCGCCGGGCGGAAGTTCGGGGACGTGCACATCAGCACGATCTCCACATCCGTCCCCAGCAGCTTCTTGAAGGCGTCGAACCCCGCGAAGCACGCAGCCTCTGGCACGTCCTGCCCCCGCGCCTTGACCCCTTCGCGTGCCGCGGCCACGCGGTCGGCCATCGCGTCGGCCAGGGCCACCACCTTGATCTCCACGTTCAGCGACTTCGCGGCGTTCATGATGTCGCTGATGGCCCCGCGCCCGCGTCCCCCGCAGCCGATCAGCCCCACCTTGAAGCTCTTAGCCGCCTGGCCCCGCGCCGTCGCGCCCAGCACCGCCATGCCCCCGAACACCGCACCCGTCCTCAGGAACCCACGCCTCGCCACCACGTTCGGCCCGCTCATCCGTTCGCTCCTTGAAAGCACCTTTTCGGAGAGGAACCCCAGCCAGACAATCCCTTCAACTTACTCCGGCATGGGCGCCGTGTCAAACCGTGTCATGATCGTCCTCGTCCTCGTCCCTCGTCCGTCGTCCGTCGTCCTCGACTCTTCCCCGTAGGCCAGAGGGATCGAGCACGAGGACGAGGGACGAGGACGAGGACGATGTGAAAGCCTTTGACACCACCCCCGTCCCTCGCCTATAATGCAGGAGGCAGGAGCGTTGCGGGCTTTCCCTATGTTGCTGCGTAGGAGCCGCGCGCCGTGAAGAAGGCAGATGCGGAGAAGTTGGCGAAGTCCAAGATTGCGGGACCGGTCCACGGCATCGGGCTGGACAACGAGGACGGCCACGTCCGCATCACGAAGATGGATAATTTCCGGCTTCTCGGCGGCTCGCAGGAGACTCACGAGCACATGCAGGAGAAGGCGATCAAGTTCAACGAGCGCCTCAGGAAGCGCGAGAGGCGGGTCACTGACCTCTCGGTCGCGCAGTTCGTCGAGCTCGCCGGCGAGGTCGGCATGATCACCCCCCCACCTGAGACGCCTGCCCCCGATGGCGACCCCAACGGGATTTGAACCCGTGTTCCAGGCTTGAAAAGCCTGTGTCCTGACCGGGCTGGACGATGGGGTCGAGATGGTGAGGGCGGGAGGACTCGGACCTCCGACCCACGGCTTAAAAAACCGTTGCTCTGGCCACTGAGCTACGCCCCCAATCCCGACCATACAGTATAGCAGAAACGCCCGAGAATGGGAAATGGCCTTTCGGTTGGGGGCGGCGCGCTGTTCACGCCCAGAAGATGATGGGCAGGCCGTGGCGGCAGCTCAGCACGGCCGCCTTGCGCATCTGGAGGAACGCCATCTTCACTTCCGCCAGCGGATCGTCGGACTCATACGTGTAGCCGTCGGGGGCCTTCAGGTGCTCCTGGACGAAGCTCAGCTCGCGGAGCAGCCGCGGGCTGGAGCCGACCGCCTTGTGGAAGAGCCACCGCCCGAACACCTTGTATGGCTCGACGTTCACGAGCCGCTCGAACTCGCAGGGCAGGAAGTAGCCGTTGTAACAACTGTGCTCGACCAGATGGGGGCAGGAGAGGGAGGCCGGCTTGGCCGCCATCGCGGGGTGCTTGTAGTAGTTGCCCTCCGGCGCGGGGCCGAAGCTGGGCAGTTGCTCGCGGAGGCCGAGCCACTTGGCGTAGGCCCGGAGCGGCTCGATCCCGCGCGATTGCTCGGAGAGGACAACGCCGCCCTCGTCGTCCCAGTGGATGGGCGTGTGGTTTGCCGCCTGGACGGCCTCTCGGATGGCTTCCACCTCGCGGCGCGCCCTGGCCTGGGCGCCTTTGGAGACCCGGGCCGGCCGCTTGGCGACGCCGCCGACGGTGACGACCCGTGCCGCGTCGCCGAAGGCTTCCTCGAGGGGAGTGCGGAAGTCGCGGCACTTGAAGCGCCACAGCGGCATCACGTAGACGTCGAGCCCCATGGTTGCCCCTCTTGTGCGTGGTTCGTCGCCGCCCGGCACGATCATAGCACGGGCCATCGTGGGTGGCAAGGGTAACACGCCGGCGGGTGCGAGCCGGAATCGCAGGTAGATTCCGCAGCCCCGAAGGGGCGTGATGGGATAGCCCAGGGCAACGCCCTGGGTCCTGGGGCACCTATCCGGGAAGCCCTGAAAGGGCGAGATAGGCCACGTCTATGCCGCCCTTTCAGGGCTCCGCCTTGTGCGGTATCGGTCCCCGGGGCGTTGCCCTGGGCTATCGCATGCGAGCCTCTCAGGCTCCAGACAGGATACACCCGCCGGCAGTCCCGGCTCGCACCCCACGCCGGCTCAGTATGAGAGGTCGAAGACGACTTCCCACTCGAGACCTGTGGTTCTGGCGAGGAAGGAGATCAATGAGGCGATCTCCTCGTTTGCGAGAGCCACCTCTCTGTATCTCTCGAGGTTCTTGGGCATGCCGTCGCCGCCGAGGCGGACGGCGAACGCGTACTCGGCGGCGGTGTTCCGGTGGCCAGGGTCAGGCACCGTCTCGGCGCCGAGGACCACGGATGGGCAGTATGGCGCGAAGTGCTCGTGGGTCTCCACTCCGGGGGCGTTCTGGAGTTGCCTGCGAATCCGTTCGCTCCACTCGCGCGCGTCAAGGAAGAAGTGACATGCCACGGGGCATGCCTTCCGTGCCCTCTCAACGGCCTCGGCCACGCTCATGCACTCGAACGCGGTAGTGGGCTCAGCTTCCTCATCTGCATCCCAACGGAGGGGTTGATTGAAACCCCAGACCCTGATCGCGGAGGGCGAGAAGTAAGCCAGAATCTGCCCCAGGAGGCGTTTGCCCGGCCGCCAGCGCGGCCTGCCAGCCGGGAAGATGCACAGGGAGGTGAACAACGCTGGCCTCCTTACCAGTCCGTGCCGATAATCCGGTAGCATTCGTGGAGTGCCACCAGGTTGAGCGCCGTGTCGTCCGGGAGGAAGTTGCTCAGGTACTCCTTGGTCTTGAGCACGGCGCGCAGGCCACACGCCATCGTTTCCGCAGGGTCGGCTTGCTCGTCCCTGCATCGGCGGAACTCCACCCAGGCGGAGGCCATGTCGCGGAACTGGTCCTCGTAGTGGTCGTAGTGGATGACGGCCCAGGCCGTTGCCGCCAGGCCGATGAGTTGAAGGATCTTGAGCGTGCGCGAGACGTTCTTGGCCGTCACGAACCCATTGCGGGTCCAGACCATCTTCGCCCTCACCTGAGCGAAGGGGCGGCCGCCAGTTACGGCCAGCAGGCGCTGCCGCTGCGCCTGGCTGATAGTGCCCGTGAGGCTTGCTTTGAGTTCGTACACCCGCGCTTTGTCCAGGTCCAGGATGTCGCCCACCTTGGGTCTGTAGCCTTTCTGTAGCCCGATTGCATCCACCTGGACAACTGCGTCCGTTGACTGCCCCTGCCCGATAGATACTATCTGTCTTGTGTTCTTGTCCACGAAGGCATCCACGAGCCATCGCTTCTTCCCGCGCAACTTGTCGCTGACGCGCGCGTGGACCGTCTTGCCGTATTCCCCAGTGTCTGTCTCGTCCTCTGGCCACCATTCGTTCGCCTTGAGTTCATCTACTACCAAGTCGGTCACCCGCCGCATCTTCTCATCGAGGTCAGTGGGAACAAGGGTGCGCACGCGGGGCCGTGGCAGCGCCTCGGGGTTGTAAGAGAGTCCGACCTCTGGGTTGGGGAAGTGGTAGACACTGTTCCCCGCCACCATCTGGCTGGGGGAGGTCTGGTAGATGGTCTCGCCTGTGGTCTCGTGCCACCAGTGGAGGTAGTCGTAGAGGACGCGGCCGCTGACGCCCTCGCCCGTGTCGCCCCAGAGGAGGCCGTCGGCCGGGCTGCCGGCGCCGTCGAGCTCGAAGGTGACTCCGTTCTGATCAAGGTCTATGGATGCCTGAGCGGTTGTGCCTCCCGCGGCGCGCGAGAGGGTGAGGGTGTGGAACTGGCCGTCGAGGAGGCACCCGCCCTGGCCGATCTGCGGCGGCAGGGCGATCTCCGCACGGGTGCCGCCAGGGTAGTGCACGATGCGGTCGGGCCGCAGCCCGACGAACCAGTGGTTCGCGTCGTCCCCGATGCGGAGCGCGAACGCGCCGTCGCCGCCCGCCTCGCCGTGGGCCAGGATGAGGAAGCGGATGTTGACGACGCTGAGCGCCGCGGCGGGCCGCCAGTGCGCCGGGCCGCTCAACTGGGCGAAGTATGCCGCCTCGCCCACCGTCGTGTCAATATCCAGCACGCCGTCCGCTACGGATACGGGCGGCTCTCCGGCGCTCGAGACGGTCCAGGGGGCGGGGTCGGCGGCCTCGTGGTCGGGGAGAACATCCGCATTGTACTCGCGCTCCGTCAGCTCGTCCAGGCTGAGGACGAAGGGCTCATCTTCGTCGAGCAGATGCTGGTCCTCGGGCAGGATTCCGACGAAGGGCGCGGACTCGTACGCCGCGCCGTTGCGCTGCACGGGGACGTCCTGCCCGTCGAGGCGGACGGTGGTGATGCCCTGGCGCGGGTCGTAGACCCGGATTCGATATGTGGCCACGGCCCCAGGCGCGGAGTCCCAGCCGTTCTCGGCGGCGCCCTCCTCGGGGAAGCGGGTGGCTACGAAGACTTGCGACTCGACCTGCTCGCCGGTCGTCGCGGTCTCGAGGAGAACCTGAATCCGCGTCGCAGTGACCCTCACGGTGTCCTCGCAGCGGGGCGCGGCAGGCGCGGCGGCTCCGAGGGGGTAGACGCGCAGGGTGATGGGCAGGTCGGCGGTGGCCGCGCTCTCCCTGACGGCCTCGAGGTAGAGGGTGAGGGTGCGGGCCTGGAAGCCCAGTTGCGCGGGGCTGTAGCGGGTGCCTGGGGCGACGTAGTCGCCGCCTGCCGCCACGCCCCGCTTGTCTCTCGCCACGCTCCCGTCCTTCTTCCACAGGCGGAGGTGTCCGGGCGGGAGCCAGTAGGGGTCGTCCAGCGTGGGCGCGACGCCGGCGGGGTCGGAGGCCGAGTAGGCGAGCTCGACCTCGGCGTTCGCGAGGGCGATGGGCTCGGGGACTTCGAGGACGATGGGGACGAAGCGGCTGCCCTCCGAGGCATTGTCGGCCTCCACGCCGTCCAGGTAGTCGAAGCCGTCCGCGAAGTCGGGTATCCCGTCGCGGTCAGAGTCGTCGCTGTCCACGAGGACCACTTTCCCTGGCCGGGCGTCGTCGCCCGTGGCCCCCTCGATCTGGTCCTCGGAGTCCGTGCGGGCCGGGGCGTCGAAGCCGTTCGTGTTGTCCGAGTCGACGTCGAGGTCAACGCGCACGCAGCTCACGCGGACGCATTCGACGTAGTATGGGTACTGCCCCGCGCCGTTGGGGTAGACGTAGACGTAGATCGGTTCGTCGCCGAGCTGGAGGCTGGGGGCGACGGCTTCGACGTGGAGGGTGATGGTGCGGCTGTAGTCGCTGAAGCCGAGCTCCCAGGCCTGATACCAGCCTGGCCCCACGAAGTCCCCGCCGCCGTAGCCGCCCGCGTTGGCCGGGTTGCGGTCGTACTGCGGCAGCAGGGGATTGCCAGGGTACGGCTTCCAGAGCCGCAGGGTGCCCCCATAGCCAACGGGCGGGTAGTAGGCGGGCGGGCTGCCCCAGTACCCCACCGAGAGCGGCGGGGAGCAGTCGTAGGAGACCCAGACCCAGGTGGTGCAGATGTTTATCGGGTAGGGGAGCTCGAGGACGACGGGCGCGAAGTCGCCCTCGCTCATGTTGTAGTCGTCGCCGGTGTACGGCTGCCCGTCCAGGTCGTAGCCGTCGGCGAAGTCCGGCACCCCGTCTCCGTCGTCGTCATTGTCGTTGACGGCGACGAGCTTCCCCGGATACTGGGGGTCGCCGGAGACCTCCTCGATGCTCTCCTCGTACGCGGAGCGATCGGGCCAGCCCGTGCCGTTGTTGTTGTCCGAATCTATGTCCAGGTCGGGCGGGGGCTCAGGGCCTGACGTGAAGGCGAGCGTGGCCAGGAAGATGACAGCGGCGGCGAGGGCGAGCTGCGTCAGGAGGGTCAGGAGGCGGGAAACGGACCATCTCGGCGCCCGGCGGAGGCTGTCCATCGGTCCTTCTCCTCAATGCGGTGATGGCGCGACCGCACCACTGCGGCATCGGCGTGGCTCAGCGCATCTTGGAGAAGGGTCGAGGCGTGGGCAATGCCTCGGAGGGTGGACTCTAAAGGCAGTCCTTCAGATCAGGCGCGAGAAATGCAGGAAATCCCAATGACCGAAACAAGAGGGACAGGGTGCGCCACGCTCCTCGGGCGGTCGTTTCGGGAATTGGTGCTTTGGGCTTTGGTGTTGTTTCGGACTTCGGACTTGGGATTTCGGGTTTCCCGCATTTCGTGAGAAATGCGGGCTAGACCTCCATTATCTCGTCCGTCTTGTGCTTCAGGGCGGCGTCGAGGTTCTTCTCGTGGTCGTCGGTGAGCTCCTGGATGTCGTCCTTGAGGCGGAAGAAGTCGTCCTCGGGGATGGTGCCGTCCTTCTTCTCCTGGTCGGCGGCCTTGAGGGCGTCGCGGCGGACGTTGCGGATGGCGACCTTGGCTTCCTCGGCGAGGTGGCGGAGCTGGGCGGCGATCTGGTGGCGCCGCTCCTCGCTCAGGGGCGGGACGACGATGCGGATGATGCGGCCGTCCACGCTGGGGGTGAGGCCGAGGCTGCTGGTCTGGATGGCCTTCTGGATGGCCTCGAGGGCGTTGGGGTCGTAGGGCTTGATGACCAGGAGCTGGGGGTCCGGGGCGCCGATGCCGGCGATCTGCTTGAGCGGCGTGGGCGCGCCGTAGTAGTCCACCCGCACCGACTCCACGAGGCCAGGCGTTGCCCGCGAGCTTCGCACGGTGCGGAACTGGTCCTTGAGGTGCTGAACCGCCTTATCCATCCGCTCGCAGGCGTCGAGGTAGATCTCGTCGTACGGCATGCTGGTAGGCCCCCGTAGGGTGGCTAGCGGCCCTTGGCAATGGCCTCGTCGGAGGCGACGAAGGTGCCGATGCGCTCGCCGCAGATGACACGCTGCACGTTTCCCGGCACCAGGAGGTTGAAGACGACGATCGGCAGGTCGTTCTCGCGGCACAGGGTGATCGCGGTCGCGTCCATCACGCGGAGGTTGCGCTTGATAACGTCCATGTAGGAGAGGGCGTCGTAGAGCTGTGCGTCGGGAGACGTGGCGGGGTCGGCGGAGTAGACGCCGTCAACTTTTGTGGCCTTGAGGAGGACTTCGGCGCCGATCTCGGTTGCTCGGAGGGCGGCCGCGGTGTCGGTGGAGAAGTGCGGGTTCCCCGTGCCTGCGGCGAGGATGACGATGCGGCGCTTTTCGAGGTGGCGCATGGCGCGGCGGCGGATGTAAGGCTCGGCCACGTCGGCCATGTGGATCGCGGTCTGCACGCGGACGACCACCCCCATGGCCTCCAGGGCGTCCATGAGCGCGAGGGCGTTGATGACGGTGGCGAGCATGCCCATGTAGTCGGCGGTGGCGCGGCCGACGCCGCGCTGTGCCATGGCCTGGCCTCGGACGAAGTTGCCGCCGCCGACGACCACACCGAGCTCCACGCCTAGGGCGTTGACGTCGCGGCACTGCTCGGCGATGGACATGAGGCGGTCGTGGTCAATGCCGCCGCCCTGCTCGCGACAGAAGCCTTCGCCGCTGATCTTGAGGAGCACGCGCTTGTAGCGTGGGGTGGGCATGGGCGGCTACTCCCCCATCTGGAGGCGGACGAAACGGCTGACCGTGATGTTCTCGCCGAGCTTGGCGACGAGCGACTTGATGAGGTCGGCCACGCTGGTCTTCGGGTCCTTCACGAAGGGCTGGTCGAGGAGGCAGCGCTCCTTGAAGAAGGCGTCGAGCTTGCCCTGGACGATCTTCTCGACGGCCTGTGGCGGCTTGTCCCTCACCTGCTCGGCGTAGATTTCGCGCTCCTTGGCGACGACCTCGGGCGGCACCTGGTCTTTGGAGACGGCGATGGGCCTGGTGGCGGCGACCTGCATGCACAGGTCGCGCGCGAGCTGGCGGAACTCGTCGTTGCGGGCCACGAAGTCGGTCTCGCACTTGAGCTCAAGCAGCACGCCGATCTTGGCGTTGGAGTGGATGTAGGAGGCGATGACGCCCTCGGAGGTCTCGCGTCCGGCGCGCTTCTCGGCGGTCTTGAGGCCCTGCTTGCGGAGGTGCTCGATGGCCTTCTCGATGTCGCCGCCGGTCGCCTCGAGTGCCTCCTTGCACTTCATCATGCCGATGCCGGTGATCTCGCGGAGCTGCTTGACGGTTTCTGCGCTGACAGCCATTATGAGGGTCCCCTTATCAGAGAGAGAGATGGTGAGAGAGCGACCGTCAGGGAGCCGCGGGCGCGGCGCCGGCCTGTGGTGGCGGCGCTGGGGCGGGAGCCGCGGGCGCCGGCGGCGCGGCGGCGCGCGGCGGCGGCGCGGGGGCCGGCGCCTTGTCGGTCTTCACCGCTTTCCCGAGGTTCCAGCCCTCCTCCACCGCCTCGACCAGGTGGCTGAGCACCACCTGGATCGAGCGGATCGAGTCGTCGTTGCACGGGATGCAGATGCTGAGGTCCTGCGGGTCAGCGTCCGTGTCGATCAGCGCGATGACGGGTATTCCGAGCTTGATGGCCTCGCGGACCGCGATCTTGTCGCGCTTGGGGTCCACGACGACCAGCGCGCCGGGCAGCTCGGTGAGGTCGCGGATGCCCTCGAGGTTGCGCAGGATCTTGCGCTTCTCGCGCATGTGCATCGAGACCATCTTCTTCTTGTAGGCGCCGAACTGGGAGGTCCGCTCGATCTTCTCGAGTTCTTCGAGGCGGCCGAGGCTCTTGCGGACCGTCTGGAAGTTCGTCAGGGTGCCGCCCAGCCAGCGTTCGGCCACGAAGGGGATGCCGCGCGAGCCGGCCTCCTCGCGCACCACGGCCGCGGCCTGGCGCTTCGTGCCGATGAACAAGATGGGCTGGCCCTCCGAGGCGACCTGGCTGAGGAAGCGGCGGGCCTTCGCCAGCCCGCGCACCGTCTGGCGCAGGTCTATGATGTGGATGCCCTTGCGCTTCCCGTAGATGTACGGCGCCATCCGCGGGTGCCAGCGGCTCGTGCGGTGCCCGTAGTGCACGCCGGCATCGAGGAACTCCTTCACTGACATTGTCGCCAATAGCGGTCTCCGAAAAAGGGCTTGCGGGGCCTCGCGTCGCCACGGTTCGCGCGCGATTCTCTGAGCCCTCAATTATACCCATTGCCGGCCGGCGGTCAAATCGCGGTTGAATCGTCCTCGTTGTCGTCGTCGTCCTCGTCGTCGAATCCCCACGACAGAGGAAGCCAGAAGTCTCGACGACGAGGACGAGCACGAGGATACACCCTCAACCAGGTGTGATGTTGCTGCCCGTGGCCGTGATGGTGATCCACCACTTGCCCATGGACTTCCCCTTGCCGTTCGGGTTGTCGTTGTAGAGGTGGACCTGCATGGTGCCGCCGGGGAGCGTCTCGATGGTGTAGCGGGTGCCGTTCTGGAGGGGGTAGGGGGCGCCGTCGAGCGTGAGGCCGTTCTGGTTGCCGTTGCCCTTGGGGCAGAAGCGAATCCAGACGGCCGGGCCGGTGTAGTCGAGTTGGCCGTTGGAGTTCTGGAGGTCGTCGCGCGTGATGGTGGAGCCATCGGGCTTGCGCAGCTCGAACTCGTAGTCCGAGTTGTTCCTGGGGTTGAAGTTGATCTCGCCGCCGATCCCATGCCCGGGGGCCGGCGGCGCGTCGCCGGTGAACATGGCGAGAACTCCGCCGAGGTCGGCGGAGTCGAACGCCAGGTCGTCGCGTCGCTCGATGCGGCCGCCTGTCCTCAGGACGACCGCCGTGTGGCCGTTGCCCGACACGAGCGCGGCGACGTAGTGGTTCGGGCTGTCGATCTCGGCCAGGGTGGGCGCGCGGTAGAGGGCGTTCATGGTGTCGCCCGGCTGCGCCTCATCCATGAGGGGGTTGGCGAAGATGCGCGGGTCGGCGCCGAACGGGGCGAGCGCGTCCGCGAGGTCGCTCCCCTGGGGCGGATACGAGCCGTACCTGCGGAAGTACAGCTCAAGGTAGGTGCCGACCTGCCTGAGATTCGCCTGCGCCTCGGCCGCGTGGACGCTGAGGCGCGCCCCTCTGTAGAACGACACGCCGAGGGCGAACAAGAGCGCCAGGGCGCCTATCCCAGCGGCGACCTCGATTGGCGTAAGACCGAGCCTCGAGGGGGTTCTCCGCGCGTACATGGCCAGCGTCTCCTGGCAGAGCGAGGGACTCTGGCCCAATGGCGTCGCGGTGCGTGGGATGACGAGAGCAAGCGGCGTGCCGAGGCGGCCCCGGCGCCCGCGACGCCGAGGGCGCACGGGCCGTTACCCACTGGCAGATCGCCACTTATGTCCTGGCAATCGAGCGATCCCGCGAGGTCCGCGGGGCCGGCCACCACCACGGCAAGGGCGCCGTGGCCCCCAAAACGCGGGGCCTTACCCCCGCTCAGGCATTGCCAGGGATGCCGTCACATGCCGTCCTTCGACTTGACTTGCGTGCTGCTTGCCCGTACACTCACACTGGATTGATGAGTAGGAGCAGGTATGGGCATGACTCACGTAACTGTGAAGGTGACAAGTCTTACCAAGCGGGGTGTACCGTACGAGGCGGACTTCCTGGTGGACACGGGGGCCATCCATTGCGTGGCCCCGCGCGACCGTCTCCTCCAAGCTGGTGTGGAACTTGAAGGAAGGGACATCTACACCCTCGCCCTCGGCGAGCCCGTGGAGTTGGAGTACGGCTATGCCCGCTTCGCCTTCATGGGGATGGAGGCGGTCTCGCGCGTGGCCTTTGGTCCCGCCGGCGTCGAGCCCCTGCTCGGAGTGCTTGCACTTGAGGATGTCGGCATCGTGGTGGACCCCCGCACTCACCAGTTGCGCAAGCTCGACGCGCTCCCGCTGAAGTAGCTTGACATCCCTACCGTACCCACCGCTCTACTGACCTCTGCGGAAGTGACGTACACCCTGTAGCCCCCGAACGGGGGCGACCCAGCCGTAGCCCAGGGCGACCGCAGGGAGCCCTGGGTGGGCCGCCCCCACGTGAGAGCCCCCGAAGGGGGCGATTCAGACGGCCATGAATCGCCCCCTTCGGGGACTCATGCATGGGGTGGCCTGATTTCCCAGGGCTTCCTGCGGTCGCCCTGGGCTACGGCTGGCTCGCCCACTTCGTGGGCCACCAACCGAGCGCCAATCCAGTGCGTGGTGGACATTGCTTTCGCCGAGATCAACAGGCACTGCGAAGTAGCTCGGCGGCGCGGCGGAGGAAGGCAAGGGTGCGCTCGCGGCCGAGGACGGCCATGCACTCGAAGAGGGGCGGGGAGGCGGTGCGGCCGGTGAGGGCGACGCGGAGGGTCATGAGGGCGTTGCCGAGCTTCCAACTGTGGCTCTCGCAGAGGGCCTTTCCCGCGGCTTCCAGCGCAGGGGCCTCCCAGGCAGGCAGCTCGGCGAAAGCGGCGACCGCTGCGTCGAGTACGGCGAGGGCCTCCTCGGGGTTCGACTTCTTTGGCACCAGGAGGGCGGGGTCGTAGGAGAGCTCGGCCGCGAAGAAGAACTCCGTCCAGGCGTCGAACTCGCTGAGCTTCTTGATCCGCTCCTGGATGAGGGGCACGATGCGGCGAAGATACGCAGGGTCGACCGCCGCGGCACGGGCGTTCGCCGCCGCCAGCCGCTCCGCCAGGGCGTCCACGCTGAGCTTCCGTATGTAGACGCCGTTGAGCCAGTCGAGCTTCGCAAGGTCGAAGACCGGGCCGGAGGTTTTCACGCGGTCCCATGAGAATGCCTCGCCCATCTCCCGAAGGGAGAAGACCTCGCGCTCGTCGGGCATCGAGAAGCCCATGAGGGCCAGGAAGTTCAGCAGGGCCTCGGGCAGGTAGCCCTGGGCCTTGTACCACTCGAGCGAGGTGGGGTTCTTGCGCTTCGAGATCTTGCTGCGGTCCGCGTTCCGCAGCAGCGGCATGTGGATGAAGGCCGGCATCGCCCACCCGAACGCCTGGTAGAGGAGCACGTGCTTGGGCGTGGAGGTGATCCACTCCTCGGCCCGGCACACGTGGCTGATGCCCATCAGGTGGTCGTCCACCACGTTGGCGAGGTGATAGGTGGGGAAGCCGTCGCTCTTGAGGAGCACCTGGTCGTCAATGGTGGAGTTCTGGAAGGAGATGGTGCCGCGGAGGCGGTCGTCGTAGGAGGTCTGGCCGTCTGGGATTCTGAGGCGGACGACGTGTGGCTCGCCCGCGGCGGCCCGGCGCTCGGCCTCGCCGCCGGGCAGGGCGAGGCAGAGGCGGTCGTAGCGGGGGTCCTGCTTCCGGGCGCGCTGGGCCTCGCGGAGCGCGTCGAGCCGCTCGGGGGTGCAGAAGCAGCGATAGGCGGCGCCGCGCCTGAGAAGAAGCTCCGCGTGCTCGCGGTAAATCTCCCCCCGCTCGCTCTGCCGATAGGGGCCGAAGGGGCCGCCGACGTCCGGCCCCTCGTCATAGTCAATCCCCAGCCAGCGGAGCGAGGCGAGGATCGCGCGCTCGCTCTCGGCGGTCGAGCGCGCGCGGTCCGTGTCCTCGATGCGGAGGATGAACCTTCCGCCCTGCTGGCGCGCGAAGGCGTAGTTGAACAACGCCATGTACGCCGTCCCGACGTGCGGGTCGCCCGTCGGGCTCGGCGCTATCCTCACGCGAACCGTGTTCGTCATGGCTCCTCTCGCATTCCCAGGCGGGTCCAATAACGGATTTGTGGTGACTGTAGCATAGTTACAGAGCTGGCGCCGGGAAACGCACGCCCAGGCAAGGCTTGGGCGTGGCACCCACGGAGAACCTGGCGGAGAGAGGGGTGCGACGCCCAGACTTGTTTGGGCGCGCCTGGAACCACTGGCTGCCGCAATTCGGGCTCCATGGTCCTACCAACCTTGCGGGCGTGGCCTCGCGCGGCTACGTTACCGCGCGGATGGAAGCGCGCGCGGCCAGGCCCTCCACCCGTGGGGCTGAGAGCTGGCCTGGGGCTTCCGCCTCGGCCTGGGCCGCGCCGCACGCCACCGCCAGGCGCAGCGCGTCGCCAGGCGACATCCCTCGCCACAGCGCTGCAAGGTAGCCCGCGAGGAAGGCGTCGCCACAGCCCACCGTGTTGCGCGGGGCGCCCGCCTCCACTGAGCCCGCGAGCGCTTCGCCACGAGTCACTGCCACCGCGCCGTCGCGTCCCCGGGTCAACAGCACCGTGCCCACCTGGTCGAGCATGGCACGTGCAGCGGCGATCAACTCCAGTGCCCCGGCCCCACCCAACTCGCGGCCCAGGCACTCCCCTAACTCCTCAACGTTCGGCTTCACGACGACCATTCCGCAGTTGCTCAACTGCGGAATGGTCGCTCCCGAGCGGGACTCCGCAGTGGCCGGGCCGCGGGGCGGGGTTCCGGAGTTGTTCAACTCCGGAATCGTGGCGGCGGCGTCCGGCGACGCGATGTCCGGGGGCGTGGAGATTGTTCCACAGTTGTTCAACTGCGGAACGGTGGTCCCCACGGGCAACTCCGCAACGCCCGGGCCGCAGGGCGTGGTCCCGGAGTTGTTCATCTCCGAAACCGTGCCGGCGCCCTCCGGCGACGCAACGTCGGGGGGCGCACTGTGTCTTCCGCAGTTGTTCAACTGCGGAACAGTTGTTCCGCGGGCGGGAGTTTCGGCGTTTGGGGCGGCGGAGGGTTGCCCTGCGGCGAGGGCCGCGGCGAGCTGCGGGCCGTTGAGGTCGGCAGCGACCTGGGCGCCGCACTCACGGCAGGTGGCGATCAGGCCGGTGAGGTGTGCGTTGTCCATCCCTGGCGGCAGGCTGCCGCAGAAGACGACCAGGGCGTCGGGCGAGGCGAGGGTGCGGAGCCTCGCCCCGAGCGCCGCTATCTCCTGCGGCGTGACCGTGGGGCCTTGCTCGCGGATGTGGGTGTCGGTGCCCAGCTCGGGGTCGAGCAGGGTGGTGCAGGTGCGGGTGGGCTGGGCGATTGGCACGAGCTCGACGGTGGCGGGGGTGCCGGCGAAGCTGGCGCGGAAGAGGCCGAGCTCGGTCGAGCCGACGAGGCCCGTGATGATGGAGGGGACGCCGAGCGCCGCGAGGCACCGCGACACGTTGACGCCTTTGCCGCCCGGCTGGAGGCGCAGGAGCCTGCCCTTGAGGTGCCCGCCGACCGCGAGGCGCGGCACCTCCAGCGTGCGGTCAACCGAGGTGTTGAGCGTGACGGTGATGATGGTCACGTGGGGCCATTCCTTCTGAGAAGATCGCCCCGCAGATAGGGGGACAAGCCGCGGGCGTGTCGCTGCCTTGCTCCCAGAGGGAGCATAGTGGGTTGCCGGCGGCTTCAGCCGCCGGACTCGGATCCTGAAACCAGGAAGTCCCGAAGGGACGGCAGAGATGGGGCGGACCGGCTGCCCGAGGGGCTCTGCCGTCCCTTCGGGACTGGCCGTGGGTGCGCCCCGATCCGGCGGCTGAAGCCGCCGGCAACCCACTCGAGTCCCTTCGGGACTGCAATCCTGCCTCGTCGTTTGTGGGGCAGTGTACTAAGGTTGCGGCCTTGGCGGCGTTTCGCCTGCCGTGGTCGGCTCAGGCTTCTTCTCGGGCGGGGGAGGGAGGTCGAGGGCCTCGCGCGCCATGCGGCGGAACTGCTCGCCACGCTCGATGAGACCGACCTTCATGGCCGCCTTCTCGTCGTCCGGCACGTCGTCCGTCGGCATCTCTTTGTCCAGCGCCAGCGGGTAGCTCCGCACGTCGTAGAACCACCCCGGCCAGAGAAGCTCGGTGAAGAGGTCGAGTGGGAACTGCTCGTACCAGGGCGGGGCGATGTGGATGAACATGCGCTCGCGGAAGTAGCCGGGCCGCGTCACCACCACCTCGTGGGTGCCATACCAGTAGAAGGGGAAGCGGACGGGCGTCCGCTGCTCGAGAATCTGGCCGTCGAACTCGACCCGCGCCCCTGGGGGGCGGGTCATGAACTCGATCTCGCGGTGGACGCAGCCGCCGAGGGCGGCGGCGAGCAGGACGCAGCAGGCATAGCGGGAGGCGAACATGGGCGTGCTCTCAGACCTCCAGGATAGTGACCTCGAGGGTCGCGGTGTCGAGGAGAGCGACCGTGCACCTGCCTTCGACCCAGCCGCAGCACTCGCCGGGATTGAGGAGGAGCGGCGGGCCGGGCTCCACGAGGGGCTGGTGGGTGTGGCCGAAGATGATGACGTCGGCCTGCGCCCGTTGTTCGGGCGGCAGCTTGCTGAGGTGGTGGACGACCGTGACGCGGCGCCCGTCGAGCTCGACGCGGAGCGGCTCGGACTGGATGTCCTTCGTCAGCCGGCTGATCCCTTCGCGTTCCCCGTCGTTGTTGCCGAACACGCCGACGAAGGGGATGCCGGAGTTGACGAGCAGCTTGACCGCGAAGAGCGCCACGTAGTCGCCCGCGTGGATGACCAGTTGGGCGCCGCGGCTGCGGAAGAGGTCCAGTGCCGCCTTGAGCTTCGGCACGTTGTCATGGCTGTCCGAGATCACGCCGACGAGCATCTATCCTCTTCTCCTCAAGCGGCTTGATGGTAGCGCCGGCGGCGTCGCGTGTCAAGCGAGTAGTCGCGCCGCAATCTGCTCCCGCTCCTGGTGAACCACTTCTTGCTCTGCAATCGTCCTCGTCCCTGGTCCTCGACTCTTCTCCGCCAACCGGGGGATCGAGGACGAGGACGAGGGACGAGGACGATCGGGAGGCGGGCCACAAGGAAGCCCGGGCGCTTTGGGGGCGGCCCGGGCTTCGCCGGACGATTGAAGAGGCGTCAGTGGGTCATCGAGTAGACGACCGCGTTCATCCCGATGCGCAGGGCGTCCTGGGTGGAGTAGCACTTGGCGAACGGACGCTCCATGCCGTCCCACTGGGTGCCGAGGCCGATGGGGGTGTAGATGACGCCCAGGACGCCGCCCAGCGTGATCCCCTCGATGACCGGCACGTTGAGGTCGGGCTTGCTCTGCTTGAGGATGCCGCTGTACGTGACCTTGCCAACCTTGGCCTGGACGCTGAGGAGGGGATGGGTCGGCGTGACGGGTTCGAGCTGGTGCTTGGGGAGGACGCGCGCGATCTCGCGGCGGAACGCCTTGTCGAAGTCGCCGCGCCCGCAGCAGGCGTCGGCCAGCAGGATGCCGCCGTTGCGGAGGTAGCTGCGCAGCGCCGCAACCTCCTCGTCCAGCAGCACGAAGTCGTCGTGCCCGGTCATGTAGAGGAGGGGGTGGTGGAATGCCTCGGTCTTGCGGAGGTCCACGTTGACGCGCTTGAACTGCACTTCGAGGGTGGAGTTTGCGCCGACGTACTTCAGCAGGGCCATGTTGCCGGAGGGGTGGGGGTCCCAGTCGCCGCCGTGGATGACCTGGCCGAAGACGAACTCCTCGCGGGTGGGCTCG